>ERZ761602.6799-NODE-6799-length-12551-cov-4.639885_pt1 | contig 12551 bp, 12 predicted proteins | sample MGYA00512165_ERZ761602 | MGnify/ENA primary metagenome ERZ761602 (study PRJEB28899, sample SAMN02445085) | bioreactor sludge metagenome | biome: EBPR sludge; isolation source: Thorneside wastewater treatment plant | place: Australia: Brisbane, Thorneside... | reverse complement strand
GTCCTCGCCCAGCACCACCAGGCTGTAGTGGTACTCGCCCATGCAGAACTGGCCGTCGCCCAGTTCGTTCAGCGCCACGTCCATCTCGGCGACCTGGCTGGCCACCACGTCGTCGCTCGCGATCAGCTGGTCGCGCTGCAGTTCGAGCGCCCGCATGGCCTCGCGGCGCGGCAGGATCGAGAAGCTCTGCGTCTCGATGAACTCGCTGGCTTCGTAGAGCAGCGCGTTCAGGATGCCGGGCTCGACGGCGTCGGCGTACTCCTTGATGTCGACGAGAGCGGCGTAGCGGCGTTGGTCGCCCTGGCGCAGTTCGAGCTTGTCGCCGCCGAAGGACAGGCGTGCGGTCGGCAGCGTCCGGTACAGCGGGCCGGCCGTCATCGGGATCGGCCGCCGGCAGCCGTTGACCAGGTAGCCGAGGAACTCGGCGACCTCGGAGTAGGACCGGCCACGGTGCTCGCGCGTCCCGAGCAGTTCGGGACCGAAGCCGCGCAGCACGCGGCCGACCAAAGCTGTGCGCTCTTCCATGACGCGCAGCGCCTCGGCCTGGGCTTCCGCGATGGCCGCATGGGTGCGCTGCGTCGATTGCAGCGCCCGGCTCACCCGCGAGACGTTGGGCCGGTAGACCAGCGTCAGGTAGAGCTCGTTGCTCATCATCCGGCGCTCGCCGAGCTTGGCTTGGTAGGCCTGCGACAGGTCGCGGGCGAAGCCGGGCTGCGCCGGATCCTGCAGGCTGTCGCTGACGACGCGGTGCAGGCGGTGCGTCCACACCGCCCACTGTCCGCCGGCCAGGTTACGCAACAGGCTGCACAACGCCTCGTGCCGCTCGCTGATCTGGTGCTCGTCAGCGCACTCGAAGGCAACGCCGTCGAGCCGCCAGACGCGCAGGTAGTCGCCACCGCGCGTGATCACGTCATGCGGGCCGACCAGCGACGAGAACGGGATGAACCGGGCGAGCGGGTTCTCCGCCTGGGCCTGCGCCCAGTGCCGGGGCCTGAAGCCGCTGCGGCCCGGCCGAGTGTCGGCGCCGTTGACCCTAGACATGCCAAGCATCTCGTGCTCGCCGGTAGAGGGTGGGCGCGTAGCTTCGCGCATGCCAGAAGCGGCGGTTGCGGTCGTGCAGGCGCAGCTTCATCGCGACGAATATTTGGCGGAATCGCTGGTCGTCCTTGGATGTCACGAAGCGCATCCACAGCAGTGCGGGCACGAAGGCGACGACCACGCCGAGAGCGATCCACCAACTCACAAGCGTCCCGCCCCACATGATCAGCAGCATGCCTGTGCCGAATAGCACCACCAGCGGCACGAGCGGGATGCCCAGCTTCATCGCCGGGCGCGTGGCGCCCTTGTAGATGGCTTCGCCTTGCATGGTCGGGTCCGCCGGTCAGGTCACGATGTAGCTGGCGAAGGCGGCGGCACCGCCGACCAGCGTGCCGCCGATCAGCACGTTCGCCACGTCGGCCAGGCGAGCGCCCTGAAAGATCATCTTGAAGCCGGCCCAGATGATCGCGATCGTCACCACCGCGATCGAGATCGTCACCAGGATGGTGTTGACGTTCGTGACCGTGGTGTTGATCTTGTCGAAGCCCTGGGCGAGCGCCGCCTGCGACAGCAGGGCCGGCAGCATCGCGGCCAGTGCCGGCGCGGCACGCCGGATCGATGCGAGGGTTGTCATACCTTCTCCTTCGGTTGGGCAGTGGGAACGGCACGTGCGGCGACGACGACCTTGCGCACGTAGCCGTGGCGGAAGCCGGTTGCGAAGTTGCCGCTGTAGTAGCAGGACAGGGCCTGTCGCAGGGCAACCTGATCGACCGCCTTGGATGCGGCGCCGCTCGCGCGGTCGAAGCACTCGCCGAGCACGGTCTGCATGGCGGCCAGGTTGGTGCAGGGCTCGAAGGCGGACTCCACGGTCAGGCCGAGCCGTTCGAAGTTGCCGACGTTGATCTGGCCGAGACCGACGCTGAAGTTCCAGCCGGCGTCCCGCAGGGCCTTGGCCGTGGCCAACGCCTCGGCGCGGGTGAGGGGCTGGCGCACCAGTGCGCCACCGACCACGCCGATCGCCCACGGGTTGAAGGCGCTCTCGACGCTGACCAGGGCCCGTGCCGTGTCGGCGTGCACCTGGGGTGCACAGGCCAGCGCCATCGCGAGGAAGACGGATGGTTCCATGGCTCGATGCCTCAGTACCCAGAGTCGGCAACCGGTGCGGGCGGTGGCAGTGCGGCGAACCACGCGGCGTAGTCGTCGTCGAACTTGGTGTCCCAAGTGCCGAGCTGCGCCTTGGCGGCAGGAGTGAATTCGGTGACGGTGTCGCCTCCTGCGTTCCACCACGTCCGGGTGAACGGTGCGCCGTTGATGTTCACGGTGACGGCGCCGGCGTAGTCGCAGGAGTAGATCGGTCCGCTCTCGCCTTCGAACACGCGGGTGTACTGCGGCGGGCAGTAGCCGGGTGCGCTGGCCCAGGTGTTGTTGGCGGAGTTGCCTGCGCCGGCCATCGAGCAGACCGGGAACGGCTTGCCGCGCGCCAGGTCGCGGTGCAGCTGGTTGATCGTCGGCACGCACTCGGGAATCGAGCGCCAGCTCGGGGCGGCGAGGCACAGCAGCACCTTGCAGCCGTCCACGGCGCGGGCCGGCGTGCTCGCGCCGAAGAGCGCAGCGAACGCCAGAACGACGGCGAAGAAGTGGGCGAGCATGCCCCGCTTGGCAGCGCGGCGTGGCCAGTCTAGAGTGCTGATTGCGTTCATGGCGGGGTCCTGGGGTAGAGGAGACCGAGGGGCTTCGTGTCAGGGGGCACCACCGCGCCCCGTTCGGAAACTCTAGGTTCCCCACCCACCACTTCACGCGATGACTTCGAGCCAAGAATCATCGGATCGAGCGCGCAAGCTGAATAAGCCGCCCGAGATCGAATCCCTTGCGGGGGCCTTCCATCCTCACGCGATCGAGGTGCAGGACTTCTCGCACTACGCACTCGTCATCGACGTGCGAACGCGGGAGGAATACGAGGACGATCACATCCCCGGTGCGGTGCAGTTTTCACCGGCTGTGGTCAGCCAGGGGCCGCTGGTGACGGGGCACTCCGACGCTCAAAACCTAGCACTGGCGGCCCAAGACAGTGGAGGCCACGCCGAGCTGCCGGCTGCGCTCGCTGCGCTTGTTGCGCCGTTGAAGCTGGACCAGGCCATCCTCGTGTACTGCGGACGAGGCGGGCTCGACAGCCTGCCTGTCGCGCGCGCGCTTCGCTGGCGCGGCTGGAGCGTCGATGTGCTTCCCGGAGGATGGATCAACTATCGCCGCTGGGTGCAGGCCGGGCTGGAGGTGCTGCCCAGGATGGCGACGTTCCGCGTGGTCGCCACGTCGCTGGGCTGCGAAGCCGACCGCGTATTGAACGCGATGTCCACCGTTGGCCATCAGGTGCTGAACGTCGAAGCGTTGATGGTGCGGCGGCGTGGTTCGATCGCGTTCTGTGCAGCGCATCAACCCTCGCAGGCTTGGTTCGAGAGCCAGTTGCTGCAACGACTACGTTCCGTCGATCCGCGTAGACCCGTCTGGATCGGCGATGTCGAGGCCAAAGTCGGTGAACTGCAGTTGCCAGGATCGATGGCCGATGCGATCAGCGCAGCGCCAGCAGCTCCGCTGGAGGCGCCGATCGAGGAGCGCGTCAACCGGTGGATCGAAGACGAGCCGGCCTGGGCCTCGCCTTCGGATGCAGTCGATGCGATCGCTTCGTGGAGCCCACCGCCGGAACGCCGCTTGATCGAGCGCTGGAGGGAACTGTCCCTGCGCGAGCTGGCTGGCCTGGTCGCCAGCGTGCTGACCGACTACCTCGATCGACGCCAATCCGCCCGACTCTCTCAACGCATGGCGATATCGAGTGGCATCGCGCCCCTGGTGGTCGACTCGCTCAGCCCAGAGCGCCTGGCACTGACGGTGCGCGCCTGGCAGCCGAGCCCGGAAGCCTCGGCCAGTTAGTGCGGCACCCCAGAAGCGCATAAGCCCTGCCGCTCCGGGCAATGTCGGCGTCACTGCGGGCCGGCATCACGCTGTCGGCCACAAGCGATCCGCCACGGCACTCGCGGCAAGAGGACGCTCATGGCGCCCAATACGTTGGGATCAGGCCGCCGGAACATGCTCGCCTGCGAACCACGGTGCGTGGGCGGAAGCAGATCCTGGCGTACACGCAGCGAAGTTAGAACCGGTACGTCATGGTTCGGTCGCACGGAGTTCGTCGTGCAACCAGTCGACCAGCTTGACGACGTCCGGCCGGCGGCTCAGGTGAGGCGCGATCCAGATCAATAGTCGATTGGGGCCGCGCACGAAGCCCAGCGGCGCCACGAGCGTGCCGCTGGTCAAATCGTCGCGCACCAGCATGCGCGGCACATTGGCCAACCCCAGGCCGCAGCGCGCTCCTTGGATCAGCAGGTAGAAGTGGTCGAAGGACTCGTCCACCCGCAGGGCCATGTCCGGCAGCCCGCTGCACTGGGCCCAGTCCTGCCAGGCGCTGGGCCGCGTGCGCGACACCATGAGCCGAGCCCGTGGGAGATCGTGCATCGTCTCGATGCGATGCTGCCGCAGGTACTCCGGGGAGCACACCGGGCCGACCCATTCGGGCGCGACGTCGTCCCTCACCACGTCCTTGGGCGGCTCGATCGACGAGAGGCGGATCGCGACGCTGACGTTGTCGCGGGCGAAGTCGACCGGACCGTGGCTCATGTTGAATCGAAGCTCCACGTCCGGATGCGCGTCCTTGAAGCGGTTCAGCCGCGGCAGAAGCCAGTACATCATGATCGACTCGGAACACGCCAAGGTCAGCGGTCCCGGCTTCAACTGTTCGACGCTCGACTGGATCAGGCCGAAGGCGGTCGAGAGCCCATCGGCCAGGCGCTGCCCCTCGGCCGTCGGTGACGCCCCCTGCGCCGTGCGCTTGAGCAGCGGCAGTCCCACCGAGTCCTCGAGCATGCGGATGTGTCGGCTTACCGCGCCGTGCGTGACCGAAAGTTCCTCCGCCGCCGCGCTGAAGCTGCGAAGGCGCGCCGTTGCCTCGAACGCGCGGAGGGCGTTCAGCGAGAGGCGAAGCGGCGACGTCATGTGCTGTCAGAGATGCGGGTCAACCCGTAGGCGATGTGAGTTTTCATCACACCAGGGAGAGATCATATCGTTTGCCGTTCAGGAGCGCGGCTTCTAACCTTGCGGTCAGCCTAGAGAGAAGCTCACAGCCCCATGAACACCCCCGCCAGCCGCCCCGAGTTCACCGCGCGCTACTTCGTCGAGAGCTCGGTCGCGTCCGAGAAGATCGCCCAGGTGATCGCCGGCGAGCAGTCCAGCGGCACCTTCCTGTCGCTTCCCGGCGAGACGGATGAGTTGAAGGAGCGGTCGCGCGCCCGTGTCGTCCGCATCGATCCGCTTGCGCCCGTACTGCAGGCGACGCTGCCCAGCGCCTACGTCGATCGGCATGCCCACGGTGGTGTGTTCCACCGTGCGGAGATCGAGATCGCCTTTCCGGTCGCCAACGTTGGCGCCAACCTGCCCACGCTGCTCGCCACCATCGCGGGGAATCTATTCGAGCTGGGCGAGGTGACCGGCCTGCGCCTGCTGGACTTCGACATGTCCGCCGAATACGCCGCCCAGTTCGCCGGGCCGGCCTTCGGCGTGGCCGGCACGCGGCGCCTGGCCGGCGTGCAGGGTCGTCCGATCATCGGAACCATCATCAAGCCGAGCATCGGCCTGTCGCCAGAGCAGACCGCTGAACTGGTCGACAAGCTCTGCGCGGCCGACATCGACTTCATCAAGGACGACGAGTTGATGGCGGACCCACCCTACGCGCCGTTCGACGAGCGCCTGCGGGCTGTCATACCGGTGCTGAAGCGCCATGCCGATCGCCTGGGCCGGATGCCGATGTACGCCATCAACATCTCCGGCACGATCGACGAGATGCTGCGGCGCCACGACGCTGTGCTCGCGGCCGGCGGCACCAGCGTCATGGTCAGCATCAACTGGGCCGGCTTCGCCGCCGTCGAGCATCTGCGTCGGCATTCCCAACTGCCGATCCATGGCCACCGCAACGGATGGGGTGCCTTCACGCGTCATCCCGGCCTGGGCTTCTCGTTCACGGCCTACCAGAAGCTGTGGCGCCTTGCGGGCGTCGACCAGCTCCACGTCAACGGAATCCGCAGCAAGTTCTGCGAGTCCGATACGTCGGTGATCGAGTCCGCGAGGGCCTTGCTTGCACCGTGGGCCGGCATGCAGACGATCATGCCCGTGTCCTCCTCCGGCCAGTGGGCGGGCCAGGCGCCCGACCTCTTCGCGGCCCTGGGGTCGGACGACGTCATGCACCTCGCGGGCGGCGGAATCATCGGGCACCCCGATGGCATCGCGGCCGGCATGGCCAGTATGCGCGAAGGCTGGGAGGCCGCGAAGGCTGGCGTGAGCCTCGACAGCTACGCCGAGTCGCACCCCGCGCTGCGGCGCGCGCTGGTCCACTTCGGCAAGCTCTGAGGCGACCATGAAGCTCGCCTTCTACGGTGACGACTTCACCGGGTCGACCGACGCGCTCGAAGTGCTGGCCTTCGCCGGCCTCAACTGCGCGCTGTTCCTCAATGTGCCCGACGCGCAGACGCTGCGCGAACTCGGTCCCTTCGACGCGATCGGCGTGGCGGGCGCAAGCCGCGCGATGTCGCCGGCCGAGATGGACGCGGAGCTTCTCCGTGTCCTGCACGGGCTGGCGGCCCTGACACCGCGGATCGTGCATTACAAGGTCTGCTCCACCTTCGACAGCGCGCCGACGGTCGGCAGCATCGGCCGGGTGATCGAACTGTCGCGAGCGGCGTTCCCCCAGGCGCTTGTGCCGATCGTGGCCGCCACGCCGGCACTTGCCCGCTACTGCGTATTTGGCCACCTATTCGCGCGTTCGGGGACGGACGGCGAGGTCTACCGAATTGATCGTCACCCGATCATGAGCGTGCATCCGGTGACGCCGATGCAGGAGTCCGACATGGCGTTGCACCTGCAGAAGCAGGCGCCACTAGACATCGGCCATGTGCCGCTCAACTGGCTCGACAACTTGGAGCCCGCGGAGCTGGCCGCGCGCGTCGGGGCCCTGGCCCCGCGTCGGCAGGCAGCGGTGTTCGATGGTCTGACGCCTACCCACCTGACCACCACCGGCCGCTGTCTGCACCAGATGGCCACCGCAAACGGTGCGCCGCTCTTCGTGGTCGGTCCGTCGGGTGTCGAGTACGCGCTGACGCAGTTCTGGAACGAAGACGCTCAGGTGCCGTCGTCCGAGCGCTACGGCACCTTCGAAGCCGTGGATCAGGTCCTCGTCGTATCGGGCAGTGCGTCGAAGCTGAGTGCCATGCAGATCCAGGCAGCCGTCGATGCCGGCTTCCGCGAGGTCGCTCTCGACGTCGAAGCGCTGACGGTCGGCCCCGAGACCGGTGCAGCGGGCGACCGTCTCGTCACCGAGGTGGTCGATGCCCTGGCGACTGGTGCCAGCGTGGTGATGCACACGGCCCGCGGCACGGACGATCCCCGCGTGGCCCGCCTGATCCAGGCGCTGCGGAACCAGGGGGCCAGCCCCGAGCAGGCCCGCCACCAGAGCGGGCGCCTGGTGAGCGAACGCTTGGGCCACGTCGTCGACGCCATCGTGCGCCGCCACCGGCTGCGTCGACTCGTGCTCTCGGGCGGCGACACCTCCAGCCGCATCACGCAGGCCTTGGGCCCCGATGCACTGCAGATCCGCGCCCGCCTGGCGCCCGGCGCGCCGCTGTGCACCGTGCTGTCGTCCGCACCTCACCTGAGCGGAATGGAACTCGCCTTGAAGGGCGGACAGATGGGCGCACCCGACTACTTCATCCGAGCGCTGCGCGGCAATGCAGCGACCGCGTGAGCCGCTGACGGCGACTGCGCACCAACCCAGGAGACTCACTTGAAAACCAACCAGACACAGGCTCGTGTCGCCGTCGTCACGGGCGGCGCGATGGGCATCGGCGAGGAAGTCTGCCGCCGCCTCGGCGCAGCCGGTTTCGTCGTCGTCGTGGCCGACCGCGACCAGCCCGCCGCCGAGAAGACGGCCGCCGATATTCGCGCCGGCGGCGCCGCAGCGGAAGCCCAGGCCATCGACGTCGGTGACGCCGCTTCGGTCGACCGCGCTTTCGCGGCCATCGAGCAGCGGCACGGTCGCTGCGACGTGCTCGTCAACTCCGCGGGTATCGCGAAGGTCTACCCGTTCCTGGAGTTCCCGGACGACAACTTCGCCGCGACGATGGCCGTCAACGTGAACGGCACGTTCCTGTGCAGCCAGCGTGCAGCGCGCCTCATGGTGCGCAACCAATGGGGCCGCATCGTGAACATCGCCTCCGTCGCGGGCATGCGGGCCGTCGGCACCGGACGCACGGCGTACGGCACGTCCAAGGGCGCCGTGATCGCCCTGACGCGCCAGATGGCCGTCGAGCTGGCCGAGCTTGGCGTGACGGCCAATGCCGTAGCGCCAGGGCCGGTCGACACGCCGATGACGCGCGTGCTGCACACCGAGAAATTCCGCCGCGAGTACTCGAACGCGATCCCGATGAACCGCTACGGCACTGTCGGCGAGATCGCGGCGGCGGTGATGTACCTGGTGTCCGAGGACGCCGGATTCGTGACCGGCGTGACCCTGCCGGTCGATGGTGGCTTCCTGGCTTCCGGCGCCAGGGGCATCTGACCCTTCCCCTCACTTTCATCCACCCACCGAGGAGACACATGAACAAGCGCAACTTCATCGCGGCCGCCGCGATCGCACTCACCACCCTGACCGCCGCGCCTGCGATTGCCCAGGAGATCAAGGCCCGCATGGGGCACGTCTTCGCTGCCAACAGCACGATGGACCAGGCGGCGCAGGAGTTCGCCAAGCTGGTCAGCGAGCGCACCAAGGGCAAGATCGCCATCACGGTCTTCCCGGCCAACCAGCTCGGCGGCGAGCAGGCCCAGGCCCGCGAACTCTCGCGTGGTTCGCTCGAGCTGGCGCTGCTGAACCCAGGTTCGCTGGCCGGCCTGAACCCGCTGCTGGACATCCACTACCTGCCCTACATCGCGTCTGACTTCAAGCAGGTCGACGCGATCTTCTACAACCCCAAGGGCGTGCTGCAGACCACGCTGCGCGAGACGCTGGCCAAGCAGAACATCGAGACCCTCGGCTTCTTCGAGCTCGAGTTCCGCGCCGTGACCAACTCCAGCAAGCCGGTCGAGAAGCCGGCAGACCTGAAGGGAATGAAGCTGCGCGTCCCCGGCTCGGCCGCCATCAAGGGCTTCTTCGAGGAGGCCGGCACCCAGGTCGTCGTGATGCCGTTCCCCGAGCTGTTCACTGCGCTGCAGCAGAAGACGGTGGACGGGCAGGACAACGGCGCCAGCATCACCTACGAGTCGCGCCTGTTCGAGACGCAGAAGCACATGACGTTGACCAACCACGTCTACGCGATGGGCACGGTGGCGTCGAGCTCGAAGTTCTGGGGCACGCTGTCGGACGCCGAGAAGAAGATCCTCACGGACACCGCCGCCGAGGTGACGAAGAAGCAGATCGAGAAGAATCGTCAGCTCAATGCCGAGTTCCTGAAGAAGATCGAAGCTGGTGGCATCAAGATCGTCCGTCCGTCGGCGCAGGCCATGGCCGAGTTCGAGAAGGTGGGGCAGGCCGTGTGGACGAAGCTCTCCGGCACGTACGGCGCTGACCGCATCGCCGCCCTGCGCCAAGAGGCGGCGGCGGCGCGCAAGTAAGCAAGGGACGAGGCCATGTCCGCCAGTGCTCAAGCCAGCAGGTGGCTCTTCTCGCTGGAACGCCAGGCGTTCCGCGTCGAGAAGTGGATCTGCATCGTCTCCCTCGTGGCCATGCTGGTGGGCATCTGCGTCAGCGTGGCCGTGCGGTACTTCAACCTCCACCTGCCGGACACCGGCGAGATCGCGATCTTCGCGATGGCGCCGCTGACCTTCGTGGGCGCGGCGATGTGCACTTATACCGGGACGCACATCGCCGTGGACGTGATCCACCAGGTGCAAAACGCCTGGGTGCGCCGGATCGGCCGCCTGGCCGCCGCACTGGCGATGATCGTCTTCGGCGCCGTGTACTTCCACACGGCGCTGGCGTTCTTCCGGGCCGCGCTCGGCTCCGGCGAACGGGGCCTCGACCTGGGCATGCCGGTGGCGATCCCCGCCTTTTTCTTCCCCCTCGGCATGGCGCTGGTGGTGCTGCACGCCGTCGCCGAGCTGATCCGTGCCACCGCGAATGAGCCGCCGGTCGGCGAGGAGGTCCTGTGATCATCGGTCCCGTACTCATCCTGATCCTGCTGCTGGGCGTGCCGGTCGGCGTGGCCTTCACGCTGCTGGTGATGGCCAACGCCGAGCGGTGGAACATCGACTGGTCGGTGCTGCCCTCGATCACCTACGACACCATCACCGTCTTCCCGCTGCTGGCGATCCCGCTGTTCCTGCTGGGCGGGCAGCTGATGAGCCACGGCGGCCTGATCCGCCAGCTGACGTCGGTGTGCGACGTGCTGATCGGGCGGCTGCAGGCCCACCTCGGTCATGTCATGGTCCTGGCCAGTGCGCTGATGGGCGCCATCACCGGCTCTTCCGTGGCCACCGTGGCGGCCATGGGCAGCACGGTGGGCAAGGAGATGATCGAGCGCGGCTACTCGCCGGGCTACACTGCAGCGCTCAACGCGTCAGCCGGCCTCCTGGGCGTACTGATCCCGCCGTCGATCCCGCTGATCCTGTACGGCTCGATCGTCGGCGTCTCTATCACGCAGCTCTTCATGGCCTCGATCGGCCCGGGCGTCGTGATGATGCTGGCCTTCATGATCGTCCACGCCGCGCTGGCGCGGCGTGTGCTGCCGGGCGGCAAGGAGAAGCCCGCTGCTCACGCTACGGGGACCACGCAGCAGGCCGGCGTTGCATCGGCAGCGCCGCGAGCGGGCGTCTTCATCCGGGCAGTGCCCGCGTTGATGCTGCCAGTGCTGGTGCTCGGCGGCATCTACTCGGGCATCTTCACCCCCACCGAGGCGGCGGCCGTCGCCGCGCTGTACGCGCTGCTGGTCACGCTGGTCAGCCGGGCCGTCGACCTTCGTGGCCTGGAGAAGATCTTCCTGAGCGCGGCGCTGTCGGCGGCGGCGATTCTTGTCATCATCGGCTTCACCAGCATCTTCAACCGCGCGATGGTGCTGGAGCAGGTGCCGCAGTCGATCGCTGCCTGGGCGGTCACCGTCACCGACAGCCCGCTGGTCTTCCTGCTGGTGGTCAACCTGATCCTGCTGGTCGTCGGCATGTTCATGGAGACGAACGCCGCGACGCTGCTGATGGGGCCGCTGCTGGCACCGACCGCGGCGAAGTACGGCATCGACCCGATCCACTTCGCGATCATCCTGGTGACCAACATCGAGCTCGGGCTGCTGACGCCGCCGCTCGCTGCCAACCTCTACGTTGCAGCGCGGACCAACAAGGTGCCCATCATCGATCTGCTGCGCAATCTCGGATGGTTCCTGGTCGCGAGCCTCGTGGTCATGGCCTTGATCACATACGTCCCGCAGCTGGCACTCTGGTACCGGCTGTTCTGAACGGCACCGTCGCCACCGGAGCCTGCGCTTGGGATCAGGAATCCAGGTGGTGACGCACGAAGGATCCGACCCTGTGCGAACACGCAAGAACGCCAAGATCGTCGCCACCCTCGGCCCGGCCAGCGATGACCGGTCCATCATCCAGGCGCTGTTCAAGGCAGGCGCCGATGTCTTCCGCCTCAACTTCAGTCACGGCACGCACGACGATCACCGCCGCCGCCTGGAGATCATCCGCGACGTGGAACGGGAAGGCGGGCGGCCCATCGGCGTGCTGCTCGACCTGCAGGGTCCCAAGTTGCGCATCGGCACCTTTCCTGGCGGGCCCATTCAGTTGGAAGAGGGCCAAGCGTTCCGCCTGGATCTGGATGCCGGAACCTCGGGCGACAGCAGCCGCGTGCTGCTGCCGCACCCCGAGATCTTCGCGGCCTTGCAACCCGGGGCCGAGTTGCTGCTGGACGACGGCCGGGTGCGCCTGTGTGTCGAGCATTGCGGACCGGAATTCGCCGACACCCGAGTCGTCCACGGCGGGCGGCTGTCGGATCGCAAGGGCGTGAACGTGCCTGGCGTCGTTCTGCCACTGTCGGCGCTGACCGAGAAGGACCGAAGCGACCTGCAGTTCGGCCTGAAGCTGGGTGTCGATTGGGTGGCGCTGTCCTTCGTTCAGCGGCCGCAGGACGTCGTCGAGCTTCGTGAGTTGGTGCAGGGCAAGGCCGGGATCGTCGCGAAGCTGGAAAAGCCCGCCGCCATCGCAGCGCTCGACGCCATCGTGGCGGAGACCGATGCCGTGATGGTGGCGCGAGGCGACCTGGGCGTGGAGATGCCCCCTGAGGCCGTGCCCGCGATCCAGAAGCGCATCGTCGATGCTTGCCGCCATGCCGGCAAGCCGGTGATCGTGGCCACGCAGATGCTCGAGTCCATGGTCCAAGCACCGGTGCCGACACGTGCCGAAGCGTCGGACGTCGCCACCGCGATCTACGAGGG
>ERZ761602.6798-NODE-6798-length-12554-cov-9.022882_pt1 | contig 12554 bp, 11 predicted proteins | sample MGYA00512165_ERZ761602 | MGnify/ENA primary metagenome ERZ761602 (study PRJEB28899, sample SAMN02445085) | bioreactor sludge metagenome | biome: EBPR sludge; isolation source: Thorneside wastewater treatment plant | place: Australia: Brisbane, Thorneside... | reverse complement strand
GAGGGGGGGCGTCTTCACAGCGGGTGCCCACGCCGCCGTTTGGGGCTTAGAATGCCTGTGGAGGTGCCATGCTCCTGTTCGCCCTGCTGCCCGGCCTGCTGGCCAGCCTGCTGACCAAGGACGCTGCTGCGTTGGGGATCCCTGTGGTTCACGGGGCCGTCCAGGTGCTCGGCCCGCGGGAGGTGACGGTCGGACAGCAGCCCGTGGTGGCCATGGCCGTCCCCGACCGCCAGGCGGTGATCCACCTGGAGTGCCCGATCGATGGCAAGGCCATGGCCTGGACATCGGCCACGCTGGAGGCCGGCTCCCCCTTCGAGGTCAGCCTCCCGGTGGTGCCGCCGACCTCCGCGCTGAGCTGCCTGCTGGTCGCCAACTTCGCCAACGGCCTCTCGGAGCGCCGCCCGCTGGAGCTCTCCTGGACCTGGCTGCAGCCGCCTCCGCCCCCGGAAGAGGAGGCGCCCGACCCGGCGGCCTCGACCTCGACCGAGGAGCTGTACGCGCCGACCGAGCCCACCGCGGCGCCGCCCTCCGCGCCTCCCGAACAGCGCTAGCCCGGGCCTCGGGGGCCCAGCTCCAGGCACATCGCCCGGCTCGCCCTGCCCGGGTCGGTCACCCACAGGCGGCCGGCGAAGAGCCGCCCCTTGGCGTCGAGCTCGACAGGGGCGAGCTCCTCACCACCCGGCAGCAGGCGCAGCCAGGCCTCCCTCCCCGGCGCGATGCGCGGTCGCAGGGCCAGGGCGACCCTCCCCATCGTCCAGCGCGGGTTCAGCTCGACCAGCGGGTGGAGGACAGGCTCACCATTATTGAGTCGGCCGATCAACATGTCCACCCCAACCGGTCCCTCCACCCATAGCGGGTGTAGGAGAGCCCCGACCTGGGCAGCCAGCCTCTCGCACCAGCGGGGCAGCCCCCCCGGGAGCTGGTGGAGGAAGCGGCGGTGCTCGGAGGAGAGGGCGGTGAGGGCGTCGCTGGCGAGGCTGCCCAGCCAGCGTCCCCCGGCGTCCGTCTGAAAGACGGTCAGGCCGCGCACCCGGGCCTGCGAGCCCAGCAGGTCCAGGTGCAAGGAGAGATCGACCTCGCGCTGAAGCCAGGGCACCACCAGGACCGCGGGCTGGTCCCGCAGCAGCCGCCGCACCGCGGCCTCCTCCACCCGGCGCAGGATCCCTCGCCCGGCCGCCGAGAGCACCGGCTTGACCGCCGGTCGCTCGCCGCGGCGCTCCAGCTCGGCGGCCGCTTCGGCGACCTCCTCCCAGCTCGTGCAGGCCCGGCCGGCCAGGTCGGGGGCCACCCTCGCCAGCAGGGCGTTGGCCGTGTCCTTACGAAAGGCGGCCGGTTCGGGGTCGGGCGACGGGAGGCCCGGAAACCGGGCGCGCAGGCGGGCTGATGCGCCCCAGGGGGCCAGGCGCCCGGGGGGGCGCGCGCCGGGGGCGGTGCAGAGCTCGGGGAGGGTGAAGCCGGCCTGCGCGAGGTGGCTCAGCCACGCGGTACGGGGCGGCTCGGGGACCAGGACGAGGTCACCCTGCGCGGCGAAGACCCAGGGCAGGGCGGCCAGATCGTGCTCCAGGATCCCGGCGGCGCGGGCCGGGGGCGTCTCGGGACGGAGCAGCTCCTCCTCGCAGCCCGGGTTGAACACCCACAGGGTCGGCACCCTCCCGAGGCTCTCGCTGGAGAGGGCGACGCGATCGATGAAGTCGGGGTCCAGCCCTGCCGCCAGCCGGGGGGCGCGCTGGACCTGGGTGGCGCGGGCCCGACGGGGGCTGAGGGGAGGGGAGAGGCGGGCCACGAAGGCGTCCCAGTCGCTCTGCCCGGGCTCCTTGCCCTTTCGCAGCCAGCTCATCGCGTGGCGGACGTGGCCGATCTCGTCGGCCAGGACGATGTCGAGCACCGCCGCGGACTCCGGGTCGCCCTCCTGCCGCAGCACCTCGGCGAAGTGGACGCAGTGGTCCAGGTTGGCCTGCTCGAAGCAGAGGCCCATCCGCGCGCAGAGATCCAGCGGGTCGTCCGTCGGTGCGAGGCAGTCCCAGAGGAAGCGGGTGACGGGCACGCTGCCCGGAGCCACGCCCAGGGCCTTCATGCGGTCGAGGTACATGCCCAGGTGGCGCTGCTCTTCGGTGATGATGCGGACGAGGCCGCGTCGAAAGGCCGGCGGTGCCTGGGGCATGCGCAGCAGGGCCAGGGCGAAGAGCTCGATCGCCAGCAGCTCGTGGTTGGCGAAGGCGTGCAGCATGCGCCCGCGGGCCAGGGGGTCGGACAGCTCGGCCCGGCTGGGGAAGGGCTCCCGGTCTGCCGTGAAGGCCCAGGCCAGCGGGCGGCCGGGCGCGGCGGGCACGGGGAGGACGGACCCGGGATCGTCGACCAGCCGCCCGGGGGGCGCGAGCTTCTCGTCGAGCGACAGGCCGAAGAGCAGGCGGTGGGCCCAGTCGGTGAGCGAGGCTGGCGAGGGGGAACTCATGGCGGGCGGCGATGTCCTGTAAGGCGGTGGGAGGCTCGCGCGTAGCAGGAGCACCCGAGGAGCCCCCGTGCGCGCGATGCTGGCCTTCACCGACCGAGTGGCAGGAGGGGTCGCGCGTGGGGCGACGACCCTGGGCCAGTGCGCCCTGGTGGCCTTGGGGGTGCACCTCGCGGCCGACTCCCTGGCCGGCCGCCTGCTGGGCTTGGAGCTGCCCCTGCCGGTCTCGGCCTCGGCCTGGGCGGCGCTGGGGGTGGAGCTGCTGGCCATTGCCTTGTTCTGGGACAGCTTCGTGCTCAGCCCGCAGCAGCCCCGGCTGGTGTGGAGGCGCTTCCGGGCGGTCCTGGGGATTCGGGCCCTGGTGCTGCCCTTCTCGCTGAGCGGCGTCCTGCTGGCTGGCTCATGGTCGCTGTCGATGGCTCTGGAGGACCTGCTTCCGGCCTCGCCCTGGGCTCGCCCGGCGGCGGCCCTGGTCGGCCTGGCAGTGTGCGGGAGGTTCGGCTGGCCCGCCCTGCTGCGCGCCCTGGCCTGTCTGGAGCCGCCCAAGCGTTGGAGTGAGGGGCTGCCAGCGGCGCTGATTCTGACCCCCATCGGGCTGCTGGCCTGGTTCGGCGCGTTGCCGCTGTCCTGGTTGCTGCCATGAAGGGCTGGTCCGAGCTGCTTCTGCTGTCTGGGGTGTTGGTCGCCTGTTGGACCCGAACACCGCTAGGCGCCCTTGGTGCCGGTGCCGTGGCGCTGGCCCGCGGCGAGCCCGTTCCGGACCTGCTTGCCACCTTCCGGCAGGAGCTGCCTGAACCCATGGTGCAGAGCCTCGTCCAGGTCCAGCAGGCACGGCCGCTCCCGGCGGAGGGTCCGCTCTCACCGGCGGTGCGCACCGCTGTCGCCGTTCACCTGGGCGAGGAGGCCCTGGCCGAGATCGAGGCGCTCGACATTCGCCAGCCCGAGGAGGCCCTGGAGGTCTGGGCGGTCGGCGCCGAGGTCCGGGATCGTGCCATCCGGCGTGCCCGGGCGGCGGGGGAGGCCGATCCCGAACGATTCGAGCGGCATCGGCGCTTTCTGCCCGACGCCCAGGCTAGGGGAGCCGATCGTGCAGTGGAGCAGACCCTGGCCCTGGCGACCGTGCTGGACCTGCGCTGGCCGGTCGACGCCGAAGCCCGGATCAGCAGCCCCTTCGGCTACCGGACCCACCCCACCCTGGGCACCCGCAAGCTGCACGAGGGGGTCGACATCGCCTTGCCCGTCGGCAGCCCCGTCCAGGCCTCGGGCTCGGGCACGGTGCTGCGGGCTCGGTTCGACAAGGTCAACGGGGAGTACATCAGCATCGATCACGGCCACGGCGTGAGGACATCGTACTGCCACGGCCACACCCTCCATGTCGGGGCCGGGCAGGCCGTCGAGGCGGGCCTGCACATCATGGACAGCGGGAACACCGGCCGCAGCACGGGGCCGCACCTGCATTTCGGGCTTCGTGTCGGCGGGCGAGCGGTCGACCCGATGCCCTTCCGGCGGCTGCCTCAGGGCTGAAGGAGCGTCCGGTGCGATCGGCGCGGGGCCACTCGCAAGACCAGGCGTAGAAGAAGACGCCCGCGATGCCTTGGATGCGGACTGTGTCGGCCATTGGGTCTCCGGTGTCGGGCTAGGGCCGACGGGCGAAGGGCCGACGGTATCCTGACACGGTCTTGCCGACGGGAGCAATCGGCCTGATCTCAGCGGGACCGGTAGGGTGCGTACGAGTAGTACTTCGGTCGGGCGTCCAGCCGCATATGCAGCCAGTAGACGCCGAGGCCGGAGGTGGAGAGCCAGAGCGGGCGTTCGGCAGGCCATTCGAGGCAGGCTGTGCCCACTGCTGCGAAGAAGGCGTCGACCCGCGCGGCCGGCGCTGCACGTACGAAAGCGGCGAGGTGGGGCCAGTCCCCTGGTGGTCGGGGGATGACCAGGGTGGCGTCGCCGCTGAGGTTGGGTGCGGTCACGACCTGGCCAGAGTGGCGAGCGAAGACCTTGTCGAAGGGAGCGTGATCCGCACGAACGCGGGCGAGGGCAGGGCTGTCCACCAGCACGAGCTCGGCCGGGTTGGTGCCGTGGGCCGGGGAGCAGACCGGGAGCTCCAGGAAGTACGCCGGGAAAGGCGCTTCGCGCAGGAGATCCGCGAAAGATGTACGGAAGCCAGGGTCGGACTGCAACGTCAGCCCGACCGCGTCTCGGCGGAGGGGCTTGCCTTCGTGGGTCAACCAGTGGTGTACGAGCTCTGCCATTCGAGAGGTTCATCCCTTTCCGTTGTCGAGCACTTCTCGCACGCGCCGGGCCATCGATTCGGAGGTGAACGGCTTCTGCAGGTATGGAGTCTCGAAGTTCAACAAGCCCTGGCGTACGATCGCATCGTCGGTGTAGCCGGACATGTAGAGGACGCGGATCGCCGGACGAAGGTGCTGGACCTGGGCCGCGACCTCACTACCGCTCATGCCGGGCATGACCACATCGGTCAGGAGCAGATCGACCGGACCCGGGTAGCGAGCCAGGAACGAGATCGCTTCGGCGGGTTTGCCCTGGTTGAGGACGATGTATCCTTGGGTCTGGAGGATGCCCAAGGCGGCCGCCCGGACCTGCTCGTCGTCCTCGACCAGCAGGATCGTCTCGGTACCGCGCAGATCCATCGAGCGCGGTGCGGGGGCTACCGGGACGGCCTCGGTCCCGGTAGCGACGGGGAGGTAGATCTTGAAGGTCGTGCCGAAGCCGGGCTCGCTGTAGACCCAGATGTTTCCTCCGGCCTGCTTCACGATCCCGAAGACGGTCGACAGCCCGAGTCCGGTGCCCTTTCCTTGCTCCTTGGTCGTGAAGAAGGGCTCGAACATGCGCTTCTGGACCTCGGGGCTGATCCCGTTCCCGGTGTCGCTGACGGCGATCATCACGTGTTGGCCGGGCTGCGCCGAGAGGTGCTGAGCCGCATACTCGGCGGTGAGCTCCACCAGCCGGGTCTCGATCGTGAGCGTGCCGCCCGCGGGCATCGCGTCGCGCGCGTTGACGACCAGGTTGGCGATCACCTGCTCGATCTGGCTGGGGTCGACGAACACGAGCGCCTCGTCCGAGTCGAGCAGGGTGGTCAGCTCGATGTCCTCGCCCAGCAGGCGGCCGTTCATGCGCTGCATCGAGGCGACGATCTCGTCCAAGGCGATCGCGCGCGGCTGGACCACCTGCTGGCGGCTGAAGGCCAGGAGCTGCCGGGTCAGGGCGGCGGCCCGTTCGCTGGCCAGGAGCACCTGGCCCAGATCATCGAAGGCCGGGCCCTGCGGAGGGAGGGAGAGGCGGGTGAGCTCGGTGAAGGTCATGATGACCGAGAGGATGTTGTTGAAGTCGTGGGCGATCCCGCCGGCGAGGCGACCGACCGCCTCCATGCGCTGGGCGTGTCGGAGCTGTTCTTCGGTCGACCGGAGCTCGGCCGTGCGCTCCTCCACCCGGCGCTCCAGCTCGTCGCGCGCCAGGCGGAGCTCGGCGTTGGCCCGCTGAAGGTCCTCGCCGCGGGCGAGGATCTCTGCCTCCATCCCTGCGGTGCGCTCCAGCAGCAGCAGGTTGTGCTGAGTGGCCTCGTCGCGAGAGGTGCGCAGGTTCACGAACTCGGTCACGTCCATGACCTCGTGGACGATGTGCAGCAGAGTCCCCTGCGGGTCCAGGATGGGGCTGTTGACCGGGCTCCAGTAGCGCACCTCGAAGCCGCCGCCCTCAGCCTCGGGGCGCCGGATGTCGTACTTCTGCACGGCCATCGTGTCGGTGCGCCGGTAGCGGATGACGCGCTCCAGCGAGGCCCGCAGGTTGCGGGTCCCTGTGGCCGTCGGGTCCGCCGGGTTGTCCGGGAAGACCTCGAACAGCGGTTGGCCCAGGATGCGGTCGCGCCGGGTCATCGTGGCGGCAAGGTAGGCCTCGCTCACGGCGATGATCCGCAGCTGCGGATCGAGCACGAGCTGTGCCGCGCGGCAGCGTTCAAAGAGGAGCTGGTAGTTGACTTCAACGGAAAACGGGGCGGACATGGCCGCCGGCTATCGCCCGCGCGGTGCGGCGGCCACCTCTACAGGTTCGAGCAAGCCTTTTCCGCCTTGCGTCCTGGCTACACATTGAACCGGAAGTGCATCACATCCCCGTCCTGCACAACGTATTCCTTGCCCTCCACCCGCAGCTTGCCCGCCGCCTTCAGCGCCGCCTCGGTCTTGAAGGCCTCCAGCTCCTCGATGCGGTACACCTCGGCCCGGATGAAGCCCCGCTCGAAGTCGCTGTGGATGACCCCTGCGGCCTTGGGGGCGGTCCAGCCCTTGCCGATGGTCCAGGCGCGGATCTCCTTCGGGCCGGCCGTGAAATAGGTCTGCAGACCAAGCATCGAGTAGGTCTCGCGGGCCAGCATGGCCAGGCCGGGCTCGGCGATGCCCATGTCGGCCAGGAACTCCGCCCGCTCCTCGGGCTCCAGCTCGGAGAGCTCGGCCTCGATCTTGGCGCAGAGGATCACCACGCCGGCGCCCTCTGTGGCGGCGTGGGCCTTGACGGCCTTGACGTGGTCGTTGTCCTGGTGGAGCCCGGCCTCGTCGACGTTGCAGACGAAGAGCACCGGCTTGGCGCTGATGAGCTGGGCGTCCTTGACGCTGGCGGCCTCTTCATCGTTCCAGTCGCCGGCGCGGGCGGGCTTGCCCTGGGCGAGCAGCTCGTAGAGGCGCTCGGCGACGGTGAGGTGCAGGGCGGCGGCCTTGTCGCCCCCCTTGGCGGAGCGCTTGAAGCGGTCGATTCGGCGCTCGACGCTCTCGAGGTCGGCGTAGACGAGCTCGGTGGCGACGGTGTCGATGTCGCGCAGGGGATCGACGCTGCCGTCGACGTGGGTGATGTCGCCGTCTTCGAAGCAGCGCACGACCTGCAGGATGGCGTCGGTGTTGCGGATGTGGCCGAGGAACTTGTTGCCGAGGCCCTCGCCCTTGCTGGCGCCGCGGACGAGGCCGGCGATGTCGACGATCTCGACGGCGGCGGGGATGACCTTCTGGCTCTGGATGCAGGCCAGCAGGCGCTGCAGCCGCGGATCGGGCACGGGCACGATGCCGACGTTGGGCTCGATGGTGCAGAAGGGGTAGTTGGCGCTCTCGGCCCCGGCGGCGGTCAGCGCGTTGAAGAGGGTGGACTTGCCGACGTTGGGCAGGCCGACGATGCCAGCTTGGAGGGCCATGGGGGAAGATCCGTGAGAGGAGGGCCGGCCGTGCTAACCAGGATCAGCGGGTGGGGCTGGGCGCGATGAAGACGGGCAGGGCAGGCAGGCTGGTGAAGCTCGGAGGGCTGGCGGCGGGGCTGGCGGGCGAGGCGGCTGCGGGGCTGGTCTCCGAGGTGGCATCGCGCGGGGCAGAGCGGGCCCACCGGGCGGCGGCCGAGCGCATGGCGGCGGCGCTGGGCGAGCTGCGCGGCCTGCCGCACAAGCTGGGGCAGATGCTCTCCAGCATGGAGGGGGTGCTGCCGGCGGAGCATCGCGAGGTCTGGGTGGAGGTGCTCGGCCGCTTGCAGGCCCAGGCGCCGCCGCTTGCTTGGGAGGAGGTGGAGCCGCTGATGCGCGCGGCGCTGGGGGCGGAGCTGGGGGAGGTGTTCTCCGCGGTGGAGCCGGTGGCGGCGGCCTCGGCCAGCATCGGGCAGGTACACCGGGGGCGGCTGCTCGACGGGAGCGAGGTGGCGATCAAGCTGCGCCTGCCCGGGATCGAGGCGGCGATCCGTGCCGACCTGGCGAACATCGGCGTCCTGGTCGGCACGCTGTCGAGCTTGATGCCGCGCAGCTCGGTGGAGCACCTGGCGGCCGAGGTGAGCGAGCGGCTGCTGGAGGAGCTGGACTACGAGCAGGAGGGCCGCTCTCAGGCCCGCTGGGAGGCTCGCTGGGCGGGGGATGTGGCGCTGGTGGTGCCGGCGATGCGCCTCTCCCGCCCGGGGCTGCTTGTCACGGACTGGGTGGATGGCCTTGGCCTGGAGCAGGCCCGACTGGCCAGCGAGGAGGAGCGCAGCGCCTGGGGGTCGGCGCTGTGGCGGCTGACCTGGACCTCGATCGCCCGCGACGAGGAGCTGCACGGGGACCCCCACCCGGGCAACTTCCTCTTCCTGCCCCAGGGCTGGGTGGCGCTGCTGGACTTCGGCTGCACGCAGCCCTTGGACCCGGAGACCCCGCGGGGGCTGCTGGAGGTGGCGAGGCGCTGCCGGGAGGGGGCCTCGGACGCGGCCTTGATGGAGCCTCTGGCGCAGGCGCTGGGCCTGCCCGGGACGCTGCCAGAGCCGGTGGTGCGGCACCTGGCGGGCTTCTCGCGCACCCTGATGGAGCCGGTGGGGCGGGTGCAGCCGTACACCTTCACCGCGGAGGGGACGGCCCGCCTGATGGAGCATGCCCAGGAAGCCAAAGCGCAGATGATCCGGCACGGGCTGCTCTCGGGGATGCCGACGCCGCGGGCCCGGGGGGCGACGATCCTGATGCGGTCTTCTGTGGGCATCGCGGCGCTGCTGGGTCGCCTGGGGGCGCGGGCGGACTTCGCGGCGGCGGTGGGGATGTAGTCGCCCTCACAACCACAGGTGCAGGAAGAGCCTGGCTGTCGGGTCCAGCTCAAGGGAGAGGTCGAAGGCGCTGGCGGGTCGGGGGTCGACCTCCAGCTCGGCGGACTGCAAGGCGCCCACGCCCCCGGCCAGCGAGAGGTCGACGCCCAGGGAGAGGGTCGGATCGAACCAGCGGGTGAGGCCCAGCCCGAGCTGCAGATGACCGCCGTGGTATCGGGTCTTCAGATCTGGCGTCTGCTCTGCAGGCACTGTCTCCGCCCCTTCCGCTGCCCCCGTGGTCGTCCCCCCGGAGGTCTCCGCGTCCTCGCCCTCGGTGTGCTCTTCGTACGCGAGGAAGGTACCCGTGTAGCCCAGCCCCGCCAGGGCGCTCAGCTCTACCCGTCCGCGTCGGGCCAGCACGGGGCGGATGCCGATGCCGGCCTCCAGCTGGCTCTTCACCTGGCGGTCCGTCCCCTCGTTCTCCTGCCAGGTCAATCCAGTGGCCGTGGACAGGGTGATCATGGGCTCGATGGTGAGACCCTGGGGCAGGCGGAGGCGCAGGCTTCCGCTCGCGCCATAGGTGACGTTCTGCTCACCATTCGGAGAGACGAAGTTCGCGATCGTGGTCGAGCCCCCGGCACCGACGCCCAACCCCAGGTGCAGGCTCTCGTCAGGCAGCGCCGGGTCGGTGGCGGGCGAGGGCTTGGCCAGGGCTGAGCTGCCCCCAATGGACATGGCGATCATGAGGGCGAGGCGCGACAGCGAGGTCATGGAACAGCTCCGAGGAGGGGGCGATCATGGTGCTCCGGGAGGCACGCACGGGCCCACGGAGAGGAGGCTCAGGCCAGGACGCCGGTGCATGGGATCACCGATGTGGCCGATCACCAGCCTCTCTCAGCCTCAACCCCCCAGCCCGCGCTCCGCAATGACGGCCTGGTTGATCTCCTGCGCCCGCTGATTGGCGGGCCGCTCGCCCAGCCGCTCGACGTAGTCCAGGAAGACCGGCCGAGGCTCCAGCATCTTGAACATCAGCATGTAGCGCAGCGTGGAGCCGAGGATCACATCGGCCATCGTGAAGCGCTCGCCCAGGATCCAGGGCCCCGGGCTGAGGGCGTGCTCGACGCTGGCCAGCACGTCCTCGTAGCGGCCCCAGCCGGCCGAGCCGACGCGGTACTCCCAGCCGGCGGCGTGGGCCATGGCGGCGGGCTCGATGACGGCGGCGGGGAAGAGGGCCCAGCGGAGGTAGGTGCCGCGCGCGGGATCGTCGAGGGCGGGGGCGAGGCGGCCCGAGGCGTAGCGATCTGCGAGGTAGAGGCCGATGGCGGCGGTCTCGGCGATGACGGCCTCGCCATCCTGGAGGACGGGCAGCTTGCCCATGGGGTTGAGGGCCAGCAGCTCGGCGTTCTTGTGCTCGCCCTTGCCGACGTCGTGGAACTTCAGGGTGTAGGGCGCGCCGACCTCTTCGAGCTGCCAGACGACGGAGGCGGCGCGGGTGAAGGGGTGGTGATGCAGGACGATGCGGGGGGGCGTGGTCATGAGGGCTCCAGGTGGGGGGGCGCCGCTCCGATATCTCGCGGAGAGGCCGGAAACCTGGGACATTCCGAGACCCGCGAAGTGACAAGTGCCGACACGTGGCACCGAATGAGGGGTTTAGGTTTCTGGTCATGCAGCCCTCGCCCCAGCGCAGCCGCCTCCACCACGCAATGGCCGGCGGCATGGCCGTGGCCGTCATGGTCCTGGTCGAGGCCGCGCTGCGCTGGCCGGCGGTCCTCCATGGCTCGGATGTGCGCGCCGACCCGACGCTGCCCCAGGCCACCCTCCTGCTGGGCCTCCCGCTGGGCCTGGTGCTGGGCCTGGTGCATCGCCGTGTCGCCCTGGCTGCACTGTTCCTGCTGGCCCTCACCCTGGGAGATCCGGTGCTGGCGTCGGTCGGCGTGGTCGTGATCGCGGCCATCGCCGTCGAGCTGGCCTGGCGCAGGCCGCTGGTCGGTGCGATGCCGTTCTTCGTCCTGCTGGGCGCCTGCGTGCTGCTGCGAACGCCGGCGGCCCCTCGAGACAACCCGGTGGCTCCCGACATCGTGGTGGTCGTGCTGGACACGGTCTCGGCCCGCTCGACCAGCCTGCATGGCAACGTCCTCCCCACCACCCCGAACCTGCAGGCGCTCGCGGCGGAGGGCACCTCCTACCGCCACGCCCTGGCCGCCGCGCCGTGGACCGTGCCCAGCCACGCCGCGCTCTTCACCGGGCGCCTGCCCCAGGACCTGGGCTGCCACCACGAACACCCGCAGCTCGATCCCGGCCCGCCGACCACGGCCGAGCTGCTGGGCGCGGCCGGCTACCGGACGGGGGCCTTCATCGCCAACCCCTGGGTGGGCGACTTCAACGGCCTGACCCGCGGCTTTGGGCATGTGGAGAGCGGCTGGGAGCGTGCCCGCGCCGCGCGGGCCTTCACCCTGCTCTCGTTGGTGCCATCCCGCCCCAGCAAGGGAGGAGCCGGCCTCGTCGCTGCCTCTCTCGACTGGCTGGACGAGAGCGGCGACCAGCCCAGCATGCTCTTCCTGAACCTGCTGGAGGCCCACTCGCCCTTCCACCAGGCCGCCGACGCCGATCGTTTTGGCGTGGTCGATCCCCTCAGCGTCTCGGAGCGCACCCACCGGGTGCAGCACGGGGGTCTGTCCGCGGTGCCGGACTACCCCAGGCCCGGCGAGCTGGACGCCGCGCGCACCCTCTACGCGGGCGCTGTGCATGCCAGCGACGCGCTCCTCGCGACGCTACGCGCCGGCCTCGAGGAGCGGGGGCGGTGGAACGACACGGTGCTGGTCGTCACCTCGGATCACGGCGAGGCCTTCGGCGAACACGGCTTCCACGGGCATATGGTGGGGCTGTACCAGGAGAGCCTGCATGTCCCCCTGGTCCTGCGGGTGCCCGGCCAGGGGCCGGCCGAGGTCACCGGTCCCGTCTCCTTGAGCCGGCTGCACCCGACCCTGCTGCGGATCGCCGGCGTCGCGGACCCCGACGCGGGCCTCCCCCTGCCGCTGAGCGGTCCGGCCGAGGACCTGCCGGTCATCTCCGAGCAGCTTCGGCCCGTGCAGGTCCTCAGCGACTTCGAGCGCGAGGGCGGGGCCTCTCACCTGGGGGAGCTGGACGCCCGGGCCGTGCGGGTGGTGCAGGGCACCCTGGCCCTCTCGCTGCAGGTGCCCGCGGACGGTGGCCCGGAGCGCTGGCGGCTGTACGACCTGGCCGCCGACCCGACCGAGACCCACGACCTCTGGCCGCAGCGCACGGAGCTGGACGAGGCCACGCAGGTCCGGGTGGGCGAGTTGGTCGCCGTCGCCGAGGGGCGAGCGGCGCGCTTCGAGGCCAGCTCCGCGGTCGCCGCGGGGCCCCAGGTCGAGGGTGACCTTCGCGCCCAACTGGAAGCCCTGGGCTATCTGGGCGGCGACTGAAGGCAGTCGCCCGCCCCCGACGCTCTACTCCGTCGTCTTGTCGGGGAACCAGTCCTGCCGGGTGCTGGTGACGTAGGCGGTACCGGCGCAGCTTCGGCACTGGCTGGAGTTCTTGAGGCAGTCCTTGGGCTCGATGC
>ERZ761602.6795-NODE-6795-length-12559-cov-4.333493_pt1 | contig 12559 bp, 9 predicted proteins | sample MGYA00512165_ERZ761602 | MGnify/ENA primary metagenome ERZ761602 (study PRJEB28899, sample SAMN02445085) | bioreactor sludge metagenome | biome: EBPR sludge; isolation source: Thorneside wastewater treatment plant | place: Australia: Brisbane, Thorneside... | reverse complement strand
CCTCGTCGCGGAACGGCCGCACCATCTGGCTGTGGCAGTTGTAGCAGCCCTCGCGGATGTAGATGTTGCGGCCCGCAAGCTCGAGCGGCGTGTAGGGACGTACGCCCTCCACCTTCTCGATCGTGGAGTCGATCCAGAAGAGCGGAGCGATCTCCACGATGCCGCCGATGGCGACGACGATGAGCGCGCCGACGCCGAGCAGGGTGACGTTCTTTTCGAGGCGTTTGTGATCGAAGAAACGGGATGCCATTGCGCGCGTCCTTACTCTGCGGGCTGCGGGGCGAGCGGACGGTCCGCCGCGGCGTCATACGGGGTTTCGGTCATCGGCTTCTCCTCGCGGAGCTTGCCGGCGATGGTCAGCCAGACGTTCCAGACCATGACCAGCGAACCGGCGAGGTAGAGGATGCCGCCGGCGGCGCGGATCAGGTACATCGGCAGCATCGCCGCGGTGACCTCGGAGAAGGCGTACACGAGGTAACCGTCGTCACCGTATTCCCGCCACATCAGGCCCTGCATGATGCCGGCGACCCACATCGACGAGGCGTAGAGCACGATGCCCACGGTCGCGAGCCAGAAGTGCCAGTTGACCATGCGCAGCGAATAGAGCCGCTGGCGGTTCCACAGGCGCGGCGTCAGGTAGTAGATCGCCGCGAAGGTGATCATGCCGTTCCAGCCGAGCGCGCCGGAGTGGACGTGGCCGATGGTCCAGTCGGTGTAGTGCGACAGGCTGTTCACGGCCTTGATCGATAGCATCGGCCCTTCGAAGGTGCTCATGCCGTAGAAGGCGAGTGCCATCACCATCATGCGGATGATCGGGTCAGTGCGGATCTTGTCCCAGGCGCCGTTCAGCGTCATCAGGCCGTTGATCATGCCGCCCCAGCTCGGCATCCACAGCATGATCGAGAAGACCATGCCCAGCGTCTGCGCCCAGTCGGGCAGCGCCGTGTAGTGGAGGTGGTGCGGACCCGCCCAGATGTAGAGGAAAATGAGCGACCAGAAGTGGATGATGGAGAGCCGGTAGGAATAGACCGGCCGTTCCGCCTGCTTCGGCACGAAGTAGTACATCATCGCGAGGAAGCCGGCGGTGAGGAAGAAGCCCACCGCGTTGTGGCCGTACCACCACTGGGTGAGCGCATCCTGCACGCCCGCGAAGGCGCTGTAGCTCTTGGAACCGAAGAGGCTGACCGGCATCGACAGGTTGTTGACGATGTGCAGCATCGCGATCGTCAGGATGAACGACAGGTAGAACCAGTTCGCCACGTAGATGTGCGGTTCGCGGCGCTTCAGGATCGTGCCGACGAACACCGCGAGATAGGCGACCCAGACGATCGTGAGCCACAGGTCGACGTACCATTCGGGCTCGGCATACTCGCGCGCCTCGGTGATGCCGAGCACGTAGCCGGTGGCGGCGAGCACGATGAAGAGCTGGTAGCCCCAGAACACGAAGCGGGCGAGGCCGGGCAGCGCCAGCCGGGCGCGGCAGGTGCGCTGCACGACGTAGAAGCTCGTCGCAATGAGGGCATTGCCGCCGAACGCGAAGATCACCGCCGATGTGTGCAGCGGCCGCAGCCGGCCGAACGTGGTGTATTCAAAACCGAGATTGAGGACCGGGAAGGCGAGCTGGAGCGCGATGTAGAGGCCGGCGAGGAAGCCCACCACGCCCCAGAACACCGTCGCGATCACGCCCCAGCGAATGGGATCGTCGTCGTACCGGCCGGTGTCGACCGGTGTCTTCAGGATACCGCGCGCGACGGACGCATAGTCCGCACCCGACAGCGTCGCCGCGAGCGCAAGCAGGGCCGCCGCCGCGACGATCGCCATGTGGATCGCAAATCCCTGATCGGCCGAAAGCGCGATCGCGATGATCGCGACAAGCGCTGCACCCAGCCAGCCGAAGGCCTTGAAAGTAAGTGATTCCATACCCGGTCCCCGCCGTTTTGTCGGCATGAATGCCGCAGTTCTGAGGCTGCCATGGTCCTGTTTGACCGGCAATACCTTGACCTGCGTCAAATAACCGGAGACGTCCCGCAAGATGACGAACGCCGCAAAGCGCCTGGGCAAGAACCGATCGGCCTTCGCCGTGCTCGGCTTTCTCGCGGGCGGGCCGCGTTCGGGCTACGACATCAAGAAGGCGATCGGGCGCAGCACCAGCTATTTCTGGAACGAGAGCTTCGGCCAGATCTACCCGATCCTGCAGAAGCTGGAGGCCGAGGGACTGGTGGCCTGCGTGGGCGCGGAAGGTCGTGGACGGCGGCAGAGTCGCAAGTACGCGATCACCGAAACCGGTCAGGAAACCTTGAGGGACTGGCTTGCAGCGCCCGTCTCAAGCGCGGGCATCCGCAACGAGTATCTGCTGAAGCTGTTCTTCGGCCGCCACGTCGCGCCCGAGGTGAGCATCGCGCACCTTGCGGACTATCGACGCCAGCTTGCCCGGGAACTCGCGACCTTTGAGGCTTTCCGCGCGGGCTACGACGATGCGATCCGCGCCGGGCGCACCAGCACGACGCTGATCTACCTGCTTGCGCCGCTCGATTTCGGCATTCGCGGCGCTCGCACGCAGATCGCATGGTGCGACGACACGATCCGCGCGCTGGAGGCTTTGCGGGAAGGCTGAGCGGGGCGGTTCAGCGCACCATGCGGCGCAGCGTTTCGATGCGGTCGGCTTCGGCGGCGGGCTTGTCGGTGCGGATACGGCTGATGCGGGGGAACCGCATGGCGAGGCCGGATTTGTGGCGCTTCGAGGCGTGGATCGAATCGAAGGCGACCTCCAGAACCAGAGTCTTCTCCACTTCGCGCACGGGGCCGAAGCGTGCGACGGTGTTGTTGCGCACGAAGCGGTCGAGCATGATCAGCTCCTCGTCGGTGAAGCCTGAATAGGCCTTGCCGACCGGCAGCAGCTCGCCGTCCTCGGTCCAGCAGCCGAACGTGTAGTCGGAATAATAGCTCGATCGCTTTCCGTGCCCCCGCTGCGCGTACATCATCACGCAGTCCGCGACGAGCGGATCGCGCTTCCACTTGTACCAGAGCCCGACGCGGCGACCGGAGACATAGGGGCTATCCCGCCGCTTCAGCATCAGGCCTTCGATCGCGGCATCGCGCGCGCCGAGGCGCAGTTGCTCGAGCGCGGCGAAATCGGGGACGTCGACGAGCGGCGACAGATCGAAACGGTCGCGGTCCAGCCGCGACATGAAGGTTTCCAGCCGGATACGCCGCTGCGTCCACGGCTGCGGGCGCTGGTCTTCGGCGCCGTCGAAGAGGATGTCATAGAGCCGGACGAAGGCGGGGAAGTCCCTCAGCATTGCGGGTGAGACGGTCTTGCGGCCGAGCCGTTGCTGCAGCGCGTTGAAGCTCGCGGCCTCGCCACCCTGAACGTCTCCGCGCACGAGCAGTTCGCCGTCAAGTACCCCCGGTGTCCGGTAGCTTTCCGCGACATCGGGGAAGCTTCGCGTGATGTCGTCGCCCGCACGGCTGTAGAGCCGCGTTTCGCCGCCGACGTGCACGAGCTGCACGCGGATACCGTCCCACTTCCATTCGGCGGCATAGTCCGAGAGGTCGACGTCCCGGTTTTCGAGCGGGTGGGCGAGCATGAACGGACGGAACACCGGGGCGTCTTCGGGCGCGGGGCGCGGGCCGTTGCCGTCCGCCCAGGCGAACAGAGCCGTGTAGGGGAGCGAGACGGCGTGCCAGACCTCCTCCACATCGTCGGCATCGAGCGCGAAGGCTTCGGCAAATGCGGTCTTGGCCAGCCGCGCTGAGACGCCGACGCGCATCCCGCCGGTCGCGAGTTTGAGCAGGGCGAAGCGCGCGTTGGCGTCGAGACGATCGAGCAGCCGCGTCATCACCGCGGGCGCTTGCGCGCGCGTCAGAAGCTGCAGTTCGTTCACCACCTCGGAAAGCCGCGGCGGTGCAGCATCCGGCGTGTCCGCGCCCGGCCAGATGAGCGCCACGGTTTCCGCGAGATCGCCGACATAGTCGTAGCTGAGCCCGAAGAGCACCGGGTCGACACGCTCGGAGACCAGCGCGCGGATGATGCTCGGCTGCACGGCGGGGAGCGAGAGATCGCCCGTAAGCGCGGCGAGTGCCCAGCCGCGATCCGGGTCCGGTGCCGCCTTGAGATAAGCGCCGATCAGATCGAGCTTGGCGTTTCGCGAACGCGTGTAGATGAGGCTGTCGAGCAGCTGCGAGAACGCCTGCATCAGTCGTCTTCGTCCTCGCGGCCGATGAGCGCGAGTTCGCGCGCGGCGATCTGCTGCTCCCGGCACCAGTGAACGAGTGCATCCTCCCGGCCGTGTGTCACCCAGACCTCGCGCGGCGCGATCTCGCGGATCGTCGTGGTCAGCTCGTCCCAGTCGGCATGGTCGGAAATCACGAGCGGCATTTCAACACCCCGCTGTCGCGCGCGCTGACGCACGCGCATCCACCCGCTCGCCATGGCCGTGATGGGATCGGGCAGCCGCCGCGACCAGCGGTCGTTCAGCGCCGAGGGCGGTGCAAGAACGATCTCGCCGGCCAGTGCTGCGGGCTTCAGGTCGGAAATGGGAAGAAGCGGGCCCAGTTCGACGCCGAGTTCCTGGTAGAGGTCGCACAGGCGCTGGAGAGCGCCGTGGATGAACAGCGGGCGATCGTGGCCGTGACGCCTCAGCTCCGCAATCACACGTTGCGCCTTGCCGAGCGCATAGGCGCCGATCAGGACCGCCCGGTCCGGCTGCGCCTGCTGCGCCGCGAGCAGCCTGGCGATTTCCCCGCCGATCGGCGGATGCCGGAACACGGGCAGCGCGAAGGTCGCCTCGGTGACGAACACGTCGCAGGGCACGGGCTCGAAGGGCGCGCATGTGGGATCGGGGCGGCGCTTGTAGTCGCCGGAGACGACGACTCGTTCGCCGCGGCGCTCCAGCACCGCCTGCGCCGATCCCAGCACGTGTCCAGCGGGCACAAGACGCAGGTCGACGTCGCCGATGCGAATGACTTCACCGTAGCCGAGTCCCTGGCCGGATTGGGGTCCATAGCGGCATTCCATGATCGCGAGCGTCTCGCGTGTCGCGAGCACGGCGCGGTGGCCGCCGCGCGCATGATCCGAATGGCCGTGGGTGATGATCGCCCGGTCGACCGGGGTGGCGGGATCGATCCATGCGTCCGCCGACGGCAGGTAAATGCCCGTCGGGTGGGCTTCGATCCATGAAAAGCGGAGTGCCATACCCGCTATATGGGTGAAGACGCCGGAAAGTTCCTTCGCTCCTCAGAGCTTGTGGATGCCGCCCGGTTCCTCGCCATGCAGGCTCATCAGCGAATCCATGAGGTCGCCCTCGGCGGCCGAGCAGACGCCGATGGTGAGAGCCTCTTCGCAGCCTTCGCCGACGACGTAGGCATGGCCCATGCTCGAATCGAGGTAGATCGATTCGCCGGCCTCGATCACGATCGGGTCGTAATACTCGGTGTGGACGACCATGCGGCCTTCGATGACGTAGACGAACTCCTCGCCGGGGTGCCGTACCAGCTCGCCGAACTCCTTGACGGATTTCGCGCGGATACGCGTCACCAGCGGGATCATCCGTTTCCGCCTGAGCTCGGTGCACAGGTAGAAGTAGTCGTAGTTGTTCGTCTTCACGCGGATCGCGCGGTCCTGGCTGCCGATGCTGCGCCGCCCGGTGACGGCGGCGGCCTCCTGCGGGTCTTCCTCGGCAAACAGCTCCGACATGCGGATGTTGAGGCGCTGGCTGAGCTGCAGGAGCTTGTCGTAGGTCAGCGTCAGGCGGTCGTGTTCGACCTTGGAGAGCGTCGAGACGGGGATGCCGCTCCGCTCGCTCATTTCCTTCAGCGTCCAGTCGTTGCGGGTGCGCAGGCCGCGCAGCAGCGTGCCGAGGGTCGGTTTATCCGGTTTCATGCCGGCACTCCCGCGCTGCGCGACGGTTTCTCTCGCATCATGCCGTTTGACAATTCTCTAAATAGGATCATTATTGCCTGCATGGGACAAAACAACGTGTTCGCGCGCACGGTATCTCGTCCGCGTTGAACACGCAATCCAACATGCTGCTCTGCGGCAACATGAGTTCTGGAGGGGGAATATGCGAGGTTCACTGAAATCTCTGTTTGCAGGAGCGGTCGCCCTGATCGCCCAGCCCGCGCTGGCGCAGCCCGCGCCTGCGCCCGTACCCGTCAATCCCTTGCCGGTGACGGCTTCGGCGCCCGCAGTGCCGATCCCGGTGCCGAGCGCGCCGGCGCTTACCAAGGCCGATGTCGATGCATGGCTCGACGGCTACATGCCTTATGCGCTGGCACGCGGTGCCGTCGCGGGTGCCGTCGTCGTCGTCGTGAAGGACGGACAGGTGCTGACGCAGCGCGGCTACGGCTATTCGGATGTCGCGAAGCGCACGCCGGTCGACCCGGAAAAGACGATGTTCCGTCCGGGTTCGGTGTCGAAGCTGTTCACGTGGACGGCGGTGATGCAGCTCGTCCAGGAGGGCAAGCTCGACCTCGACGCCGACGTCAACACCTACCTCGATTTCAAGATCCCGGCCTATGAAGGCAAGCCGGTGACGCTGCGCAACATCATGACGCATACGGCCGGCTTCGAAGAGGCGGTGCGTGGGTTGATCTCTGCCAAAGAGAAAGGCGCGCCTCTCGGCGAAACGCTGAAGCGGTGGACGCCGCACCGCATCTTCGCACCAGGCACGACGCCCGCCTATTCCAACTATGCCACCGCGCTCGCCGGGTACATCGTGGAACGAACGTCCGGCATGTCGTTCGATGACTACATCGACCAGAATATCTTCGGCCGGATCGGCATGGAGCATTCCAGCTTCCGCCAGCCGCTTCCGGAAAAGCTGAAGCCGTTGATGTCGAAAGGCTATGCGACCGCCTCTGGCGATCCCAAACCCTACGAAGTCATTGATGCTGCACCGGCCGGCAGCCTCGCCTCGACCGGCGCGGACATGGGCAAGTTCATGATCGCGCACCTCGCGAACGGCGGGCCGCTGCTTTCGCCCGAGACCGCGAAGCTGATGCACACCACGACGCTCACCATCCTGCCGCCGCTCAACCGCATGGCGCTCGGCTTCTACGAACAGCAGATCAATGGGCAGATGGCGATCGGCCACGGCGGCGATACGCAGTGGTTCCATTCCGATCTGATGCTGTTCCCGAAAGAGAACGTGGGTATCTACATTTCGATGAACAGCTCGGGCAAGGAGGGGGTGACGAGCCCCATCCGCAGCACGCTGTTCGAAGGTTTCGCCGATCGGTATTTCCCGATGGAGCGCACGATCAAGGCTGGCGTCGATGAAAAGACCGCGGCCGCGCACGCGAAGATGCTCGCGGGCACCTACATCAGCTCGCGGCGCCCGGAATCGAGCTTCATGAAGGCGCTCGACCTTGCGGGCGGCATGAAGATCGGCGTCGACGACAAGGGCAATCTCGTCCTGCCGTTCAAGAACATCGGCGGCGAGGATTCGAAGTGGGTGGAAACCGCGCCCTTCGTTTGGGAAGAGGTCGGCGGCCACGGACGCCTTGCCGCGAAACTCGTGGACGGCAAGGTCGATTGGGTCAGCATCGATGCCATCTCGGCGATCATGATGCTGCAGCGCCCGGTGTGGTATGCCTCGCCCGGCTGGTTGACGCCCGGCGTGCTCGCGGGTCTCGTGATCCTCGGCCTCACCGCGCTGTCATGGCCGATCGGCGCCATTGTGCGCCGCCGTTACGGTGCAAAGCTGGCGCTTGCCGGCAAGGAGCTGAAGGCCTTCCGTCTCGTTCGCGGTTTCGCCGCTGTGGTGACGCTGGTGCTCATCGGCTGGGCGGCAACGATCGCCTCGATGATGTCGGACTTCAGTCTGCTTGGCGGCGCTATGGACTGGGCGGTCTATCTGCTGCAGATCGTCGGCACGATTGGCTTCATCGGCATGGTCGCCGTCGCGGCATGGAACCTGCTCCTCGTCTGGACGGGTCGTCGCGGCTGGTTCTCCAAGCTGTGGAGCATTCTCGTCCTTGTCGCTGCGGTCGTGATCCTGTGGGCCGCGTTCGCCTTCCATCTCATCAGCTTTGGAGTTCAGTTCTAATGTCGGTTGCCGGAAGCCTTTCTCTTGAAGTTGCTGTCGAATCCCTGCCCCTGGCGAAGCCGTTCAGGATCTCGGGGCACGTCTTCACCCATTCCGATCTGGTCGTCGTCACGCTTTCCGACGGCGTCCATTCGGGACGGGGAGAGGCTTCCGGCGTCTACTATCTCAATGATAACGTGCCTGAGATGCTGCAGGCCATCGAAGCCGTCCGTCCGGAGATCGAACGCGGCATCGACCGCGCCGGTCTCCAGACGCTGATGCCCGCAGGCGGCGCGCGCAATGCGCTCGACTGCGCGCTCTGGGAGCTCGAAGCCAAGCAGACGGGCCGCAGCGTGTGGGATATCGCGGGATTCGAAACCTCGCGTCCGCTGCTCACCACCATGACGCTTGGCGCGGATACGCCCGAAGTCATGGCGGAGGGGGCCACGGTTGGATACGCGCAGGCGCGCGCCCTGAAACTGAAGCTCACCGGCGACCTTGAAGACGATATTGCCCGCGTTCGCGCCGTGCGTGCGGCGCGGCCCGATTGCTGGATCGGCGTCGATGCCAATCAGGGCTTCGGCATTGCCGATCTCCCGGCGCTCGTCGAGGTGCTTGTCGAGGCTGACGTGAAGCTGCTCGAGCAGCCGCTTCGCCGCGGCGCCGAAGCCGATCTCGACGGTTTCTCGTGCCCGATCCCGATCGCTGCGGATGAAAGCGTGTTGACGCTTGCCGACGTTCCCGGCCTCGTCGGCCGCTTCAACGTCGTCAACATCAAGCTCGACAAGTGCGGCGGGCTTACGGAAGGTCTGGCGATGGCGCGCAAGGCCCGCGAACTCGGGCTCGGCGTCATGGTCGGCAACATGGTGAGCACCAGCCTTGCGATGGCGCCCGCCTACGTCGTCGGCCAGCTTTGCGATGTCGTCGATCTCGATGGACCGATCTTCCTTGCGAAGGATCGCGAGCCGGGGGTCGTTTACGAGGACGGATACGTGCGCTGCCCGGACAGTGTCTGGGGCCGGGACGCCTGAACGCAGCCGATTGGAGGGGGAAGATCATGAAGTCTGTTCTTTGCGGGCTGCTGCTTGCAACCGCGACGGCTCCGGCGCTGGCCGCGGCCGATAGCCCTGCAACATACATTCAGGCGGGTCGCCTGCTCGCCGACCCCGGCACCGGCCGGGTCGAGACGGCGAAAACCATCGTCGTCAAGGATGGGCGTATTGCCGAAATCCGTGACGGCTATGTGGGCGAGGGCAAGGTCGTCGATCTGCGCGACGCGTTCGTGATGCCGGGCTTTATCGACAGTCACGTCCACATCACCGGCGAGTCCGGGCCGAATGAGCGCAACGACGCGCTCGCGAAATCGGCGACGGATGCGGCCTTCGACGGTGTCGTCTACGCCGGGCGCACGCTGCGCGCCGGGTTCACGACCGTGATCGATCTCGGCGGCGAGCCGCAGGCCATCTATGGGCTCCGCAATGCCATCGCTGCGGGCAAGGTCGAAGGGCCGCGCATCCTCGCGGCAGGCGGCGTCGCCGCGCACGGCGGCCACGGCGATATTCACGGCTACCGTCAGGAGATCCTCGATCTCTACCGCTCGCCGACGTTGTGCTCGGGTGCGGACGACTGCGCGCGCGCGGTGCGTCAGGCCGTGCAGAGCGGCGCCGATGTCATCAAGACGGCTTCCACCGGCGGCGTCATGTCCAACACGGCTGCCGGTCTCGGCCAGCAGATGAGCGATGCGGAACTCACCTCGCTCGTGGAAACCGCACACCGGCTTGGCCGCAAGGTGGCGGCGCACGCGCATGGTACGGACGGCGTCAATGCGGCGCTCCGTGCGGGGGTCGATTCGGTCGAGCACGGCACCTACCTCGATGCTGAATCGATCAAGCTCTTCAAGGCGAAGGGCAGCTATCTCGTGCCGACGCTGCTCGCCGGCGACACGGTGAAGAAGCGCGCCGAGACGGCGGAATGGATGCCCGCGCCGGTACGCGCCAAGGCGCGTCAGGTCGGGCCGCTGATGATCGATGCGCTGCGCCGTGCGCACAAGGCGGGCGTGAAGATCGCGTTCGGCACCGATTCCGGCGTCTCCGCCCACGGCGACAACGCGCAGGAGTTCGCGCTGATGGTGGAAGCGGGTCTCACCCCGCTCGAAGCGATCCGCGCGGCGACGGTCTCGGCAGCGGACCATGCCGGTCTCACCAGCGAGATCGGCACGCTCGCGCCCGGCAAGGCGGCGGATATCGTCGCGGTGAAAGGCGATCCGCTCACCAACATTCGGGCGCTGGAAACCACGGCGTTTGTAATGAAGGGCGGGGCGGTCGCCAAGCCTGTTCAGTGACGGCCGTGTGATCCCTGATTGACAATTTTCCGATCAGGACTAATAATCCTGATCAGGATAAATTATCAGGCAGGGAGAGAGGCGATGGCTACATTGCCCGGGGTTTCGCGGCGTCAGCTGATCGGCGGCGCGGTTGCAGCAGCCACTGTGACCGGTTTTCCCATGATCAACTCGGGCATGTTCCGCGCCCACGCCGCGGCGACGAAGGCCTATTCGAAGCGTGCCGTCGACCTCGTCAAGCAATCGCTCGTCATCGATATGCTTGCGCCGCTCAAGATCGATTTCCGCTCCGAATACTACGCAAACCCATTGAGCGAGAAGGACGCCGCCGATTTCCGCGCGAGCGGGATCACCGGATTCCACAATGCCGTCGGCACGGGCGGTCCGGATGCCTATGCCGAAACGCTGGGCTGGATCGCTGCGTGGCAGGGTTTCGCGGGTCGCAATGCGCACGTGTTCTCGCTCGTCGGCAAGGCCGAGGATCTTGATCGCGCCAAGCGTGAAGGCAAGTGCGCCGTCATCATGGGCGTCCAGAATTCCGAGCACTTCCGCAAGGTGGAAGATGTGAAGGCGTTCTACGAGATCGGCCAGCGCTGCTCACAGCTCACGTACAACAGCCAGAACCTGCTCGGCTCGGGAAGCACGGAGCGCGTCGACGGCGGCGTCACCGATTTCGGCGCCGCGATCATCGAGGCGATGAACAAGGTTGGAATGCTCGTCGATGTCTCGCACTGCGGCGACCGCACGACGCTCGACGCCATCGCCATTTCGCCGAAGCCGATCGCGATCACGCACAGCAATTGCCGCGCGCTCGTCAACCACCCGCGCGTCAAGACCGACGAGGCGATCAAGGCGCTCGGTGCGAAGGGCGGCGTGATGGGCATCACCGGCGTGCGCATGTTCGTGAGCGAAAAGGAACCGACGACGATCGCGAACATGGTCGATCACATCGATCACGTCGTGAAGCTGATCGGCGTCGATCACGTTGGTGTCGGCTCGGATGCCGATCTCAACGGCTACGACGACATGCCCGCCGATCAGTATGCGATGCTGAAGGCCGGCTACAAATCGAGCTACGCGTTCCGCGACAAGATCGACACGGACGGTTTCGATCATCCGATGAAGACCTACGATCTCGCCGAGGAACTCATCCGCCGCAAATATTCGAACGAGAACATCACCGCCATCCTGGGGGGGAACTTCCGGCGGTTGTTGGGAGCGACCTGGGCATAAAGCTCAGGCGATAAAAACAGGGAGAGGACTGGGACAATGACAACACGTAAGCGCGGCGCACTCGCCGTCACAACAGCGATCGGACTTGTATTTTCGGCATCATTCGCATCGGCTCAGGAGGCCGATGTCGAGGCCGGCGAAATCATCGTGACCGCGCAGAAGCGCACCGAGAATCTGCAGGACGTGCCGATCTCGATCAGTGTTCTTTCGGGCGAAGACCTGCGGACGCAGGGCGCCGCATCCCTTGTTGAATACGGCGGTTACGTGCCGGGCCTCACGGTGCTCTCGAGCCAGCCGGGGACCTCGACGATCTCACTGCGCGGTATTGCACCCGTGGGTTCGGCACAGTCCGTGGGCATCTATCTCGATGACGCCCCGGTCGGTTCGAGCAGCCTCTACGCCCGCAGCGCGACCTATTCGCTCGACCTCCTGCCCTATGACATTCAGGGCATAGAAGTGCTGCGCGGCCCCCAGGGCACGTTCTACGGCGCAAGCTCGATCGGTGGCCTTCTGAAGTATGTCACCGTGAAGCCGAGCCTCGAAAAATTCAGCTTCAAGGCAGGCGGCGAACTGTTCGCGATCAACCATGCCGGCAATCCGGGCTGGGCAACGCAGGCGATGGCCAACATCCCGATCGTCGAAGGCAAGCTCGGCATGACGGCGAGCTTCGCGTGGCGCAAGACTCCCGGTTACACGGACACCATCAACAATCCCGATCTCAAGGACCAGAACGATGTCGAGCAGACCGGCGGTCGCCTGAGCCTGCTCTGGGAACCGAGCGATGTTCTTTCGGTGCGTCTCGGCGGTATCTGGCAGTCGATCCGTGCGGAAGGGACGAACACGATCACGGCCGACGTCGACGGTGTGCCGGATGGAAACGGCTGGTCGAACAACAATTTCGTCCATGAGCCTTTCCGCAAGAGCATCGATTATTACTCCGCATCGATCGATTATGATC
>ERZ761602.6794-NODE-6794-length-12559-cov-7.625960_pt1 | contig 12559 bp, 9 predicted proteins | sample MGYA00512165_ERZ761602 | MGnify/ENA primary metagenome ERZ761602 (study PRJEB28899, sample SAMN02445085) | bioreactor sludge metagenome | biome: EBPR sludge; isolation source: Thorneside wastewater treatment plant | place: Australia: Brisbane, Thorneside... | reverse complement strand
TTCTTTACCAGCTCGGCCATCGCCGCCTTGTAATCGGCGGCAAGCTTTTGCGGATTGGCGTTCGGGTCTTTCGAATAGCGTTTTGACAGAGCGGCGATGTAAGCCTGCTCTACGGGCGTTGCCTTCGGAGCCAAGGCGATCGCCTTTTGCAGATAGACGTAGGCCGAGGCGAAGCGCTCCGAATTTGCCGGGTCGTTGTAATTCGCTCCGAGCCCGAGAGCAATGCCCCAATACGCCATCGCGAGGTCGGGGTCGAGCTCGGCGGCATGTTTGAACGAGGCCACGCCTTCGTCGTGGTTGAACGCATAAAGGTATGCGAGGCCTTGGTTGAAGAACTTCTGAGCCTCGGGATTCCGGGTCGAAACCGGATGGTCAACATCGCCGAGCCCGTCATCAAGCCAGACGGTCTTCTTCTTCTCTCTTTCCTTCGAAACACCGTGCTGGTGCTGGCCATAAAGGAACGAAGCTGCGACCAGGATCAAGACCAATACTTTCATCGTCATACCTCCTTCGGCTGTAGATTTTGCCGATTTGTCGCGTAATATATAGCGTATTGCAGTGAGAGACAAATCAATGAGGAACATACTGAAGCTATCGGTCGCGTTAAGTGTTTTTTTCACCCTTGGTGTCATTGCCCAGCCGGCAGTTCCAAAGCCCAATGCCGAGATCACAAAGATGATGAATGAGATCTCGGCCGCGAGGCTTGAAGCGGACGTTCGGAAGCTTGCTTCGTTCGGCACTCGGAACACGCTTTCGGCACAGGACAATCCGACGCGGGGCATCGGAGCGGCCCGCGATTGGCTTTACGCCGAGTTCCAGAGGATCAGCGAAGCCTGCGGCGGATGCCTGACTGTCGAGAAACAGTCGTTCGAGCAGCCGGTCGCTCCACGCATCCCGAAGCCGACGATATTGACGAACGTCGTTGCCACGCTTAAGGGCACATCCGACCCCGATCGCGTTTATATTGTCTCGGGCCACTACGACTCGATGTGCACTTCGCCGACCGATGGCGAGTGCGACGCACCGGGAGCGAACGACGATGCCTCAGGCACGGCGGCAGTCGTAGAGCTTGCCCGCGTGATGTCAAAGCGGAAGTTCGACGCCACCATTATCTTTATGGCGGTCGCCGGTGAAGAGCAGGGTCTTCTCGGTGCGGCCTACTTCGCTGAACAGGCCAAACAGAAAGGGATGAACATCGAGGCGATGATCACCAACGACATCGTCGGCGGCGTGACCACACTGAAGAATTCACCGCACCGTAACCGGCTTCGCATTTTTGCCGAGGGCGTGCCCTCAAACGAAAACGAACGCGAGGCCGCGACCCGCCGAAGCGTCGGCGGCGAAAACGACTCGCAGGCCCGCCAGCTTGCCCGCTATATAAAGGAACAGTCCGACCGATATATGAAGGACTTTCGGGCGTGGATCATCTACCGGCGAGACCGCTTTGGACGAGGCGGCGACCACATCCCGTTCCTCGAACGTGGATATGCGGCTGTCCGCTTCACCGAACCCGACGAGGACTATACGCACCAACACCAGAACGTGCGGACCGAGAACGGCAAGTTCTATGGCGATACGCCCGAGTTCGTCGATTACAAATATCTCGCGAACGCAACGCGGATCAATCTCATCGCTCTCGCCTCGATCGCCAATGCCCCGGCAAAGCCGAAGAATGTCGGTATCGTAACCGGACGCCTGACCAACGACACCGAACTTCGCTGGGACGCGAACAAGGACGCCGACATCGCGGGGTATGAGATCGCATATCGCGACACCTCGGCGGCAGAATGGACGAACTTCATTCCTGCCGGAAATGTAACGTCATTTACGGTCAAGAATATGTCGAAGGATAACTACTTTTTCGGCGTTCGTGCGGTCGATAAGGACGGCAACCGCAGCCCTGTTGTCTATCCGCGGCCGGTGCGCTAAGTTTTTTCGCAGGAAGCACGGTTCGTCTCCGTCTTTTCGGCGAAGTGGCCTCGAAAGCAGTTAGGCAAAGGCCTTCCTGGCTCTCAACTACGGCCCGTTATTTGCTTTTTCTCTGGTGCGAAAAGAGCTATCGGCCTCTTTTTTCGGTTGACCGGCTTCCACCGAAGCCTCTTTGAATCTGGAGCGGTGCATCATGCTTACAGATCAAACCATTGGACGCTTTAAGATAATCGAGAAGATCGGCTCGGGCGGCATGGGCGAGGTTTTTCTTGCCGAGGACGAAAAGCTCGGGCGTAAGATCGCGCTTAAGGTCTTGCCTGCTGAGGTTGCGAGCGAACCCGAGCGGATGCGTCGCTTCGTTCTTGAGGCCAAGACCGCTTCTGCATTAAATCACCCAAACATCGTCACCATCTACGAGATAAACGATGACGGCGAGATGCCGTACATCGCGATGGAATACGTCAAGGGCGAAACGCTTGCCCGAATGCTGCGTTCGGAGCGGCTTGAAATGGCAAAGGTGATCGATATTGCAATACAGATCGCCGGTGCACTTGCCGCTGCACACGAAGCAGGCGTCGTCCACCGCGACGTGAAGCCGGACAACATCATCATCCGGCCGGACGGGCTCGTGAAGGTGCTCGATTTCGGCCTTGTAAAGTTGACCGAAAATGACGGGAGTTCCGACCCCGATGCCGAGACCGTTGCCCACCGTACAAACCCGGGAATGATACTCGGCACGGCCTCATTTATGTCGCCCGAGCAGGCTCGCGGAAGGATAGTTGACGGTCGCTCCGATATCTTCAGCTTCGGTACTTTGCTTTATCAGATGCTCTCGGGTCAACTTCCTTTTACCGGCGAGAATTACGTTGATGTAATAGCATCGATAATTTACAAGGAGCCTGAACCGCTTTCTGCTATAGCCCCGCAAACGCCGCACGACCTTCAGGTTCTTGTCCGCAAATGCCTAAGAAAGGACCGCGACGAACGCTACCAATCTACGCGCGAACTCTTAGCGGACCTTAAGGACATAGTGCCCTCGCTCGGCCTGACCGCTTCTTCATCCCAGCGGCTGGCGATGATCAGCGACCCGAGCGGGGCGAAGGTTACGGGCGATACGCTTCTGCGGCCCGACACCGGCGGCCACTCGCAATACGACACGAGCACGATCACAGGTTTCATTGCCAACCAGGTCGCAATCCGTCCGGGACGAGCGTTGGGCTCGATATTGCTTTTCACCGTCGTGATCGGGGGGCTCTTTCTTGGTATCCAGAACTTCGTCACCCGCAAGCAGGCCACACAGGCCATTGGGAACATACAGCTTGAGAAGGTAACGACAAGCGGGAATGTCATTAGCGACCAGGTCGCAGTGTCACCGGACGGAAAATATATCGTCTATGCGATCGCCGAGAATGGGATGGAGAGTCTCTGGTATCGGCAGGTCGAGACACGAGCGAATATCCAGATCACTCAACCGGAACGCTTGCAGCATCGAGGCATTGCGTTCTCGAGCAACGGTAATTTCGTGTATTTCACTGCTGCCGATGAAAGCGGCTCGAACGGCCTTTATCGGGTGCCGGTCCTCGGGGGCACACGGCAGAAGATCGCCGATCGCGTCAAATCCCGCGTTGCTTTTTCACGCGACTCATCAAAGATCGCCTACATCGATAATGACCAGTATCTGGTAACGGCAAACCCCGACGGTTCGTCGGCCGCGAAGCTCATTCGTCCGGATAATGACGACAGGTGGAATTTTGCCGATTGGTCTCCCGCTGGCGAAAAGTTCGTCGTCGTTGCATTTGAGCGAGCCACAGGCCTCTACTACCTTGCCGAGATAACACTGGCGGACCTATCGATAAAGGAGATCGACCCTCGCCGATGGCTCATGATCTCGGGCTTTGAGTGGAGTGCCGATGGCCGCACGATCTATATGAGCGCCCGTGACCGCGAGTCCGAGATCTCTCAGATCTGGCGGCTGACATATCCGGACGGTGAGCTCACGCGGGTTACGAACGATACGAACAATTACTTCTCGGTCAGTGTCTCGTCCGATGGCAGATCGCTCGCCACAGTACAGTTCATGCGGAAGGCCAATATTTGGACGCTCGACCCGGCGAATGGTGATTCAGCCACGCAACTGACAACGGACGTTGGGCTTGACGAAGGAATGTCAGGGATCGCTTTCGCACCAAACGGCGATATTTTCTATTCCGTAAGAGCGCGGGGCAGACAGTCCATTTGGCAAATGGACAAACAGGGGAGCAACAACCGCGAGGTGGTTTCCGGTCCGGCAAGGTACGTATTCCCGGCCGTTTCGCCGGATGGGCGAACTTTGGTGTATTCGCAGAACGAGATCGGGTATTCTCAGCTATCTCTTATGAACCTAGAGAGTAAGGTATCCACACTGTTAACACCGAACACTGACGTTGCGACCGACCCGCGCATAACACCGGATGGGCGGTGGGTGGTTTTCACCGCTGCCAAAGGAGACGAGCCGTATTCACTTTGGAGGCTGCCCGCGGCGGGCGGCCAGCCTGTTCAACTCACCGACCGGCGATTCGAATGCGAGCAGCCGAGCGTTTCTCCTGACTCAAGGCAGATATTGGCCGTTTGCAAAAGGGAGAAGGACAGCCACCGTGAGCTTGCTCTTTTCGATATTGATGGCGGCGACCCGAGATTCCTTGGTTATCCGCAGATAGCCGGAACGAGGCACTTTGCATGGGCAGCAGACGGGAAATCGGTCATTTTCATTGACAGGACAACCGCCACCCACCAACTCGCCTCGCAACCGATAGCCGGCGGGAAGCCGGCGCGGATCTCGAGATTCGAAAGCGATTCCATTTACGGCCTCGCTGTTGACTATAGAACCGGCGCGATCGCATTTTCAAGAGGGCACACGATCGCCGATATTGTCCATATAACTCTCACGGATTAGACCACTGCCTGCAAAATGCTCCTTCGATCAGAAGACCCGGCCTTGAGGCCGTAAAGAAGGCCCGAAAGATGAAAAATGACGAAATGGTTGCCGGATGTTCCGGACGAGACTGTGAGTTCAAAGCATTCTACACAAAGGTCGCATGCATGGATGGAACACGGTCATGTTTCTCTGCGAAGCTTGCGAAAGCTAGTGAATCAGAGTTCCACGACAAACAACTCATCGAAGCCACCGAGCAGATCACGAAGATCCTGGATTCGCTCAAAGATGAAAAGGGCCGAAAGCTCTCGCTGCTGGCGACCGACGCCGGAATGATGCTTGCTTGGGTCAATCACGATGATATTGACGAAGGCGATGGCTCGGAACCCGTCCGGGGAAACGACGACCCGGAAAAGGTTCTCAAGGCACTTCGGATCATTACCGTGTGATGGTTCAGTTAATTTTTTTTGCGTTCGATGTCCATTTCGGGCGTGGCTGTTCGTTAATAAGGTGAAAGCGGCTCGACCGCTCAGAATAAAACAACAGGAGACACTTATGCCAAACTACATGCTTTTACTTCACGAACAGCCGTCCGATTTTTCCGGACTTTCACCCGAGGCCATCGAGGCCGTTATCAATGAATACGTTGCTTGGTCGGCAAAGCTGGCGTCCGAAAACCGGCTCGTCGGCGGCGAAAAGCTCCGCGACGAAGGCGGGAAGCACCTTCACGGATTCGGCGGCGAATTTCGCGTGACCGACGGTCCCTACACCGAAGCCAAGGAGATCGTCGGCGGTTTTTACACCATCGCCGCTGCCGACTACAATGAGGCGGCCGAGGTCGCAAGCGGTTGCCCGCACCTGAAATACGGCGGCTGGATCGAGCTCCGAGAGATAGAGCAAATGTCCTGACCCGATGGACATCGACAAAACAAACGAGATCATCGACCATCTGTTTCGCCAAAAGGCCGGGCAGATGGTCTCTCTTTTGTCGCGGATATTCGGTATCGACAAGCTCGAACTAATCGAGGACGCCGTGCAGGACGCAATGATCGCCGCGATGCGGAAATGGCCGTTCGGAGTGCCGGAAAATCCCTCTGCGTGGCTGATCCAAACGGCCCGCAATAAGGTAATCGACGAACTGCGTCGGTCCGGAAAAAGTGTCAGACTTGAAAATGACGAGGACTTTGAACTTCCGGACTCAGCCTCAACGCCGTCGGGTGAACAGCTTTCACTGATCGGCGACGATGAACTGCGGATGATATTCGCCTGCTGCAGCCCGGCCATTGCGGCAGATTCGCGCGTTGCGTTGACACTGAAGATCGTCGGCGGGTTCAGCGTTGCGGAGATCGCCAGAGCCTTCCTCGCGAACGACGAGGCCATTGCGAAAATGCTCACCCGTGCCAAGAAGCGGCTCCGTGAGGACGCGAACTTTCCCGAGTTGCCGCCGGCTCGCGAGCTGCCGGAAAGGCTCGATGCGGTCCTTCGCGTGCTCTATCTGATGTTCAACGAAGGCTTTGGAGCGACCTCGGGTGATGACCTCGTCCGCAGCGATCTTTGCTTTGAAGCGATCCGGCTTGCGGAAATGCTTCTCGGCTCGCCCGTAACCAACAAACCGATGGTGCACGCACTCGCAGCACTCTTCTACTTTCAGGCGGCACGGCTTCCCGCACGGACGAACGACGCCGGCGAACTCGTTCTTCTCGAAGATCAGGACCGAAGCCGCTGGGAGATGCGGCTCGCCGAACGCGGGCTAGGGCACTTTCGCCTCTCGGCCCGCGGCAGGGAGCGGACCGAGTATCACCTTGAATCGGAGATCGCCGGAGTTTACACTCTCGCCAAAAGCTTTGCGGAGACCGATTGGCCGCGAATTCTTGCCTGTTACGACGAAGTTCAGCAGCGACGTTATTCAGACGTCGTTGAGTTGAATCGGCTGATCGTCCTCGCCCGCATCGAAGGCGTCGGGCATGCATACGCTGAGCTTGAAAAACAATTCGCCGATGGCCGGTTTGACCGATTCTATCTTTACCAAATAACCCGCGGCCACTTTCTCGCTGAAACGGGCCGAGCCGCCGAGGCCGAGGCGGCATTCACAAAAGCCCTTTCGCTGACGGACAACAAAGTTATCCGCCGGTCGCTGATCGAACGCATCGCTTGCCTTTCCCGGCGCTAAAAGTCGGTCTCGCTTGATGTGAACTTGATCGAAATTCTGGACCCGAGAATATGCCTAAATCGCGGTGAATATGCTACAAATAAAGATTGCACCAATACTGCGGTTTAGCCTCTATTATGCGGAGTTTCTTCATCTTCGGAGTGTTCGCGGCCGTTTTCGGGCTTCTTGTTACGCCATTTGACCGGTCGCAGGCTAGTGCGGTTAGCGGCTCGGCCGTCTCGCCGAATCTGGTCGTCAGCCAGTTTCAGGCCGGCGGCGGCTCGGCAAACGACGAGTTCATCGAGATCCACAATACGAGTTCGACGGCCGTTGACCTCATCAATTTCAAGGTGGTTTACCGTTCCGCGACCGGAACCTCCGATGGCACTCCGATGGCCGAGTGGGCGACCTCGACCATACTACAACCAGGCCAGTTCTATCTGATCGCCGCCCAGAACGGCTACGATGGCAGCGTGACACCTGATAAGACCTATGACCCTACGATCCGCTCGATGGGGGCGAATGGCGGCGGTATCGCTATTCGGCAGGGAGCTACAGACACCGGGGCGGTCATCGATTCGGTCGGTTGGGGAACGGCGACGAACATCTTTGTCGAGGGAACGGTCACGGCCGCTCCGGGTAACAACAACAGCCAGGCCAGGAAGGAGAACGGCTGCCAGGACACGGATAACAACGCCAACGATTTTCAGAACCTCGTTCCGTCGGCACCGCGAAATTCGGCCACAATTATCACCTGTTCGGGCGGCGGCACGACGCTCTTCGCGACGATGAATGCGAACCCTACGACCGTAATGCCCGGCGGCTCAACGCTGCTTTCTGTCACTGTCATCCCGGCCACAACACCGCCGAGCACCAACATAACGGTAGCCGCAAATCTGCAGGCGATCGGCGGAGCACAAAGCCAGACGTTCTTTGACGACGGAACGAACGGCGACCAAACCGCAGGCGACAACATCTTTTCATTCCTGGCAACGATCGCCCCGGGCACATCCGGCGGGCTGGCACCGATCGCCGGTGCTGCCGCCGACCTTCAGGGCCGGGTCGTTCCGGTTCAAGTGATCCTTACGGTAAATGCTCCGCTGCCGAATGATGACCCGCTCCTTTTCGGCAATCCGAGCAATGCGACGGCCGACCCGGCCAATGAGAACAACTACCTGATGGTCAAGCCGCAGTACTCGCTTTCTTACGATCGAAGCAAAGCGACGGCGAACTGGGTCGCGTGGCGGCTGGACAACACATGGATCGGCACCGCCGAACGGCAGGACGACTACCGTCCGGATACGACCTTGCCCGCCGGTTGGTATCAGGTGCAGAACGCTGATTATTCGGGATCGGGCTACGACCGCGGGCATATGTGCCCCTCGGGCGACCGAACGCGTTCCGTCGCCGACAACTCTGCCACGTTCCTGATGACCAACATGGTCCCCCAGCTCGGGGCAAACAATCAGGGTCCGTGGAACGATTTTGAGATCTACCTCCGCTCGCTCGCCAATCAGGACAATGAGATCTACATCATCTCCGGAGTCCACGGCAATATCGGCACCATCGCTCAGGGCCGCATCGTCGTCCCGCAATACACATGGAAGGTCGTGCTCATACTCCCGAACGGCAGCAACGATCTTCAGCGCGTTAGCAAAGCGACGCGGGCATTCGGCATCATAGTGCCGAATTTTCCGCCGCTTAATCAGGGTTCGCCGTGGCGGAATTTCCGCGTAACGGTAGATGCGGTCGAGGTGATGACCGGACACGATTTCTTTAGCTCGATCCCGCGTAATACGCAGGAGATCATCGAACGACGAAGAGACCGACAGTAATGAACAGACACGTTTTGCCGAAAGGCATTCTCCGAGCCGCCCGCATCCTTCTAGTTGCGGGCTTTCTTTGCCTTCCCGCCGCCGCACAGCGCGAATACCCGATCGCGGCGATCCAAGGCAGCCGCAATATCTCGACCCTTGAGAACCAGTTCGTCCGTGCCAGCGGCGTCGTGACGGCCCGGCTGCGGAACGGCTTTTTTATTCAAACGCCGGACGGGCAAACGGACAACGACCCGAAGACCTCTGAAGGTATCTACGTTTTCACACGCGCCGAACCGCCGCCGGACGCTGTTCCCGGCAATGCCGTAACGGTCTCCGGCCGCGTAACCGAGTTCCGGCCGGGAAACGTCGCCGCCACGCTTACGATTACCGAGATCTCATACACGCAAGGCCGCGACTTTTTTGCCGTCACCGCGAAGAACGTCGCCCTGCCAAAGCCGGTCGTGCTTTCGCCGGACGACTTCAAACCGAACTCGGTCGATCAGCTCGAAAAATATGAAGGAATGCGGATCGCCGTTACGGCGATGTCCGTCGTCGCCCCGACCGGAGGAAGGGTCGATGCCAAGACCGAAACGGTCGAATCGGACGGGATATTCTTCGGTGTCCTGAAGGGCTTTCCACGGCCCTTTCGTGAGCCCGGTCTCGAGCCGCTTTTTTTCCTAACCTCGCCGGACCGAGAAAAATGGAAAAAGGACTTTCCGAAGATCCCGATCTTTGACGGCAATCAGGAGTTGATCCGCGTTGATACCCGTTCGCAGATATCATCCGCCCCGATGAATGTGATGGTCGGCCAAGAACTGCGAGACGTGACCGGGGTTTTGCACTACGGCTTTGGCCGCTACACCATCGTTACCGATGCCGGTGCCCCGCCTGCTGTAGCCGGCGGAATTCGCCCGCTTCCCTTGCCGCCGCCTACGGAGCGGCAGTTCTCGATCGCGGCAATGAACATCGAGACCTTTGTTGACGACGTGGACGACCCGAACATTCGCGAGGACGTCGCAACGAAAGAAGCATTTGAGAAGCGTGTCAAAAAGGTTTCGCGGGCGATCAACGAACTTGCCAGCCGTCCGGACATCATCGCCGTTGTTGAGGCCGAGAACCTGAACGTACTCCGCCAGCTTGCAAAGGCGGTGAATGCAGGCGCCGTTGCCGCCGGCCTGCCGGACCCGAAATATGAAGCCTATCTTGAAGAAGGAAACGACGGCCGGAGCATCGACGTCGGTTTTCTGGTCAAGGGCAGCCGCGTGACGGTCCGCTCGGCAAAACAGCTCGGTAAGAACGAACGTTTCAGCGAGCCCGGCGGCCGCAGCGACGCGATCCTCCACGACCGGCCGCCGTTCGTCATCGAAGCAGAGATCCGCGATGAGAAGACCGGCACGCCGTTTCGGCTGACGGTGATGAGCAATCACCTGAAATCGCTCCGCGGGATTACGGACGAACGCGAAGGCCCACGGGTCCGGGCAAAACGAGCCCTGCAGGCGGAGTACATTGCGAAATGGGTCAATGAACGGCAAAAGGCCGACCCGAACGAGCGGATCGTCATCGCCGGCGACCTGAACGCCTTTCAGTTCAACGACGGGCTGGTCGATATCATCGGCACGTTGACAGGAAAGCCGACGCCAAAGGACGCTGTTCTCGCATCATCACCAGACCTCATCGAACGCGACCTCATCAACCTTGTCGATCTCATTCAGGCGGCCCAGAGATACTCTTACGTTTTTGACGGAAGCTCTCAATCGCTTGACCACATAATCATCAACGAACCGATGCGAAAGCACTTGAACGGCTTCGGTTACCTGCGTGTGAACGCCGATTTCCCGAAGGCATTTCGGGCGGATGGCGAGCGGATCGAAGGCTTCTCCGATCACGATGTCGCGGTCGCTTATTTCACGCTTGACCAGTAGCGGGATCGCCTTCTAGTATGACCTGTGCCGCGGCGTGATTGGCCGTATGCGAAAGCGAAAGATGAATGCGGGCCGCCCCGGCTTCGGCCGATAAACGGGCGGCCTCGCCGCTCAAGAGGAGCGAAGGTGCTCCGTTCTCATCGTTCACGACCTCGACATCATGCCACGAGATCTTTCCCCGCCAGCCCGTTTTCAGCGCCTTTAGGAAGGCTTCCTTAGCCGCAAATCTCGCAGCATAGGAAGCCGCAGCGGCCTTCCCGCGGGCTTCGCAGTACTCGCGTTCGGCGGGCGTGAAAACGCGTTCGCCAAACCGCGGAGTCCTGGCGAGCGTTTCGCGTATGCGATAGACTTCAACTATGTCGAACCCGGTAGAGATTATCATCGATGGCCGCGGCGTGGCCGAAACGCCTGCGAGTGCCGCAGTGAATTTGGCCGATGCCCAACGCCGAATTCTAACCGATTCCGACTTCTATTGGCGAGAGCAAGACGGACTTAAGCTGCTCGTCTGCCGTCCGCTCGAAGAGGCCGGCTTCGTCAATGGCTTCTCTACACGGGTCGGCGGAGTCTCGGATATGCGGGGCGACGGAAGCGGCGGCGACCTCAACCTCGCGGGTTACGACGAGGACTCGGCCGAGAATATCGAGGAGAACCGGCGTCGGTTTCTCTCGCTTTTTCCAGGCGAAAGGCGGCTTGCAACTGCCTGGCAGGTCCATGGCGACGGCGTGAAGATGGTTGACAGCCCCGAGGCCGCGGCGGCCACCGAGGAACGCTTCGATTCGCTCGTTTCGGACATGCCGGGAATACTGCTCGGTGTAAAGACCGCCGATTGCGTTCCGGTTCTTATCGGCGACACGCGGACCGGAAGCTTTGCCGCCATTCACGCCGGATGGCGCGGAACAGTGCTGTCGATCGTCGCAAAGGCGGTAATGAAAATGGCAGAGATCTACGGAGCAGTTCCGGCGGATATGATCGCCGCCAGCGGGCCGGCGGCCTGCGGCCGCAACTATGAGATCGGCGAAGAGGTGATCGCGGAGTTCACCGCTAACTTTGCCGAAGCCGATAAATACTTTTCCGCAACGCGGCCGGGCCATGCCCTGATCGACCTGCACGCCGCGAACCGCGACCAACTTCTCGCCGCCGGTCTCGCTCCCGAAAACATCTTCGTCTCATCACTCTGTACGATGGAGATGACAGACCTCTTCTTTTCGTATCGGGTCGAGAAAAGCAAATACGGCCGAACGGGACGCCTGATGTCCGTAATCGGCCGTGAATGAAGAGTTGTGAGTTGCGAATCGGAATAAGAACGCAGATAAAGCAGATAGGGCGGATGACTCGGATCAGAGATTTTCTTGATTACTCATATCCGTCCGATCCGCTTCATCTGCCATATCCGCGTTCAATTGATCTAAATTGTCTCAAAATATTTAACGGACCCGAGCGGTCAGCGTAATGTTCTGCGTCCGCGGCGGATAGCACACCTCATCGGTGCATGCCTGATAGCGAACGGCGGCACGGACCGTCACCGTATTGCCGCGAAAGTTCGTCGGGACACGAACCGTGAACGGGATCGAAACGCGGCCTTCGTAAATGTTGATCGTTCCGTTCGAGAATTGAAACCGCTTGTTCTTTCCTCGCGGATATGCCGGTGCTGAAACTCGGCCGCCGGTCGCGGTCAGCCGGACAGTGGTCGGGATCGCGTATTCGCTATTCGGCCGGTTCGAGTTCACATGCAGGCCGCCAGGAATGTTCAGCGTAACGACGCCGCGGGCCGAGCCGCCGCGGGCAACGGTTCCGTTACCGATCGAGCCGGCGACGTTGACCGTTTGTGCAC
>ERZ761602.6792-NODE-6792-length-12561-cov-22.937230_pt1 | contig 12561 bp, 11 predicted proteins | sample MGYA00512165_ERZ761602 | MGnify/ENA primary metagenome ERZ761602 (study PRJEB28899, sample SAMN02445085) | bioreactor sludge metagenome | biome: EBPR sludge; isolation source: Thorneside wastewater treatment plant | place: Australia: Brisbane, Thorneside... | reverse complement strand
CTTTCCAGGTAATAGCCCAGCACCTGCTCAAGGTACTGCTCGGGTGCCGGTACAGCGAGCCCGGCGGCGGACAGCAATTCCTGCGTACGATGATTGGCGAAGGTCTGTTCGGTGGCCAGATAGTCGAGGAAGACCGGCAGCGTCCTGACCGCACGCCTGGCATCAGCCGGCATCAACAGGCTGGCCGCACTGACGATTGCGCTGAACACACCGGTTGGCAGCTTGATCAGCGGGGGCACGCGACGCCCGGCCTCGGTAAAAGCGCGCCGAACACGTTCGCGCAGCGGGTCAAGCGCCAGCGCCAGCGCCGGTCCCGAACACGAATGGATGATCCGGCCAGTGCTGGCCGCTGCCGTGCTCGACCAGGCGATAGCCTTGGCGACGTAGTCCGCGGGGACAATATCGAGTCGCGCGACACCAAAATCCGGGGACATTCCGAACGTGCGCCTGCCAGACAAGAACTCGCACAAATGGTAAAAGACCTGAAAATGGATGATCCGGCCATCGCTACCGTTGCCAACGACCATGCTCGGCCGATGCACGGTCAGCGGCAGACCTCGTTCGAGTTCGACGCGGACGACCTCCTCGGCTTCAGCCTTGGCCTGCTCATAGGTGTTGTGAAAGTTCCGGGGTGCGGTCAGCCATTCTTCCGGCACCTTCCCATGCGTGCGCCCACCGACGCCGACGGTGCTGACGAACTCGACTTTCTCGAGACGCGCACAACCATCCGCCAGCGCGATGATGTGGCGAGCCGAATCGACCGAAGAGTGGCGAGCCTGCTCGATCGGCAGGTTCATCCGCACATTGCCCGCCGAGTGAATGATGTGCGTGCTAGTGGCGGCAAGCTGCCGATATTCGATGGCGTCCAGAGCAAAGGCCGGGCGCGTCACGTCGCCGCGCAGAACCCGTACCCGCTGGCGTGCGGCAGCCTCGGCGGGGCCCATCTGCCAGAAGCCGTAGAGCGACTCCAGGCGCCCGGCCAGTTCGCCGAGCGACGCTGCCCGCAGCAGCAAGGTGACTTGCGTCTCGGGATCCAGCAGCAGTATCGGGACCAGGGAGCTGCCGATCGCTCCGGTGGCGCCGGTAATGAAGTAATTCTTCATGAACTGCAATAGCAAGTCAGTGCGTCCGCGCTCCAGGCTGTGAAGGCGGTGCCATGAGCGGCATCGAGGTGGGCAAAGAGCGCGGCCAAGGCAACCTCGTGCTTGGCTGCGATGGCCTGCCGGCGCAGTTTCATGTTGGCCGTTATTTCGCCGCCGGAGACGGTCAGCGCCTGCGCTGTAATCAGCAATCCAGCCGGGCGCTGGTAGGCTGGAAGGGACCCGCTGGCGTCGGCAAGCTGCCGTCGCAGGCTCTGGAACGACTCCGCAACGCCCGCCTGCCACACCACCTCGCTGACCACCAGCAAGACCACGGGCTGCGGGCGACTAGCGCCGAAGGCCACCACGTGCTCCACTTGCGACACCTGCTGCAGCTGACTCTCGATGCCGGCGGGAGCAATGCGACGCCCGGTCGAGGTCTTGAAAATATCGCTCTTGCGACCAATCAGGGTAATGAAGCCGTCGGCATCGACAATCGCGAGGTCTCCAGTTGCCAGGTAGCCATCGGCATCCAGGGTGGCCGGACCGCAAGCACTCGGCTCGCCAAGATAGCTGGAGAACACTCCGGGGCCGCGCACCAGCAGTTCGCCGTCGTCGGCCAGACGCACCTCGCTGCCGGGAAGGGGCTTGCCGACGCTGCCGAAACGAAAGCAGTCGGGTCGATTGAGGCACACCGGGATGATGTTTTCGCTGATCCCGTAGGCTTCGAGGATCGGCAAGCCGATCGCGTGAAAGCGTTCGAGCAGCCACAGCGGCATCGGCGCCGAGCCGCTGACCATGAACTGCAGATCGCGGCCGAGCACCTTGCGCAGCTTGCCGAGGGCCAGCCAGTGGGCGGCCAGAAACTGCAGGCGGGAAGCGATTCCGAGCCGGTGCCCGGCTCGCGCTGCCGCGGCTCGCCGGTCACCGACCCGCCACGCCCAGTGCACCACTTTCTGTTGCCAGGCCGGCTGCTGCGCGACGACCTGCTCGATACCCGCGTACAGCTTCTCGAAAAACCGCGGAACACCGATGAACAGAGCCGGTTCGATACGCCTGACGTAGTTCATCACCTCGCGCGGGTCAGCCACGTAATAGGTTTGCGCGCCACGACCGATCGCGCTCAGATTGATCATTCGCTGGAAGAGATTCGATAGCGGCAGCCAGCAAGCCAGACGACTGCCCTCGCCGACCTGCGCGTAAGCGGAGAGAATCGCCGCGGCGGCGAGACACATCTGCCGATGGCTATACTCGATACCCTTGGGTTCACCGGTCGTTCCGGAGGTAAAGATGATCGTTGCCGGAGCGTCGGCCTGCGCCTGATTCCAGTCTCCGCCGGAGTTCGTTTCAGCGAGAAGCTCTTCGAGTGGCACAACGCCCTCTACCCCGGCGGCATCGAAACAGACGACGAAATCGAGCCCTCGCCGAAACGCATCGCCAAGCCGATCAAGCTGAGAAGGGTGCGCCAGCACCAGACCCGCGAAGTTGCAGCGGCGAGCTATCTCGCCAATGTGCGCGTCAACTGCATAGGGGTCGAGGCCGACGGCAACACCGCCCGCGGCCAGGATCCCGAGTTGGGCGAAGTCCCACTCGCGGCAACTCGGCGCCATGATGCCAACCCTTGCGCCAGCGGACACGCCGAGCTTCCGGAAACCATTGCTGAGGGTGGCCACCGCCTGGCGGTAGCCACTCCAGGTGGTGCCCAGCCACTCCCCGCCGGCTGACGAAACCTGGAACAGAGCAGGGTCGTCTGGAGTCAGCAGACTGCGGGCAAGCAGCATCCCGGGTACCGTCCAACCGCTGCTTTCCATCGACACGTCACCGGCCGGCACGCGGCTCACGCCAATCTTGCCGCCCGTTGGTCGCTCTGACGGTTGCACAGCAGCCGCCTATCGCTGCTCGACGACCGGATCGTAGGCGCCTCGGCACCGGTTGATGCACAGATCGTCGGCAGTCAGGCCAAGCCAGGCCATGCTCCGGGTTACTTCCTTTCCCGGACCGAGCCGCTTGCGGATCAGGAAGTCGACCACCGGGCCCATGACCCGCCAGTAATTGCGGTTGGCCTTGCCGTGCCGGATCAAACTGGAAAACTCCGGAGCGTACGGGTTGTAGCCAAAGGTGCGCAGATCGGAATACATCAGCAACCAGTTGATCGGGTAGTTGCTGTGAATCGGGTTGGCATGCCTGCTCGATGCCACCAGGCCAAGATCGACCACTTTGCGCATGATTTCCTCCTGATTGTACGGCCAGGCGTGGAATGGAGCGAGGTAGCGCGGCACCTGCGTTCCCGCAGGGTGGCTCCTGGGGTTGTAGAAGCGGGCAAGATCCTCGGCGCTGAACTCGCCGCAGCTTGCCAGTTCCGGCGGCGTCCAGTCGGTCTCGCAGAGCAGCTGCCGCGAAAACTCGTAGAGCATGCGCTCCGGCTCCGGTTGGCCGGGGGAGTATCCTGCCAGCACCAGCGGGATGCCTTTGGCGATCGCCAGCTTGATCGCGTCGCCCTCGAAGAGAGGCGCATAAACGTACGACAGCGTGTAAACCGCACCGCGTTCCTCCTGGTTGCGCAGCAGATAGCGGAAAATCTTCTTGTAGAACTCGGGTGCGGGCGAATAGCTGACGTGGTCGATATTCAACTTGCCCAGGGCACGCCTGATGTTATCCCAGGCCAGCGCCGGAATGTTGATGTCGACCGTGAACGCCAGCACCTTGAGCTTGAGCTCGACGGCCAACCGGTAGAGGAGGAAGACGCTGTCCTTGCCGCCGCTGAGCGGCACCAGGCAATCGTACTCACCCTGCCCTCGACACTCGGCCAGGGCCTTCTCGAAATCAGCCTCGTAGGCTCGTCGGGCGTCTTCCGCCCTGGCGGCCTCCGCGGCCAGCGACACGTCGTCGCGGCATAGGTTGCAGATGCCGTCTGCTGACAGCGACACGCCTGGAACGCGATCGGGCACCAGACACTTGGTGCATCTTTGCATTTCACCATCTCCACGCACCGGGTGAACGCTGAACGGGAGCGCATGCCGTGTTTGGCCCACCCCTTTCCCACAGCAAGAGGTCTTGGTTGGCTGCAGCTTCCAGATTGGCCCAGCCAGTTCGAAAAACGCTTGCGACCCACTGCCATCAACGTCAATCGTTCACGACCGCGCAAGAGGCCGCGGAGTCTGGTGGCCGCCCAGGCACCGGGCAAACGCCTTTTCTTGCCACACCCCGGGCGCCGATACGACCAATGCCAGCAGCAACGTCTGTTCAGTAGCGAGCCGGCAATTACCATCCCCGGCCATTCAGTTCCGGATTACAGGATAGCCCCGCGCAGCCTCGGCTCAAGATGCCGCCAGAGGATGCGGAGGCAGCCTGGCCGGCGGTTGAAGCGGTTGAGTCCGGCGCTGGCCGAGCCTGCCAGCGTAGGAGTGCCGAATGATCGGGGAAGACGGCGGAATTGTCCATACCATCGTCGACTTCGCCATCGATCGAGGAAGCCGGCGAGACGAAGCGGGGCTACGCCGCGCAATGGCCCGATCGCCCGGGCTCGTGCGTCCCGTCTCAGCTGCCGCCCTCGATTTCTCGCCGGAACTGCTCGGAAAAAGCGACCGCTGCTGGAAAGAAATCGAGGAAATCGCGCTCGAAATGCGGATAAGCGCTGCTCAGTTCGCTGCCGGCGCCCGCCAGGCTGTTGCGGCGGCTGATGCGGTGCGCTGCGATCTGGTCGAGGGCACGGCCTGCCGCCGCCAGCTCCCGATAGCCGGCGAGCCAGTCCTCCTGGCGCATTCGCGGCAGCATCTGCGCCAGGCGATCGGGCAACGGCGATCGCTGCGCGAGCAGCGCGTACACGCCAGCCGTAAAGGATTCGAGCGGCTGCTCGGAAAAACGAGCCCAGTGCACGGCAAGAAAGTGGTCGTAGAAGACGTCGATGATGACGCCGCTGTAGCGGCGGCGCTCGACGCTGATTCGCTGCCGGCTCCGGCAGAAGACAGCGTGGGCGTCGGCAAAGCTGTCGATCCGCCGGTGCAGGGCAAGGCCGCGCTGCAGTGCTGCGCTGAGCCCAGGCGGCGCTGGCCGCAGCGGCCCCTTGACGAAATCGCCGAGCAGGGCACCCAGGCGGTAGTCGTCATCGGGGCCGGCGAGCAGCGCGTGCGCCAGGTAGTTCACGACGGCAGACGCGGAAACTGCCGACGCTCCGGCTCACCCTCGCTCGCGACCAGGCGCAACGCAGACCCGGGCACACGCGGCAAGTGCAACAGCAGCAACTCGCTGCCCAGCAGCGTGATCTGGCCGTTGCGCCGATTGTCGCCGGTGTCGCTGTACTCGAAACGATAGACGCGACGCAGCCGCAAGCGGCCCTCGTCGTCGCGGGCAGGACGCAGCGACGCCAGCGCCACGGTGTCGTCGAGCAGTTGCAGCTGGTCGGCATCACACGCCGCGCGTACCGCGCGAATGCCCGCCTCTCGTGCCCTGAAACTATCCAGCCAGAGCCAGCCGGCGGCCAGCATGCCGAGCAGGCTGAGGGTTTCCATCCACGGCATCGCGAGCGTTACCGCCTGGGCCGCGCGCGCAGGCCCGACAGCGCACGCTGGCAAGAGCTCGCGAAATCGATCTTCTTCCGGGCCACTGCGAATACTCCCGAGTAGGTGAGTCGCTGATCGGCGCGATCGCCACCAGCTTGGCTATACTAGCGAAAAATGCCCGACACCACATCCCGACCGGATTCGCCACTGCACCGCGCTGCCCGACTCTCGCTATTACTTGCGGCGCTGTTTGCCGCCATCCCGGGCAAGCTGTCGGCCCTTGAAACCATGGCGAGCAGTGATCCGTTCGACACCCGCGCGATCACCCCGCCGCGCCCGGCGCTCACGCTCTCCGGCCCGGACAGCGCCGACCTGCCGTGTCGGGCGCTGCCCGCCGACGCCGCCTACGGGGTGCTCGAAGTCATCGACCTGGCGCTGTGCAAGAACCCGACCACCCGTGAGGTATGGTCGATCGCGCGCGTCCAGGCGGCGCAGGTCGGCGTGGCGCAGTCGGAATTCCTGCCGACGCTCGACGGTCGGCTGGCCGCCAGTCGGGTGACCATCGATTCGCGAAGCGCCAACCAGCGCAGTGCCGCGCTGACCCTGTCGTGGCTGCTGGTGGACTTCGGCGCCCGGTCGGCGAACCTCGAAGTTGCACGGCAATTGCTCAGCGCAGCCTCGGCGACGCTCGACTCGACCGTACAAAGTGTTTTTCTCGGCGCGCTCCAATCCTATTACAACACCCAGGCCGCGCGGGCAGCGGTCACCGCCGCGGGGGAGTCCGAGAAAGCGAGCCGCGAGAGCCTGTCGGCGGCCGAGGTCCGCTACCGGGTCGGCACCGGCACCCCGGCTGACCGCCTGCAGGCGCAAACCGCGTGGTCGCAGGCGACGCTCACCCGCATCCGGGCTGAAGGCGTGCTGCGCAACGCCTATGGCCGGCTGGCCAAGGTCATGGGACTCGACGCCAATCAAGCGCTGCGGCTCGACGAGATTCCGGCAGCCGTACCCGACGCCAGCTTCGACCGGGACGTTGCCGAGTTGATCGCCGAAGCGCGCCGGCAACGACCGGAGATGAAGGCTGCCGAAGCCGAATTGCTGGCGGCGCAGGCCGGCGTCGACTACGCGCGTGCCAGCGGACTGCCAACCATCTCGCTCAGCGCCGGACCGCAATGGCAAGACCTCGGCGGACTATCCACCAACGGCAATTCGGTCGGGCTGACACTCAGCCTGCCGCTCTTTTCCGGATTCAACACCACCTACAACGTCCGCGCCGCGCAGGCGAGAAGCGACGTCCAGGCGGCGCGCCTTGACAGCACCAGCCAACAGGTGGCACTGGACGTCTGGGAGGCGTATCAGAGTCTGACCACCGCCACCCAGACGATCAGGACTACCGCCGACCTGCTGGCCAGCGCCGAGCAGTCCGAGCGCGTCGCGCTGGGACGCTACAAGGCCGGCGTCGGCAACATTCTCGACGTCCTCAACGCCCAGAGCGCGCTCGCTGCCGCGCGCCTGCAACGGATCCAGGCGACGCTCGACTGGCAGGTCTCGCGAGCTGCACTGGCCAGGGCGGTCGGCGTTCTCGACGGCAGCCTGCTGCTGTCGGTCAGCGATACCCAGAAAGCCCCGAGGCCATGAACATCACATTCCGAAAATCGGCCGTCGCCGTGCTGCTCGTCGCCGTGGCGGCCGCCGGTGTGTACTGGCAACGTCAGAACGCCGCCCAATCGCCCGAACAGCGCTACAAGCTGCAGATGGTAGATAAAGGCGACGTCACCCAGACCGTGTCGGCCAACGGCACACTCAACCCGGTGGTGCTGGTCAATGTCGGCACCCAGGTGTCGGGAACGGTGACCAGGCTGTACGTCGATTTCAATGACAAGGTCGAAAAGGGACAGGCCCTGCTCGAACTCGACCACTCGCTGCTCGCCGCGCAGGCGCGGCAGACGGCCGCCAACGTGCTCAACGTGGCGGCCGCGCTCGATCTGGCTCGGGCCAATGAAGCGCGCATGCGAGAGTTGTTTGCCGAGGAGTACGTCTCGCGCCAGGAACTCGAACAGGCCATCCAGGCGCGCCGCTCGAACGAGGCGCAACTGGCGCAGGCCAGGGCCGCCGCCGACAAGGACCAGGTCAATCTCCGCTACACGACGATCCGATCACCGGTTTCGGGTGTCGTCGTCGACCGCGTCGTCGACCTCGGGCAAACGGTCGCCGCCAGCCTGCAGACGCCGACGCTGATCAAGATCGCCCAGGACCTCTCCGAAATGCGCATCGACTCGAACTTCGCTGAAGCCGACATCGGCAAGATCAGGCCGGGGCAGAAGGTCCGGTTCACCGTCGACGCCTTTCCGGAGCGCAGCTTCGAGGGCGAAGTCCAGCAGATCCGCCTCAACCCGACTACCCAGCAGAACGTCGTCACCTACAACGTCCGCGTTTCGCTCTCCAACCCCGAACAAATCCTGCTGCCCGGGATGACCGCCTACGTCAGTATCGCCGTCGCCAGTCGCCGGAACGTGCTGCTGGTGGCCAACGCTGCGCTGCGTTTCAAGCCACCCGAGGGCGCCGGCAGCAACGGTGAGCAGGCGACCGCGGCAAAGACGCCAGCCGCCGAGCGTACCGGCGAGGGCAAGGGCAAGGGCAAGAAGCGCGACGCGAAGGGAGCCAACAGCGGCACCGTGCACATCATCGACAACGGCCGGCTGAAAGCGCTGAGCGTGCAGCTGGGGATCACCGACAGCCGCAATACCGAAGTGCTCGGCGGCGACCTGAAGGAAGGCGACCGGGTGGTGATCGGCGAAAATCTGGCCAATTCGGGCACCAAGCCGAGCAGCGTCGGCATGCGTTTGTTCTGATGTCGCAACCGCTCATTCGGGTCGCCGGGCTGGGCAAGTCGTACCGCACCGCCGCCGGTCCGTTCCCGGCGCTCAGGGGCGTCGCCCTGAGCATCGAAGCCGGCGAATTCGTGGCCATCATGGGCCAGTCGGGATCGGGCAAGTCGACCTTCATGAACCTGCTCGGCTGCCTGGACACCCCGAGCAGTGGCGACTACTTCCTGGTCGGCCACGACGTCGCCCATCTGACCCAGGACCAGTTGGCGAAACTGCGCAACCAGACCATCGGCTTCGTCTTCCAGGGCTTCAACCTGCTGCCGCGGATGAGCCTCGAAGACAACGTCGCCCTGCCGCTGGTCTACGCCGGAGTCGAGCGCCAGCCGCGGCGCCAGCGGGCGCGCCAGGAACTCGCCCGCGTCGGTCTCGCCGCCTACGCCGAATCGCTCCCCAGCCGCATCTCCGGCGGTCAGCAGCAGCGCGTGGCGATCGCCCGCGCGCTGGTCAACTCGCCGCAGCTGATCCTCGCCGACGAACCGACCGGCAACCTCGACAGCCATACCAGCGCGGAAATCATGGCTCTCTTTGCGCAGCTGAATCGCGACGGCATCACCATCGTTCTGGTCACCCACGAGGCGGACATCGCCGCCTGCGCGCGGCGGCAGGTACGCTTTCTCGATGGCCTGATCGTCAGCGATCTCGCCACCCCGGCGCGAGTGGTCGGCTGATGTTCAAGGCGATGCTCGGCGAGGCCTGGTACGCGATGGGCGCCAACCGCTTGCGCACCGCGCTGACGATGCTTGGGATGGTCATCGGCGTCGGCTCGGTGGTGCTGATGATGGCCATCGGCCAGGGTGCCCAGTACGCGGTGGCACAGACCATCAGCACCATGGGCAGCAACCTGTACATTCTGATCTCCGGCTCGACCAGCGCCGGCGGCCTGCGCAGCGGCGGTGGCGGCGGCCCGTCGCTGACCGTCGCCGATGCCGAAGCAATTGCCGAACTCGACGGCGTCAGCAACGTCGCGCCGGTGCACCAGGGCACCCAGCAACTGGTCCATGGCCCGAACAACTGGAGCGCGACGGTGGTCGGCACGACGCCCGCCTACCTCGATGCGCGCGCCTGGACGATCGCCAGCGGTCACGCCTTCAGCGACTCGGACGTCCGCTCGGCGACCCGCGTGGCGCTGATTGGCCAGACCGCCGCCGATAACCTGTTTGGCGTCGACGATCCGCTTGGCAAGACCATCCGCATCCGCCAGAGTCCTTTCGTGATCATCGGCGTCCTCGGCAAGAAGGGGCAGAACCTCGACGGACGCGACCAGGACGACACCGTCATCGTGCCGCTGACCACTGCCCAGCGCAAGGTTTTCGGCACCCCCTTTCCGGGGTCGGTACGGCTGGTCATGGTCCAGGCCAGTTCCGCCGAAGCGATGCCGGCGGTCGAAGCGGGCATGATCGCGCTGCTCCGCCAGCGCCACCGCCTGCGCGGAGGGCAGGACAACGACTTCTACGTACGCAACCTGGCCGCCGCCGCCGACTCGGCGGCGGAAACGACGCGCGTGATGTCGGTCCTGCTCGGCGCCATCGCCTCGGTCTCGCTGCTCGTCGGCGGCATCGGGATCATGAACATCATGCTCGTCTCGGTGACCGAACGAACGCGCGAAATCGGCATCCGCATGGCGATCGGCGCCCGCCAGAAGGACATCCTCGCCCAGTTTTTGCTCGAAGCGCTGATGATCTCGATCGCCGGCTGCCTGATCGGCCTCGTTCTCGGCATCGCCAGCGCGCTAGTGATCAACGCCATCAACGACATGGTGATCGTCATCTCCGGTGCATCGGTGCTGGTTGCCTTCGGCGTCGCCGCCGGCATCGGCGTATTCTTCGGTTTCTATCCGGCGCGCCGGGCGGCGGCGCTCGACCCGATCGAGGCGCTACGCCATCAGTAGCCTTGCAGGCGCTACAATCTGCGATCCACAACGACAGCGAGACCTACCCCATGCCCATTTTCGCAATCGGCAGCCGCCGCCCGCAGCTCGACGCGCACAGCTGGGTCGCCCCGACGGCGATCGTCATCGGCGACGTCCGGCTGGCCAGAAACGCCTCGATCTGGTGGAACGCCACGCTGCGCGGCGACAACGACCCGATCAGCATCGGCGAGAACAGCAACATCCAGGACAACTCGGTGCTGCACACCGACGAAGGCGTGCCAATGACCATCGGCCGCGACGTCACCGTCGGCCACCTGGTGATGCTGCACGGCTGCACCATCGGCGATGGCTCGCTGATCGGCATCGGTTCAGTGCTGCTCAACCGCTGCGTGATCGGCAAGGGCTGCATCGTCGGCGCCAACACCCTGATCCCGGAAGGCAAGGTCTTCCCCGACCACTCGCTGATCGTCGGTTCGCCGGGCAAGGCGATTCGCCAGCTCGGCCCTGAAGAAGTCGAGCGCCTGCGGCACAGCGCCGACCACTACGTCGCCAACTGGCAGCGCTACGCGCGCGAACTAGAAGCCTTGTAGCCGCGGCGTGTGAGCCGAGCGGACCAAGACCGGTCTGCGCGACGAGGTCACTCGCAGGCCGGCCACGTCGTCAATCCCGAGCGCGTCGGCGTTTGCGATGGTGGGCCCGGATCCTGCTCGACACCCACCGAAGGGAACACACGCCACCGCCTGACCGACCGGGCGGCGAGCCCGGGAATCGACCATCCTCAAACGCCCGATCTGGGCGCAGTATCGGCCCCCTCGGCCAGCAATGACTGGATGACTGTCTTGAAACGGTCAACCGACGAGTAAGCCTGGAACGAAGCCGCCACCTCCTGCGCCCGTTGCGTGAAGGAGCGCTCACCCAACATCGCGCTGACGAGGTCCCCAGCCCTTCGCTGCGACACTCGATCGGCGCGCAGTTGCGCACCCGCACCCGAGGCGGTCACGAACTGCATGTTCAGCAACTGATCGAGGTTGCTGGGAATGCCCAGCACCGGCTTGCCCGCTCGAAGTGCCTGGTGTGTACTCGGGCTGCCGCCGTTGCAGACGACCAGGCTGGCCAGCGCCGACACCTCGTTTCCGGGCAGGAAACGGGCGGTCACGAGTCGTGGCGAAGCCGGCAGGTCTACGCCACTTGTTGCCACCGCGACCCGGCACCCGGTCGACAACGCGCCTTCAACGAGGTCCGCCAACACCCTCGGATCGCCGGAGCTTCCCATGGCGATGTAAACCAGATCCTTTGGCTCGTTCAAGTGGAGCAATTCGGCTGGAAGCGGAGCCAACGGCGACCAGACGATCGGCCCGATGTAGACGTACCTGGCCGATTCCCCATGCTCGGCGAACGGAACAAGCTCAGGTACGTCGGCAAGCAAGGTGACGTCGCCTTCGCTGAAAATCCGCCGCAGATCGAAGCCCAGCGAAGGCAGCCCGTAGCGCTTGCGAAGCCGGTGCATGGGCAGCGCATGGAAGGCAAGAATGGCGGGACAGAGCAAGCGAAAGAGCGGATTCACGGTTGCCGGCCCCAGTAAGCGGGTCACTGGATGGACTGGCACATCGAATGCGACCCGAACATGAGGACTCCAGTAAGCATTGGAGATGGCGACGTAGGGAACACCAGCGAGCCGCGCGCTCACTGCCAGCGACAGCCGAAAGTCGCCGACCACAAGGTCCGGGGCGAATCGTTCAATCTCCCGCAGGTCGTCTTGGACGTATCTTTCGAGAACATCAAGCGGGAACACCGGCCTGCCGCTCGCCACCGCTCGCAGATAGGCGGCACTGCCAATGCACTCGATCTCCCTGACAATCAGACCCACTTCCGCCGGGATGCTGGCATAATCGGCGCCAGTGACGAACGCCACGGCGTAGACTTCGGGATCAAGCGAGCTGGCCAGAACGCTGGGACGGGCAACATGAGCAAGCGTTGCCGGCTCGCCGAAAAAGAGAATTCGCCTTCGCGTTCTGGCCGGTTCACGCCGCCCGCTTGCGTGCGCCATGGAATTCGTTTCGTCCCGCTGATCTGCATCTGGAATCAAGACATTGACCTCTCAGTTCACGACCACCACGAAGGGTCGGCGCGATGGGCGCCTGCGACAGGGCGTTCAGCCAGCCCCGCCCAGACGAGCACCCGATGAGCACGCGTTCACCGGCCCCGGATCGGAAGCAGCGCAGACCAGT
>ERZ761602.6790-NODE-6790-length-12562-cov-5.541857_pt1 | contig 12562 bp, 13 predicted proteins | sample MGYA00512165_ERZ761602 | MGnify/ENA primary metagenome ERZ761602 (study PRJEB28899, sample SAMN02445085) | bioreactor sludge metagenome | biome: EBPR sludge; isolation source: Thorneside wastewater treatment plant | place: Australia: Brisbane, Thorneside... | reverse complement strand
GAGCCGTTTTTTGTCGGCCATTTCCCGCATCACCCGGTGATGCCGGGCGTGCTGATCACCGAGGCGCTGGCGCAGGCGGCAGGCATCCTCTCGTTCCGGACCCTTGGCGAGAAGCCCGACCTCGAGTCGCTGTTCTTCTTCGTCGGCATTGACAAAGCGCGCTTCAAGAAGACGGTGACCGCCGGCGATCAGTTGCACCTGCATGTTCGAATCCAGCGTCAGTTTCGCAACATCTGGAAGTTCGAGGCGGTGGCTTCGGTCGACGGAGAGACCGTGGCCGAGGCCGAACTGATGTGCGCCAAGAGCAATATCGTCTGATAGTCGGGGTATGGCGGCCATGATCCACCCAACTGCGATCGTCCATCCGGGCGCGCAACTCGGCGAGAACGTTTCCGTTGGCGCCTATTCGATCATCGGCGAGCATGTGGCGATCGGCGACAACACGGTGATTGGTCCGCATGCCGTGATTATCGGACGAACACGCATCGGTTGCGACAATCGCATCTACCAGTTCGTTTCTCTGGGCGAAGTGCCGCAGGACAAGAAGTATGGCGGCGAACCCACCTGCCTCGAGATCGGCGATCGCAACACGATTCGCGAATTCTGCACCTTCAATCTCGGCACCGCGCAGGATGTGGGGATTACCCGCATCGGTGACGACAACTGGATCATGGCCTACGTCCATGTCGCGCATGATTGCCAGGTCGGCAACCGGACGGTGTTTGCCAACAATGCGCAGTTGGCCGGCCATGTGCACATCGACGACTGGGCGATCCTCGGTGGCTTTTCCGGGGTGCATCAGTTCTGCCGGGTCGGGGCGCACACCATGACGGCGGCTGGCGCGGTGGTCGTACAGGATGTCCCCCCTTATGTGATGGCAGCCGGCAACACCGCCAGCCCCTACGGCATCAACGCCGAAGGACTCAAGCGACGAGGGTTTTCACCGGAGGCCCTGCTCGTTCTGAAACGCGCCTACCGAACCATCTACAAGTCCGGCTTGATGCTCGACGAGGCACGTGCCAGGCTTCAGGAGGAAGTGGTGGCTCATCCGGAGATCCAGCCGCTGCTCGACTTTCTTGCAGTGTCCAGGCGCGGCATCATACGATGACCGCAGGCGTGGTCCGGATCGCCCTGGTTGCCGGCGAGGCATCGGGTGACCTCCTGGCCAGCCAACTGATCCAGGCACTGCGCGAGCGCTTGCCGAACGCCGTCTTCTTTGGCATTGGTGGGCCGCGCATGCTGGGCAAGGGTTTCGACGCCTGGTATCCGCTCGAGAAACTGGCGGTGCGCGGCTATGCCGAGGTTCTCCGCCATTTTCGTGAGATTCTCGCCATCCGTCGCGGCCTCCAGCGTCGCCTGCTGGCCGATCCGCCCGATGTCTTCATCGGGGTCGATGCGCCGGATTTCAACTTCGGTCTGGAGCGGGTACTCAAGCGGCGCGGCATTCCCACCGTCCACTACGTCAGTCCGTCGATCTGGGCATGGCGCGGCGGACGCATCCACAAGATCGGCGCATCCGTTTCGCGGATGCTCGCCCTCTTTCCCTTCGAACCGGCCATTTACGAGAAGCAGGGCATACCGGTCAGCTATGTCGGCCATCCGTTGGCCGACATGCTGCCGGTCGAAGACGGGCGCAGTGCGACACGGGCGCTGTTCGACCTCACCGAGCAACAGGCGGTGTTCGCCCTCCTGCCGGGCAGTCGACAGTCGGAGCTGCAGTATATGGCCGACACCTTCATCGAGACCGCACGCCGTATCCACCGCGAGATCGGTGAGCGGGTCGACGTGCTGTTCATCGTTCCGCTGGCGACGCGCGAGACGCGCGAACTGTTCGAGACGGCACTGCACCGCTGTCAGGCGGAGCAGTTGCCGATCCGCCTGCTTTTCGGGCACGCGCATCAGGCAATGATGGCGGCCGATGTGGTTCTGGTGGCAAGCGGCACGGCGACGCTCGAAGCCGCGCTGCTCAAGCGCCCGATGGTCATCGTGTACAAGATGGCACCGTTCTCCTACTGGCTGATGCGGCGCATCGGCGGCTATCTGCCCTACGTTGGTCTGCCCAATGTCCTTGCCGGCAGATTCGTCGTTCCGGAATTCATCCAGGACGACGCGACGCCCGAGAACCTGGCGCAGGCCCTGCTCAATCTGTACGCCGACCGGACCGTATGCGCGGGACTCAAGGAGATGTTCCGGGCCTTGCATCTGCAACTGCGGCAGAATGCCGCCGGGCAGGCGGCGACCGCCGTGCTTGGCTGTCTGCCCGCTGCCGTAGGTGATCATGCCGGATCTGCTGCAGCCTGAAGGCGTGATCTGCGGTGTCGATGAGGCCGGCCGCGGTCCGCTGGCGGGACCGGTCGTGGCGGCTGCGGGGATCCTCGATCCGGCGCGGCCGATCGCCGGGCTGGACGATTCGAAAAAGCTTTCACCCGGCCGGCGGCTGACCCTGGCCGCCACGATCCGTCACCAGGCGCTGGCCTGGGCAGTGGCCGAGGCCAGCGTCGAGGAAATCGACCGTTTGAACATCCTGCAGGCCACCCTGCTGGCCATGCAGCGGGCCGTCAACGAACTCGCCAGCGGCCGCCACGGACTGCGACCGACGCAGGTCCTGGTCGACGGCAATCGTTGCCCGCGGCTCGCCTGGCCCGTCGCGGCGATCGTCGGTGGCGACGGCCGGATCGCGGCGATTGCCGCGGCATCGATCCTCGCCAAGACGGTGCGCGATGCCGGCATGTGCGAACTGCACGTCGCTTACCCGCAGTACGGTTTTGACCGCCACATGGGTTATCCGACCGCGCTTCATCTGCATGCTCTGGCCGAACATGGCGCCAGCCCGCAGCATCGCCGCAGCTTCGCGCCGGTTGCCCGCCTGGTCAACAGATGAAGCGCATCAGCGGGCGCGACAACCCGCATTACAAGGCACTCAAGCGACTGCACGAGAGCGGCCGCGAGCGGCGCAGGAGTGGCCACCTGCTGCTCGACGGCATGCACCTGATCGCCGCCCATGCGGCGCACGGCGGCATCCCTGAAGAACTCCTGGTCAGCGACAGCGGCCTGGTCCGGCCGGAGATCGCTGCCTGCCTGGCAAACCATTCCGCCGGCACCCCGATCACCATCCTGTCCGATGCGCTGTTTGCCGGTCTGGCGCAGGTCGACACGCCGAGTGGCATCATCGGCGTCATCGTCTGGCCGCAGCCGGTGCACGCAATCGACCACGCGGCGGATACGGTGGCGCTCGATGGCATTCAGGATCCGGGAAATGTCGGTTCGATCCTGCGCAGCGCCGCGGCGGCAGGGTTTCGTCAGGTCCTGCTGTCGGCAGACTGCGCGCAGGCCTGGTCGCCAAAGACCCTGCGCGCCGCGATGGGCGCGCATTTCCAACTCGACCTGCACGAGGGCAGCGATCTGCCGAGCTTTCTCGGCGCCTATCGCGGGCAGGCGGTCGCCACCTCGCCGACTGCGCCGGACAGTCTCTATGGACTCGATCTGGCCGCACCGGTGGCCTGGGTCTTCGGCAGCGAAGGGCAGGGTCTGCATGACTCGGTGTTGGCCGTCACCCGCCGTCAGGTACGCATCCCGATGCCTGGCGCCAGCGAGTCGCTGAACGTCGCTGCGGCGGCAGCGGTCTGTCTTTTCGAGACGGTGCGGCGCCGGCTATGATTCGCCCGGCACCGACTGCCCGACGGTCATCGCTGCTACAGACACCCCTGCTGCTGAAAGCGACGACCGTTTCCCTCACCCCCGGCTTTTCTCCCGCCAGCGAGCGAGGAGAGTTTACCGAGTCGCTGGCGCGACTTTGACCATAAGGACCGCTTCCGGAATGCGATCACTGCTCAACATCCTCTCTGCCATTCTTCTCCTGCTTGACCCGGGCAGCCTCCTGGCTGCCGACGGAGATCCATACACCGCCGATCGCCAGGCGTTGATCAGGCTGTTCCGCGAGATGGAAGCGGCGATCAATGCCCAGGATGTCGAGCGGATGGTCGCCCAGATGCACCCGCAGGTGACGGTCACCTGGCTCAACGGCGAGGTCTCGCGCGGGCACGACGAGGTCAGGGCCTATTACCAGAAAATGGTCAAGGGCGAGCAGCGCATCCTCGAGCGCTACCTCACCACCGCCAAACTCGGCGCACCAGCGCGCTTCTTCGGCAACGGAGAGGTGGCGGTTGCCGACGGAACGATGCTCGACCAGTTCTTTCCCGTTGCCCGCGGACCGTTCACCCTCGACTCCAACTGGACCTCGAGTTCGGCGAAGATCGACGGGCAGTGGAAGGTGGTGGCGCTGCATTTGTCCGCCAACGTGTTTACCAACTCGCTGATCGGCGAGGCGAAACAGGCGATCTGGTATGCCGGCGCCGGTGCCGGCATCGGCGGCCTTCTGCTCGGCTGGCTGCTTGGCCGGCGGCGCAGGTAACCCCGCTTCCCGGTCAGGATGCCCAGCCGAAACGCAGCAGATAATAGAAGGCCGGGGCCGAGAAACAGAGCGAGTCCAGGCGGTCGAGCATCCCGCCGTGGCCGGGCAGCAGGGTGCCCCAGTCCTTGATGCCGCGCCGCCGCTTGGCGGCCGACATGGCCAGACCGCCGAGAAAGCCGAGCAGCGCCAGCAGCAGTGAAATGGCCGTCGCCTCGCCCGTCGTGAAGGGCGTGATCGGCGCCAGCCAGGCACCCAGTGCGCAGGCGCTCAGCAGGCCGCCCAGCGTTCCCTCGACGGTCTTCGCCGGAGACAGGCGCGGCGCGATCGGGTGGCGACCGGCGAGCTTTCCCCACAGGTACTGCAGCACATCGCCGAGCTGCACGACGAGCAGAAGGAAGACCAGCAGGTAGGCAGCCTGGGCGCCGTCGCGGCCGCTGACCGGCAGGGTCAATAGTGCCGGGAGGTACGAGATGCCGCAGACGCAGACCAGCAGCCCGACCTGCAGCCGTTGCGTGCGCTGCACGAACGTGCGCCACCCACCCGATGCCAGAACCCGCAGCGGCAACAGCAGAAGCAGGCAGAGCGGCAGCAGGCTGCCGTACGGCGCGAAGCTGCCGGTCCACACCAGCGCGTACTGCAGCGGCAGCACGAGCAGGAAGCTGCCCAGCAGCAGCGCGCGTGGCGGTTTCGCGTCGCCTTCGCCAGCAACGAATTCGCGCAGCGCCGCCGCCGAGGCCAGTCCGAAAAGCAGCGTCACGGCGCCATGCCCGGCGAGCAGGGACAGCCCGACGAGCAGGGCGATGATCCACCAAGCGTTGATCCGGCTGTTCAGATTGTCGATCAGCGGGTGCGGCTGCGCGCGGGCCAGGGTGATCTTGAGCAGGTGACCGAGCAGCGACGCGCCCAGCAGCAGCGCCGCGATGCCGGCGGCCAGACGCCAGGCTTCGGGTTGCACGGCAGGGAAAGGGTCAGGAGGCATCCCGGCAGACCGCTGCTCGGTGCTCGTCCGTCGGCCGCGCCGGGCGTCGCGGGTATTCTTGCTGCCACTGCCGCAGCCGGGCGACCTGTGCTTTGCCGATGACCACCGCCGGGCGCGCCCGCCGCACCTGCGCCACCGCCTCTTCGACCGAGCTTGCCAGTCCGGCACGCAACAGCCAGGCCGCGGCGACCAGCGCGCTGCGCGCCAGACCGAGCGCGCAGCAGAGCAGCACCGGACCGGCCGGCCGCGCCGCGGCAAGCTCTGTCACGGCCTGTTCGAGCTGATCGCTGTCGGGCGTCAGCAGGTCGAGCATGGGCACGCTGGCATGGCGCAGGCCGCGCGTCGTACAGGGCAGCTCGGCGCAGACATCGACCAGCGCGGTGATCTGCAGGCGGCGGAGGTCGCCATCGCCGGGCAGTCGCCCGAGCAGCACGCCCGGCGCCAGTGTATCTGCCACAGGAAGCTGGCGCGTCCAGCAGCGGGAGTTCAGCCAGGCGCCGAGCAGATAGGGGCCGAACAGGCAGCGCACGGCGACCGGCATCGATCCATCCGCCTGTTTGCCGAAGGCTTCGCCGTCGAGCAGCAGGTAGATCACGCCGACCAGAACCAGCGCAGCGGCCGGCCAGAGCAGCCATAGCCAGACACCACCGCCTGCCGTCGCCAGACCGACCAGTCCCAGTCCGGCCGTGGCGTAGAGCAGGGCCAGACGCCGTCGCCCCGGTGCGCGCCGCAGTCGCGCCCGGCAGAGTAGTGGCCCGGTCTCTTCGGGGAACAGCCAGACGGCGAAGCAACCCAGCCACCAGCCGGTCGGAACGTCGAAGAAATGGTGCTGCCAGGTGGTCAGCACCGAGACGGCGATCAACAGCGCGACGGCGTAAACGACGCCATGCCAGGCGCGCGGCACGGCGTGCAGGTAGGGTTCGAGCAGCACGACGAGCAGCGCGATGTGCAGCGACGGTGCCTGGTTGAACGGCTGGTCGAAGCTCATCAGCAGACCGAACAGCCAGCCGAAGACGCCGCTCACTTCGCCGCGCTCGAAGGTGCAGCGCAGCGGAAAGAGGAGGAAGCAGGTCACCGCGATCAGTTGCGTGGCCAGCAGGCGGTGGGCGTGTGCGTCGAGCTGCCGCCGGCCGCGGCAGATGAAGAGCGAAACGCCGTAGAGCAGGTCGATCAGCCAGTACGGCACGATCGTCCACGGCAGCAGTGGGATGTGGCGCTCCCAGTCGAACATGATGGCGCCGACCGTCGGGCGCTGGCTGCTCACCCAGGTGGCGAAGCCATAGCTGGCGAAGAAGAAGGGGCCGAGCAGCAGCAGCCAGGCCGTCGCCCGGTGCCACGGGCGACCCGTGCCAGCCGGTGCGGGAGAACCAGGCGCTTCCGGCAAGCTCAGATCCGGCGGGCCAGCGAAACGGTGAACATGCCCCACTCGTCGATCCACTGCTCGATCTTGGCGAAGCCTGCTGCCCGCACCAGTTCGTCCATTTCGGCCTGGGTCCTGCGGCGCATCACCCACGCCTGCTGGCCGCGATGGCTGGTCAGCGTGCGTGCGATCAGTTCGAGTTGCGGATGCCAGGGCTGGCCGGTGTAGATCAGATAGCCGCCCGGGTCGATCGCCTGCGCCAGGCCGCGCAGCGAACGTGCCACCAGTTCGTTGTCGGAGAACAGTTCGTAGAGGCCGGAAACGGTGACCAGATTCGGTCGTGGCCTCAGCCCGGCCAGTTCGTTTTCGGCGAAGGCATCGCCCGCCTCGAAGCGGGCGATATCGGCTAGCCGCTGCTCGGCAATCAGCGCCCGGCCACGCGTCACATTCAACTCGTCGAGGTCGCGCAGGACGATCGACTGCGGGCGTTCGGGCAGTTGCCGCACGGCCTCGAAGACGTAGCGGCCGTGGCCGGCGGCCGGATCGGCCAGGTGCAGCGGCTGTCCGGCCGCGCGCAGCAGGTCTGCCGCCTTGGCCATCGCCAGCAGCAGATGCGCGTGGCGCACGCGCACGCCGCGCCAGCCGATCGAGTCGAGGTAGCCGCGGTCGATCAGTTTGCCGAGCAGCCAGCCGCCACGCGCCTGGTTGCCGTAGACGTGGTCGAGACTGCTGCCGGAATCGAAACCCGTCGCCAGACCGATGCGGATGCCCGTGGACAGTCGGCCGAGCGTGCGCATTGCCAGCCGGGTTCCGGCGAAGTTCAGGCGACGCAGCGAGAGCAGCGGCAGTGGCCGGCCGAGCGCCTCTTCCTCGTCGCGCGTGTAGCCCTCGCGATGTGCCTGCAGCAGCGAGTCGGCCGGCGGCGGGTCGCTGAACAGTCGCTCGATGAAGGCGCGAACGAGGTCGACGGCCAGCTTGCGGTCGCGTTCGCCGAGTGTGTCGTGAAGAAAGCCGGGCAGCAGATGGCGCTCCTTCAGCAGCGAGCCGAGCCGCTCGAAGAAGCGTTCCTGCGGCGCGCGGTGCACCACCCAGTCCTTTTCCGGGATCAGCAGTTGCAGCGGCAGACGGATCGCCGGCGCATCGGCGACCACCCGGTCGGCGGCATCGGCCAGGCCGAGCAGGACGCGTGCCGAGATGGCGCGTGTCACCAGCGGGTCCTCGTCGTAGGAGCGGATGCGTTCGGGATCGTGGGTCAGGAATTTCGCCTTGACGTAGGAAGTGATGAAGAAGTTGCCGAACAGCCGCCGGATCAACGCCAGTCCCGGGCGGGCCAGCGGCACATAGAGCTTCACCTGGAAGGCCGGCGCGGTGAGTACCAGACCGCGGATCTGCGGTGCGAAGTCGTGCGCCCAGGTGGCGGCGAGAACGGCGCCGACACTCTGCCCGATGACCACCATGTCCTGGCTGGCGATCGCGTAGTCGCCCGCGAGGTGCCGGACGAAACTGTCGAGGTCCTTGACCAGTGCGGCAAAGCTCGGGCTGTCGCCGCGCGCCCCCGGCGAGCGGCCGTGCCCGCGCGCGTCCCAGGCGAACATCGCATAGCCATCGAGCGCCAGTTCGTCGACCACATGCTGCAGTCGTCCGGAGTGCTCATGGCCGCGGTGCAGGAGAACGACCGCGCGGCGCGCGGCGCCGGCCGCCAGCGCTGGCCAGTAGCGGTAGAACAGGGGGCTGCCATCGTGGGTGGCGAATTGTTTTTCCTGCGCCAGGCGCATCTCCGGCCTTTCCGCGGCTTGTCTCAACGATCGGCGGCGTCGCCAGCCGCGGCGACGCCGCTCCGGACCCGGTTGAGCACCGTGAGCACCAGCAGGCAGGCGACGATGGCCAGCAGCCACGCCAGCCACGGACCGGCCGCGATGCCGATCCCGAGCAGCAGGCCGAGTGCGCCAAACACGAGAGCGCGATCGCTCTTGCCCATCGGCCCGTCGTTGCGCCGCTCGCCGCCGGTGATCAGGCCGAGCACCGCCGCCATTTCGGAAAGGTTGGCGAGCAGCACGACGAGCAGCGTCAGCCCTGCCCCGGCCGCCGGCAGTAGGGCGAAAGGCAGGTACAGCGCGGCATCGGCCAGCAGGTCGGACAGCTCGTTGAGATAGGCGCCGAGCGTCGAGGCCTGTCCGAACTCGCGCGCCAGCATGCCGTCGATCGCGTTCAAGGCCATGCGCAGCAGCAGCCAGGCGGGCAGCAGCAGGAAGCAGGTGAAACGTCCGGCATCGACGGCGAGCGCCAGCCCGCCGCCGAGCAGCAGCGAGAGCGCGGCGGTGCCCAGTGTCACCTGATTGGCGCTCACCCCGCGGTCGTGCAGGACACGCACCAGCGGTCGCAGCAATGACTGGAAACGCGGTTTGAGGGTGTAGAGACTCATCGACGGACAAACGGAAAGGGGCGAATCATGCGGCCCAACAAACGCCGTGCCGCCCGCAGGCGGCACGGCCGGCTGGCCGGAACTCCGTCGCCGGAGTCCCGCAGGCAGGAGCTACTCAGAACTGGAAATCATCCTCATAGAACTCCAGGGCACCGCGCGGAGCATCCGCGCGATCCTGCTCGCCCTTGCGCAGCTCGACGCGGCGAATCTTGCCCGAAATCGTCTTCGGCAGTTCGCCGAACTCGATCCGTCGCACACGCTTGTAGGGCGACAGGCGGCTGCGCAGGAAGACGAAGATCTCGCGCGCCAGTTCGCGTCCCGGCTCGTAGCCCGCACGCAGGGTCACGAAGGCCTTGGGCACCGCCAGCCGCAGCGGATCGGGACTCGGCACCACGGCCGCCTCGGCGACTGCCTCGTGCTCGATCAGGACGCTCTCCAGTTCGAACGGGCTGATGCGATAGTCCGACGCCTTGAACACGTCATCGGCCCGGCCGACATAGGTGATGTAGCCGTCGGCATCGACCGCGGCGGTGTCGCCGGTGTGATAGAAGCCGTCACGCATCACTTCGGCCGTCTTCTCCGGGTCGTCGTCGTAAGCGATCATCAGCCCGAGCGGGCGCGGCGACAGTGTCAGGCAGATCTCGCCTTCCTCGGCGACATGCCCGTCCATATCGACCAGGCGCACCTGGTAGCCCGGCATCGGTCGTCCCATCGAACCCAGCTTGACCACCTGGCCGGGCGAGTTGCCGACCTGCGCCGTCGTTTCGGTCTGCCCGAAACCGTCGCGCAGCGTGATCCCCCACGCCTCCTTGACCTGGTCGATCACCTCCGGGTTGAGCGGTTCGCCGGCACCGATCAGTTCGCGCACCTTGACCGGGTACTTGCTCAGGTCCTCCTGGATCAGCATCCGCCACACCGTCGGCGGCGCGCACAGGGTGGTCACCGAGCAGCGCACCAGCGTCTCGAGGATGGATGCCGCGGCGAAGCGCGCGTAGTTGTAGATGAAGATCGTCGCACCGGCGTTCCAGGGCGCGAAGAAGCAGCTCCAGGCGTGCTTCGCCCAACCTGCCGAGCTGATGTTCCAGTGCACGTCGCCCGGCTGCAGGCCGAGCCAGTACATGGTCGACAGATGGCCCACCGGATAGCTCTGCTGGCTGTGCAGCACCAGCTTCGGCTTCGAGGTGGTGCCGGAAGTGAAGTAGAGCAGTTGCGGATCGCCTGCCCTGGTCACGCCATCCGGCTTGAACTCGTTCGCTTCCTGATAGGCGTCCTCGAGCTGCTGCCAGCCGGCGACGGCGCCACCGACGGTGACCCGCGTATAGTTGCCGGGCAGCCCGCTGAACTTGTCGGCGTGCGTGTGGCCGATGATCACGTGGCGGATCTGGCCGCGCTCGATACGGTCGCGCAGATCGTCCGGGGCGAGCAGCGTGGTGGCCGGCGACAGCATCGTGTCCCACAACGGCACCTCGTTGCCGAGCATCATCAGGATGCGGTCACCGCGCTTGACCCCCTGCCGGCGAAGCCAGTTGGCCACCTGGTTCGAACGCTTCGACATCTCGGAAAACGACATCTTCTGCTCCGAACCGTCCTCGTTGACCACCCACAGGGCGGGGTGCTCGTTGCCGGTGGCCATCACGTCAAAGTAATCCAGCGCCCAGTTGAACTCGTCCAGCTCGGGCCATTTGAAGCCACGGTAAGCCGTCTCGTAATCGGTGCGATGTGCCAGAAGGAAATCGCGTGCCTGCACGAAGGCCGAATAAGACATTTCTGCTCCTTTCTTGTTGATCAAACGACTCGTCCGCCGCTGCCTGCTCCGCCACCTGCCAAGGCAGCGAGGACATCGCGCGGCGTCTCTCCCCAGTTACTCCTGACCGGTGGCGGTGGCCGTCCTCCGCCGCCTCATGCCGGGCGGCAAAGTCTGGCGCGATGCGGCGGTCAGGCAATGCAGGGCATCATTGTAAGGGACTTGGCGATGGCTTGGGGCAGACTGCACCGGTCACCCGCTGTCGGCGGGCGGCAGCCGTGGCTGACTGGGCGAAACCGGCGGGAAGTCAGGCAGGCTGCACAGCGGATGCGCCGGCTGAGTTCCCCGGGCAGGCGGCCCGAGCCGGGCGTGGTGGTTCCAGTCGTCTAGACAGTCACCGGGGTGGACTAAGCTAAGGCCGGTGGTTGGGTGATGGTTCGGACTCTCCCGGATTTACTGACGAGGTGGGGCGCTGCGGAGCTTGTGGGCAGCGCAAAGGTGGGGATCGGCGCAGCCGACTGTCCACAAATCCACAGCGCATCGTTCAGGCCGCCTTCGCCGCAGCGGCGGCGAGCCCGCCAAAGTAGGCTTCGTCCAGCGTCTGCCACGAGAGCGCCTGGTGGGGCCGGCGACGGTTGTACCAGTCGAAGCACTCGGCCAGGCTTTGTTTTTGCGCGATGCCATTGGTAGCCGGGCGCAGATAGACCCACTCGTGCTTCACTGTCCACCACAGGCGCTCGACAAAGACATTGTCCCGCCAGACCCCTGGCCGTCCATATTGATCCGGATGGTGTGCGCCTGCAGGACACCGGTGAATTCTTCGCTGGTGAATTGGCAACCCTGGCCGGTATTGAAGATTTCCGGTCGGCCGTCGCGGGCAAGGGTTTCCTGCAGTGCCGCTACGCAGAAGTCGGCCGTCAGCGTGTTGGGCAGCCGCCACGCCAGGATCCGCCGGGTCGTCCAGTCGAGAATGGCGACCCGGTACAGAAAGCCCTTTTGCATCGGAATGTACGTGATGTCGGCCGCCCACCGCCCCCAACTGCTTCATCAGTCGGCGGATACGCCGGCGGCCGACCCCGATCCCTTCCCGGGCCAGTGCCACTTGCCGCCGCCGGCTGCCATGGACCGGGTGCTCGGTGAAGATCCGGTCCAACCGGTTCAGGAGATCGGCCTCCTGGGCCGAATCCGGTCGGGGCCGGGAGTGGAGGCGGCTGCGCGAGACGCCCGGCAGTTGGCTTTGCCGGGTAAGGGACAGCGCCGCGTTCGGCTTGATCATCGTCCGCCTTTCAGCAGTCGGGCAATGGCGGGCTGTCCGGCCAGAAAATCCCGTTCGACCGGCAATTGTCCGATCTTCTGGTGCAGCCGATCGATGGTTTTCTGCGGGTCGGCAGCCGTCTTGGCACCTCGCTCGAACAACGCTCCCGCCTGCTTCACCAATTCCTGTTTCCACGCGCTGATCATCCTCGGATGCGCTCCGTATTTCGCCGACAGCTCCCCCAGAGTCTTCTCCCCTGACAACGCCGCTACGCGACTTGCGCCTTGAATTGCGCTCCGTGTTGCTTGCGTTTCACGCTCATCTTTCATGCCCTTTCGGTTCGCTCGGCCTTAGCCTATCCGACTGTCCGAAAAACCGGGACCGCCGCAGA
>ERZ761602.6789-NODE-6789-length-12562-cov-5.907332_pt1 | contig 12562 bp, 13 predicted proteins | sample MGYA00512165_ERZ761602 | MGnify/ENA primary metagenome ERZ761602 (study PRJEB28899, sample SAMN02445085) | bioreactor sludge metagenome | biome: EBPR sludge; isolation source: Thorneside wastewater treatment plant | place: Australia: Brisbane, Thorneside... | reverse complement strand
CGGCAGGCGCGCATCGGCCGGCAGCTCGCCGGTCACCGAGGCCGTCGCGCGCAGGCTCAGGTCGGACTGCACCTCGGCCACGGCCAGCTTCACCGGCCCGTCGCCAAAGATCTGCAGCACCAGCGCGCCGTTGAACTTGATGTTGGACTGCATCAGCACGCCGGCGGCCGCCATCTCGCCCAGCAGCGCGCGCACCTCCGGCGGATAGGGGCCGACGGCCGCGCGCCGGCGCAGCAGGTCCTGCCAGGCGTCGGTCAGGCGCACCAGCATGCCGCGCACCGGCGCGCCGTCGAACAGGAACTTGTGCAGCTCGGACATCGTGCGGTCAGGCGATGCGCCTGAGCTGCGCGCGGTGGCGCGCCGCCTTCTCGACATAGTGCAGCGCGCTGGCCTTCAGCCGCTGCAGCTGCTCGGGCGAGATCTCGCGCACGGCCTTGGCCGGCGCGCCGAGGATCAGGCTGTGGTCGGGGAAGGTCTTGCCCTCGGTGACCACCGCGCCGGCGCCGACCAGGCAGCCGCGGCCGATGACCGCGCCGTTCAGCACCACGGCCTGGATGCCGATCAGCGAGCCGTCGCCCACCGTGCAGCCGTGCAGCATGACCTGGTGGCCGATGGTGACCTCCTCGCCGATGACGAGCGGAAAGCCGATGTCGGTGTGCAGCACGCTGCACTCCTGCACGTTGCTGCGCGCGCCCAGCGTGACGAGCTCGTTGTCGCCGCGCAGCACGGCGCCGTACCAGACGCTGCTGTCCGCCGCCAGGTGCACGCGGCCGATGACGCTGGCGTTGTCGGCGACCCAGGCGCCTTCGTCGATGCGGGGGATCTCGTCCCCGAGCTGGTAGATCGCCAACAGGTCTCTCCGGGCTTCGAAGCGACAATTCTAGGGATGGAGCTCCGGCATGCCGCGTTGCGGGCCTTGGCGCTGCCCGACCCGGCCGCCAAGGTGGCGGCCGTGCGGGCGCTGCACGCGGCTGCCGAGCGCGACGAGGCGCTGCTGGACACGCAGGCCGACCTGCGCGGGCCAGCCGCAGCGCTGGCGCTGCCCGGCCGCCCGGCGCGGCCGCGGCTGGTGCCGCCCGAGCAGGTGCCGCGGCGCACGCCGTTCACGCCCGAGGGCCGCGCCGCGCTGCTGCATGCGGTGGCGCACATCGAGTTCAATGCCATCAACCTGGCGCTCGACGTCGTCTGGCGCTTCCCCGGCCTGCCCGCCGCCTGCTACCGCGACTGGCTGCGCGTGGCAGCGGAGGAAGCGCTGCACTTCTCGCTGCTGGCCGAACACCTGGCGACGCTGGGTCATGCCTACGGCGACTTCGACGCCCACGACGGCCTGTGGGCAATGGCCGAGAAGACCGCGGCCGACCCGGTGGCACGCATGGCGCTGGTGCCGCGCACGCTGGAGGCGCGCGGGCTGGACGCCACGCCGCCGATGCAGGCGCGGCTGGCGCGCGCCGGCGACGCCCGCGCGGTGCAGATCCTGGATGTCATCCTGCGCGACGAGGTCGGCCATGTCGCGATCGGCAACCACTGGTACCGCTGGCTGTGCGGACGCGACGGGCTGGACCCGCTGGCGCACTATGCCCTGCTCGCGGCGCGCCACGGTGCACCGCGGCTGAAACCGCCCTTCAACCTGGACGCCCGTCGGCGCGCCGGCTTCACGGCCGGCGAGCTGCAGGCGCTGCAGGACCCGCCCGCCCCCTGATCAACCGAGCATGACGATGAACGACACCCCGCCGACCGCCGCCGAATCCTGGGCCGACACCGAACGCCGCATCCGCGCCGCGCGCGAGGCCGGCGTCGGCCCCGGCGTCGCGCGGCCCGAGCAGGTCGCCGGCCTGTCCGGCCTGCAGCTCATGCAGGCCATGCTGCGCGGCGAGCTGCCCTACCCGCACATCGGCGCCACGCTGGACTTCCTGCTCGTCGAGGTCGCCGAGGGCCGCGCCGTCTTCCAGGGCACGCCGCAGACCATGCACCTCAACCCGATGGGCACCGTGCACGGCGGCTGGTATGCGACGCTGCTGGACAGCGCGCTGGGCTGCGCCGTGCACACGACGATGCCGCCCGGCCGCGCCTACACCACCGCCGAGCTGAGCGTGAACCTGGTGCGCGGCGCGGTGCCCGGCCGCGAGCCGCTGCGCGCCATCGGCCAGGTCATCCACAGCGGCCGCCAGCTCGCCACCGCCGAGGCGCGGCTGGTCGACGCCGCCGGCAAGGTCTACGCGCACGGCACGACGACCTGCCTGGTGTTCGAGCTGCCCAAGCGCTGAGCGATCGCGGCCGCGCAAGCCCGGGCCGCGCTACGCGCGCGGGTGGTGCGCCGCATGCAGCTGGCGCAGCCGCTCGCGCGCGACATGGGTGTAGATCGTCGTCGTGCCGATGTCGGCATGGCCCAGCAGCATCTGCACCGCGCGCAGGTCCGCGCCGTGGTTGAGCAGGTGGGTCGCGAAAGCGTGGCGCAGCGTGTGCGGCGACAGCGGCGCGCTGATGCCCGCAGCGACCGCGTAGCGCCTGACCAGGCGCCAGAACATCTGCCGCGTCATCGCGTCGCCGCGCACGGTGACGAACAGCGCCTCGCAGCTGCGCAGGCCCAGCAGCGAACGCCGGCCCTCGGCCAGCCAGCGCGTCAGCCAGGCGTGCGCCTGCTCGCCGAAGGGCACCAGGCGTTCGCGCGCGCCCTTGCCCTGCACACGCAGCACGCCCTGCGCCAGCGCCAGCTGCACGGTCTGCAGCGTCACCAGTTCGCTCACGCGCAGCCCGCTGGCATACATCAGCTCCAGCATCGTGCGGTCGCGCTGGCCCAGCGGCGTGGCGGTGTCGGGCGCCGCCAGCAGCGCCTCGACCTGCGCCTCGGACAGCGTCTTGGGCACGCGCAGCGGCTGCTTCGCGGCCAGCAGGCGCAGCGTGGGGTCGGCGGCCACGCGCCGCTCGCGCAGCGCCCAGCGGAAATATCGGCGGAAGACCGTAAGCCGCCGGTTGGCGGTGGTGGCGCGCGTGCCGGCATGGCGCTCGGCGATGTAGGCCAGCAGGTCGGCTTCGCTGCACTCGTCGATCGTGCGGCCCGCCTGCCCTGCCAGCCAGGCCGCCAGCAGGTCCAGGTCGCGCCGGTAGGCGGCCAGGGTCAGCGGCGCCAGACCGTCCTCGATCCACAACGCGTCGACGAAGCGCGCCAGCGCGGCGCGGCTGGCCGCCAGCACGGCGTCGGCACTGGCCGCGGCGGCCGCCGCAGCAGGCGGCGCAACGGCCGCGGCGGCCGCCGTCAACGCAGGCCCCCCAGCATGCCGTCGCGCAGCTTGCGGTCGTAGGGGCGCTGGCCGACGAAGCTCAGCAGCAGCGCGCCGTAGAAGTCGCTGCCGCGCACCGGCTCGCCGCGCCGGTGGCCGTTGTGCAGCAGGTGCAGGCCACGCGCCGGGTCCAGGTCGAGGTCGACGATGTCGCCGCGCCGCACCTGCCCGATGCCGTCGACGATGGCCTCGAAGGCCTGCAGCCGGTCCTCCAGTCGCGCCAGCTCGTCGGGTGCGACGTTGCGCGTGACGCCCTTGCGCACCGCCTTGACGAATTCCGCGGCCGGCGCGTCCTGCAGCATGTGCATGCGGATGCGCTTGGGCCCCGGCACCGCGACGGCCTCGGCCGCGCTGGCGGCCGGCGCGGCCAGGTACAGCGCCGCCACGTAGCCCTTGAACCAGGCCACGGCGCGGATGCCGGCGCCGTTGAGCACCAGCGTGCTGCCGTGCAGCTCGATGCGCCGCGGCAGCGCGAGGCCTTCGTAGAGCAGCGGCCCGGGCTCGGCCCGCGCAGGGCGCGGCCGCAGCAGCGCCGCGCCCAGCGTGGCCGCCAGCGCGCCGCGCAGCAGACGGCGCCGCGTCGGGTCGGGCCAGGCACGCAAGGGTCCCATGGCGGCGAGCGTACCAACATCGCCGCACCGCTGCCGGCGCGAGACCGGACCCGGCCAGGGCCGATACTGCGCGCCCATGTCCGTCGCCCTGCTGCTGCTGCCCGACTTCCTGCTCATCGTGCTGGGCTGGGTCCTGTGCCGCCACACGCCGCTGAACCGCCCGCTGTGGGACGGCGTCGAGCGGCTCGTCTACTACCTGCTGTTCCCGGTGCTGCTGTTCCACTCGATCCTGCGCCACCCGATGGTCGTCGGCGAACTGCTGCCGCTGGCCGCCGGCGGGTTGGGCATCGTCGGCGCGGGCATCGTGCTGTCGCAGCTGCTCGGCCGCTGGCCGGGCGTGGACCCGCGGCTGCACGCCAGCGGCGCGCAGATCGCCTTCCGCTTCAACAGCTACGTCGCGCTGGCGCTGGCCGACCGCCTGGCCGGCACCCAGGGCCTGGCCTGGATGGCGCTGCTGATGGCGGTGTGCGTGCCGCTGGCCAACGTGGGCGCGGTGTGGCCGCTGGCACGCCAGGGCGGCCAGGGCTTCGTGCGCGAGCTGGTGCGCAACCCGCTGGTCATCGCCACGGTCTCCGGGCTGGCCGCCAACCTGCTCGGTCTGCGGCTGCCGGAGATCGCGTCGACGACGCTGGCGCGCGTCGGCGGCGCGGCGCTGCCGCTGGGGCTGATGGCGGTGGGTGCCGGGCTGCAGTTCGGTGCGCTGCGCGAAGGACCGCGGCTGGCTGCCGCGCTGCTGGCCATCCGCCATGCCGCGCTGCCGCTGGTGGCGCTGGGCCTGGTGCTGCTGCTGCCGCTGGCCGCCGGCCAGCGCACGCTGCTGATGGCCTTCGCGGCCATGCCCACCGCGTCCAGCGCCTACGTGCTGGCCGTGCGCATGGGCGGCCACGGCCCCTACGTGGCCGGGCTGGTGACCGTGTCGACGCTGGTCGGGATGGTCGCGCTGCCGGCCTGGCTGGCGCTGTGGGGCTGGTGGTCCGGGTAGTCCGCGCCGGGGCCGCTGGCCTTGGTCCGCGCCGCGACCCGCTGCCTGCTGGCCGCGCGCCGCAAGCACACCGGCCGCCCATGGCGTGCATCAGTTGCCGAACATCACGTTGGCCCCTGTGGACGGATCGTAGTAGTAGCCGTCGTTCCCGTCGCCGCCGGTGGTTCCGAAGAGACTGTGGCGCGGCCCGGTGGCGGCATGGCCGCGACCCGGCCCTTGCCCGCGCGCCTGCGCCGCCGCGGTCAGGCTGAAGGTGGCCGGCCCGCCCTCCGGGCCGCCGATGCCCTGCGCATTCATCCAGAAGCGCAGGCGCGGCACCGGGGCGTTGAACAGCATCGTCAGCTGCTGCACCTCCACCGGATGCAGTTCGCGGCCGTTGATGAAGGTGCCGGTGCCGCCGCCGGACGCGTCGGCGCGCAGCGGCCCGCCCAGCGGCAGGCCCGGCGGCAACTGGCCGACGGCCGGACCGCCCTGCTGTCCCCACCAGCCGGAGACGGCGTCGTACCAGTAGCGGCCGGCCGGCAGCGGCATGCCGGCGGCCTGCAGTTGCGCCACCGCCGCGGGCGGCAGCAGGGCGCCGTTGAAGATCACGGCCTGCGCTTGTGCGGACGCGGGCACGGCGAAGAGCGTATTGAGCATGATCGTGACTCCGAGGACGAGGGATCGCATGGCCGGGTCGCTCAACGCCAGGGATTGGAGCAGGACACGGCACCCTGGATGTCGACCCAGCAGAAGCCCGTGGCCTTCACCGAGGTGCCGCCAACCGTGCCCGGATACAGGCGCGCGGCGACGATGCGACCACGTTCGAATGCCGGTGACGTGGCGTTGTTGCTGCCTGCGTACATTCCCGGACTCTTGATGCGCCTGACCAGCGGCTCGAAGGCAGCACCACCGGCGGTGCTCAGCGATCGGGCGCAGTAGAAGTCCGTGCTCAGCAGGCCGCAGACGTCGCCCTTGCCGTCGTTGTCGAAGTCCACGACCTGCAGCGAACGCAGTTCCTGCCAGTTCGCGCCCCAGCCCGTGGCGTCCGGGAATTGCGCCTGCGCCAGCGTGAAGGCGCCGTCGAAACGTTGGGCAGCCCGGTTGTTCGCAGGCGCCATCTGCGAGATGCCGCAGTACAGCCCTGCGCTGCCGCGCCCGCAGACATCGGTGCGGCCGTCGCCGTTGAGGTCGCCATAGATGACGGAGTTGAAGTAGCGCTTGTCGGCCCAGCCGTAGCCGTTGGCGTACTGGCCGGTCCAGAGCACGGGGGCTTCCCACATCGGGGCGCCAGCGCTCTGGGGCGAGGACAGCCAGGCCGAGCACCAGATGCCGGCATCGCCGCGCCCGCAGATGTCGAGCGCGCCGTCCCCGTTGACGTCGACGAAGCGGAAGGTGCGGAAGTGTTCGGGGCGGTTCCAGCCCCACCAGTCGGCGAAGCCGTAGCTCGTCTCGTAGACCGCCGTTCCGCCACCGGCCGTGCCGGGCCGGCGGATGCAGAACGCCCCCTGGTCGCCGCGTGCGCAGACGAGGAAGAGACCGGAGGTCGGAAACTGGATCGTCGAGAAGTAGGGCTCCAGGGTCCAGCCGTACTGGTCCGAGAAGGCCGCACTCAACAGCGCGGGCGCCTGGAAGCCACTGCCGGTGCCCCGCTGGCAGGTGATGCCGGCCACCGTGCGCCCGCACAGGTCCAGCTTGCCGTCGCGGTTGTAGTCCACCGCCGCGATCGTGCTGTGGATCGACGGCGCGGGACTGCCGTGGAAGGCATGCGCCTGGATCAGGTTGCCGGCGAAGCGGTGGGCGCCGCTGGCCCCGCTGTTCAGCACGCAGCCGTAGACGAACTGCCCGCTGTTCAGCGGCCCGTAGAGCCCGCACAGGTCGTCCAGGCCATCGCCGTTCATGTCGGCCATCAGGATGTAGCGCCACCCGGCGCCCGACGTGGACAACGCGGTCGCAGGCCGGCTCCACGCCGTGTGGTCGTCGCGGTCGCTGAAGAGGGATACGCCGTTGCCCGCCAGCGGTTGCTGGCTGGCGGGGATGCTGACGACCTGCGCGAGCGCTGCAACGGGCAGTGTCATCAGCGCGATCGCGCCGACCGCGGCGGCGCAGGCTGCGCGCACGACCCGCCCCCAGGCCATGGCCGGGGCGTTCGACGGCAGCGGCCGCTGCGGCACGTGCACGCGCGATCGTTCGTTCGAAGGATGGTGTTGCATGGGGTCCTCCTGTGCCGGGTCGTGCCGGCGTCCATTGCCGGTACCGTGGCCCAAGGGTCCTGCCGCGTGGCGACCCGTGCATCCGCCCTCGAAGGGAAAGGTGCAAGCAGTTGTTGCAGGCATTGCGGTGGTGTCCGGGCCGGTCACCGGCGAGCGTTCACCTGCACGTGTCTGTGCACGGCATCCGGCACGACGCGAGCGACCTGCGCTCAGTGCGTGCGCTGCGCCAGCGCCCAGTCGATGTGCTCGCGCACCATCGCGTCGGTGTCCGTCGCGGCGCGCAATGCCGCGGCGATCGCCGGGTCGCCCGTCTCGCGCCAGGCGTTGCCCAGCGCCACCGCGAGGTTGCGACGCCAGCGCGCGAAGCCGATGCGGCGGATCGCGCTGCCCTCGGTGCGGCGCAGGAAGGCGGCCTCGTCCCAGGACCACAGCGCGAGCAGCGTCGCGCTGCCCAGGCCTTTGCGCTCGTCGAAGTCGGGCAGCGGCGAGCGCTGCGCATACTTGTTCCACGGGCACACGAGCTGGCAGTCGTCGCAGCCGTAGATGCGGTTGCCCATCAAGGGCCGCAGCTCGGGCGCGATCGCGCCGTGGTGCTCGATCGTCAGGTAGCTGATGCAGCGCCGCGCGTCCAGCCGGTACGGCGCCACGATGGCTTGCGTCGGGCAGGCGGTGATGCACGCGCTGCACGTGCCGCAATGCGCGGCCGCGGGTTCGTCGTGCGGCAGCGCGAGGTCGGTGAACAGCTCGCCCAGGAAGAACATCGAGCCGCCCTCACGCGCCAGCGCCAGCGTGTGCTTGCCGCGCCAGCCCAGGCCGGCGCGCGTGGCCAGCGCCACCTCCAGCACCGGCGCCGAGTCGCAGAAGACGCGGTGGCCGAAGGGCCCCACCTCGCCGGCCAGCCAGTCGGCCAGCTGCTGCAGGCGCTGGCGCAGCACCTTGTGGTAGTCGCGGCCGCGGGCATAGACCGACACCACGGCGCGGCCGGGCTCGTGCAGCGCGGCTTCCTCGCGGGCGACCCAGTCCGCCGGCGTGTGCCGCGGCAGGTAGTCCATGCGCGCGCTGATCACGCTGACGGTGCCCGGCACCAGCGCACCCGGCCGCGCGCGCTTCAGTCCATGCGCGGCCATGTAGCCCATGGTGCCGTGGCAGCCGGCGGCCAGCCAGTCGAGCAAGCCCTGCTCGGCCTGGGCGAGATCTATGCCCGTCACGCCGATCTGGGAGAATCCGAGCTCACGCGAACGATCCCGCAGCTTCTGCACGAGCTGCCGACCGTCGAAGTGATGCCCCATCCGCATGCGACCATCCTAGCAACGCGACACCTCTCCTGGCCCGACGAGCGCGCCTGCGCGGCCTTCGCCGCCGAACTCGCCGCTCGCGCCGCCGTCCGCGACGCCTTCATCGAACTGCAGGGCCCGCTGGGGGCCGGCAAGACGACCTTCGTGCGCCACCTGCTGCGTGCACTGGGCGTGGCGGGGCGCATCAAGAGCCCCAGCTACGCGGTGATGGAGCCGCACGCGGTGCCGGGCCTGTCGATCTCGCACTTCGACTTCTACCGCTTCGACGACCCGCGCGAGTGGGCCGACGCGGGCTTTCGCGACGTCTTCGCCGCGCCGGGCCTGAAGCTCGCCGAATGGCCCGAGAAGGCGGCCGGCCAGCTGCCGCTGCCGGACCTGCGGCTGCTCATCACGCCCGCCGGCGACGACCGGCGCGACGTGCGCGCCGACGCCTTCACGGCCACCGGCCAGGAGCTGCTGCGTTGACGGCCCTGTCGCCGGCCCGCCGCGCGGCGCTGCGCGCCATGGGCAGCCTGGCGCTGCTGCTGACGGCGCCGCAGATCGCCTTCGGCGCCGCCATCGTCGCGGTGCGCATGTGGCCGGCGCGCGACTACACGCGCGTGACCATCGAGTCCGACACCGCGCTCGCGGCCAGCCACCTGCTGTTGGACGGCCCGCAGCGGCTGGTCGTCGACATCGACGGGCTGGAGCTGCGCGACACGCTGCGCCAGCTCGTCGGCCAGGTGCGGCCGGACGACCCTTACGTGTCCGGCGTGCGCGTGGGCCAGTTCCAGCCCCGCGTCGTGCGCCTGGTCTTCGACCTCAAGCAGCCGGTGCGCCCGCAGCAGTTTGCGCTGGCGCCGGTGGCCGCCTACCAGCACCGGCTGGTCTTCGACCTCTACCCGGTCGAGGAGATGGACCCGCTGCTGGCGCTGATCCGCGAGAAGGAGGCCGCCGAGGACCAGGCGACACGCGCGGTGCAGGAGGCATTGGACGAACTGATCGCCCGCGTCGACCGCCTGCCCGAGCCCGCGCCGCCGCCGGCGCCGCCCACGCTGCCGGCGCCGCCAGCGCCACCGCTGCAGACACCGGCGCCGCCGCCACCACCGGCGCCGCCGACGCCGACCGAACGCCGGCGCGTCGAGCGGCTGATCATCGTCGCGCTGGACCCCGGCCATGGCGGCGAGGACCCGGGCGCCATCGGTCCCACCGGGCTGCGCGAGAAGGACGTCGTGCTGGCCATCGGTCTGGCGCTGCGCGACCGCCTCAACGCGGTGCCCGGCCTGCGCGTGATGATGACGCGCAGCGGCGACTATTTCGTGCCGCTGGGCGAGCGCGTGCGCAAGGCGCGCCGCGTGCAGGCCGACCTGTTCGTCAGCATCCATGCCGACGCCTTCGTGCGGCGCAGCGCGCGCGGCGCCAGCGTCTACGCGCTGTCCACGCGCGGCGCCAGCAGCGCCGCCGCGCGCTGGATGGCCGAGCGCGAGAACGAGGCCGACGCGGTCGGCGGCGTCAACATCGCCAACGTCAGCGACAGCGTGGTGCTGCGCGCGATGGCCGACATGAGCACCACCGCGCAGATCAACGACAGCCTGCGCCTGGGCGCGGAGATGCTGCGCCACATCGGCGGCGTGGGCCGTCTGCACAAGCGCCAGGTCGAGCAGGCCAACTTCGCGGTGCTGCGCGCGCCGGACATTCCCAGCATCCTGGTCGAGACCGCCTTCATCTCCAACCCGGAGGAAGAGCGGCTGCTGCGCAGCCCGGCCTTCCGCGCGAAGCTGGTCGACGCGCTGGCCACCGGCATCCGGCGCCACTTCGCGCGCCACCCGCCGATGCTGCGCCACCGGCAGCTCTAGAAGTCTGCTTTGAAGACTTCTGGAGTGCCGGGGCGGCCGTATGCACGGCACCCCCGAGCCCCCTCCGAGAGGGGGCTCCAGCGAGATCGACCGCTCCCTCCAGCCTCCCTCCAGGAGGGAGGCTCCAGTCGGTTTGACGAGCGCTGATCCGCAGCCCGTCCTCCAGCCGGCATCAGCGCCGCCACAGCACCGCGCCGATCGCGGCGACGATGGCGGCCATCGCGGCGAAGTCCTGCCAGTGCAGCTGCTCGCCCAGCCACAGCGCGCCGCTGAAGACGCCCAGCACGGGGATCAGCATCACGCTGATCGTCGAGGCCACCGGCGGCAGGCTGCGCGCCAGGTAGAACCAGGCCGCATGCGCGAAGCCGAAGACGCCGACCGCGTTGTAGGCGATGGCCCAGGCCACGTGCGGCTCGGGCCAGCGCCACAGGTGGCGCTCGAAGGCAAACGCCAGCACCGCCATCACCGCGGTCGTCAGCGCCGTCATCCAGAAGACCAGCGTCAGCAGTGCCAGCGGGAAGGTCGAGCGCCGCAGCAGGTGCGTGCCCAGCGCCCAGATCGCCGCCGCCACCAGCAGCGCCAGCGCGGCCAGCGGCGCGCCGCTGAAGCCGGCGAATTCGCTCCACAGCAGCAGCACCACGCCCAGCGCCGCGGCGGCGACGCCGGCAGCCTGGCGCCAGCTCATGCGCTCGCCGAACAGCGCCACGCCCCACAGCGCGCTGAAGACCGGCATCGTGTAGCCCAGGATGGCCGATCGCCCCGAGCTCAGCGACTGGATGGCCAGGATGATGACCACGTGCCAGACGATCATGTTGGGCAGCGCCAGCCGCAGCACCTCGGGCCAGTGCGCGCGCGGCAGCGTCAGCGGCACCTTCAGCCAGACCAGCGCGGCACCCAGCACCGGCAGCCCGAGCAGCATGCTGACGACGCGGAAGCTCAGCGGCGGGTAGCCGGGCAGCGACGCGCTGCCGCTGACGCCCAGCTTCATGACCGGCCAGTTCAGGCCCCAGACCAGGGTCAGCAGCGCCAGCACCCAGAGCTGGCGCGCGTGCAGCTTCGTCGTCATCGGCGCGGCCGGTGCATCCGGGGCGGGCTCACGCGCCGCGGTCCAGGAAGCGCTTGCGGCGGAAGTACCAGACCAGCGCGACCGAGACCGCCAGCATCAGCAGCACCGTGATCGTCACGCCGGTGGCGTCGTGGATCAGCGGCAGCTCGTCGAAGTTCATGCCGAAGAAGCCGGTGATCAGGTTCAGCGGCATGAAGATCGCGGTCAGCACGGTCAGCGTGCGCATGATGTCGTTGGTGCGGTGACCGAGTGCCGAGAAGTGCATCTGCACCGCGGTCTCCGCGCTCTGCTCGAGCCGGCGCACGTGACCCAGCACGCGCTCGACATGCTCGAGCACGTCGCGCGAGCGCACGCGCAGCAGCTCGCGCTCGCGGCGCTGCTGCGCGTCGGCCTCGTCGGGCCACTCGTCCATCGCGTCGATCCACTCCTGCACCGCGCTGCGCTGGTCCTCGCAGATGTCCTCCAGCGCGTGCAGCGCGTTGCGCGAGTCGAGCAGGATCTGCCAGTCGTCGAAGCGGCTCTTGGGGTCCAGCAGCTGCTGCTGCAGGTAGCCGAGCTGGCGCGTCAGCAGACGGCGCAGGTCCAGGTAGCCGTCGACCATGTGGTTGAGCATGCGCAGCATCAGGTCGGCCGGGCTGCTGGGCAGCCGCGCCGCGCCGCGCGCCTCGCCGCTGCCGACCAGCGCCGCCAGGCGCGCCGCGAAGTGCTCGCGCACGGCGCAGTCGGCCGGGTGCACGGTGACCAGCACGCGGTCGAAGACCGCGAAACCGACCGGGCTGGTGTCGATGGCAGCCAGCGCCTGGCGTGCCGAGGTCGCGGTGCCGGACGACTCGTCGAGGAACATGGCCTGCGTGCCGGCGCCGGCGGCCAGGCGGCGGAAGACCATCAGGTCGTACCACGACGTGTAGTCGAAGTGGCTGGGCAGCTGGTGGTTCAGCAGGTCCGAGACATGCAGGTCGACGATGGTGCTCGCCGACCAGCGCTGCAGCGCGCCCTGGATGTCGGCGACGCGGACCTCGAACTCGCGGCGCGCGCTGCCGATCCAGACGAAGCCGCTGGCCGGCAGTGCCTCGGGCAGCGACTCCAGCTCGAGAAACTGGTCGCCGACGATGTGGAAGACGCGCATCGCGCAGGCGTGGACCCGGCGCTCAGCGCCGCAGCAGCCTTGCGGCGTCGAGCGCAAAGTAGCTGAGCACGCCGTCGGCGCCGGAACGGCGGAAGGCGAGCAGGCTCTCCATCATCACCGCGTCGTGGTCCAGCCAGCCGTTGGCGGCGGCGGCCTTCAGCATCGCGTACTCGCCGC
>ERZ761602.6788-NODE-6788-length-12562-cov-12.680499_pt1 | contig 12562 bp, 11 predicted proteins | sample MGYA00512165_ERZ761602 | MGnify/ENA primary metagenome ERZ761602 (study PRJEB28899, sample SAMN02445085) | bioreactor sludge metagenome | biome: EBPR sludge; isolation source: Thorneside wastewater treatment plant | place: Australia: Brisbane, Thorneside... | reverse complement strand
ACATAACACAATACCAATCCCGATTTTTTCCAAAAGAAAAAATAAAAGAAATTAGTAAAATAATATGTGTTATGTGAAATCATCTTTTTGTTGTGATTTTGAAATGCTAATATAGTAAAATATTTAAATCAAAATACTTTTTAGAAAAAAAATGAGTTAAAAACTTTACTTTTGCTTTAAATCTTTACGTATGTCTATCGAAGTTAAAAATATTTCAAAAATGTATGGTGCTCAGAAAGCATTAGACAACATTTCATTTTCTGTAAATAAAGGAGAAATTGTTGGATTTTTAGGTCCAAATGGTGCCGGAAAATCTACTTTAATGAAAATTTTGACCACTTACATTACAGCAGATGAAGGTAGTGCTTCGGTGAATAATTTTGATGTATCGGATCCCAATCAAGAGGTTCAAAAAATTGTTGGCTATTTACCGGAACACAATCCGTTGTATTTGGATTTATATGTTCGGGAGTATTTGGCTTTTAATGCGGAGGTTTATAAAGTTTCTAAAAACAGAATTCAGGAAGTAATTGAATTGACTGGATTAACGCCTGAAAGTCACAAAAAAATAGGACAATTATCAAAAGGATATCGTCAACGCGTTGGTTTGGCTACAGCTTTGTTGCACAATCCGGAAGTTTTAATTTTAGATGAACCTACCACAGGATTAGATCCGAATCAGTTGGTAGAGATCAGAGATTTAATAAAAAACATCGGAAAAGATAAAACTGTTTTTCTTTCTACACACATTATGCAGGAAGTGGAAGCCATTTGTGATCGTGTCATCATCATCAACAACGGAAAGATTGTAACGGATAAAAAATTGGACAAATTGATGTCTGATGAGCAAGAGCAAGTGATAGAAGTGGAATTTGATAAAGCTGTTTCAGAAGAATTGCTGACTATTTTACCAAACTTTAAATCAGCAAAAAAAATAACTGATTCAATTTGGGAAATCACTTTTTTATCGTCGGAAGATATGCGTTCAAAACTATTTGATTTTGCGAATGAAAATGGTTTGAAAACGCTACAAATTCATCTGAAAAGTAAAAATTTGGAAGCTATTTTCAGAGAAAAAACCAAGAAATAATTAGTTATAAATTACTCTACCCTGATAATGTTCTGTTAGATTCACAGTTGGTGGTGTATTTAATAGGATTAAATTACCGGTACTAAACAAATCGCCTTCGACACTTTGAATTGGTCTAATAATCATATCATTTGAACCTCGATGAAAAACTTTTGCTACATTAATAGCCAAATCTTGAGCTTCTAATCTACCATTTCCATCATAAAAATTCAATAACGCTTCTTGAGTATTTCCGGAAATAAAGAAACGGGACACATTATTATTTAGAATTACTAATTGACCATTATCAACTTCAAAAATAAAATCACCGGTTCCGGCACCATCACTTAAATCCATTGCATACAATCTAATTATCGGATAAGTTAATAAGCCATCTGACTTAATAGCTTGCTCTGTTTTAGAATGAATATCAGTTAAATTTGGAGCTGTTACATAAACGATTGTTTGTCCATAATCCCGAACCCAATTACAAGTGGTTTTGTCTTTTAAACTGAGTGTATTATTTTCAATTTTTACTTCAATATCATCAATTAAATTTTCGCCAGATTTGACTTCCACTTTATATTCCGGTCCTTGTTTGATTACTAATTCAATACCAGTGTAAACAAAAATAGTTTCAAAAGGTGTTACTTCTACTTCTCTTGTAATTATTTCGCCTGTTGATTTTATGCAATCTCCAGGCTTTTCACAATTGTAAAAAAAAGAAGCAATTACGATTATTAAAATTATTTTTTTCATAGTTTTAAAATCTTACACCCATGACAAACTCCATAGCTTCCGCCAAGAATATATGGGTTTTAATGGATAATCCGGTGTACATTTTTTTAGTGATATAATATTTCATCCCTACTCTATCATAAATAGGAATATCTGATTTATAAGGTTGATAAACATAATATCCCACTTGTGCTTCAAGCGAAATTCTATTAATAAAAAGTTCATAACCGATAAAAACACCGGCTCTTTTATAGTCTGTATCTGCCGTTACATTTTCTTCAGGATAAGCTATTGATTGAAACTTTATAAACTCTTTGTATGAATTGGTAAAAAAAACCTCTGTACCCAATTGAAGAGCACTTTTTCTGCTGATTCTTTTGTCTATGTAAAAAGCTGGATGAAAAAAGGGTTTTTGACCACTTCCAATAATCGGATTTTCGCTAATTCCGGTTCTTAAAACTAAATTATATTTTAGTGGTTCTGTAAATTTTACCTTTGGTAGTGTATCAATTTGTCTTTCAAGTGGTTCTTCAAAATTATAGGTAATACCAAGATTTACACCATACGAATTCACACCACTATTGGGAGCTTTTATTCTTCCATTAGAAAAGTGTGTAAATAGCAATCCTGCTTTTAATTCAAATCGATCAACAATAGGTGTGGTATAATTAAGTGCAAAATTAGTATTTGCCACTATTTTAGAACCAAAAGCAAAGTTCTTACTATTGTTTTCTTTATCGTGTGGGTCGGTTGTATAAGCAACTCCTTGTGCGATTTTAAACTGAACTTTTCGATTTAAAAAATAAAAATTATAGTGTGCTCCAACTCCATAAACTTTTCCTAAAATATCATTTTTAAAATCTTGAAAAATAAAATAGCCTCCATAATCAGGATAGTTAAATGCTCTTTCCCACTCTTGATGACCGTATGTCTTTTTATACAAACTAATCAAAACTCCATCGGGATGACCTTGCAGAAAGTGCTGCAAATCATCCGTATGAGGCAAAACATTTCCTCGAAAGTATTGAACATCCAAAGCGGTAGTTTCAGTTTTTTCCTGAGCAGAGAGAAATGTCGTAAAAAGCAGTAAAAAAAAGTAAAGTTTCCTCATTCTAAAAGTTATTCCGGCAAATATAACAGAATAAAATTAGTAAGAAAATATTATGAAAGAATTGGTTTTAAAATATTTCCTTCGCAATCGCTTTGATGTTTTCTGCTTTTCCCATCGAATAATAATGCAAAACCGGAATTCCGGCTGCAACCAATTCTTTACTTTGAGCGGTACACCATTCAATTCCGATTTGTTTTACCGCATCATTATCTTTTGCTTTTACGACGGCCATAATCAAATCATCAGGCAAATCAACTTTGAATCGATGCGGAATCAAATTTAACTGCTTTTTTGTCGCAATGGGTTTCAATCCGGGTATAATTGGCACAGTAATTCCTGCTGCTCTGCATTTTGCAACAAAATCAAAGAATCGTTTATTGTCAAAAAACATTTGGGTAATAATATAATCAGCTCCGTTTTTGATTTTTTGTTTTAAGAAATGAATATCGCTGTCAACACTAGGAGCTTCCATGTGTTTTTCGGGATAACCGGCAACGCCAATGCAGAAATTGGTGCACGATGAATTTTGTAAATCTTCATCTAAATAAATTCCTTTGTTCAAATTGTGGATTTGCGTAACCAATTCGGAAGCATACTCATTTCCTTCTTTTTCGGGTCTGAAATAAATTTCATTTTTTAAAGCATCTCCACGCAATGCCACTACATTATCAATTCCCAAAAAATCCAAATCGATTAATAAATTTTCGGTATCTTCTTTCGTAAAACCACCACACAAAATATGCGGAATGGCATCTACATCGTATTTATTCTGAATTCCGGCACAAATTCCAACCGTTCCCGGACGTTTTTTTACAATTTTCTTTTGTAATAATCCGCTTGGTAATTCCTTGAATTCATATTCTTCCCGATGATATGTGACATCAATAAATGGTGGATTAAATTCCATCAAAGGATCAATCGAATCAAAAATAGATTGAATATTTTGACCTTTTAATGGCGGTAAAATTTCAAATGAGAATAAGGGTTTGCCGTTGGCGTTTTCGATATGTTGGGTTACTTTCATTTTCGGTTATCTGTTATCGGTTGTCGGTTGTCTGTTAACTGATAACGGACAACAGACAACGGTTTTTACTCTGCTATATTCGGCGAAAGCCATTTCATCGCCATTTCTAAACTGATGTTTCTTCGTTTTGCGTAATCTTCCACTTGGTCTTTTTTAATTTTTCCTAATCCGAAATATTTGCTTTCCGGATGGGCAAAATAATATCCTGAAACCGATGAGGCTGGCCACATGGCCATACTTTCAGTCAATTTTACACCTATTTTTTCCTCTACATCTAATAATTTCCAAATGGTTGGTTTTTCCAAATGATCCGGACATGCAGGATAACCCGGAGCGGGACGAATCCCGGTGTAATTTTCTTTGATTAAATCCTCATTAGATAATTTCTCATTGGAAGCATAGCCCCAAATTTCTTTTCGCACTTTTAGGTGTAAATATTCTGCAAAAGCTTCCGCTAATCGATCGCCTAACGCTTTTACTAAAATGGAATTATAATCATCCAATTGTTTTTCAAATTCCGATGCTTTTTCATCTACACCAAATCCCGTTGTGACACAAAAACAGCCGATGTAATCTTGAATTCCTAATTCTTTTGGAGCGATGAAATCGGCTAGAGCGATGTTTGGAGCTCCGGCAGTTTTTTGGGATTGTTGTCTTAAAGTTAGGAAAGTTGCGGGTTGCGGGTTGCGAGTTACTTCAATGTCATCATCATTGATTTGATTCGCCGGAAAAATTCCCAAAATTCCTTTGGCAGTAAGCCATTTTTCGTTGACAATTTGTTGAAGCATTTTTTGTGCATCTTCAAATAAATCAGAAGCTTGTTGTCCAACAATTTCATCTGTTAAAATAGCCGGATATTTTCCGAATAATTCCCACGATTGAAAAAACGGTGTCCAATCGATAAAATCAACTAATTCGGATAATTCAACTTCTATAGTTTTTGTTCCGATAAAATTGGGTTTTGTTGGATTGTAATTTTTCCAATTGAGTTGTAATTTATTTTTTCTGGCTTCGGTAATTGATAAGAAATTCTTCTCTCTACTCCTATTTAAATAACCTTCCCGAAGATGATCATAGTCTTCTCGAACTGTTTTGGCGTAGGCTGTTTTTGTTTCCGCTTGCAATAAATTTGTAGCGACAGTAACCGCTCGCGAAGCATCATTGACGTGCACAACGGTTTCTTTATATTCAGGTGCAATTTTTACGGCTGTATGAGCACGAGAAGTCGTTGCTCCACCGATCATAATTGGAATTTTGATGTTTAACTTATCCATTTCTTTCGCCAAATAAACCATTTCATCCAACGATGGTGTAATTAATCCGCTTAAACCAATGATATCAACGTTTTCACGAATAGCCGCTTCGATGATTTTTTCCGGCGGAACCATTACGCCTAAATCGATGATTTCAAAATTGTTGCAAGCCAAAACGACAGCAACAATATTTTTACCGATATCGTGTACATCGCCTTTAACCGTTGCCATCAACACTTTTCCGGCAGAAGACGAAGCGGTTGAATCTTTCTCTTCTTCGATGAAAGGAAGCAAGTAAGCCACTGCTTTTTTCATTACTCGGGCAGACTTAACTACTTGTGGTAAAAACATTTTTCCTGATCCGAATAAATCGCCTACGACATTCATCCCAGCCATTAAATTGATTTCAATAACTTCGATGGCTTTTGTGGAATTTATTCTGGCTTCTTCTACATCAATTTCAATGAATTCATCAATTCCTTTGACTAATGAATGGGTTAATCTTTCTTGAACAGAGCCATTTCGCCATTCTTGAATCGCTTTTTCATTGACTTTAAAATCCCCTTTATAACTCTCGGCTAATTCCAAAAGTCGTTCAGTGGCATCTTCTCTTCTGTTTAATAAAACATCTTCAACGTGTTCTAATAATTTTTTGTCGATTTCATCATAAATTTCAAGCATCTCTGGATTTACAATTCCCATTGTCATTCCGTTTTGAATGGCGTGATAAAGGAAAGCAGAATGCATGGCTTCACGCACTTTATCGTTTCCACGGAAAGAAAAAGAAACGTTACTCACACCGCCTGAAATATTAGCATTTGGTAGATTTTCACGAATCCATTTAGTCGCTCTAAAAAAATCTAAAGCGTTTAATTTATGTTCCTCCATTCCTGTGGCAACGGGGAAAATATTTGGGTCGAAAATGATGTCTTCCGCTGGAAAACCAACTTTATCGACTAAAATATCATAGCTTCTTTTGCAAATTTCGATACGTCTTTCGTAATTATCGGCTTGACCTTTTTCATCAAAAGCCATCACGATGACCGCCGCACCATATCGTTTGATTAATTTGGCGTGATGGATGAAGGTTTCTTCTCCTTCTTTTAACGAAATGGAATTGACGACTCCTTTTCCTTGAATGACTTTTAATCCCGCTTCGATGATTTCCCATTTAGAACTGTCAATCATAACCGGGACTCGGGCAATATCGGGTTCGGCGGCGATTAAATTTAGGAATTTGGTCATTGCATAAACGCCGTCCAACATTCCTTCGTCCATATTCACGTCGATGATTTGGGCTCCTCCTTCAACTTGATTTCGAGCGATATCAAGAGCTTCTTCGTACTTTTCTTCTTTGATTAAACGAAGAAATTTCCGTGAACCGGTGACGTTTGTTCGTTCGCCGACGTTTACGAAATTCGTTTCAGGAGTTATGATAAGCGGTTCGAGACCGGATAATTTTAAATATTTTTTACAATCAGCTTCTGCCATTTTATTTTTTTTTGCCACGAATTGCACAAATTTCACAAATTCATTTGGTGAAAATTAGTGTAATTCAAGGTTTAAAGTTCTAGGTTTATATTCCGATGCTACTTCGGCGATTAATTTGATGTGTTCCGGAGTTGTGCCGCAACAACCACCAATGATGTTGATTAAATTGTCTTGCAAATACTCACGGATTAGGGCTTGCATTTCTTCCGGTGTTTGGTCGTACTGACCGAACGCATTGGGTAATCCGGCATTGGGGTGAGCAGAAATATTGAGTTGGGTGTTGTGAGCTAATCTTTTCAAGTATGGTTTGAGTTGGTCGGCTCCTAACGCACAATTGAATCCAATGCTTAATAATGGGATATGCGAAATGGAAATTAAAAAAGCTTCTACGGTTTGACCGGAAAGCGTTCGTCCGGAAGCATCAGTAATTGTTCCGGAAACCATAACCGGAATATCTATGTTTCGCTCTTCTTTGACTTCTTCAATGGCAAAAAGGGCTGCTTTGGCATTGAGTGTGTCGAAAATGGTTTCTACTAATAAAACATCACTACCACCGTCAATCAAAGCTTCTACTTGTTGTTTGTAAGCAATGCGTAAATCGTCGAAAGTTACGGCACGAAATCCTGGGTCGTTTACGTCCGGACTCATGGATGCAGTTCGGTTGGTTGGACCGATTGAACCGGCTACAAAACGTGGTTTATCGGTGAATTCATCGGCAACTTCACGGGCAATTTTGGCGGATTGGTAATTGAGTTCGTACACCAAATCTTCGAGATGATAATCGGCCATTCCGATGGTGGTTCCTGAAAAGGTATTGGTTTCCACAATATCAGCTCCGGCTTGAAAATAGGCTCGATGAACGGCTTTTACGGCTTCTGGTTGTGTGATGGAAAGTAAATCGTTGTTTCCTTTTAATGGATGTGGGAAATCTTTGAAACGTTCTCCGCGAAAATCTTCTTCGGAGAAATTGTTTCGTTGCAGCATTGTTCCCATCGCTCCGTCGAGGACGAGGATTCTTTCTTGTATGGCTTGAGTAAGCCCCCTAGCCCCCGAAGGGGGAACTCCAATATTGTGGTTTGATTGTGTTGACATACTTTTATTTCTCTGAAAATATCTAAACATTCATTCTGGCACTGACGCCTAGCCCCGATTGTAGCGGAAATTTTTTGTGGCAGACGGCTATTTTTTCTTGCTTTAAAAAAGCGACCAACGGAAGCTCTTTTTTAAGCGTAGAAAAAAAGCCGGATGCAGCAAAAAATTGCAGCGTAAAGCGGGATTAGCTTCTAACTAAAAAAATTATCAGGAAATAGAGGAAATAAACGGGTTATCTGTTTCGCCATGGCGAATAGAATGTAGCACCTTCTACAGTTGCAGGGTTGCTAAGCTTTCATAGGGTCTAGTCCCTCCGGCTTTCGTGATAACGATCAGTATGTGTATGAACGGGGCAAATATAATGAGTAATTTGGGATTATAGAATATTTTTCTGTTTTTTATTAAAATTTATTATTTGACAGAAAAATATTCTGTAAATAATGGTTTTGGCAATTAATCAATTGGTTAAAATTAATTAAAAACAGATTCTTTTAACTTGATTTTTTCGGCAATTTTGAGAATATCATTCAAAACTCCTCTGGCTGTGACTTGTTTTCCGGCACCGGCACCTTGAATGACGATTGGGATTTCGCCATAGGATTTTGTGTAAATTTCGATGAGATTATCGGCACCTTTGAGTTGTCCGAGTGCTGAATTTATTGGTATTGAAATGAGTTTGACTTCGAGTTTTTGGTTGATAACATCGAGTTCGCCAACGTAACGAAGTACGTGATTTTCCGCTTGGGTGATTTTGGCGATTTCGTAGGGTTTATCGAGCAATTGTTTGTTGGAAGCGTACTCGGCTTTCGTATTTTCTTCGTTTAAATCGGGTAATAAAAGTGAGGAAATTTGCACGTCTGAAAATTCTTTTTGAATGCCGATTTCTCTGGCTAAGATGAGTAATTTTCGTGCGACATCGTTTCCGGAAAGGTCTTCTCTGGAATCGGGTTCGGTGTAACCGGTTTTTTCGGCTTCTTTTAAAATGGAAGAAAAAGTGGTGATTTCGTTTCCAAATCGATTGAAAATATAGCTTAACGAACCGGAAAAAACGCCTCTGATCTTAGTGATTTCTTCGCCGGAAAGATATAATTCATTGATGGTTTGAACGACGGGCAATCCGGCACCTACATTGGTTTCGTATAAAAAAGATTGGTCGAATTTTTGAAGGTTTCGACGTAATTCTTTGTAGAAATCGGAATGCAACGTATTTGCTTTTTTGTTGGCTGCGACGATGCTGAATCCATTTTGAATGAGCGGAATGTAAAATTTAATCAACTCTTCGCTGGCAGTGGCATCGACGGCGATGAGATTTTCGAGGTTATTGATTTGAACATAATCGACAATATCCTCGATTGAATAAGGAAAAGCGGTGGATTGAAAATTGCTTTCCCATTGGTTTTTGATGCCGTCTTTTTCGAAGAATGCTACGGTTGAATTGGTTATGATGGGAAATCGCAAATCGATGTTTCTTTTTTCGAGAAAAAATTGCTGACTTTCCAAAACTTGATTGATGAGCGTGCTTCCTACGTTTCCGATTCCGAAGAGGATGACATTTATTCTAAGCGTTGACATATTTTTGAGTGTTTTGAGTGTTGAAAATGGGTGATAAAAAAGTGGCTAATTGGTTGAATTCGATTAAAAAAGCATCGTGCCCGTGAATGGATTGAATTTCGTGATAGAAAACATTTTCTTTTATTTTTTTTAGGTTTTGATAAGTTTCACGATTTTCTTCGGCAATAAAAAAATAATCGGTATCGACAGAAACGATATGAATGTTGGCTTGAATTTGGCTTGCGACTGTTACAAAATCTTTTCTGTTTTTGGTAATATCATTTGTTTTTAGCAGATGATTCATTAATTTATAGGATGATAATCGGAAGCGGTTTTTTAGTTTGGAACCGTGATTGGATAACCAATTTTCAACTTCAAAAACGTTCTGTTGTTTGCGTTGAAAGCGTTGATTTATGGATTGCGGTGTTCTATACAACAACATCGCGTGCAAACGAGCATCGGCAATTGGATCATCGGAATTATTGAGAATTTTGTCTTGAATGAGTACGTTCGCAATCACCCAATCAGTTGCTTTCCAGTCGGTTGCAATTGGAATCAGGTTTTGGATTTTGGTTGGATGTTGTGCGGCCATTTCCCAAGCAATAGCTCCACCTAAACTTCCTCCGATGACTGTGAAAAGTTCATCGATATTGAGATGAAATAATCCTTCCCAAAAAATTCTTGCGATATCACGAATGGTAAAATCTTTGTAATCAGAAATTAAATTTCCGAAAACATTATCGTATCCGTTTCCGGGAATGTTGAAAGCGATGACGGTGAAATCATTCGTATTAATGCTTTTATTTTCGCCGATTAAATCATTCCACCAACCGTTTTCGCCTGTGATGGTTGAATTTCCGGTTAAGGCGTGATTGACCAAAACTACCGGTGCAGAACCGACGTGTTGTCCGAAGGTTTCGAAATACAACGGAATATAGGGTCTGACTTTTCCAATTTCTAAATTGAAATTAAATAAATCTATTTTTTTTAAATTTTTCATAGTAATCTTTTCTAGCTTTTTTTAAAAACTGTCTTTTTTCAAACGTGGAAAAAAGACAGTTGTAAACAAACAAACAAACAAAACCTATACAAACATAAAAGTTGTATTATGCTGCTTCTGTGGTTGAGAATTCTTTTAATAAAGTCAGCTCAACCGGAGTGGGATTAATCAGATTGTCTTGAATGGGACAGCGATTTTCAACGGCTTCAATCCAATTTTTCAACTCTTCCAAAGTAGCATCAGAAGTAGGTTTAACCACGACCTGAATTGATTTGAATCCGGCTCTTTCATAGCTAATTTTTCCCTGGTATTTGTCTAAACTTAGGGTTCCGGAAACTTCAACTTGAAGTGATTTTAAAGTTATACCTTGTTCTTTTGCTACTAATTTTCCAACTGCATTGATGCAACCGGCGTAACCAGCGAGCAAATATTCCAAAGGACTTGGCCCTTCTAACTCGGGAAAATTTTCATTTTTACTGATTCGAACATCAAAATTTTGTGCTTTTACAACAAATTGATTATTGGCTTTGGCATAGCCCAATACGTTTACTATTTTCTGACTCATAATTAGGTTAATTGAGGGGTTTTTATGGTTTGAAATACTGCTTTTAAATCGGCTTTTAAATCTTCGATGTCTTCTAATCCGACGGAAAGACGAATTAAATCTTTGGTAACGCCGGTTGCTTCTTGATCGGCATCAGACAATTGTTGGTGCGTGGTGCTTGCCGGATGAATAATCAATGATTTTGTGTCTCCGATATTTGCTAAAAGCGAGAATAGTTTGGTTTCATCGGCTACTTTTTTGGCTGCTTCAAATCCGCCTTTGAGTCCGAATGTGACGATACCGCTTTTTCCTTCAGGTAAATATTCATCGGCTAAAACTTTGTATTTTGAAGTTTCCAAACCTGGATAATTTACCCACGCTACTTGTTCTTGACTTTGCAACCATTGGGCTAATGCCAATGCATTTTCGCTATGTTTTTTGATTCGGATTTCTAACGTTTCCAATCCTTGAATGGTTTGAAAAGCGTTGAAGGGACTTAATGCCGCACCGAAATCGCGTAAACCTTCGATTCGAACTTTAGCGATAAACGAGGCTGCTCCTAGAACTTCATAATATTTTAATCCGTGATAACCTGCTGAAGGTTCTGTGAATTCTGGGAATTTTCCGTTGCTCCAATCAAAATTTCCGGCATCGATGATGACTCCGCCTAAAGACGTTCCGTTTCCGGTAATGTATTTGGTTAAGGAATGAATAACGATGTCTGCTCCGTGTTGAATTGGGTTTAATAAATAAGGAGTTGCCACGGTATTATCAACAATAAAAGGCACTTTGAACGCTTTTGCTTCTTTTGAAATGGCTTTTAAATCGAGTACGTCTAATTTTGGATTACCAAGACTTTCAACAAAGTAAGCTCTAGTGTTTTCTTGCGAAGCTTTGGTGAAATTTTCCGGATTGGATGGATCTACGAATGTGGTGGTGATGCCTAACCTTGGTAAGGTTACACTTAACAAATTGTATGTTCCGCCATACAAACTGTTGGAAGCAACGATGTGATCACCCGCTTTTAATAACGTTAAGAAGGTTGTTGCGATGGCGGCAGTTCCTGATGCGGTGACTACAGCTCCTATTCCACCTTCTAGAGTTGCTAAGCGTTGTTCTAGAATGTCGTTGGTAGGGTTGTTTAGTCGTGTGTAGATAAAACCGGCTTCGGCTAAACCAAAAAGATTGGCTGCGTGTTGAGAGTTATTAAATACATACGAAGAGGTTTGATAAATTGGGACGGCTCTTGTTCCTGCGTTTTTGGTTACATCGTGTCCTGCGTGTAATGCGTTAGTGGAGAATTTTTGTGTGCTCATTTTTTTAAGTATTAAGATTAATGTATTAAGTATTAAGATTATTCGATTTTTAGATTATTAGATTTTTGGATAAAAAAAGTCCTTTTGGATGGCTTACCAAAAGGACTTTAAACAAGTTATAACTAGATTATGTCTTTCGCTTTTGGCAATGAGGGATTGTGATACAACACATGTGCATCATCATACGGTTCATAATTATTTTTTTTGTAGTGTTCATTTTTTTTTAGTTGCTGAGTTACTGAGGTTCTGAGTTGGTGAGATATTTATATAAAAAAACCTCTGCTTTTGGGCAGAGGTTCAATTGTACTTATTTTAAAAAATTTAAAATTATGCAATAGGTTTCCTCTGCGGAGATTTCCACATCATACGACAA
>ERZ761602.6787-NODE-6787-length-12566-cov-3.360723_pt1 | contig 12566 bp, 15 predicted proteins | sample MGYA00512165_ERZ761602 | MGnify/ENA primary metagenome ERZ761602 (study PRJEB28899, sample SAMN02445085) | bioreactor sludge metagenome | biome: EBPR sludge; isolation source: Thorneside wastewater treatment plant | place: Australia: Brisbane, Thorneside... | reverse complement strand
GTCCACCAGCGCCTTCAACGCGCTGCTGAAGACGCTTGAGGAACCGCCCCCGCATGTGAAGTTCATCTTCGCCACCACGGAAATCCGCAAGGTGCCGGTCACGGTCCTATCACGCTGCCAGCGCTTCGACCTGCGCCGGATCGAACCCGAGGTGATGATCGCCCTGCTGCGCCGGATCGCGGGTTCGGAAGGCGCGCAGATCACCGATGACGCGCTGGCCCTGATCACCCGCGCGGCGGAAGGAAGCGCCCGCGATGCCACCAGCCTGCTGGATCAGGCGATCAGCCACGGCGCGGGTGAGACGACGGCCGATCAGGTCCGCGCCATGCTGGGCCTTGCCGACCGCGGCCGGGTGATCGACCTGTTCGAGATGATCCTGAGGGGGGATGCGGCGGCGGCCCTGACCGAATTGCAGGCGCAATATGCCGACGGCGCCGATCCGGTCGCCGTGCTGCGCGATCTGGCCGAGATCACGCATTGGATCTCGATTGTGAAGATCAGCCCGGAAGCGATTGAGGATCCGACGATTTCCCCGGACGAACGCCGGCGCGGCAAGGATCTGGCCGACCGGCTGGCGATGCGGGTGCTGACCCGGCTGTGGCAGATGCTGCTGAAGGCGCTGGACGAGGTCTCGGCGGCCCCCAATGCAATGATGGCGGCCGAGATGGCGGTGATCCGCCTGACCCATGTGGCCGACCTGCCCGACCCCGAGGCGCTGATCCGCAAGGTCCAGCAGGCGCAGTCGGCAGGCGATTTCGCGCGTCAGGCCGCCCCGGCGGCGGCGCCCTCACACGCCCCGCGCGCCATCCGCCCCGCGCCCGCCGTGGCGGTTCAACCCCATGGCGCGGCCACCGCGCTGGCGCTGGCGCCCGACGCTTTCGCGGCTTATCCCGATTTCGCCTCGGTTCTGGAACTGATCCGGCGGATGGGCGACATGCTGCTGCTGGTGCAGGTGGAAAACCATGTCGCGCTGGTCCGCTACAGCCCCGGCCGGATCGAGTTCCAGCCGCGCGGCAACGCCCCCGCCGATCTGGCGCAGCGCCTGGCCGAACGGCTGCGCGGCTGGTGCGGCGGCCAGCGTTGGGCACACAACAGCTAAGGCGGCGATGGGCAAGGCGGCCAGCGTTGGGCCGTGACGGTGACGAACAGGGGCGGCGCCCCGACAATCGCCGAAACCCGCACGGCCGAGGAACAGGCAGCCCGCGACCGCGCCCTGCAACTGCCCATCGTGCGGCAGGTTCTGGCCACCTTTCCGGGGGCCGAATTGCGCCGCGTGACCCGGGTGGACCTCGCGTCGCAGGAGGCCGCCGATATCGCCGCCGAGGGCGCGGTGAACCCGCATGACATGACACAGGGGCCTGTTGCCGAAGTCGAGGAATGGGATCCCTTCGAGGATGAGGATTGAACGATGATTAAAGGTCTGGGCGGCATCGGCGACATGGCCAAGATGATGAAGGCCGCCAAGGAGATGCAGGACAAGATGCAGAAGATGCAGGAGGATCTGGAGCGGGTGACCGTGACCGGCGAATCCGGTGCCGGCCTTGTCAAGGCGACCTGCACGGCCAAGGGCGAATTGACGGCGCTGGAGATCGACCCCTCGATCTTCGTGCCGTCGGAAAAAGAGGTGGTCGAGGATCTGATCCTTGCCGCCATCAAGGACGCGCAGCGCCGGGCGCAGGACCGGATGCAGTCGGAAATGGCGCGCATGACCGAGGGGCTGGGCCTGCCGGCCGACATGAAGCTGCCCTTCTAGGCGATGGCCGAAACCGGCGACGACATTCAGGCGCTGATCGCGCTTCTGGCGCGGCTGCCCGGCCTCGGGCCGCGCTCGGCCCGGCGGATCGTCCTAGCGCTGATCCGCCGGCGCGGCGGGCAGATGGCGCAGCTTGCCGGTCTGCTGGACCGGGTGGCGGCGAATTCGCGCGAATGCGCCGTCTGCGGCAATATCACCGACCGCGACATCTGCGCGATCTGCACCGATCCGGCCCGCGCCACCGGGGAAATCTGCGTGGTGCAGGATGTGGCCGACCTGTGGGCGCTGGAACGCGGGCAGGCGTTTCGCGGGTGCTATCACGTGCTGGGCGGCACCCTGTCGGCGCTGGATGAGATCGGCCCCGAGGATCTGGGGATTCCCACCCTGCTGAACCGGATTGCGGCGGGCGGCATCCATGAGGTGATCCTGGCCCTGAACGCCACCGTGGACGGCCAGACCACCGCCCATTACATCGCCGACGCGCTGGAGGGGGCGAACGTGACCGTCACTGGCCTTGCGCAGGGTGTGCCCATCGGCGGCGAACTGGATTACCTCGACGACGGCACCATCAGCGCCGCCCTGCGCGCAAGGCGGCGGTATTAGGGCGGATCGACATCAGTCCCCCTGCCCGGCGAAGGCCATCGCCTTCGCCGCGTGATGCGGGTGCAATCTGCACCGCCGGGCCTTCAAGGGCCGGCCAGCGCCCGCCGGGGCAGGCGCCGGCCTATCGTATCTTCGGTGGCACGGACTTTCGCGGCACCCGGCCACGCGAACGGGGAAACGCATGCGTTTCCTGACCCGCCCGGGCAAACACCAGATCACTGTCGTCCCGATTGCCGGCGGTCACCCAATCAACCCGATCCTGCGCCGGATCGCCTCGTCCCGCAGCGACACCTCGGCCCCCAGGAATTCATCGGCATCCGGCCCGGCCATCCACAGCAGCGCGCGCGCCGGCCATTCCGGCGGCACATGCGCCGACCAGTCAAGCCGGCTGACCGGGTTGATGCCGCTTTTGCGGATCGTATCCTGCATGTCGGTCGCCACCGTGCCGGGCGACAGGCTGAGGGCGCGGATACCGTCTGCCCGCGCCTCATGGTCCAGCGCCTGCGTCAGCATCCATGCGCCCGCCTTGCTGGAACAATAGGCGCTCCACCCCTCTTTCGGGGCGTGGGCCGCGCCGGACCCGACCGTCAGGATCGTGCCACCGCCCTGCACGCGCATCACCGGCAAGGCGGCGCGCATCCCGTGAAAGACCCCCTTCAGGTTCACGTCGATCGCCTGCCCCCATTCATCGGCATCGGCGGCGGCCAGATCGGCGATGGGACCGATCAGCCCGGCATTGTTCACCAGAACATCCAGACGCCCCCACCGCTCGACAAGCACCGCCACGGCGCGGTCCATATCCGCCGCCCGCGCGACATCGCCGGCGATGGCGATACCCTCGATCCCGGCCGCAAGCTGGTCCACCGCCGCCGCATCGCGGGCCATCACCCCGACCAACGCACCAGCCCCGGCAAAGACCCGCGCCGCCGCCGCGCCGATACCCCGGCTGGCCCCGGTGATCAGAACCACCCGTCCTTCAAGATCAACCACGACGGCCTCCTTCCAATACCCCGTTTGCGGGCTATCCCAGCCCCGTTTCGCGCAGATAGATCCGCACCGCATCGGCGACATGCCGGAAACGGTCGCCGCCCAGATGCTTGCCGCCATACCAGCGGGTGACCACCACGACATGATCGCGCAGAGCCGCGCGCTCCAGCATTTGGAGGATCAGCGCCCCAGCCCCGGTTTCGCCGTCATCGTCCTTGACCGGCTCACCCGACAGGATCGCCGCCCAGCTATGATGCGTGGCCTTGGCGAACCGCTTGCTCCTCACCAGTTCGGCCAGCAGCGCCGCGACCTCATCCCGGTCATGCGCCGCCCCGCCCGAGACCGCATAGCGCGACCCGCGATCCGAGATGATCCTGTCGAAGACCCGCATCAGGACGACGAACCACCTTCTGCCCGCCGGCGCCGCACATACAATTCCAGCCGGTGATGGACGATCTCATAGCCCATTTCTGCCGCGATCTCGGCTTGCAGGCGTTCGATCCGGTCATTGATGAACTCCATCACCTCGCCGGTCTCTATGTCGATCATGTGGTCGTGGTGATGCTGATCGGCAGCCTCCCACCGGGCCGGCTCACCCTGGAATTCCAGCTTCTCGATCACGCCTTGCGCCTGAAGCGTCGTCAGGGTGCGATAGACCGTGGCCAGCGACACCCCCGCCCCGGCCCTCTCGGCCCGCGCATGCAGTTCGGTGGCATCGGGGTGATCGGAACTGCCCGCGATCACCCGCAGCAGCGCCGCGCGCTGTCGCGTTACCCGCACGCCCGCCGCGCGCAGCGCCCTTTCCAGTTCCTCGGCCCGCCGTTCCTTCATGCTGCCTTGATGCATCGGATCGCGTCCAGTTGCAACTGTTTCTCATCTCTTGACAGTTGAGAACGATTCGCAGATAAGGCGATGAACACGGAGAAACACGCGATGAAGATGAAACTGATCCTTGCCTTTGCGCTGGCCGGTCTTGCCGTCCTGCCCGCCCATGCCGAGCGGTTGAAGGTGGCGACGACCTTCACGGTGATCGCCGACATGGCGCGCAATGTCGCGGGCGATGCCGCGGATGTGGAATCGATCACCCGCCCGGGGGCCGAGATTCATAACTATCAGCCGACGCCGAACGATCTGATCCGCGCCCGCGATGCCGGCCTGCTGCTGACCAACGGGTTGAATCTGGAACTGTGGTTCCAGAAATTCCTCGACCAGCTTGGCGAGGTGCCGGTGGCGGTGGTCAGCGACGGGATCGAACCCATCGCCATCGACGGCGGCGAATACAGGGGCAAGCCCAATCCGCATGCCTGGATGGCGCTGGATTCGGCCCTGATCTATGTGGACAATATCGCGAAGGCGATGGCCGACACCGATCCGCAGAATGCCGCCACCTATCTGGCGAATGCCGATGCCTACAAGGCGCGGATCACCGAAACCATCGAACCCCTGCGCGACGCCGCCCGCAACCTGCCCGAGGATCAGCGCTGGCTGGTCACGTCCGAGGGCGCCTTTTCCTATCTGGCCCGCGACTTCGGCCTGAACGAACTTTACCTCTGGCCGATCAACGCCGATGCGCAGGGCACGCCGCAGCAGGTCCGGCAGGTGATCGACGCAATGCGCGAACATGACATCCCGGTGGTCTTTTCCGAATCCACCGTCTCGGACCGGCCCGCGAAACGTGTCGCCTCGGAAACCGGGGCGGAATATGGCGGGGTGCTGTATGTGGACAGCCTGTCTGAAGCCGACGGCCCGGTGCCGACCTATCTGGACCTGCTGCGCGTCACCTCGGAAACCATCGTGAACGGTCTGGCGAATGATGAGTGACGGGACCGAGGCCGGAATCGAGGTCCGCGACCTCAGCGTCGCCTATCGCAACGGCGTCACCGCCCTGCGCGATGCCAGCTTCAGCGTCCCGCAAGGCTCGGTCACCGCGCTGGTGGGGGTGAACGGTTCGGGCAAATCGACGCTGTTCAAGGCGCTGATGGGTCTGCTGCCCCATGCCGCCGGCACCGCCCGCATCATGGGCCTGCCGGTGAAACAGGCGCTGGCCCGCAACCTTGTCGCCTATGTCCCCCAGGCCGAGGAAGTGGACTGGTCCTTCCCGGTCCTGGTCGAGGATGTGGTGATGATGGGCCGTTACGGCCATATGGGTTTCCTGCGCCGCCCGCGCCCCGACGACCGGCAGGCGGTCGATACCGCGATGGCCCGGGTCGGCATGACCGATTTCCGCCACCGCCAGATCGGCGCGCTGTCGGGCGGCCAGCGCAAGCGGGTGTTTCTGGCCCGCGCCATCGCGCAGGACGCGCGGGTCATCCTGCTGGACGAGCCCTTCACCGGCGTCGACGTGCAAAGCGAAGAGGCGATCATCACCCTGCTGCGCCAGATGCGCGACGAAGGCCGGGTGATGCTGGTCTCGACCCACGATCTCGGCTCGGTCCCCGAATATTGCGACCGGGTGGTGATGGTGAAGGGCACGGTGCTGGCCAGCGGCCCGACCGAAACCACCTTCACGCCCGAAAACCTCAGACACGCCTTCGGCGGCGTGCTGCGCCATTTCGTCCTGGGCGGCGCGCAGCTTCACGAGGATGCCGACCATCGCAGCGTCGATGTCTTCACCGATGACGAACGCCCGCTGATCTTCTACGACGACCGCCACCGCACGCGGGAGAACGGCTGATGCAAACGCCTGTTCCAACCTCCATGCAGAACGGGGACGCATGATGATCGAAACCCTGCTGATCCCCTTCACTTACGGCTATATGGCGACGGCCATCTGGGTCGCGGCGCTGACCGGGGCTGTCTGCGCCTTCCTGTCGGCCTATCTGATGCTGAAGGGCTGGAGCCTGATCGGCGACGCGCTGTCCCATTCCATCGTCCCGGGCGTCGCCGGAGCCTATATGCTGGGCCTGCCCTTCGCGCTTGGCGCCTTCCTGTCGGGCGGGCTGGCGGCGCTGACCATGCTGTTCCTGAACAGCCGCACCGGGCTGCGCGAGGATGCGATCATCGGGCTGATCTTTACCGGCTTCTTCGGAGTCGGGCTGTTCATGATCTCGCTCGATCCGGTCTCGGTCGATCTTCAGGCGGTGACGATGGGCAACATCCTTGCAATCGCACCCGCCGACACGCTGCAACTGGTGCTGATCGGCACGGTCACGCTGGCAGTGCTGCTGGCGAAATGGCGCGACCTGATGGTAGTGTTCTTCGACGAAACCCATGCCCGCGCCGTGGGGCTGCATCCGGCGCGGCTGAAGGTGATGTTCTTCGCGCTGCTGGCGGCCTCGACCGTCGCCGCCATGCAGACGGTGGGCGCATTCCTGGTCATCGCCATGGTGGTGACGCCGGGCGCGACCGCTTGGCTGCTGACCGACCGTTTCCCGCGCCTGATCGCGCTGGCCGTCGCCATCGGCGCGATCAGTTCCGGCTTCGGCGCCTATCTCAGCTTCTTCCTCGACGGGGCGACCGGCGGCATCATCATCCTGATCCAGACGCTGGGCTTCGTTCTGGCCTTCTTCTTCGCCCCCGTCCACGGCTATCGCGCCGCCCGCCGCCGCTGGCGCGAGGCGCGCGCGGGAGAGACCTCATGACCCTGCTGATCGAGCCTTTCGCCTATCCGTTCATGGTCAAGGCGCTGGCGATGGCGGTGATCGTCGCCGTGCCCGCCGCGCTGCTCAGTTGCTTTCTGGTGTTGAAGGGCTGGGCGCTGATGGGCGACGGGATCAGCCATGCCGTTCTACCCGGCATCGTGCTCGCCCATATCGCCGGGCTGCCGCTGCTGCTGGGGGCCTTCGCGGCGGGCATGTTCTGCGCGCTGGCCTCGGGCTGGCTGGACGCGAACAGCCGCATCAAGCCAGACACCATTTTGGGCATCGTGATGGCGGGCATGTTCGGCCTTGGCATCGTGATCTATACGCAGGTGCCGACCGACCTGCATCTGGATCATATCCTGTTCGGCAATATCCTCGGCCTCGGGCGCGACGATTTCGTCTCGGCCGGCGGCATCTCGGCCGTGGTCGCCGCAATCCTGATCCTGAAAGGGCGCGATTTCGCCCTTCTGGCCTTCGATCCGGTGCAGGCGCGGGTGGCCGGGCTCAAGGTCGGCTGGCTGCATTACGGGCTGCTGGCGATGATCTCGGCCACGGTGGTGGCGATGCTGTCGGCGGTGGGGATCATCCTGTCGGTGTCGCTGCTGATCGCCCCGGGCGCCATCGCCTTCCTGCTGACCCGCCGCCTGCCGGCGATGATGCTGACGGCGGTGCTGATCGCCGTCGCGGCCTCGGCCATCGGCATCTGGGCCAGCTTCTGGCTGGACAGCGCCCCGGCCCCGACTATCGTCGTGGTCCTGACCATCGCCTTCACCCTGGCCTTCGCTGCGCGTCAGATCCTGAACCGCGCGCCCGCCTGAGTGTGGCATCGGTTGCACCCCGTGCCCGCAGGGTCTATCTGCTGGGGCAAAGGCAGGAACCGGGGCAGCCATGATCGTGATCACAGCCATCCTTCTGGGCGCAGCCATCGGCTGGCGCCGCGCCGCGCGGCTCAGCACCGACCGGCGCGACCGGGCGCAATATGCCGCCGCCCATGCGATGGCCTTTGCCATCGTGGCGCTGTTCCTGACCATCCTGATCGACCGGGCGATGTGATGTTCATCCCCTTCCTCGACTGCCTGCGGCGACAGGGGGTTCCGGTGTCCCTGCGCGAATGGCTGGATCTGATGGCGGGGATGCAGGCGGGCGTCGCGGACTGGACGGTGGACGGGTTCTATCACCTTGCACGGCTTGCGCTGGTCAAGGACGAGCGGCATCTGGACCGCTTCGACCGCGCCTTCGCCGAAAGCTTCTCGGGGCTGGAGCAGATCCCGGTCGAGGCGCTGGTGACCGAACAGGCTATCCCGCGTGACTGGCTGGAAAAGCTGGCCGAGAAGCTGCTGACCGACGAGGAGAAGGCCGCGATCGAGGGCAGCGGCAGCTTCGAGGAGTTGATGAAGAAGCTGCGCGAGCGGCTGGCGGAACAGCAGGGTCGCCATCAGGGCGGCAACAAGTGGATCGGCACCGCCGGCACCTCGCCCTTCGGCGCCTATGGCTACAACCCCGAGGGCGTCAGGATCGGGCAGGACGAAAGCCGCCACCGCCGCGCGGTCAAGGTCTGGGACAAGCGCGAGTTCCGCGATTTCGACGATCAGGTGGAACTGGGCACCCGCAACATCAAGGTGGCGCTGAAACGCCTGCGGCAATGGGCGCGGCATGGCGCAGCCGAGGAACTGGACCTGCCCGCCACCATCCGCGCCACCGCCGATCACGGCTATATCGACGTGCAGACAAGGCCCGAGCGGCGCAATGCCGTCAAGGTGCTGCTGTTTCTGGACGTGGGCGGGTCGATGGACGACCATATCCGGGTGGTGGACGAGCTGTTCAGCGCCGCCCGGGCCGAGTTCAAGCACATGGAGCATTTCTATTTCCACAACTGCCTTTACGAAGGCGTGTGGACCGACAACCGCCGCCGCTGGACCGAACAGACCCCGACATGGGACATCCTGCACCGTTTCGGACGCGACTATAAATGCATCTTCGTCGGCGATGCCTCGATGTCGCCCTATGAGATCGCGGTGCCGGGCGGCGCGAACGAACACTGGAACCCCGAGACCGGAGAGGTCTGGCTGCGCCGCGCGGCCGAGACATGGCCCGATCACGTCTGGCTGAACCCGGTGCCGCAGGGGAATTGGCGCCATACCCAGTCCATCGCCATGATCGACCGGATTTTCGAGAACCGGATGATGCCCCTGACGCTGGAAGGGCTGACGCAGGCAATGCGGGTTCTGGGCTAGGACCGGCCGGTATTCGGCGCCACGGCCTGATCACGATGGATGAAGGCCGACCGGCGAAGGCCATCGCCACGCGGATACGTTTCCATCGGCACCATCCGCTGACCGCCGACTGGTCCCGGGCTGGTCGCGCCCCGCTTAGCCAAGCAGGAAATCATCGGCGGTCAGCTTGCCGACACCCTGCAACAGGATCTCGAAATCCGCCCTGGCATCGCCATCGACATCGCCGCGCAGGACAAGGTTGTTCTTGCCGCCGCCGACGGTCCAGACGGAATGGGCAGCCGCCTTCATGCTGAACTCGAAATCCTGATTGCCCTTGACCTTGCGGTCGGCATCCATGGCGGACAGGTCGATCCTGTCGGTGCCGACCTTGAAATCGGTGATGACATCGCGGGCCTTTTTTCCCGGACTGTCGGCCGGGCTGCGGAAAATGAACATGTCTGTCCCGCTGTTCAACTGGTCCCTGCCCGCGCCGCCGGACAGGGTATCCGCCCCGGCGCCGCCCGCAAGACGGTCATTGCTACTGCCGCCGGAAAGCGCGTCCTTGCCGCTGCCGCCCTCAAGCACATCGTGGCCCGCATCGCCATAAAGATGATCGTTTCCGGCACCGCCATATAGCGTGTCATTGCCGCTGCCGCCCCGGATCGTATCGTGCCCCTTGCCACCATGCGCGACATCATCGCCGCCATTGCCCCGGAAGCGGTCATTGCCGCCCAGAAGCCCGACCACGTCGGCATATCCGCTGCCCTTCAGGCTGTCGGCGCCCTTCGTTCCCTGGCGGGCGGCAATCTCGTAGGTGACCATCCCCCGGGCCTGAGCCTCGTTATGGACGGTCGTCTCAAAGGCAGTCACGCCATTGAAGGTAACCAAGTTCAGCCCGGCGAATTGCAGGTCGATCTGGAAATCCGCCGTGTGGGACGGAACCTTGGTCACGACCGGCTCGCTCAGCATATAGGCATGGGTGACGGGCATGCCGCTGCCCCAACTGCCGACGAAGACCGCGGGCGACTGGTTGTAGCTTTCCACGACCACGGGCTTGAACTTCGGCGCACCGGTGCCGGGCGCGAATTCGACCACAAGCGTGGTCGCCAGCGCGGCATAGCCATAGCTGCCGGCCATCTCCATCACCATCGCCTGAACCAGGAATTCGGTGGAAAACGTCAGGATGCTGCCGACCGGCTTGCACATGCCCTTCCAGCGCGGCAGCATCAGGATTGCGTCGACCGTCTCGGTCTGCACCGGGGCCGCCGCGATCTCGCTGGTGAAGCTGAGCGTATATGTTGCCATGACCGGAAACCCTTCGGCGATGCACCAATGACGAATACGCCGCGATCCGACTCGAGGCTGCGACAGAATCCCGGATTATTGTGACGAACGGGTAAAGACTTTGTCCGCGGCGATTTGGTGACTACATAGGGCTGATGCCACGAACCCTTTGCGACGAATGCTGAGACTGACCCCGATCCTTCTGCTGATCTTGTATCTGGCCGCGATGTGGTTCTTTTCCGCGTGGCGGCTGCGGCAGGAACTGAACCAGAAATCGACGCCGCTGACCCATCCGCGCCTGACGCCGCTGCTGAAACGGCTGGGCGAGGCGATGGACATGCCGCCGGTCAAGGCGTTCATCTATGAGGTCGAGCCGGTGAACGGGCTGGCCGCCCCCGACGGCCGCATCTTCCTGACGCGCGGCTTCATCCGCAAGCTGGACGGCTGTCAGGTCACGGCCGAGGAACTGGCCAGCGTTGTCGCGCATGAGCTGGGCCATGTCGCCCATGGTCACGCCCGCCGCCGGATGATCGACTTTGCCGGGCAGAACGCGATCCGGTTGGCGCTGGCCGGGGTGATCGGGCGTTTCATCCCCGGCATCGGCCACTGGATCGGCAGTCTTGTCGCCACCGCCATCGCCGCCCGGCTGTCGCGTCAGGACGAATTCGAGGCCGACCGTTTCGCCAGCGCGCTGATGATCCGCGCCGGCCTGGGCACCGAACCGCAGAAATCGCTGTTCCAGAAGCTGGACCGCCTGACCGGCAGCCCGGGCGGGACGATGCCGGTCTGGTTCCTGTCCCATCCCCCCGCCGCGCAGCGCATCGCCGCGATCGAGGCGCATGAACGGCGCTGGCAGCAGGGCTGACCGCCGCCCGGCTTGCCGCGCCATACGGATCGCCTATGCTGCCTTGGCACAGCAAGGCCGCCCATGACCCGCCCGTTTCGTCGCATCACCCTGTATCTGCCGGGCTTCGACCCCTTCCCCGCCCGCCGCTACCGCGAGATCTATCGCCGCGAGGCCGCCGCGCAGGCCGCCATCTCGGGCTATCGGATCACCGTCACATGCGACGGCACGGCGGCATGGGACATCAGCGCCGAATTTTCCGAGGGCGCGGCCGAAGGGCGAGTCGAGGTGCTGGTCTGGCACGATCTGGTGCGGGATTCGATGCGGCACGGCATCCTTGCCACTTATCTGCAACTGCTGCGCACGGCATGGACCTATATGGCCTCGGGCGCGCTGTTTCAGATGATGCGGCTTCGGCGCGGGCCGCTGCTGGCCGGGCTGTATCCGGTTGCAATGCTGATCGCGCAACTTCTGATCGCCCTTGCCTTGGCTGCAGGGGTGGCGCGCACCCTGCCCGGCTGGTGGGGACTGGCGGGGATCGCCGTGGCGACGGCGGTGCTGGCCCTGTTCCGCCGGGCGGATCGCCGGCTTTACGCCTATTACCTGATGCACGATTACGCCTTTGCCGCGCATCTTGACGGCGCCTATCCCCCGGCGCTTGAGGCACGGCTGGCGCGGTTCACCGACCGGCTGGCCGGGGCGCTGGCGGGTGACGTGGATGAGGTGCTGCTAGTCGGCCATTCCTCGGGCGCGGCGATGGCGGTCTCGGTCATGGCGGACCTGATCCGGGCGGGCCGCGTTCCCGCGAATGGCCCGGCGCTGGCCCTGCTGACCTTGGGACAAGTGGTGCCGATGCTGTCCTTCCTGCCCCGCGCCAAGCGGCTGCGCGGCGATCTGGCCTTCCTGTCCGAACAGCCAGGCATCTTCTGGCTGGATGTCAGCGCGCCGGGCGACGCCTGCTGCTTCGCGCTGTGCGATCCGGTCGCAGTCAGCGGCGCGGCTGGACCGGGGCAAATCTGGCCGCTGGTGATCTCGGCCGCCTTCAGCCGCACCCTGTCGCCCGAACGCCGGCGCGCGATGCGGCATCGCTGGCTGCGGCGGCATTTCCAGTATCTGCACGCCTTCGACCGGCCCGCCGACTACGATTACTTCGCCATCACCGCCGGGCCGCTGACGCTGGCGCGGCGCTTCGCCACCCGCGCGCCCTCGCCCGGCGTGATCCGCAGGGCCGCGTCATGATCCCGCCGCGCCCGACCTCGGGCGACGGACGCGGCAGCCTGCCGGCGCTGATCCGCGCCTTT
>ERZ761602.6786-NODE-6786-length-12567-cov-3.633472_pt1 | contig 12567 bp, 12 predicted proteins | sample MGYA00512165_ERZ761602 | MGnify/ENA primary metagenome ERZ761602 (study PRJEB28899, sample SAMN02445085) | bioreactor sludge metagenome | biome: EBPR sludge; isolation source: Thorneside wastewater treatment plant | place: Australia: Brisbane, Thorneside... | reverse complement strand
AGTAAGACTGGAGCGGGGCCACTTCAAGGCTCCCGCTGCGCAGCGCCGAAATGGTAGATGCGCTGGAAGAGGCTGTGCAGCGCTATCAGGCGATCGTCACCCGCGGCGGCTGGCAGATGGACAGCGGTCGCATGCGGCCCTCCCTGCTGAAGGGCGACGGCCGGGGCGGCTTTACGGACGTGACGGCGGCCGCCGGCCTGGCCCAGGCCGACTACCCCTCTCAGGCCTCGGCCTGGGCCGACTACGACCTGGACGGGGACCTGGACCTCTACATCGGCAACGAGCAGGGCAACGACAACCGGCCCTACCCCAGCCAGCTCTTCCGCAACAACGGCGACGGCACCTTCACGGACGTGGCCGAGGCCGCCGGGGTGAAGAACGACCGCATGACCAAGAGCGTCGCCTGGGGCGGTGGCTACGTGGACGCCGTCGTCGTCGATCCGCGAGGCAAGTTCGTGGTCGCTGGTGGCACCAACGGCGCGGTACGGTTCTTTGGGCCCGACGGCGTCGAGCGGGGCGGCGGGCGCGCCGGCACCCCCGTCCGGGCAATCGCGTTCTCGCCGACGGAGCCGGTCGTCTTCGTGGCGGGCCGTCGAGAAGGGTCGAGCCCGATCTACGTCGCCATCGAGGTTCCGAGCGGTAAGCAGCGCTGGCGATCCGACATGCTCCCGTTCTCGTCGAGCGACGCGATGGCCGTGTCCGCGGATGGCAAGCTGGTCGCGTTCGCCGACCACGAGGCGATTTACTTCGTCGAGGCGGCGACCGGTCGCGTCACCGCCAAGCTGCCGACCAAGGCGGCGGGAGCCGCCTCGGAGCTCACCTTCTCACCCGACCGAAAGACGCTCTACGCCGACGACGGCCGCACGGTGCTCGCATGGGACATCTCCTTCATCCGCTGAGGCGCCTCGGGCTCGGCCTCACCGCCGCCGCTCTCGCCGGCGTCGCCCTCGCCGCCTGCGGCTCGAACGCGATCGTGCCGCCGAAGCCCAAGCCAGCGGCAGCGGGCCAAGCTCCGGCGGTAGCGGTCGGCGCCGACGGATCGCCCGTCGCCCTGCCGGTGGGCGAATCGCTCGCGTACCTCGACGACGGTGTTCCCTATGTCTTCGCCACGGGCCTGGGTGCATCCAGCGGCTCGGAGCTCGGGGAGCCGGCGTCGCCCGACACCGAGATGGTCGCCATCGGAGCGGACGGCACCGCGGTGGTGCGCAAGGGCTACGACCAGCTCTCGTTGATCCAGCTCGCGTCGGGCAAACAGCTTCGCAGCTGGCCGACCGAGTCGGTCGACGCCGCCCTGATGTTGGCCGACGGTCGAACCATCGTCGTCCGTGGCTACGATGCGCTGCTCGTCCTCGATGCCAAGACGGGCGGCTCCAACCAGGTCGGTGGTCAGGCGCGCGAATCGGCGGTGCCCGAGGCCGGCGCGCTCGTCGCCATCAGCGACGACGCCGGCGCGATCGGCGTCTACGACATCAAGACGCGCGCCAAGAAGCTCGAGCTCGTCGCCGCGGGCCATCGGCCCTACACGCTCGAGTTTTCGCCGGATGGCAAGCGGCTCCTGAGCACCGATTCGAGCGCGATCCGCGTGTGGAGCCTGGCCACGCGGCGCACCGTCTACATCGCGCCCAAAGATCGCGCGAGCGCGGTGGCGTGGGCGGACAACGACACGCTCGTCACCGGCGACGACGACGGGCGCCTCGCGACCGCCGAGGTCGACGCCGCGCCGCGGCCCCGCCCCGTCGAGCCGCTCGTCGAGGTGCCCGGCCGGGTGCACTCGATCGTCCGCGTCCCGAGGTCGGCGCGGGTCATGGTCAACCTGGACGGAGCGTTCGCCTGCCTGGTCGACGTGGCCACGAAGAAGGAGGTCGCCCGGCTACAAAAGCCCGAGGGCGCGCCTATCTTCGTCTCTCGTGACGGGGCGACCGCGGCGGTCGGGGGCGCGCACCGTACGGTCTACGACCTGGCGACGCTTCGGCCTCGCAACGACCGAGCCGGCCACGTCGCGTCGGTCGACGCCCTGGCCGAGCGTGACGGCAAGCTCGTCAGCGGCGGTCGTGACGGTGCCGTCATCGTATGGGACGTGGCGACGAAGCGGCCCCTCGCCAGGCGGATGGGCCTCGCCTCCGTCGCCGCCGTCGACATCGGCGCCAAGGGCGAGGTCGCGGTCGCTACGCGTGAGGGCGACGTGCTCGTGTTCGACCCGAGCCTCGAGACCCACCGCGTCCGGCTTTCTCTCGGCCAGGAGCGAGAGCACGACTCGCCCTCGGTGACGTTCTCGCCCGACGGCAAGCAGCTCGTCGCCTCGGGCGGCGAGCGCGCGGTGCTCTACGACGTCGAGAAGGCGACGATCGTCGCCGCGTTCACCGACTCGTTCTCCCAGGTTCGCTTCGGTCCCGACTTCTTCATCGGCGGTCCCAGCCCCCTCTCGGTGGTGCGCCGGCGTGACGGCGCCGTTCTTCGCAGCGATGCGCAGTACGGCTCGGACGCGTTCGCGCTCGCCGTCGTCGACGAAAAGTACGCCGTCTACGCGGCGTCGGGTGAGTACACCAACGTGATCGGCGCGTTCGGTGCGCCCGCGACGTCTCGGCGACGCGAGTCGGCGAGCTATTCGCTGGGCGAGCCGCTGGCGTTCTCACCGGATGGCCGGGTGCTGGCGAGCGTGGCGTCCGAGGTCGAGCTCCTCGACGCCGCCAGCGGCGAGAAGATCCGTGAGGCCAAGCTGTTGCGGGTGCCGGGCAGCGAACGAACGCTCGGCGCGTCGTCGCTGCGGTTCGCGACGACCGGCAAGGCGGCGTTCGTGGGTTACCACGAGGGGGTCATCCAGGTGATCGCGGCCCCGCCCTCGCGGCCCGCTCGCGGGGCGATCGCGCCAGGGGTCGAGCGTGCCAAAGCGTCTCCGCTAGCGGACCTCTCCGGTGTCGGCCGTGCGGTGGGGCCACGAGAGGTCGGGGTCGAGCCGCGCATCGAGCCGTCGCGGTCGCGCGGTCTGCCCGGATACGCCGTCGCCCTCTCGACGACGGGCGCGCTCGCCGCCGTCTCCATCGACGGGCGGCTCGCGTTGCACGATCTGTCGACCGACAAGACGAGCGACGGCGCGTATTTCATGGGCCGGATCGAGCACGCGGGCGCCCGCGCCTTCGTCGGCAAAGAGAGCTACTCGGAGCCGCAGCGGATCTTCGGGCTCGGCAAGACGACGGACGCGGCTAAAGACTGCAACCAGGTGCTGCCGCTCTCGGACGACACGTACCTCTGCGCCGACTATCGGTCGGTGCGGCTCCTGGGTCAGCGGACGGCGACGGCCAAGACCAAGCTCGACCTCACCCGCGTCTTCGCCGCCGACGATCGCGGCACGCGGATCGCGGTGGCCACGCAGCCGAGCGTCGTGCTCCTCGACGGCAACACGCTCGACACTGTCGCGAAGATCGAGGTGCACGCGGCGCGCGCGCTCGCGTTCTCCCGCGACGGAAAGCGCCTCGCCGTCGCTGCGCTCGGGACGGCGCTCGTCGCCGACGCCTCGAGCGGCAAGGTGCTGCGCCTCTTCGAGGGGCACCAAGTCGAACGTGTCCTCCTCTCGCCCGATGGCGCCAGGCTCGCCACCGTCGGCCAGGAGCTCACGCGCGTGTGGGACGTCGACACCGGCAAGGTCCGCGCGCTCTTCGAGCTGGGCGCCGTCGACGACAAATGCGCGTTCTCTCCCGACGGCAAGTCGCTGCTCGTCGCCGACGGCAAAGAGCTCGGCGTCTGGGATATCCCGTAACGCGCGAGCGCCGACGCACGACCAGCGTGTGCAACGCGCGTCACGCGAAGTGCAACCGATCAGGCCAAACCGTCACTGCGCGCACGATAACGGGTGGAGCCGGCGTGCACCGGCCATTTTGGCCCCTTGAAACCGCGCGATTTCGCGTCGTACGGTCGCGCGCATGCGGTCGATTGGACGAGCTCTCGGGGTGGTGCTGGCGACTGTCTCCTGCGTCGGGTGCGCGCCCGGCGACGTCGATGGGACCGCACCCGACGAGGCGGAGGCGTCGGACGACGCATTGAACGAGGCCGTCTCCGACGTCTGGTCCGAGGGCCCGGGCTTCGGTGTCGGCTTTCGGCGCGCCAACGAGAACACCGACGTCGCCATCTTTTATGGCGGCTATGGCGCGTCGCTCGCGGCCTCGGAGGCGTGGCTCGATGAAGCGTTCGCCGCCGATCTGGAGGCCCGCGGCGTCGGCGTGCTCTACGCCGTGAAGGGCCCGCTCCACGCCGACTACCGCGATTACGAGATCGGCAACTCCAAGATCGCCAAGCGCATCATCGGTGACGAGGGAGAGAAGGCATCGCGTATCGTCGTCATCGCGCACTCCTCGGGCGCTTTCGTCGCGCACGAGCTCTTGAGCCAGCTCGTCGATGGGCGCGACGTGAACGGCGCGGCTGCCGGCAAGATCGCGTACTTCAACCTCGACGGCGCGGGCGGGCCACCGCCGAAGGCGCTCGCGAACCTCGAGTCGGCTTGGGCCGTCGCCGCGCGCGACACCGCGGGCGTGCGATCGATGAACGCCGGCACCGCCGACGCCAACGCCGCCAAGTACACCGCCGCCGGCAAGGGTGGTCTCCACATGCTCGAGGCGGCGTCTGGTGTTTGCGCGAGCGGGGCGCGTTGGTGCTTGCACATGGCTTGCACCAACGAGCGGCCGCACAACAAGTGGGGGCTCGACGTTCCGCGCGACTACACCGACTTCGTGGACCGTCCGATCCAGATCGGGTTTCTCTCGCGCCTCGACGCAGAGTAGACCTGACGGGTGACGGATGGCCCGAGCTCGAAGCGCGCCCCCGCGGCGGCGCCCATCCGCCTCGACCCGCCGCCTCCCGACGACGCTCCGCTCCGGTTCCACCGCGGCACCGAGTACCCGCGGGCGATCGCATGGTTCGGCTTCAAGTCGTTCTGGGGGCACCTGTGGAAGCTCGCGGCCAGCGCGATCGCTACCGAGGACATCGACAGCCGCGACTGGATGCGGGCCGACGACCCCGACGAGCTCACCAAGCGAATCGCGCTCGAGCTCGGCGGGCTCCCGGTGGCCGACACCCTCACCGAGGCCCTCGGTCGCGACCTGGTGATCGATTTCGTCGCCGACACCGGCGACGACGTCTCGGTGAGCCGCGCCGTCGCCGAGCTCATCTTCGCGACGTACGAGGTCGACGCGGGCGATGGCCAGGTCGAGACGCTGCCGCGCGGAGACATCCTCCTGTTCGGTGGCGACACCGCTTACCCGGTCGCGAACGAGCTCGAGATACACAACCGCGTGATCGTGCCGTTCAACCGCGTCCTCCGGTCGCTCGACGGGCAGCCCCAGCCCCGCGTGCTCCTCGGCGTGCCCGGCAACCACGATTGGTACGCGGGCCTCGACGGCTTTGGCCGGATGTTCCGCGCCCCGCTGGGCACGGTCGACCGATCGTCGATGCTGTTTGGTGCGCCGGCCGACGACGCCTCCGACGCGCCCGAAGCGATCGTCCGGCACGCGCCGGTCAAACATTTCTTCGAGTGGGCCGAGGCGCTACGCGTCGGCCGCCGCGTCATCAAGCGGACGGCGCTACCGCTCGTCGGCTACCGGGCCGTGCAGAGCGCGTCGTATTGGGCGGTGCGCCTCGCGCCCGGGCTCGATATCTGGGGCCCGGACCGGCAGCTTTACGACGTCGACGACCGGCAAACGGCGTACTTCGGGCGTGAACGCGAGCGGTCCCCCGACCGCGGCCTCGTGCTCTGCCTGGCGGATCCGCCGCACGCGTTCCTCGAGCCGCACCCGTCCGGGATGCGGATCTTGAACGCTCTCGACATCGACCTCGAGAGAGACGGCGTGCTCGCCCTGACAGGTGACATCCACCACTACTGTCGCATGGGCTTCGGCGCCGGGATGCAAGTGACGGCGGGCGGCGGCGGCGCGTTCTTGCACCCGGCACGGATCGCGCGGGCCGGGTTCCGCGCCCCCGACGCCGAATTCCCGGGGCCGCGCGCGTCGCTACGGTTGGCGCTGCTCGCGCCCTGGCAGGTCGCACGGGGCCGCGCGGGGTTGATGATCCACGCCGCGCTGCTCGCGGCGTACTTGCCCGCGCATCTGGTCGCGCGCCACGGCCACCCCAGCGTGACGGGCGCCGCGATCACGGGCGCGGTCCTGGGCGCGGTGCTCGCGTTGGTCGGCGGCATCACCCGCAAGCGCAGGCTCGCAGTGGGGCTCCTCGCGCTCCTCGGGGGGGCGGCGCTGGGGGCGATCCCCTGGGCGTTCGGCAGGGGGGCTTCGTTCCTGTGGCGGCAGGGCTTCGACGGGTTCTGGGTCGACCCCGCTGCGGTCGTGCTGTCGGTGTTCGCAGGCACGTTCGTGGTCGGTCTCTTCTTCATGGCGCTCACGGTGTTGGGCGTCGCTGCCGACGAGGGCTTCGGCCCGCTGGCGCGCCCCGGCTACAAGCACTTCGTGCGGTTGCGCATCAAACATGACGGTTCTGTCGTTGACGGGTTCGCGATCGGCAAGGTCGACCCGCTCGCGCCGGGCTCCCGGGCCGTCCTCGTCGACCGGTTCCGGTGGGAAAACGCGGGAAAGAGCGGCTCGCGCGTAGACTGAACGGATAGACAGGTGTAGGCTCCAGCGGCGAATGTCGGCCGCGCCGCGCATCTGCTGTCTCGATCTCGACACGTTCTTCGTGTCGGTCGAGCGCATCTTCGATCCGAGCCTCGAGGGCCGCGCCGTCGTCGTGGGCGGGCACAAGGGGGGCGGGGGCGTGGTCACGTCGGCGAGCTACGAGGCTCGGGTGTTCGGCGTACGGTCGGGGATGTCGATCAGAGAGGCGAGCCGCCTGGCCCCCCGCGCCGTCTTCGTACCCGGGCGTCACGACGCGTACGGCGAGTACTCGGCGAACGCGCGCGCGATCGTCGAGCGCTACAGCCCCGTGGTACGCGCGGCGAGCATCGACGAGCACTACATCGATTTCCACGGATGCGAGCGCCTCTACCACCGAGAGGGCGACGCCGACGCCGACGCGACCATCCGCCGCGTGGTGTGCGAGATCACTTCTGCGATTGGCAGCGAGCTCGGGCTGCCGTCCAGTGCCGGCATCGCGACGAGTAAGTCGATGGCCAAGGTCGCGAGCGGCCTGGCCAAGCCGCGCGGCGTCGTCCTCGTGCGCGCCGGCACCGAGGCGGCGACGCTCGCGCCTCTCCCCGTCCGCAAGCTGCCCGGGATCGGGCCGGTCGCCGAGCAAAAGCTCATCGAGCAAGGCATCGACACGCTGGGTGAGCTCGTCGCCACGAGCGACGAGCGGTTGCGCCCCATCTTCGGTCGCTCCACCGCGGCCATTCGCGCCGCTGCGAGCGGGGTGGGGGCCGCAGAGCTCGGCCGGGAGCGGCCCGCTTTCCGCGAGCACGATCTGGCGGGCGAGCGGGTCGGCAGCATCTCGAACGAGCGCACGTTCGTCGAGCGGTCGCGCGCCGACAGCGACAAGATCCTCGCGGCGCTCTGCGAGCGCGTGGCGTGGCGGGCTCGAAAGCGCGGGATGAAGGCGCGCACGATCGCCCTCAAGCTCCGCTACGCCGACTTCGAGACGATCTCGCGGTCGCGCAGCGTCTCTGCCACCCACGACGAGGTGGCGGTTCAAGAGGTGGTGTTCGACCTCTACCGCGCCGCTCGCCAGCGCAGTCTGGGCATCCGGCTGCTCGGCGTGGCCCTCTCACGGTTCGAGATCGAGAGCCTTCAGCTCGGCCTCTTCGATCGCAGCACCCGGCGCTCGGTCGCGGTCGACCAGCTGCGAGAGAAGTACGGGTTCGACGCGGTCCACCTCGCGTCTTCGGGGGCGAGCGGGTCCGTGCGTCGCTGATGGAGCTTGGGCCGGGCTTCGCGTAAAAACGTGCGTCGTGCTCCTGGACCCTCGCCGCTGGAACGTCGAACGCCTCCGTGAGAGCTGGGCGGCCGCGTCGCCCTTTCCTCACGTCGCCATCGACGGCTTCGTCGAGCCGGCCGCCCTGTCGCAGCTCGTGGCTGCCTTCGACGACGAGCCCGCCGACAACATCCAGGACGAGATCTTCGACGTCATGGCTTCGGCCGCGCAGCCCGCGCATGCAGCGTTCCGCGAGGTGTACGACGCGCTCTCGTCGGTGGTCGTGCTCGACGCCGTAAGCGCGGTCACGCAGCATATCGTTCGAGGCGTCGAGATGCGCGCCTACGCGTACCTCCTCGGCCACTACCTCTTGCCCCACGCCGACCGCGATCTCGACGGGCGAAGGGCCGTCGCCTACGCGTTCTACGTGGGCCACCTCGACGGGCTCGCGGGCGGCGAGCTCGACCTCTACCGCTGCGATCTCGCAGGCGGCGAGATCGTCCGGACCGAGGTCGCGGAGACCATCCACCCTGCCGAGAACCGCTGTGTCTTGTTCGAGGTGAGCCCCCGGAGCCTCCACCGGGTGCGCGAGGTGACGGCGGGCGGCCGGCTCTCGCTGGCGGGCTGGTTCGCGCGATGAACCGCGCCACCGCCGAGCTGGTGACCGCGTTCGGCGCCGTCACGTTTCGCTCCGCCCACGGCGCCAGCGTCGTCAGCGAGGGGGCCATCGACGTCGCGCGAGCAGCGGCCGAAGCCGCGCGCTTCGAGCCGTTCGACCTCGCGCACCGCGGGCGCTACGCGTTCAGCGATGCCCGTGTTCCCGAGCCCGTGGTGACCGAGCTCGTCGCGCTCGGGGCTCTCTGCACGGGCCGTCGGTTGGGGTTGCGCCAGCATCGCTGGGTTCGGATGGTCCGCGGCGACTACGCGCTCGAGGCCGACGATGCCGCATGGGTGCCGACGGTCTCATCCGATACGTCGCCCCCGCTCGACGTGACGCTCGATGTCTCGACGCGCGAGACGGGTGAGGCCGAGGTCGTCTTCACGCGAGGCGGCGCCGCCTTTTTCACGGTCGCGCAACGTCCGGGTGAGGTTGGCCTCGTCGAGCGTTCGCCGGGGGTCGCGCGCTACGAGCGCTACCTCACGCACCGCGTGGGCGACGCCCAGGTGGTCAGGCTGCGGCTTTGGCTGGCTGTGCTGTGACCCGGCGCTCGGCCGTGCTCGTGGCGCCCGCAGCGAGCCCCCTGTTGCCCGCCTCGATGTGGCACGCGCAGTGCCGTTCATTTCGAGATGATGAACGGAGCGCAACGATGAAGCGCCGATCCAAGAAGGCAGTCCGACGAGCGTCGCAAGCCGTGGCCGTCGCGGCGGGTTTGATCATCGCCGACCTGGTGGGCGACCTCGCCGCGAACCGGCTCCAGGGCAAGGCCTCGGCGAAGCGCAGCGGCAAGAAGAAGAAGGGTAGGCACAAGCACAAGTCGGCGTGACCGCTTGCGGTCCGGCCGGGCGGTGGTAGGCGAGCCTAGGTGTCGACCCTGCGCCTGCGAGCCTCCGCCGTCTGCCGAGCCGACGGCAAGCTGTTGGTCGTGCGGCTGCGTGATCCGGTGACGGGTGTCGAGGCGCTTTATCCTCCCGGCGGCGGCGTCGAACCGGGAGAGAGCCCTGCCGTGACCGCCGAGCGCGAGACGTTCGAAGAGACGGGTCTTCGCGTGACGGTGGAGAGCGGCTCCGAGCACGTGCTCCGCCACCCGTTTCGCTGGGCAGGTGTCGACTACGATGTGACCACCCACTACTTCGGTGCGTCGCTCCCTCGAGCCGAAGCGCTCTCCGCCGTCGACGACGCCGCCTATCACCTGGGGGCGAGCTGGTTGCCGCTGGAGGATGGGCTCGACGCGATGGCGATCCATCGAGACATCGCCAGCGCCGTCGCTCACGTCGTACGCACGGCCGATCGGCAGGCGTGGACGCGCCATCCGAACGCCGGAGGCCCAGCGGCGATGCTCCTCGGGATTCACGATCAGTTCCGCGTCGCCTGCGAGCGCCTGCGTTTCCTCGCGGCGGAGCCGGCCCGCGCGGATGGGGGCTGGCTCGCGCGGAGCTTCGAACCTCTCGCGCGCACGCTGCATCATCATCACCAGGCCGAGGAGGCGCTGCTGTTTCCTTTCGTCGCGCGCGCGGGTGCGGCGCCCGCGCGGCTCGTCGGGGACCACGGCGAGCTGACGCGCGCGATCGCCGCCGTCGAGGCGAGCCTCGCAGGCGGCGCCGACCTCGGCCCTGCGCGCGCCGCGCTCGAGACGTTCGAGCATGTCCTCGTCACCCATCTGGATCGCGAAGAGCGCCTCGTCGTCCCGCTTTTGCTCGCGCTCAGCCCCGCAGAAGCCTGGGCGGCGGTTCACGACCCCACCTGATCAAAACTGACATACAGCTGTCATCGCGAGGGTGCATTGTCTCTCCTGCGCGCTGGGTCGCGCCCAAAGGAGACTCCCCATGAGCCTGACGTTCTACTTCGCCCCCATGTCCACCGCTTCGACCGTTCACTGGAGCCTCGAGGAGCTCGGAATCCCCTACGAGGGCGTACAAGTCGACGTTCAAGACGACGCCGACAAGAAGAAGAAGCTCGGCCCGGTGAACCCGAACCTCAAGGTGCCGGTGCTGGTTCACGACGGCGTGAAGATCTTCGAGTCGGCCGCGATCCAGATCTATCTGGGTGAGACGTTCGGGGTCGAGCGCGGGCTTTACCCCAAGCCCGGCCCGAAGCGCGGTGAGGCCCTCAAGTGGCTCGTGTGGGCGAACGTCACGCTCGGCGACGCCGTCGGCCGTTGGCAGCGCAACGTCTCGGACCGCGTGCCGGCCGAGCTCCGCAACGCGAAGGCCGGCGACGAGGCGCGCAAGGACATCGACAAGGTCGTCGGGATCTTCGAGGCCGAGCTCGGCGCGAAGCCCTACGTCTTGGGCGACGACTTTTCGCTCGTCGACGCCCACCTGGCGTCGTTCTTCCAGTGGATCGGCTTCTGCGGTGTGGACCTCACGCCTTTCCCCAAGATCAAGGCGTGGGCCGCGCGCTGCGATGCGCGGCCGGCCAACCAGAAGCTCATGGCCGGCTGACGTCGCTCTTGGCGAGCCCGTCGCGCACGACCCGGGCTCGGGTGATGCGATCGAGGCGGAAGTGACGCCGCTCGCCGTCGGCCATGTCCTCGGCGTCCAGCCGGGTCTCGTGGCGCTGCATCAGCACGCAGCGAATGCGGATCGTGCGCGTGGTCTCGATGTTCCCGCTGTCGACGTACGTGATCGAGAGCGGCTGGTTCTCGAACCACGCGCGCTCGACGGCGGCGCGCACGGCCGCGTGCGTGGGCAGCGCGGGGACGCCGACGAAGCTGAGCTCGTCGAGCCGCGCCAGGAGCTCGCGCTGGGCCGACGTGGTGAGCGCGGCGCGCACCTTGTCGAGCGCCGAGGTGAGCGTCTCGGAGAACGGCAGGAGCCGCATCTCGACCGCGTGGCGGCCGATGGCGACGAGCAGCGCCGCCTCGCGCGCCGTGAAGTTCACCGGTGGCAGGCTGTAGCTGCGATCGAGCGCGTAGCCGCCGCCGCGGCCGCGCTCGGCCCCCAGGGGCAAGTCGGCCGCGCGGAGCGCGTCGAGGTCACGGTAGATCGTGCGGATGGTCACGCCGAAGCGCTCGGCGAGCACCTCGGCCGTGACGCCCGTGCGCCGGCCACGCAGGTACTCGGTCAGGGCGAAGAGCCGCTGGGTACGCGACATCTGCGACCTGACATAGAGCTGACATTTCGCGACGGCAACGATCGCTACCGGCGCCGTGGCCGATTGGGCGACGCGGTTACACGCTGCTTCGCAGGCCCGGGAGGTGCATAGGCACGGAGGAACACCCGAACGGCGCGCTTGACCGTCTCGCGTATCGCCTGGTCGGCTGGATACCCGAGGATGCCGAGCTGCGCGCGAAAGTAGAGATCGCCCTGGCACAGCATCGAGAACTGGATCGCGGCCGCGTGAGCGTCCTCGAGGCGGAGCGCCCCCCTCTTCTCCCAGGCCCGCAGGTGAGCGGCGAGAGCGGGGTAGACGACGCCCGCGCCGCGGTCGTAGAGCATCTGCCCCATCGCGGGGAACCGGGCGCATTCGGTAGAGGTGTGGCGATAGAGCGCCACGATGGCGGGCGAGAGAGTGAGAGCCATCAGTTTTTCGCCGATGCGCTGGAGGTCGCGCTCCACGGTGGGCGCGGCCTCGCCGATGCAGGCCACGAAGCCGGCGCGCATCGTGTCGGTCTCGTCGGAGAACGTCGCCAGGTAGAGGGCGCTCTTGTCGGCGAAGTGGCTGTAAACCGTCGCCTTCGAGACGCGCGCCCGCGCCGCGATCACGTCGACGCAGGCCCGCTCGTAGCCGACCTCGGAGAAGACCGCCCTCGCCCCGGCGAGGATCGCGCGACGCTTGGCGCCGGCCCGCGGCGGGCTTGGCGACGCGGTGGAGGTGGGAGAAGCGGCGGCCATCGTGCGACTAGACTGAACGGTTCAGTCTTGACCGTCAACGCTCCGCGCGGCAAACCTGAGCGACTGAACTGAACGGTTCAGTCGACCCCCTCGGGAGCCCCATGCGGATACGCCTCGCCGGCCTCGTCGCCTTCCTCGCCGTATCCATCACCGCCTGCGATCCCAAGCAATCCGCGTCGGCCGCGCCGAGCGGCGGCCCCCTCGAGGTCGGCGTCGTCACCATCGAGCAGA
>ERZ761602.6785-NODE-6785-length-12567-cov-5.562420_pt1 | contig 12567 bp, 17 predicted proteins | sample MGYA00512165_ERZ761602 | MGnify/ENA primary metagenome ERZ761602 (study PRJEB28899, sample SAMN02445085) | bioreactor sludge metagenome | biome: EBPR sludge; isolation source: Thorneside wastewater treatment plant | place: Australia: Brisbane, Thorneside... | reverse complement strand
TCTATAAGTTGTTTTATAGTAATAATTTAAGATAAATAACAAAAATGGAATGGCACAAAAACTACAAGTATCCTTGGCTAAAATTTTCATTTTTGATGAAAAGAAGGAATGCAGGCAGGAGGTTAAAACCAAGAAATGCTAGAAAAAGATAGAAAGTGCTTTGCGGATTATGAATTCAATTTTGTGATGAGAACACGGAACAGGGCAATAAAAAAACCCCGCATCGCTTTCGATGCAGGGCTCAAAATTTTTTAAATTATTTTAGGCGATCAGCGTCTTCCGCCCCCGCCGCTGCGGCGCGGCCCAAAAGAACGGCCCCCGCCAAACCCTCCGCCTCCACGACGTCCGCCGCCGAAGCCTCCGCGTCCTCCGCCAAATCCGCCGCGTGAGCGCGGATTCAAACGGCTTCCCGAAGGAGCACTGCGGTCCGGAAATTTACCGGATGGAACATCCGGATGTTCAACGACGGCGAGCTGCTGTTTAATCAGACGCTCGATACGAGCGACTTCCATATACTGATCCGGCATCGCAAGTGTCACGGCACGGCCATGATGTCCTGCGCGTCCCGTTCTTCCGATACGGTGAACATAATTATCCAGATCATCCGGAAGATCATAATTCACAACAAGTTCAATCGCCGTCACGTCAATACCGCGCGATGCGATATCGGTTGCGACAAGCACGCGATACTTCCCTGTTTTAAAACCATCCAAAGCTTCACGGCGTTGTCCAAGCGTACGGTCCGAATGGATTTGCGCCACGTTAATTCCGGCATGATGTAATCCGCGCGCAATTTTCACCGCGCCGATTTTTGTTCTGGAGAAAATCAAAACACTGCCCTTGGAAGTTTCAAGAAGCTTCACGAGCAAACCGTTTTTGTTTTCTTTGCTGACGATATACAGTTCCTGAGTAACAAGATCCGAAGTCGTTCCGGGCTTTGCGATTTCCACATAAGCCGGAAGGTTCAGATAAGTCGACGCAAGCTGCATGATTTTCGGAGGCATGGTTGCCGAGAAAAGCATGGTCTGGCGGTCTTTCGGAATCATCTTCAAAACCTGACGGATTTGAGGCTCAAACCCCATGTCAAACATGCGGTCCGCTTCGTCGAGAACTAAAACCTTCACATCGTCGAGACGCACCGTGCGCTGCTCCATGTGGTCAAGCAAGCGGCCCGGCGTGGCAATAATGATATTTGCCCCGCGCCGTAACGACTGAACCTGCATGTGCATGGAAGCTCCGCCGATCAAAAGCGCCGTACGCATATTGAACTTCGGTGTCAGTTTATGAAGAGTCTCTTCAACCTGAGCGGCAAGTTCGCGAGTCGGAACAATCACAAGTCCCTTCCCTTTTAACGCCGCGAGGCGCTGAACCATCGGAATAGCGAAGGCCAGGGTTTTACCCGTGCCGGTTTGCGCGATACCGATCAAGTCTTTTCCTTCGATCGCAGCCGGCAATGCCTGGTGCTGAATCGGGGTCGGGTGCTTAAAATTCAGTTTATCGAGAATGTCCAAGATCATTGGCGCTATGCCAAGTCCATCAAAAGAGTGCTGATTGATAACCGGAACAGCAATATCCGGTGTTTTGTTTGTTGTAGTCATAGGTTCGTTGTATAGGGACGTATTTGTCCGCTATGGATTTTCCTTGTTTTCTTATAGTTAAATTAAACGCTAAGTTTCAATTTTAACGACCGATTGAAACGGAGCCTTTACCCTGATGGAATCAGGAGGAGGGTTAATGCTATCTCGACAGCAGGAATTTACGGCTCAAAAGTACAAGTCCGCTTAAAACCGGCAGCACTGCGTACGCGGTTAGTAAATCGCGGTGCCTTTGCGGGAGCCGAATCGGTTTTTCAGCGCTACAAGGCGGGCTAACGTGAGGTTTTTACCGAATATAAACAATCCGGTTTTCATCAAACCAAATATCAGCAGCAGAATGCCCAGATAAAAATTAAAACTCATTCGCCGGCATTATACCAGCTAACCCCCAAAGCAGGGCATTAAAAATGCCTCTTTTTTTACCGGGTTAATCAAGCAAGCGGTATTCACGGAAAAGAATTAAAACCGCGAAAACAATCGGCAGCGCGGCGTAAACAAAAAGATAAATCCAAGTCCCCTTACGGCTGCCAAAACGAGCCTTCAGAGCTTCCAGACGCGAAAGTTTTAAATTTTTCCCAAAGAGGTACATGCCGATTTTCATAATACCGAAAATGAGCAACAAGTTACCAAGAAACAGATTAACAGTCATCACAGTCTCCCTATTTCAGCAGAAAAAGAATCAGCAATTCGGCCGCGATCACGCGCAAAATCATCACTAACGGATAAACCGCGGCATAGGAAACAATCGGCGCGCTCGAAGCGGCCATTTGATTCGCGTAAGCAAGAGTCGAGGGACTTGTATAACAGCCGGCCAGCAACCCGCACATCGACAGATAATTCATTTTCATTTTTAGCCGCATGAAAAAAGCAGTCAACATCAGCGGAACAAGGGTAATCACGGCTCCACAGCCAAGCCACAAAAGACCCGGCCCGGAAGAAAAAGTTTCAACCATCTTGTCGCCCGAACGCAAACCCACACAAGCAAGGAAGAGCGCGATTCCAATTTCGCGCAGCATCAAACTTCCGCTGGCGGGCAAATACCAAACCAACGGTCCGATTTTACCGATATGGCTTAAAAGCAGCGCCGCAATTAAAACTCCTCCGGCTAAACCGATTTTAAGCGGCGCGGGAATACCCGGAATTTGCAGCGGCAAACTCCCCAACAAAACACCCAAAGCCAAGCAAACAAAAGCAGGTATCAAATGCGGATGATCTAAAACTTTGGGGTGATCGCCGAGCACTCCGCGAAATTTTTTCAAATCGTCCTCATGTCCGACCACGCTCAAAATATCGCCAAAAGCAATCTTCACGTTTCCGGTACCCGGAAATTCCAATTCTCCGCGCCGAACACGGGTAATCGTCACGCCATAGTGAGGCGCATCAAGCTCACTGATTGTTTTTCCGGACAATTCCGTCTGAGTAACGACCATGCGGCGCATCTGCACCGAGCTGTCGGAGTGTTTCTCAAAATTTGTTTGCGCACCGATCGCAAAACACAACGCCTCAAGCTGTGGCCGGGTTCCCACAACACGGATCATATCCCCCGTATGAATCGTCGTTTTAGGCAAAGCCACGCGCACTTTTTCTTCATGCACCACGCGTGAAATAATCACATCACGAAAAGGCAAAATCTCACGGATGCGCATTCCATCCAAATCCGAATTTTCAATTTTGAGATCGACCGTTTCAAGTTGGGGGTTTTCTTTCAAGTGAACAGCCTGATAAGCTTCCGCCTCTGCGGAAGGATCAACGCGGCAAAACAAACGAACCGTCACGAAAGTGATAATCACGCCTAAAATACCGAAGGGATAGGCTACCGCATAACCCAACCCCGGCATTTTAACCATTTCCTCCGTTATGCCTTCGAGCCCCTTGAGAAGCTGCTGCCCCGCCGCAAGACTGGGCGTGTTGGTCGAGGCTCCAGAAAAAAGCCCCCCTGCGGCGGCGGCGGGAATATCAAAATATTTGGCAAGCACAAACGCTAAAAGAGCCCCTGAAGAAACTAAAATAAATGCGATTAAATTCAGCTTCGCCCCTTCTTTGCGCAAAGAGGAAAAAAAGGCAGGGCCGACCTCTACGCCGATAGTGTAAACAAAAAGCATCAAGCCGAATTCGCGGATAAACTCCGCGAGCTCAGGTGAAAAATTGATTTTAAAATGCCCGAGCAAAAGCCCCGAAAACATCACGCCCGCGACGCCGAACCGCACGCCAAAGAAATTGATTTTTCCGAAAGCCAATCCCAGCATAATCGTCAAGCTTAAGACAAAAATCGCCGTGGCGGCTTCGGAAAGATGGAGAATCTGAATGAGATCATTAAAGAAATTCATAGGGCATTATATCAAGGCTCAGGCGCAAAAAGAAATGATCCCTCACTTGCCGAGCATGGCATGAAAAGTGCTTCGGAGGCTACGGCAAATAAAATTGCGCCCAATTTTGAAGGGGCTTAAAATAATTCGATTTTTACGCAAAATTGACTTCAATTTTTTTTAGATTGCGCCGATGATTTTAGTGGGTAAACATCACGTTTCAATTGATGAGGTTTATGGCCCATAAAAAAGCGCCCGAATGCGGTGATTGGCTCAAACTCGTTGAGTGCTTCGCGTTAAAAAAGCACGGCGAGTACGGGGAAGAAGTCGCTCAGGGTGATTTTTTTAGATTTCTCGGCCTCAGCGCCGCCGAAGGTTACGCCGAGTGCTTCTCACCTCGCTTAAAAAGCCGCTTCTGGATACGCCTCGATTATCTGATGCCCATTCAGGACGCGGATTTAATCTCTCTCTTAGAACTCGAGGTGCCGGCGGAATTCAAACGCCCCGTCTCTTCGCCGTCTTCATCTGATTCTCTTTCCTGCTTCGCTGTTCAATTCCAACAAAAAACAAAGGAGGCTTAGTGCTTCATTTCATTTTAAATAATGAAGCATCATTTAAAAACAAACGCTCAGCATTGCGCCGATCTCTTTCAAAAACAAACCAAAAGAGGTACTAGCCTATGTCCAACCGCAAACTCCCGAAGAGCTCCCTGTTCACAAAAAAGAAATACTCATTCAAGATCGCCGGCTGCCAGCATCAGATTAAGCGTACCATCGTTTCCGTCAAAGGCGACGACGAGTGGCTCAAGAAGTTTTTTTACAATAACTAATTAAGCGTCGAAAGAGCTCCGGGCCGCGCGGGCTTATTTCAAAATAATCCGCGCATCTAAAACAGAGGCGCCAAGCCCGTCCGCGTGCACCATCAGCGGATTCATATCAATTTCCTGAATCTCAGGGTGATCGCAGGCTAATTGCGAAAGCCTTTCAATGCATTCCGTAATTTTCGCGATATCCGAAGGTTTTTCTCCGCGCACACCTTTCAGCATGCGGTAACCGCGAATCTCTTCAACCATCAGCTCGGCACTGCGCTCACGCAAGGGCGCCAAACGAAAAGTCACGTCTTTTAAAACTTCGACATAAATTCCGCCCAATCCAAACATCAGCGTCGCGCCCAAAGCCGCGTCGCGGTTCATGCCCAAAATTACTTCCAAACCCTTGGCTGACATTTTCTGAACAAAAAATCCGTCGAGCTTTCCTTCCGGAAAAACCTGCTTAAATTTCGCGGTCATCAAATTGCAGGCTTGCGCGACTTCCTGCGCGTCGCTGAGGTTTAAACGCACTGCGCCAAAATCAAACTTATGCACAATTTGCGGCGAGATGGTTTTCACCACCGCCGGAAAACCAATTTTTTCCGCGAGGTTCGCGGCTTCCTGCGGCGTGCGCGCGAAACCATACGGCAAAACCGGAAATCCATAAGCTTCAAAAATCGCCATGGCGCGGTCAATCGGCACCATCTCTTGGCCGCTTTGCTTCGTTTCCTGAATAATTTTTTTCACCGCCGCACTGTCCACCTTAAACGCTTTCACAGAAGTGCGCGGACGCTGGATCCATTGCTGATACCGATGCATCAACCCTAAAACCTGTCCCGCGTTCTCGGGAAAACGATAATGCGGAATCCCGTTTTCTTCCAAAATTTTAACCCCGGCGGAAACATCGGCAATTCCCATAAAACACGAAATGATCGGAACTTTGATTCCTTTCGCGGCCTTCACGATTACCTGCGCGGTTTCTTCAATCGCCGTCATCGCCTGCGGAGTCAAAATAACCAGAATGCTGTCCACATTCGGATCTTTCGCCACAATTTTCAGCGCTTCTTCATAACGGTCCGCGCGCGCGTCACCGATCACATCAATTGGGTTATGAATATTTGCCGTCGGCGGCAGAACTTTGGAAAGCGCGGCTTCGGTCTCGGGTTTAAACTTTGCAAGGCTCAGTCCCGCGCGAATGCAGGTATCCGTCGCCATAATTCCGGGACCGCCGGCATTCGTAATAATCGCCGTATTCGGCCCCGTCGGAAAAGGCTGCTTCGAAAAAGCGATCGCGAGATCAAACATTTGCTGAATGCTATCCATGCGCAAAACACCGGCCTGCGCGAAAATCGCGTCATACACTTCGTCCGCGCCCATCAAAGATCCCGTATGCGATTGCGCGGCTTGAGCGCCTTGCGCGGTGCGGCCCGATTTAATGACTAAAATCGGCTTTGATTTTTCAAGTTCGCCCGTAATCTCACGGCTGGCTTCAATGAAACGCCGCGCGTCGACCAAATCTTCGACATACAGCAAAATCACGTGGGTTTTCGGATCATGCTTGAGGTAAGTAAGCATATCGATTTCATTCAGCGCCGATTTATTCCCCAAACTCACAAATTTGGAAAAACCAATCGCCGCGCCTTTGGCATAATCAAGCACCGCCGTGCAGAGCGCGCCGCTTTGCGAAATAAAAGCAATATTGCCGGCCACCGGCATCGTGCGGGCAAAACTCGCATTCACCAAAAAATCCGGGTCGGTATTAATCATTCCCAAACAGTTGGGCCCAAGCATCGCGATGCCGTAATCTTGCGCGACCGCGCAAAGTTCATCTTCCAGCTTCCGGCCTTCCGCTCCGATTTCACGAAAACCCGCCGTAATCACAATCGCGGCTTTGGCACCTTTTTCACCGCAAGCTTTCAGCGTTGCCGCGGAAGCGGATGGCGGAACAATCACCACCGCTAAATCAAAAGATTCGGGAATCGCCTCCACGGAATGAAAACAAGGTAAGCCGCAAATCTCATCAGCTTTGGGATTCACCAAATGAATTTTGCCTTTGAATCCCCCGCGCAGTAAATTATCGACCATCGCGTAACCGACCGTTTCAGGACGGCGCGAAGCACCGATCACCGCGATCGAACGGGGCGAAAAAAGATGGGTCAGGTCGGGTGCGGATGATTTCTTATCGATAACGTGATTCATAATATCCTCCCAAATAAATAAAATTAAGAAGGTCTATTATAGCTCGGAATGAGGTTATGTCCTAAACAGGAGAAACTGCGGGAATCAGCGAGAAAAAGAAAATTTAAAAGCGGGTTTCGAGATCGCGGATAGCTTCGTCTTGGCTTATATACGAAGGAAATAAATGTCCGACCTTCGCCAGCCAAAGCATATTCTGCGGCTGTTCATTCACGTTAATCAAAGCCAGTTTTTGGTAAGACTTCAAATAATCCCTAAGCGTTTTAAGTAGTGCCGCCACGGTTGAAAAATCAATCTGCGTTACCTCGGCAAAATCGAGCAGCACATGCTTAAAATCATGCCCTTTTCTCTGTTTCATTAAGGTCACAAACTGTTCAATCTGAGCCACGGCGGTAATATCCAGATTCCCTTTGATTTTAAAAATTCTGACTTTCTCGCGCTCTTCAATTTTCTCAATCCACTGTGACAAACTGCTTTTTTTCTTAGCGAAAAGTTTCACAATCACTCCCATAAATAAAACATGGTTTTACTGGCTTATTAGCGACTCTTGGGATAAGAATGGCATTAAAAATACTTTAAATCAATAGAATGCTATATCTTGCTATATATTGATATTGAATAAATTGGAGGGCTAAGCTGGCTTCAGGCTTTGTCTCTCGCGGGTAAGCCAGTCATTATAAAGGTCTACCAGCCATTTCTTTTCCGCATCAAACAACGGTCGTATTTCACCCGCATTCATTTCTCTAAAAACACCGTCCAATTCAGCCGCTAAAGTTAAAGCACCGAAGCGAACACGGTGTAAACCGCCTTTCCGCACCGGATGCCCAAGCGCATAAAATATTTTTTTAACCTGATGATGAATCCCCTCGTTAATTTCAATCTCAACGCAGGAGCTCGCGAAGTTTTTTTCCGCATCTGAAAAGGAAATGACGCGCGCGCTTTCAACCCGCACTTCCACTATGTTTTCATCTTTTGTCGGAATTTCAATTTTTTGAATATTCTTTAAACGCTCCGCATCCATCAAACCCTTGATTTGCGCGCGGTAAACCTTGGTCACCTTCGCCCCCGCCTCACTAAAATGCGGATTAAGTAAAACCTGATCAATGAATTTGGGATGACGGCTTCTCTTTGCCAAAACCAATAACCCCGATGTGTCTTTATCAAGACGGCCGAAACAAATCATTTCATCGGGCGAATACTCTTTATCCAGCCCCGCCTGCACAAAATAATCGCGCAGCGTAAAACCTTCGCGCTTAGCTGAAGCCGTACTGAAGTGGCTGACGTAGCCCTTGGCCGAATGCGCGGTCAAACCAGGTTTATGAAAAATAAAAATCGGACTTAGGTCTTGAGCCGTAATAAACGGAAGCGGGTCAATTTGTTCCCGAAGAAGCTGGCTTGCGGAATGGTCAGTCAAAGCCAAAGTTTGATGCTTTGCTTGAGGTTGAAAGAAGCTTTATTCATGCGCGCAGTATGCCAGCAGCGCCCCAAATTGTCCCCTGAATTTTAGACCTGCTTCAAACTCAATTGCGACGGCGCCGTCGCAATTTCTCCCCCCTGTCATTCCCGCGACGGGTTCCCACTTTTTTCATTATTTGCGCTATTATCATATTTATATATAATATATACATATTTGTGCCCGTTGATTATTTGTTTACTTTAGGATACACTTTGCATGAAATTCCGAAAAATGCTCTTCTATGTGACCGCAGAAAGGAAGCGGCCTTTCTTGGATTGGCTTATGGATTTAGACATCCAAGTTCGCGGACGCATTGAAGCAAGACTTGATCGCATGGCCGGCGGCAATGCCGGAGATTATCGCGCTGTCGGGGAAGGTGTCTTTGAAATGCGTCTGCATTTTGGGCCGGGTTATCGCGTTTATTATGCCTATGATGGACAAGAATTCGTTTTGTTATTGCTCGCTGGAGATAAATCATCCCAGCCAAGCGACATCAAGAAAGCAAAATTTTTTTGGCAAGATTATCAAAGGAGAAAAGAGTGAAAGCACGCCCTGCCGGCGATTATTACGCTTGGCTTAAAAACAATTTACGAAAGAGCCCCGAAGAAGCCGCCGCCTATCTTAATGCTGCAATGAACGAAAAAAATCCGGCGCTTTTTCTTTTTGCACTGAAAAATGTATTGGAAGCTTATGGCGGCATCACCGCTTTCTCACGCCGCACCAAACTCGGCCGTGTCAGCATTTATAAAATGCTTTCAAAAAACGGCAACCCAGGCTTTCAAAATATTTTGGCATTGCTCAGCTCTGCCGGGCTCACCCTCCAAGCCACACCAAAGAAACCTGGTAAAAAATCGAAGACGAAAGGTTAGCTTAAAGCTCGGGATGGAACAGCGAGCGAAGGGCTACGCAAGCAATACAAAAAAAAGAGCCGGCCCGATGGCCGGCTCCGTTCGGGACAAACTTAATTTTTAAACTTTAGTAACCGTATCGGCCTGAACTTCACCCGAAATATCTTTACCGGTTTCTACTTCCACTTTATCGCCGTCTTCAAGACCGGCAAGTCCGCTCACGCCCACATAATCAGTCCCGGAAGCAACATTCACTTCCGCTGAACCTGCAGGTCCGCTTTTCGGAGTCGCGACAAGCTTAAAGCTCTGATCGTCGTTATTTACATTTTCAACCGTTCCGCCGATAGTGGCATCTTCCGCTTGCGCGGATACCGCAGTGAGCAGCATTGCCGCTAAAAAAGCAGCGCTAAAACCGTACCGTTTGATTTGATTCATATATTCCTTTATTTAATTTTTTTTTCGAACTTCGCGCATAAATTTATCGACGGTATTACCCACAAGTTCTTTCACTTTTCCGGCGGTTTCATCAGCCTGGCCTTCATCTTTTAATTTCTGATTGCCCATCAATTCACCCGCCGCTTTTTTAACCCGCCCTTTAATTTGATCTGTTTTTCCCGCCATTTTGAATCTCCTTCATTTCGATTAAATGACAACCGGGCCATTTCCACCGCGCAAACTTCCGATGATGCCAAAACCCTGTAATAGCCAAATCACGACAACCACGACCACAACGATATTCAGGATCGTTTTGATCTTAGAATCCATCGGTATGTACCGGTTAATCGCCCAAAGCAAAACACCGACCACGATCAACGTAATAACAACTGTAATAAGATCCATAATTTCTCCCGGCTTAAAAAGTTACGTGCCCAAATTAAAATTGAGCACGACAAAGCATAGCCATTACCCGATCCGCTTTCTATAGGGTGTTCCCCTACTATGGCGAGGAATAAAGATGTAAGGGGTACTAAGAAACAGCAGACCGTACAGGGGAAATGAAGATGAGCCGCAACGACAGAAGGCTACAAACTGACAACTGGCGACAAGCCGTAAATCGCACCCTGTACGCTTTGCGATTTACTTTCTATCAAGCAAGCTTGAGTGAGCCGGAAACATATTTATGCAAAATGCTCGCAACAAGCGTTTGGTAAGGAATGCCTTCCTGCGCCGCTTTCAATGGCATCGAGAATCTCCCGCTCTTCTTTACCAAACAAAACTTTTTTCATTTTTTACCTGCCCCCTTGGTATGTAGTACCTTTTTCAGGATAATTGGCTTATCAGCTGTGCAGTTGTAAATACCTTCACCTTGCTTTGATTTTTCATGCCTTTGTCGTTAGACCACAAGGGCATTCTTTTCCATAGTGCTAATGCTAAATAAGGGGCATCTTCATGATGCGCCGCAAGTTGAAGAGCCTCCGACATTTGATGATTATAATCTTCAAATGCCACCGTCTCGATACTGCCGGTTAACATTTCAAAAAGAGCTGTAATTTGCGCGCGCGGCAAACCAATTCTGCGTTGCAAGGCAATATTTCGATCAAGATGTTTGCGGGTTTCAATCAGAAGATGCTCCGGAGCAAAAAGGCTAAGACGTGGATGAAGCAACAATTCCCTGGTGAAAGCACTTTTGCCAAATGCCGCCAAAAGAATATTGGCATCTATTACTAACTGCATGCATCAAGACTTTTTGTGTTTTTTGGCAACCGCTTTCTTGATTTTGGACGCGTTATACTCAATCTCAGGCTCAGCTAACTTGCTATGTGAAAGCATTTGATTCATGCGGTCAAGCATCATGGTCTTTTCGCGAATCGCTTGCCGGGCAACCTCCGACCAATTGATTTCCTTAAACTTATCCATTTTTTCTTTCAGATCAGCCGGCAAAGCTAAAGTCATATTAGGCATAGATATTCCTCTCGTAAGGTTATGTGCAGTATAAGTATAATATGTGTAAACACATAATGCAAGGACTGGCATCAACTACAACGACGTCGCGATTACTCTTCCCACCCCCTAAGGTCTAGTACGCTATTAGCGCAGCGGCAAGATAGAAGTTAAAAAGGATTTTTAAATTCGGAAGACAAACAAAAATCAAATCTACGAAGCCGGAACCATAACTCAAAGTCTTTCAGGCCAAAATAAACAGACTGTCATTCCCGAGACTTGTAGTGAGCGCGCTGAACTAAGGCGAAGGAGTACCCGGTAACGCAGGGTCAAGGTACCAACCCGGACAACCGATACTCTTATCAGCAATTTAGGTTCTTTGAGATCCCACACGTTTCTATGAACGCAACGCTGACAGCAAATGGAGAAAAAATGAAAAGATACACTGCTCTCATGACCTGCTTACTCATGTTTTTTTCCATGCAATGCCTGACCCCCTCCGTTTTCGGAGCGACTGTGGGAGGGAACAGTGATATCTCAAGCCCTGAAGGATGGCTGGACATCCCCAAAGTCGGCAAGAGCCCTTTGAAGGCGAGTTATATTTATGAGTATGAAAGACGTCTTCTGAGACCGTCTACAGGCGGCCCGAGAGCTCAAATAAGCTGGCACCTTGCCAAACTTGCGATTGCTCTGGGAGGTCGAGTCGAACCCTACGTCGAACTGGGCAGTGCACAAGTTTTGATCGAGGAACCTGTTAACCGCGGCTTTGGGCTTGATACAGATGCTTTTCAGTTTCAACGCGAATTTGCCTGGGGCATCGGAACGAAGGTTCTTCTTTGGCAACAGCAGATCTTTCGCAATCAGAAAAAACTTCAATTTTTCACCGATGTAAAATATCGCAGAACGCGTGCCAATAATGACACGGTGACCGGGCAGAAAATATCTCTCGGGTCTGACACGCTCACGTTCAATGAATGGCAGGCGGCCATCGGTGTGTCGCAAGAGTTTAGAATTTCTAAACACCTTTCAGTCACCCCGTATTTCGGCGGTAAATACTCGGATGTTGAGCTGGTCAGCAAGGGATCATTTGCGCTTCAGGACAACGGCGGCCTTGCCGGAAAAAGTCATTATCAGAGCCACAAAAAATTCGGGCCCTTTGTAGGTGTTGATATGGGAATCGGAAAGTGTATCACCGTTTTTGCCGAAGGCCGGTTCGTTGATGAATACGCCGTATCGGCAGGCGCAACCGTACGGTTTTAATTTCCGAGCGACAGACTAACGACTAACGACAACCGACTGAAAATTTCAAACCAACGTCTCCCCTTGGACGGCGTCTGGTTTTCTTCGAACAAACCTGACACTTTTGCTTGTCCTGAGTCAGATCGAAGGAGAAATGTTCTGAGCTCTGAACGCTAAACTTTTAATGCCTGTCCCCTTTTGGGTGACTGTCACCTGTTTTTTTTCTCCTGATCAAGAT
>ERZ761602.6782-NODE-6782-length-12571-cov-46.760946_pt1 | contig 12571 bp, 10 predicted proteins | sample MGYA00512165_ERZ761602 | MGnify/ENA primary metagenome ERZ761602 (study PRJEB28899, sample SAMN02445085) | bioreactor sludge metagenome | biome: EBPR sludge; isolation source: Thorneside wastewater treatment plant | place: Australia: Brisbane, Thorneside... | reverse complement strand
AACACCCTGCTGATACTCAAGGAAAGCCTCCTCAATTCACCCCTAATCTAGGAAAAACCCATCCTTGTATCCACAAACCATCAGAACGGGCCGGGGTTTCCCCTCCACTTTCTTGAGCCAGGCATCGGTGAAGGTGTCTTCCCCGCCTGCCGCGGCGGACGCTCCCATCGCGTTGGTGATGTCCCAGTTTTTCATCCAGCGGGATGGTTTCGTGCCGGGGCTGAAGGCGAGAACGGCACTGAATTTCTCCGGATGATTCGCGAACAGGCGCAGCGAGCCGTAGCCGCCCATCGAGTTCCCGTCGATCCAGCAATCGCCGTCCAGCTTGTAGCGCTTTGCGGCGGCATCCATCACGTCGCGCGCGATGTAGCGCTCGGAGCCATTGTGATTGTTGTACCAGCTCTGCGGTCCGGCGCTGGGGCAGATGATGATGCGCCGGTGCTTGTCGGCGAGTTCTCTGAGATTGCCCCCCTTCGCGTTCCATACCGCGGCGGTGTCACCCGCGCCATGCAGCAGGAGAAACGCGGGAAACGCGGTGGCGCCATTGTAGGCATCCGGCACGGTGGCGACCACCTCGCCGGATGCGGCAAGCCCGGCGGGCACCTTGACGACGAATGTTTCCACCTTTTCGGCGAAGCAGGACACCGGGAAAACGACGAACGGAACGAGGAGGCTCCACATGGTCCCGGAGCATCGCAGCCGCGCGGCGGATGTAAAGCCACCCGGCGGCTGGTGACCGGGTTTTTTCATTGGAAAATCCGTGGTTTCCGTGGTCAATCCGCGCTCGACACCACGGAGAGGCGGCGGGCATTCTCCCCGCGTTTGTCATCATGCGGATCCCGTGTTGCATCGTCCGTTCTTTCCTGCTCGTAGCGGCATGGGCCGTTCTCGGCTGGGCTTTGTGCGCGTGGCTGGTGCCGGGAGAGCCGCGGGCGGTGGCGGAGCAGCTCGCCGGTTTTCTGAACCCCCTCCGACCCTGGCCTCCGGCGGGGGAAGGAGCGTGAAGGGCTGAAAAGCAAATTCCTAGCAGTCGGAGGGTGAGGAACAGCCAGCGGTGCTCGAACACATTGAGCGCGGCGGCGAGATCCCACAGCGGCGGCACGACGAGGGTGACTTGCTCCGAGACCCGGGAGAGCTCGTCGAAGAAGGCATCGGGGTTCTCGACATGCTCGATGGTGTGCGAGCAGAGAGTGTGGGCGAACTGCTTCGTGCGGAACGGCAGCCGGTAGATATCGCTGGCGACCACGAGATTCGGGATTTCGGCGTACTTCACGATGTCGACGTTCATGCCGCCGCCGTCGGTCTTGCCGCAGCAGATGTTGAGATCCCAGACTTCGCGGCGGTTGCGGATGATGCCGCCCATGATCCGGTAGCTGATCCAGTTCAGAGTCGGTAGCAGGAGGAGAAGGGCGGCGCAGGCGAGCAGGAGATGGAACCACATGGGAAAGATCGTCGGACCGGACAAGTGATCCTCCCAAGCATGGCCCGGCAAGCGCGGCAATCTGACAGTTTCGCCGCATGTGGCGACGGCCCAGCCTTCCGACGGCATCGGCGTCGCTTCCGCAGCGTCGCGCTCCCGGATCTGCCGACTGATCTCGCGCAGGGTGGCGAGCACGGCGGGGGGCGTGGGCGGCAGGGGCAGGTCGATGTTCAGCTCGGGCTTCCAGCCGAAGGCCCGCATGGCATCCCAGAGTGCCTCGCGGAAATTCAGGTTCGGCAGCTCTTCGGATGGGCGGAAAGCATCGGGCGGGTGATTCCCGAAGCGGACTTCGAGGCGTTGCCGCTGGTCAGCGACGAGACGAGCGAGCACGAGGTGCGCTTCCGCGACTCCGACCGTCGCGTGATAAAGAAAACGTGGCCGGGCACCTTCGGCATGGCGCCGGGTTCCCAGGGGCATGGCACCAATTTCAAAATTCCCTCCGATACTCCGACTCCTCGTCCCCTTGCGGGAAGCAGTTCCCAGTGACTGGCAATCTGGTTCCCGCGCATTCCTTTCTCTTCTGCGCCAATCTGCGGGCATCCGCGAAAATCTGCGTTTCCCATTTCTTTCGACGCAGATGGCTGCAAATGCCTGCGGACTGACGCAGATGGGGCGGCGGTCCCCAATCCCCTCCATCAGACCGAATTCGCGAATCTTCGCGAATAACCACAAATGGGAGATGCCCACACGCCCATCCCGAAAAAACCGAAAATTTCCGTACAGGCGGATGAACGCGACCGCGCATCGGAGCTTGTGATCGGCAAAGCCTTGCGCTAGAAAGTCGCGGCGCTTTTTCCCGAGAAAAATCGCACCGGACGGCGCGAAGCGGGGTTTGAACGCCCCGGACGGTCTCCCGGGATCGAAACACAGACATGAACAGCCGGATTTGCAAAAGGCTGCGGCGGACCGTCGCTGCGGCAGGGTGGGCCGTCGCATCGGTGATCGCGCTGGTGGCCGGAACCCTGTCGGCGCAGGACGATCCCCCGGCGGACCGTCCCCGGCAGCCTCAGCAGCCCCCCTCGCAACTGCAACGTCCCGGCGGTGGTCCCGGAGGCCCCGGCTCCAGCGTGACCGGGGACCGCGTCAGCCTCCAGTTCCCGCTGAACCCGGTCAACGACATCCTCAATATCTACGAGCGGCTCATCGGGAAGCCCATCGTCAAGGACAGCACCATCTTCAACGGCCCGCAGGTCAGCCTCGTCACCCCGTCCGAAGTCTCGCGCGACGAGGCCGTCCGTCTCATCGAGGCGGCCCTGCTCGTCAACGGCTACGTCCTCGTCGTCGATCCCGAGGACGAGAGCAAGGTCAAGGTCCTCCTCGGCGGCGCGCGCCAAGGCGGCGGCAGCCCCTCCTTCAGCGAGGGCGTCGTCATCTACACCGACCCAAGCCTGCTGCCCGACGGCGAGTCCCTCGTCGGCTTCTTCATGGCCCTCGAATTCGTCGATCCCCAGGACGCCGCCACCATTTTCAGCAACCACATCGTCCTGAACGAATTCGGTCGCATCACCCCGGTGACGAACCCGCGCGGGCTCCTCATCACCGAGACCAGCCCCATCGTGCGGCAGCTCATCCGGCTGAAGGCCATCATCGACCACCCCGTCGACGACGCGCCCCTCATCACCGAATTCGTAAAGCTCCAATTCGCCGAGGCCAACATCGTCGCGCAGATCATCCAGGCAGCGATGGATGCCCGCCGCGAGGAGCGCCAGCGGCAGAGCGAGCGCGGAGGCACCATCGCCGGGGCGCGAACCAACAACCAGAACCAACAAGGGCAGCAGCAGGGAGGTCAGCAGAACCAGCAAAATCAGCAGGGCAACCAAGGGCAGCAGCAGAACGCGGCGCGGCAGAACACCCGCTCCAACAACGTCATGAGCGGCGTCGGCACCGCCGAGCAACCCGCAGCGCAACTCATCCCCGACGACCGCCTCAACCGCATCATGATCGTCGCCTCGCCCACCGACGCGGCCTACGTGCTGGAGCTGATCCGGGAGTTCGACAAGCCCCTCGAAAACCACAAGCCCGTCGAGCGGAAACTGAAATACGTGAAGGCCAACGACATCCTCCCCGTCCTCGTCGACGTCCTCCAGGACACCGGCACCGGCGAGACGATGCTGCCGGGCGGTCGCCAGATCCAGACCCGGCCCACCCCCGTGACCTCCTCGCAGATCTCGACCTTGACCGGGGCGAACCAGAATCGGCAGAGCAACCAGAACCGCACCCAGCAGACCTCCACCGAGGAAGTCGGTGGTCGTTCCGACCAGATCTCCTTTCCCCTCGACGACGTGGCCCCCATCTCCGTGCTCGTCGGCAAGACCCGCGTCATCGCCGACCGCCAGTCCAACGCCATCATCGTCTCCGGCACCCGCGAGTCCGAGAAGATCGTGCTCGACATGATCGAACGCCTCGACCGCCGCCCCGTGCAGGTCTATCTCGCCACCGTCATCGGCGAGCTGACCCTCAACGACGACACCCAGTTCGGCGTCGATTATTTGCAGCGTTTCGTGAAGTGGAACGGGCAGAATCCCGGCTCCGGAGGCATCACCAGCGGCAATATCAACACCCGCGGCGACATCCTCGGCACGGTGGCCAACCCCGGCAGCATCGCCAACCTCGCCGACATGATCACGACGACGCCCTTCGGCCCCGTCGGCGGGCTGAACCTCTACGGGCAGATCGGCCAATCCCTCGACGTCATCGTCACCGCCTTGGAGCAGACGCAGCGCTTCAAAGTCCTCTCCCGCCCCGTCATCTACACGCAGAACGGGAAGCGCGCCGAGATCACCTCCGGCCAGGAGGTGCCCTATCCCGAGACCGCCCTCACCGACACGAACAACCCCAACGCCGTCCGCTCCACCGTCGCCTACAAGGATGTCGTGCTGAAACTGGAGGTCCTGCCCACGATCAACGAGAACAACGAGGTCACCCTCGACATCGTCCAGATCAACGACCGCGTCGTTGGCCAGCAGATCGTCGACCAGAACGAGATCCCCGTCATCGGGAAGCAGGAGCTGAACACCACCGTCTCCGTCGCGAATCGCTCCACCATCATCCTCGGCGGCCTCATCTCCGAGTCGAAGGACACGAGGGACGCCGGCATCCCCCTGCTGAAAGACCTCCCCATCATCGGCCACGCCGCCAAGCACACGAATTCGAGCAAGACCCGCTCCGAGCTGATGATTTTCATCCAGCCCGTCGTCGTGCGCGGCGACCAGGACGCGGTCTTCTCCAGCTACGACGAGGACGTGCGTGGCGAGATCGGCCGGGAAGCCGCGCAGACTTTTCCCGAGCCGGGCAACCCCACGATCCTGCACCGTGCCGAAGTGGTGCGGGAAGTCGAGGTCGAGAAAAACCCCATGAAGCGCCTCGGGCAGAAGATTTTCGGGAAGCGCAAGCCGCCCCGCCAGCCGTTGCCGTGAGGGGGGAAAGTGGAAGATCCGCACAAGCCAAGGTAGCGAAGTTCGTGAGAACTTCGACCAGCGGAAGCCCGGCACGGTTCGCGCCGCATTCGGCATTCCCGCAAACCTGCGCCCGTCCGTTCCAGATTCGCTACGAGACTCGCCCCAGCTTCCGCAGTTTCTCCAGCCCCTCCAACGAAACCGCCTCCAAGCTCTCCAGCACCGCCGCCGCCCCGGTGAAGTCGAGATGGGCAGTGACGCGGTTCGGCACGACGACGCAGGGGCATCCCGCCGCCGTCGCAGCGAGGAGTCCGTTCCGCGAATCCTCCAGCACCAGCGCCTCCCCCGGCGCGACGCCGAGGCCCGCTGCCGCCGCGAGGAAAAGGTCGGGCTCCGGCTTCGGGGAGCGCACGTCGTCGAGACAGCGGGTCAGGGCGAAGCGGTCCAGCAGCCCGAGCCGCTCGAGGTGCCCCTCGACCCAGCTTCGCGGCGAACTCGACGCCACCGCGCAGGGCATCCCCATTGCCGCCGCCGCGTCGAGCAGGGCGACCACGCCGGGAAGGGGCGGCAATCGCGTCACCCGCTCAAGGGCGTTGCGCTCGCGCCAGAAATCGCGTTCAGGCCAGTCGATGGCGCGGCCCACGAGCGATTCGAGATGCGACTTCGGATCGAAGCGGTTGAAATCGCTGCCCACGCAAGCGGCGTAGACCTCCAGCGGCAGTTCGTGGCCATGGGCGAGGTAGTCGTCGCGCCAAGCCTCGTAGATGGGGAATTCGGTGTCGAGGATGAGTCCGTCGAAGTCGAAGAGAAGGGCGTGCATGGGGGAAGTTTTTCAGTGTTCAGTGTTCAGAGTGGATGGTTGAAAGCAGAGAGTCCGAACTCATTGGCTACAAATGGGTTTGGGAAGATCTGGAAATGGAAAAAAGGGGGGCGACTGGAGAACTGGCAATCGTCTCCCAGCAAAACGAGCCGTTCGTGCCTTTTCAGACAAGGGGTCGAGACCTGCTCTCCGCGCCAAAGGCGCATTCCATATCAGCTTGGGCCAGCGGCCCAAGCTGACGGTCCGTGGACGGGGGGAGGGCTGAAGGTCCGATCCAGCGGCAAGGCAAGCTTGGCCGGGCGGGATGGGTCGGGCCTTCAGCCCTCTCCCGTTTTCCGCGGCCGGGTTCCCAGGCCCTTGGCCTGGGCTGGCATGGAGTCGTGCCTTTGGCGCTGAAATCATTGGCAACTTGGGTTCAGGTGCTGAAAACGGAACCCTCATCCTCCCTTTCTCAACGCCTTCTTCAACAGCCCGGCGTGCTCGCGGACGAGTTCGAGGAAGCGCGCCGCGACTGGCTTCAGCTCGCCGGTGTGGAGCGCCCCGAGGGTGAGGGGCGGGAACTCGGAGGGGAGGCGGATTTTTTTCACTCCCTCGGGCCAAGCCGCGCCGGGGATGTCCACGGCCACGCCGAAGCCGAAGCCCTTGGCCACGTAGCGGAGGATCAGGCCGAGTTCCGAGACCTCCATCGAGGGCTCCCACTTCAGCTTCGCGGCGAGGAGGCCGCGCTGGAGGAGCTGCGCGACCGGTTCGGATCTCGGCAGGGAGATGAGCGGATGCAACAGTTGCCCGCCGCCCGCCGTCGCGGCGAGGGCCTCGAAGGAATCGATGGAGCAGGCCGCCGGGGCGGCGAGGGCGAGGGGCAGGTCGAGGAGCTTCGCCGACTGGATGCCCGGCCCCACCTTGCGATGCAGCACGGCGAGGGCGACGTCGGCCTCCTGCTTGCGCAAGGCCGTCTCCAACTCCGGGTTGCTCATTTCGCGCAGGGTCAGGCGCAGCGCGGGCACCTCGCGTTGCAAGGCTTGGAGAACCTCGGGCAGATGATTGCCGAGGGCCGCGGCCGAGGCGGCGAGGCGGAGGTGGCGGCTCTCCTCCCCGCGCAGACGGGCCGTGATCTGCTCGATGCGGGAGAAGAAAGGCTGGATGAAATCGTAGAGCTCCTCCCCCGCCGGGGTCAGGGCGAAGGGTCGGCGCTGGAAGAGCTTCACCCCGAGATGGGTTTCGAGCTGCAGGATCTGCCCGCTCACCGCCGGCTGCTGGATGCCGTAGGGCATCTTTCGCACCGCCTCGGTGATGCCCTCGTGCTTGGCCACGTAGTAGAACAGTTCGAGATGGTGGACGTTCATGGCGGCGGTGGGCGGACAGCTAAGCGCGGCGAGGGCGCGGCGTAAACGGAAAAGTTCGATGGAAAAAGTGGAAGCGGCGTCCCGCCGCTTCTTGACAGGAAAAAAGCGGCGGGACGCCGCTTCCACTTTGACGGAACCTCCGCGACACGATTCATTCCCGACCCATGCCAGACCGCTCCCTTTCCTCGAAACTCTTCCAAGCCGCCAAGGAAGTCATCCCCGGCGGGGTCAACTCTCCGGTGCGGGCTTTCCGCAACGTGGACGGCGATCCCTTCTTCGTGCAGCGCGCCCGAGGCCCCCGCATCTGGGATGTCGATGGCAACGAACTGATCGACTACGTCGGCACCTGGGGACCGGCCATCCTCGGGCACGCGCCCTCGGTCGTGATCGACGCGGTGACCCAAGCGGCGAAGGAGGGGGTCAGCTTCGGCATTCCGAACCGCCACGAGGTCGAGATGGCCCGCACCATCCGCGACTACGTGCCCTCGGTCGAGAAGGTGCGCATGGTCAACAGCGGCACCGAGGCGACGATGAGCGCCATCCGCCTCGCCCGCGGCTTCACCGGGCGCGACAAGATCGTGAAGTTCGAGGGCTGCTACCATGGCCACGTCGATTCCCTCCTCGTCGCGGCGGGCAGCGGAGCCCTCACTTTCGGCCAGCCCGACAGCGCCGGGGTGCCCGCCGATTTCGCGAAGCTCACGATCACGATCCCCTTCAACCGTCCCGAAATCGTCGAGCAAGTCTTCGCCGAACAGGGCCACGAGATCGCCGCCCTCATCCTCGAACCGATCCCGGCGAACGCGGGCCTCGTCTTCCCGAAGGAGGGCTATCTGCAACTCCTCCGCGACCTCACCGCGAAGCATGGCACCGTCCTCATCTTCGACGAGGTCATGACCGGATTCCGCGTCGCCAAGGGCGGGGTGCAGGAGCTGACGGGGATCACGCCCGACCTCACCGCCATGGGCAAGGTCATCGGCGGTGGCCTGCCCGTCGGGGCTTTCGGGGGCAAAGCGGAGATCATGGACCAGCTCGCCCCGCTCGGCCCGGTCTATCAGGCCGGTACCCTCTCCGGCAATCCCCTCGCCCTCGCCGCTGGCCTCGCTCAGCTCAAGGAGATGGAGCGCCTCGACGGATGGAACCGTCTCGAAGAAATCGGTCGCGCCTTCGAGGACGCCGTTCGGGGAACCCTCCGCGAACTGGGCCGCGACCTCGTTTTCCATCGCGTCGGCTCGATGTTCTGTCTCTTCTTCAAGGAGGGGGCCGTCGACAACGTGGACGACGTGAAGCAGAGCGACTTCGCCGCCTTCCGGAAGTTCTTCTGGGCCGCCCTCGACCGGGGCGTCTACTTCGCCCCCTCGCAATACGAGGCCGGTTTCCTCTCCCTCGCCCACGGCGAAGGGGAGATCGCCAAAACCGCCGAGGTGGCCTGCGAGGCGCTGAAAATTGCACTGGCGTGAGCCGTCCTTCGCGGCGACTCTCCGTCCATTGAATGAGCGAAGAAGAAAAGCCCCTTGAGTTTTCCGCCCGCGACCTGATGCCCGACTGGGCGCAGGAGAAAGCGGACGAGCCGCGCCAGGAATTCTCGAAGCGCTTCGCCGAGGACGATGACCGCCGCGACCGTGGCGAGCGCCGTGGCGGAGGTGGACGACGGGACGACCGCCGGGGTGGCGGCGGACACCGTGAAGACCGTCGCGGAGGCTTCGGCGGACGCGGGGAACGGCGCGACTCCGGGGATCGAGGCGGGCGTTTCGACCGGGACCGCAGCGGAGGACCGCGCGGCGAAAGGCGCGACGGGGAGAGACGCGGGGATCGCCGCCCTGGACCGAACCGCGAGGGCCGCGACCGTCCGGGATACGACCGTCCCCGCGAGGATCGGCCCGCTGCCGATGTCGTCGCCTCGATCGAACCTTCCGGCCCCGCCGTCGAGGGGCTGACTCGCCACATCCGCGAGACTTTCCGCACCTTCCCGCTCGCCGACCTCGCGAAGATGATCCTGGAGGCGCGCGAGCGCTACCGCGTCCGCTTCACCGCGACCGAGCCGGCGAGGCTGCACCAGTGCCTCGCCGACGCCTCGCTCTGGCTCTCGCGGGAGGAGGCCGTCGCGCACATCCTCTCCGGCCCCGCGCTGGAGCACTACTACACCACCGAGGACATCGCCGTCGAGGCCCCGGCGGGGAATTTCTCCGTCATCGCCGTGTGCGGTCTCAGCGGCGTCATTCTCGGCCCGCCGAACCACCACGAATACCAGCGCAACATCGCCCGCCTCCATCGCGATCGCTTCGCCGACTGGTCCTTGGAACGCTACAAGTCCCGCATCCGCATGGAGAGCGGCGAGGAGATCCTGGAGAAGTGGAAGGAGCAGATCAGCCGGGTGCGGCAATACAGGGTCAAGTCCCCGACCCAACCCTCTCCTGTCGAGGAGCCTGTCGAGGAATCGGCGGAAGTTGCTCCGGTCGAAAAAATCACGGTGGAGGAAGCCGTCGCCGAAACGCTCGTCGAGGTCGAGGCCGGGGTCGAAGAAGCGGTCCCCGAAGAGGACGTCCCCGCCGCTGAAGCGGAAGCGGAGCCGGAAACAGAGGGCGAACCCGAAGCTCCCGCCGCCCCGGCCAAGGCCGAGGACGGTCTGGTCTTCCGGTCCATCGAGGAGGTGGCCCGCCATTTCCGCCAGTATTTCGCCGACGACGCCGTGGTCGAGACGGCGGTGGCGGTGGTGCCGGGGAACATCCCGGGCCGCCATCTCTCGCCCGGCCTCCTTGCCCATCTCCGGCAGGAGACCGAGAGGCTGCGTCGCGGCTTCCCCCTGCCGCTCGTCCAGTCGCTCTGCCGCGAGTTCGAGCAGAAGGGACTGCGTTTCTTCAAGCGTGGCAAGAAGGCGCTCCATGTCTCGGCGGTGCGTCCCAAGGTCCTCGACGAGGGCGACGGCCTCACCGAAGCGATCCGCGCCATCGTCGAGTATGTGAAGACCGCGCCGAAACCGACGGTGGCGGGTTTGCTGGAATCCCTCGTGCCCGGTTTCAAAACCCCCGAAGGCCCCACCATCGAGGAGTCGCCCGAGTGGTCCGACGCGGCCCGCGCCGTGCTGAAGGATTTGCGGTGGCTCACCGCCGAGGGCTACGTGCTGGAGTTCCCCGACACCCGCCTCGCCATCGGGCGGCAGCCGCAGGAAGGGGGTGCCGCGACGTCCGCTCCCGCGAAGCAGGAGAAAAAAGGGAAGAAGGGCAAATCCAAACCAGCCGCCGAGGAAGCTGCGACCGCCGCGACATCGGTCGAAGAAGCCGCGCCGGAGGAAGTCGAGGAGCTGGCCGCGTTCCCCCTTCTCGACAGCGACTCCGATCCCGACGATCCCGAGGATCTGCCGGAGAGCGTGAATCCCGTGGAGACGTTTTGAGGCTTCGCCTGTGGCCGCGCTCATCGGGCGCGGATTGATCACCCCTTGGACGGCCTCGCGGCACTACCCCGCCTCACCCCGCCGTCTCGTCGCCGAAGGCGTCCTCGTAGAGATAGACCAAGGCGATCGACGCCCAAGCTCCGGTGATGAAGACGCCGAAGTAGAGAGCCAATATCCCCGCGTAAGAGAGGGCCATCGCCACGAAAAAGAAGAGGAGGAACTTGAAGAGATGCCGCTTCGTCGCTTGCCAGCCGAGGGAGAGGGCCTCGCGGGCCTTGATTTCGCAATCGAGGATGAGGATCATCGCGAAATGGCCAACCACGCCGAAAATCGTGAGCGGGATCATGAAGACCATCGTCAGGAGGGAAGAGCCGCCCACGACCGTCAGGAGGAAGCCAGGTTCCTCCGGCTTCAGCCCGAGCGACGCCATGGCGGCAACGAAGAGCGCGATCAAGACGATGAGAACCACGAGGATGGCGAGGCTGATCCCTCCGACGATCAGGTTCGCGATGGCGAGTGGCCCGAACTGGCGGCGGAAGCCCTCGAAAAGCAGGTCGATGCTGACCTCCTTCCCCCTCGCGTAGCGGAGGATGTACCAATCGAACCCGGCCAAAATCGGATACATGAGGAACAAGGCGGGCAGATAGAGCTGTGCCGCCACACCGAAGAGCAGAGAAGCGAGGACGAAGCAGCCGACGAGCGGCCAGAAACGGGATTTCAGCAACTCCCACGCGCGGCCATAGCTCGCCCGGATGCGCGGGCGGAAGCCGGGGCGCAGCCTCGCTTGGCGGGGGGTGAAGGGTTCGAACGGCAGCGGTGGCGGAGGTAACGTCGCGGGGGAGAGGACCGACGGCACCGGCGGCGGGGACGGGCGGTCGCCGGACGCGGGGGCGAGTTCGCTCTCGGCGAAGGCCACCCAATCGCCGAGCCCCTCGCGCCAGACGAGAGATTGCGGCCCGAGGCTGCCCCCGCGATGGAGGTCGAGGATCTCCGCCGCCGTGACGGGGCCGTGGCGTTCGCCTTCGCGTTCGTAATACCAGATCGGTTCCGTGCTCATGGTTCGCTTGCTTTATTGTCCGTCGTCCACCGTTTCCGCCTCCTCTTTCTTCGGCTCGGGTTCCGGCTCCGGCTCGTCGAGGGCGATCAGTTCGGTGACGGTGACGAATTCATAGCCCATCGCGAGGAGCCGGTCGAAGGTCTCGGGCATGGCGTCGACGGTGGGTTTGTGAAGGTCGTGGACGAGGAGGATGCCTCCGGGGGCCGCCCCGTTGATGAGACGGCTCGCGACCACCGACGGGCCGGGGCGCTTCCAGTCCAAGGGATCGACGGACCACATGATCGTGGGGTAGCCGAGTTCGCGCAGCATCAGCGCCTTCTGGTCCTTCTTGATGGCCCCGCCGGGCGGGCGCATCGTCCTCGGGGCGACGCCGCAGGCTTCGACGATCTGATCGTGAGCGGCGCGAAGTTCGGCGAGGAGGGCTTCGTCGGACATGCGGTCAAGCATGTTGTGCTTCACGGTGTGGTTCCCGATCTCGTGCCCCTCGGCGATCATGCGAGCGAGGAGATGGGGATTGTATTTCACCATGTTCCCCACGACGTAGAAGGTCGCCTTGATGTTCCGGGCCTTGAGCATGTCGAGGAGGCGCGGGGTGTTCTCGCCATGCGGCCCGTCATCGAAGGTGATCGCCACGACCTTGCGGCTCGTGCGCACTTGGGTGTAGGTGTCGCGTACCGGCACGGTCCAGCCCTCGGGCTGGGGCGCGGGCGGCGGCGCCTGCCCCCAAGTCGGGGCCTCCAGCCCGGCGACCAGCGGCGGCAGGGAGACCTTGATCTCGCCCGGCAGGGGCGAGGCCGCCCTCCTCGACACGGAGGAGGGCACCTGGCAGGAGACCAGGGCAAACGCGGCGGACAGGCAGCAGAGCAGGGATCGCATCTCGGGGCGGGGGCCAGTCTCCGGCGGGGCGGGGCGGATTTCAAGGCGCAAAGTGGCGGGACCGGACCCTGTCGGATGGCCCATTGGACCGTCCTTGGTCTCACGCCATCGCGTGCCGATCCGCATTTGGAAAGAGGGAAGATCGGCCCGATTTTAGCTTTGGGTCTTTCCTAGATTATCGCCTAAAACCGGCCTTAACTCTAGGAATATCA
>ERZ761602.6779-NODE-6779-length-12574-cov-5.904625_pt1 | contig 12574 bp, 12 predicted proteins | sample MGYA00512165_ERZ761602 | MGnify/ENA primary metagenome ERZ761602 (study PRJEB28899, sample SAMN02445085) | bioreactor sludge metagenome | biome: EBPR sludge; isolation source: Thorneside wastewater treatment plant | place: Australia: Brisbane, Thorneside... | reverse complement strand
GTTTCAAGATGTCTATCATTTCAGACGTTATTCAATCAACGGCCGCCGTGCTCAAGGGAATGCGGCGGACCATTTCGGAGATACCGCGGGAAAAATGGACCGTGCAGTATCCGGACGAGCCCGTCACGGTTCAGCCGCGGTACCGCGGGCAGCATCTGCTCCACGTGGATGAGAACGGCAAAGAGAAGTGCGTTGCATGCTATCTTTGCGCGGCTGCTTGCCCCTCGGATTGCATTTACATCGAGGCCGAAGACGACCCGCGCCCGTATGCCGACCGTATCGGCCGCGACGAGCGCTACGCGAAGGTCTATAACATCGACTATGGCCGCTGTATTTTCTGCGGTTTCTGCGTAGAGGCCTGCCCGAAGGATGCCATCACACACGGCTATAACTTCGAGATCTCGGTCTATAACCGGGCCGACCTTCTAAAGACGAAGGACGATCTGCTTATCACCAAGCAGAAGCAATCAAAGAATTACCGCGTTGCTCTTTCGGGCGAGGACGTAGATTCCGAGTTCAAGGAAGTATAGGTCACAGTACGTTGCGACCCCGGAAATCACTGGGCCGGGAGCCGATTCCGGCCCGTTCCGCATTTATACGCTTTGTTTGTGCGATGGCAAGAGATCCCGTTCGAGATGAGCCGCCTACGATTAAGGGACGGCATCATGAAACTCGTGCACGAGGGTTACGGCAGTTTGCCGGATTGACGCGGGACGACCAGCCGCTTGACCCATTTAAATTGGCTAAATACGCAAAGTTATTTGTCGCTCCCTTCGAGGCGGTCGAAGGGCTGAGCCAGGAAACAAAAGAACATTTGCTCGGGCCGGGAAGCGAGATGTGGTCCGGAGGAGCGGCCTCATTACCTCTGCCGGACGGGAAAAAGCTCATCATACTTAACCCGAAGCACAGTCCGCTCCGCCAGCGTGCGACACTAATGGAAGAGATCAGCCACGTTTTTCTCGGCCACAAACCAAGCCGATTGGCGGTCGAGCAAAAGGGAATCGACGGGAAAACGCGTGCCCGCGATTACAACGCGGCAATCGAAGAAGAAGCATACGGGACCGGTACCGCCGCTTTGGTGCCCTATGCAGGTTTAAAGAGTTTCATTGAGCAGGGAAAAACTGCCGCCGAAATCGCCCGGCATTACGGCGTCAGCCGACCGCTGGTCGAATACAGGATAAAGGTCTCGCGGCTCTGGCAGACCTATTCCGAAAATATCTTCCGGACCTCCTCATAGATGGAGCAAGAAACCGACAAACGCAATTCAAGGATCGCGGACATAACGCTGGTCGATAAGCTCCGGATGCTGCTCGACATCACTACTAAGATCAGCCGCTCCGCCGACCTTGAGGAAGTGCTTAACCTTGTTATGGACACGCTCTCTTCGCTGCTCGATTACGACGCGGCGGGGATCTATATCATCGAGCACACCGATAGAAACGGCAATCCTTACATATTCAAGTCGAAAGTCGTCCGGGGCTATGAGATAAGTTTCGAGCTGGTCGAGCCGAAGCTTAGGATGGGCGAAGGCTTTATCGGATATGTGGCACAGACCGGCACACCCATAATATCGCCGGATGTCACCAAGGACCCGCGATACTTCGCTGCACGCAAGCGGACACGCTCAGAGATGGTCGCTCCTATCATCTCGAACGACCGCGTTATCGGGGCTTTTGATCTGGAGAGCGACCACCTTGATGCCTATACCGAGGACGATCTCTCGGTTCTCCAATTGCTTGCGTCGCAGGTGGCGATAATAATCGAAAAGGCGAAGCTGCACGAGCAGGCGATCGAGAAAAAGCGGATCGAAGCACAGCTTGAGATCGCAAGGCAAGTTCAGCTCGAGCTGCTGCCGGACAACGACCCGGTTTTTGAGAATTTCGATATTTCCGCCTATGTTTTTCCGACCGAAGAGGTCTCGGGCGATTATTACGACTGGGTGAGGATATTCGATTATCAGCTCGGGATCGTCGTTGCGGATGCCGTAGGGAAAGGAATACCGGCTGCTCTTCTGATGTCTTTCCTACGGGCCTCGCTAAGGGCGGGTGTTCAGGTTGGCTATGCTCCTCACATCGCGATGACAAAGGTGAATAATCTCCTTTGGGACTCGACCGAGGAACATCAGTTCATTACGGCGATCTACGGAATTCTGGATGGCACGAATCGGACATTCGTGTATTCAAATGCCGGCCACAATCCGCCGATGCTCATAAAGCCCAATGGCGACTATCGATACGTGGAATACGGCGACATGCCGCTCGGTATGTTTCGCGATGCCCGTTACCATCAGCATTTCATTCGGTTGGAAGAGGAGCAGGTAATGGTCGTCTATACGGATGGGATCACGGAAGCGGCTAACGCGGAGGGCGAGGAATTTGGAAAAGAGCGTTTTGCCGAAAGTGTTCTTGATTGCATTCATCTTCCGGCGAAAAAGATGGTTGACCACATTCGGAAAAGCGTCGCTGATTTCACGGAGCGGAAGTTCCTCGACGATGACGGCACGCTCTTTATAGTTAAATCTCTCTAACAAAAGAAAAGAACCCGGAAGGGTTCGAAAGAAAAAGCTCGAAACATGCCTTCCGGATTCTTCAGTTGTGAAATCGTTGAGCGTTGCTGCTAATGAGCAAGTGCCGATGTATGCATTGAATCGCCTCCGGGCACTACCGGCGATGTGTAATCTCCATAGTTGAACTTGCCGCGTTTTCCGGAAAGGTCATAAATGTCGAATCCGAATGCGTCGAGCACTTCCGTAAGGTCATTGATTCGCTCAAGAAATATTGCCGGACGGTAGCCGAGTTCCTGTCTTATCTCGAGGAGACGCTCAACCACCTCAAGCGGTGCAAAGCATAGTGTTGGGTCTTTGACTGTGGCCATTCGGTTCCCCTGACGGCGTACACCGTCGAACTTAAGATTACGAAGTGAGGCAAAAGGTTGTTCGAATAAAGTGTCGGCAACCCTTGCCGAGGTCAAATCCATCATAAAGACTGTAGAAAAGAACGGGTTTTGCGATAAATGTTGTTGATTCACGAAAAAAGTTGTATTCTTAGACCATCTTTCCCCGTATTTTAAGGACGAAGAGGCCGAAATCTATGAAGAATTTTACGTTGTTGGTTGTTGCATTTTTGGCGATCACGTCTGTGGCGAGTGCTCAAAGGGTGAATAACCCAAGCTCTGTCAGCGACCGCTACATTATTTCGGCGAAGGCCGGCGGGGTAAACCTTGTCGAAGGGCAGGTGGAAGTTCTCAGACGAGACGGCCGGAAGCATATCTTGGTCAAGGGCGATTCTGTAGATGTTGGCGACGAGGTTATTACGGGTGCCAACGGCCGGGCTGAGATCCTGCTGAATCCGGGCTCGTACGCCCGCGTCGGTGCTGACTCGTCGTTTTCATTCAAGACGACCTCGCTAGATGATCTTCAGCTTGTGGTCGACCGCGGTTCGGTCGTATTTGAGGTATTCGCCAGCAATGACTTTGCAGTTACTGTTGAGACGCCCGAAACGAAGTTTTTACTTGCCGAGTCAGGCGTTTATCGGGTGAACGCCGAACCCGACAACAGTAACATTGCGGTGCTCCGGGGCCGAGCAGCCATTGTCGGAGCAGAGGACGGCCGAGTACGAAGAGGTCGCGAAGCGTCGATCGTCGATGGACGCGTTGAGGTCTCGAAGTTTGAAAAGAAAGAACGTGACGAACTCGACGAGTGGAGCCAGGAGCGTGCTAAACTTCTTGCAAAGGCTAATTCACGCCTCGACCGAAGGTCACTTTACGACCCGCTTATGAGCGCTTACGCTTCCGGCGTTTGGTCGCTTCACCGGTCGCTCGGGCTCTGGGTGTTTAACCCGTACATCGGAGGCTACTGCTTTGTGCCCTTCGGTTATGGTTGGGGTTCGCCTTACGGATATTGGTTTGATTACGACATCTGGAGGTTCGGAGTGCCGAGGTGTGTTTACTTCGGTTCCTGTAGCGGTTATCCGAACAGTGGGCAAACGGGAGGCTCGCCGACCACCAACCCTCCAACGACACCGCCTACAACTACACCGGAACCGAGACGGCCGACTTTGCCGCCCTTCGAGCGAATGCAGAGACAGGAAGGCAAGAGTCCGGTGCAAACAACGGTTGACAGCGGACCGATATTCCGGCCATCAACGCCTGTCGTTATTACTCCGCCGGTCGAACGTCGTGGCCCGGTGACGCCGCCTTTGTCTGGTGGCTCGTCGAAAGGACGGGATAATTAGGGCCAAGCAATTTCCAAAAGGAAGGGCGAGCTTATCCGGCTCGCCCTTCTTATTATTGCGAACCCGTTTCCGCAAAGCGACGGACGAGCGGTTCGGCGAGGAGAAGTGCGATCTGTGTGCCGTTGATCAGGGTGTGGAGAATAAATGCGGGTAGCAGGCTTCCGGTCACCGCCCGCAAAGCGGTAAGCATGAAGCTGAGAAGCGTTAAGAGAGCAATTTTGACCGGGTTCTCATAGTATTGCGGAACGTGGACCAGAGCGAAAAGAACGGTCGTCAGCGTGATCGCTAGCGGCATTCCCATTTTTTTAAGGAAGCCGGGATACATTACTCCTCGATATACGACTTCCTCAACGAACGGAGCGCTGAAGACCGCCATAAACCCAACTATATAAAGAGCTGTGGTTGAGCTTTTGATGATGCGGTCGAGGTCGTCTTCCCCGGGTGGAAAAAGATTCAGTAATGTAAGTGCCGCGACGAAGAAAATAAACATCATAGCGACGTAATGCCATACTTTAACGCCGCCGGAGCTCCAGCCGATCGTACTCCAAAAAGGCTTTTGAAAAAATGCGGTGATGACCAACACGCAAAGCCCGAGGGTCAAAAGATGTGCGGGCAGAGTTGAAGCGACCTGAACGATAATGGCTGTCGGATCCGTCCGTGCGAACTCAGCAAAGGCGGCGTTGTCGGCAAACTCCCGGCCTGAAAATATGGCATAACCGCTGATGGCCAATCCCTGAGTGATAACGAGAAGGGCAATGCTTCCGATCCAAACGGCGATGCCGGCAAGGGCACCCCAATGCGGGCGGTCGGGCGAGGTTTCAAGGGTTACAGGCAATTCTGCTTCGATGGGCTGTTGGGTCGTTTCCACATACGAAGTTTAGCGAACCGGCAGACTGCTTCCAAATTGCGAATGCTCACCTTGAAATTGCGGCATTTACGATATAGTCTAAAAGCCCGTGGAGTCACACGGGGAAAGCCCCAACAAAAATATCGTAGCGATCATACCGGCGAGGTATGCTTCTGCCCGTTTGCCCGGGAAGATGCTGCTCCCCATTGCCGGAAAACCGTTGATCCTCCATACCATTGACCGGGCATGTGAGGCAGCGACCATCGGCCGCGTTATCGTGGCTACGGACGATGCCCGGATCTTCGATGTTGTAAGGGAAGCGGGAGTTGAGGCGGCGATGACCTCGCCTGAACACGCTTCGGGCAGCGACCGTATCGCCGAAGTGGCAGGCGGCCTGCCTGCGGATTCGATCGTGGTAAATATACAGGGTGATGAACCGGTGATCCCTGCGGCGACGATCGATGCGGCCGTTCAAGCACTGCTCGCAAATAGCGCGGCACAGATGGCGACGACTTTCGAACATTTCGACAACGCGAACGAGGTGATGGATCCGAATGCCGTTAAGATCGTAACGGATCCGGACGGCCGGGCAATTTACTTTTCGCGTTCGCCGATCCCTTTTCCGCGCGAAGCTGCGCTGGAATATGGATCGCTTGAGGCTGCCCTGATTGCCGAGCCGTCGCTTCTCGGTCGGTTCAAGAAGCACACGGGGCTTTACGTTTACAGGCGGGAGTATTTGCTCGAATTTACGCGGCTCGCACGAACGCCGATCGAGGAAACGGAAATGCTCGAGCAAATGCGTGCCCTCGAAAATGGGGCGGTGGTAGTAGCGGTCGAAGCCGCGGGCCGATCGATCGGCGTCGACACCGCCGCCGACCTCGAACGCGTTCGCAGGATTATTGAAGACAAGGCGGCGGGAGCTTAGATCAATGGGTGATTGGATCGGGCTTGGGTTCATCGTGCTTGTGATCACTGGAGCGTATTTCGGCCTTCGCACACTTGCGAGACCGGCAACGCGAACGGAAGAGGAATTTGAACGGCGGGCTGCCGAAAGCACATCGGGAGTTGGAGCTTCGGTTAATGCTCTCCAAGAAATTCTCGATCCCGGCTCGGCAAAGGCCAAACAGGTTGCGGTGGAGATGAAAGAGGGCACGTACCAGAAGAAAAAGCAGGACGGGAAGACTGCGGAAACATAAAGGCGGTTTACGTAAATCGACGTGAGTTTGCCCGATCAGTTGCCTGATACATTCGGATCTTTAAAACTTGGGGGTCGGGATCAGTTGAATGAAGTAAGCACGCAGTCAATCGGCTTTATTTTTCTTGCCATCATTATTGGTGGCGTGATTAGAATGCTCTGCGACATTATCGGAGACCGAATCGGACGGCCAATTGCTTATTTCTCGCTTATTATCGCGTCCGCATTGGCTTTGGGAGTAGTCTTAGTCTATTTCCCAGGCTTTTTGCCAAATCTATATGCTTTATTCGCTGGGATGATCCTTTACACACCATTGCTGATCGTCTTGGGCTTCGTTCTGGTTTGGTGGAACCCGGGACGGTACAAGGAGATGGCGAATAAGAGAAGGATGTGGGCGGATAGGCAAGAATCGGAGAAAAGATGACAAAGTACATTTTTGTGACGGGCGGAGTGGTTTCGAGCCTTGGTAAGGGGTTGGCGGCAAGCTCGCTCGGTTGCCTTCTGGAGGCTCGCGGTATGAAGGTCCAGATGATGAAGTTGGATCCGTACATTAACGTCGATCCCGGGACGATGTCGCCATTTCAGCATGGTGAGGTCTTTGTAACGGATGACGGTGCCGAGACCGACCTCGACCTTGGCCATTACGAGAGATTTACGAACGCACAGCTCTCGCAGGCAAATAACTGGACCAGCGGCCGGATCTATCTTTCCGTTATTGAAAAGGAACGGCGGGGCGATTATCTCGGAAAGACGATCCAGGTGATCCCTCACATCACGGACGAGATCAAAGCGGCAGTTCGTGCCGTTGCCGACAAGGACAAGCCGGATGTGCTGATCGTCGAGATAGGCGGAACCGTTGGCGACATCGAATCGTTGCCTTTTATGGAGGCGATCCGGCAAATGGGCAACGAGGAAGGTCGCGGCAATGCGATATTTATCCACGTAACGCTCGTCCCGTTCATCGCCGCCGCAGGGGAACTGAAAACCAAGCCGACTCAGCACAGCGTCCGCGAACTTCGCGAGATCGGTATCGCACCGGATATTCTGCTTTGCCGCTCGGATCGACCGCTTCCGCTCGACCTTCGCCGCAAGGTCGCTCTTTTCTGCAACGTTCAGGAAAATGCGGTGATCTCCGCTCTCGACGTCCCGACCATTTACGAGGTTCCGCTCGCTTTTCACGAGCAGGGCCTTGATGACCTCGTAGTCGCCGATCTGAAACTTGGCGAGCGATTTCCAAGTGCGGATCTTAAGCGTTGGCGTGAGCTGGTCTCGACCATCAAGGAGCCAAGCGGCGGGGCGGTCAAGATCGCCATCGTTGGAAAATACGTTGAACTTGAAGACTCATACAAATCGCTTCGTGAGGCCCTGACGCATGCCGGAGTAGCAAATGATCTGCGAGTTAATGTCACTTGGCTCGAATCCGAGAACCTGATGAAGGACAACTACGAGAACGACCTTCAGGATTACGATGCGATCCTGGTTCCGGGTGGATTCGGAAAGCGAGGGATCGCGGGAATGCTCCGGGCGATTCGCTATGCTCGGCGTTCCGGTACGCCTTACTTCGGCATCTGCCTCGGTATGCAGACGGCCTGCATCGAGTTTGCCCGCGACGTATGCGGGCTCCGCGACGCCGATTCGACCGAATTTAATGAGCAAACGCCTTTCCCCGTCATCTTCAAACTCCGCGATCTGGTCGGCGTTGACGAACTCGGAGGAACAATGCGGCTCGGGGCGTGGGACTGCGAGTTGAAGGAAGGTTCGATCGCAAAGAAAATTTACGGTGGGGCCGACGTGATCAGCGAAAGGCATCGGCACCGATTCGAGTTCAATCCGGAGTATCGCGACGCGCTAGAACATGAGGGATTGGTTGTCAGTGGGGTTTCGCCGGACGGGAAGTTCGTTGAAATGATCGAGCTTCCGCGTGAAACGCACCCCTATTTCGTGGCCTGCCAATTTCACCCTGAATACAAATCAAAACCGCTGGCTCCGCACCCGCTTTTCGTCGCCTTCGTAAAGGCCGCCTGGGAGAACAGGCTAAAGAGCGAAAATTTGGAGCATGATGTCTCGAGTGATAAGCAGGTCGAAATTTCCGAAAGGGCAAATATTACCGTGGAGGAGTAGATTCCAATGGTTAAGAAGGTCGATAAGCCGATTAGGCTCTATGTCATCACGATCTTTATATTTGTCGCCTATGGCTTGTTCCCGCTTGTTTCGGTATTCCCGTTTACCGGGGGCCTGTTACTCGTTGGTCCGCGATTCTTACCGTACAACGGTTCGGTCTTGGTTCTGCAGGACGCAAACGGTGAGATCCCGATACTACTGCTTATCATTACAATTTGCTTGAGTTTGTTCTCCGTGGGAGCAGCGTTGATCACATTTTTTGGCGTTGGTGAGGCACGTTGGGCTACACTGGGCTTATTGACCCTCAACGTTGCATGGTGGTTCTATCTTGTTATTAGCGCCATTATGGAGGTTGGAAATGCTCCACAATCATTTGAATTGGCGATGCAACTGCTGTTTCCTCCGCTTTGGCTAGCATTCGTCTGGTGGAACTGGACGCGACCCGATATTAAAGCTTGGCTCGATTATCAAGCGAAACTAGATAGCTGATGCAGTCATTCAATATAGAAAATGTGCCATTTGGCAGCGGCGAGCTTTCGTTCATCCTCGGGCCGTGCGTTGTCGAGTCTTACGAGCATGCTTCGATGATGGCCCGGTCGATCAAGGAGGTCTGCGATCGGGTCGGGGTTAAGTTTGTTTACAAGTCGTCATTCGATAAGGCGAATCGCAGTTCGATCGAGAGCTTTCGCGGGGACGGGATGGACGCGGGGCTCGATGTGCTTCGGCGTATAAAGGAAGAGTTCGGCGTCCCGGTCATCACGGACATCCACGAACCTTGGCAGGCGGAGCCGGTTGCGGAGGTCGCTGACATCCTGCAAATCCCCGCATTTCTTTGCCGGCAGACCGATCTGCTGGTTGCCGCGGCTAGAACGGGAAAGGCCGTAAACGTCAAAAAAGGACAGTTTCTCGCCCCCTGGGACGCTAAAAACATCGTCGAAAAGCTCCATGCTGCGGGCTGCGAAAAGATATTGCTGACCGAACGCGGGGCGAGCTTTGGCTATAACAATCTCGTCGTCGATCTTCGCTCTTTTCCGATAATGCGTTCGTTTGGGGTACCGGTCGTTTTCGATGTGACCCATTCGCTGCAATTGCCGGGCGGACTTGGTAAAGCAACCGACGGGCAAGGCCAATACATCGAACACTTTGCTCGTGCCGGTGTTGCCTGCGGCGTCGATGCCGTATTTATGGAGGTCCACAACGACCCCTCAAAGGCTCCGAGCGATGGCCCGAATCAACTGCCGCTTGCCCGGCTGGAACCGCTCCTTACTACTCTTAAGAAGATTCACGAACTTATAAATGCTTGATCGACGAACACTAGTCTTACTTACAGCGGTTATCTTTCTGATTGCAATATCCGCAACGGGCCAGACGGATAACAGGGTCACGGCGACATGGCAAGTGGTGTCGTACGACATCGCAGCCTCGCTCCCTTCAAATGAAAACGACCGCAACCTTACCGCAAAGGCAACCATTCGCGTACGCAATGTAACCGAACGCCCCGCGACCAGCCTTACACTCCGCATTAATCAGAACGCCGAGATCATTTCAACCAGCGTTAACGGATCGGTGATCGATGCGGCAAAAAGCCAGGAACGGCTCGGCGGCGCAACGCTTCAACGCATTGCTCTGCGTGTGCCGGCAGTCCCTGCCGGCGGGGAACTGACCGCGGTAGTTGACTACAAACTCCCAGTTACGGACAACACCGGCGTCAATTCGATCTCTCCGGTCGCTTCGCATTTTTTGCCCCTTTCATTCTGGTACCCAACGCCGAATAGCTGGTTCTTCGCCCGCGGGGCCGACTACGCTCCCTTCAAGGTAAGGCTAACGACACCTGCCGGGCTCACGTCGATAAGTGCCGGAGCGGAATCTGCGGGAGTTTTTGACAACAATCTCAATGGTCAACCCTTCGTCGCTGCGGGAAACTGGGATCGTGCGGACAGTTCTGGGATTTCGGTTTACATTCCGAGAGGATCCGGCGAGATGGCGAAAGCGAGGGCGGCGGATCTAGCGACACTTTTCAGTGAGGCGAAGGCATTCACCGAGAAGATACTCGGGCCCGCACCGAATGTGCCTCTTCGGCTTGTTGCAATGCGGCGCGGCGGCGGATTTGCCACGGGAGGTACGATACTTATCGACGAAGCTGTTTTTCGCAGGGAAAAGATCGATTCTTTCACAGCAATGAACGTTGCCGAGGCGGCCGCGAAACTTTGGCTAGGCGAGGCAAACAGATTGACAGACGACGGTGCGGGCGTTATCCGCGAGGGCCTCGCCCGATACCTTGCGACCAAGTTTCTCGCTACAAAGTACGGCCCTGAGGTTGGAGAGGTCGAAGTGCTTCGTCAGCGGATCGCCTACGCAGCCATCGCTCGGCGAGATGCCCCGCTCAACGTAGTTACGCCGCTTGATGATTACTACTTCGCGGCGGTAGCAAATAAAGGGGCGATGTTTTGGCGGGTAATGGAGAGAAAGCTGGGATCAACGGAATTCAATAACAAACTTCGTGCCGCATTGTCCAAAGAGACAACACGGCTTACCGATGTCCGTCGCGAGTTTGAGAGCCAGAAAGAAGTAGTTGACTATATGCTTGACCAGCCCACAGATATGAATCTGCAGGCCGGCTTGCCGCAAGCTGCCGGTGGGGAGTGGAAAGTCGCTCTCAGGAACACGGGACCGATAGACGTTACCGTTGAAGTGGTCGCCCGGCTTGAAAATGGCGAATCAATGTCTGCCCCGGCAACTATCAGAGCAAGGAGTTTTGGCGAGATAAATTTCAGAACGTCAACCCGAATTTCTCGGGTCGAGGTCGATCCGGAAAAGCTCTATCCCCAAAACGATTATTCGGATGACGTCGCACCGCGGGAGTTCACGGACAGCGATCTTCTTCTTGCGGTCAAACGGGAGTTTGACCGGCAGGAGTTTGCCGCCGCTGAAAAGAATGCCCGGCAAGTGCTTGCCGAGTTTCCGAGGTTCGACGACGTCCGCATACTTCTTGGCCGCTCGCTGCTTGCTCAAAACAAGATATCGGAAGCTGAACGCGAGTTTAGAGCGGTGCTCAATGAAACGCTCCCGACCTCGCGATCGCTTGGTTGGGCGAATGTAGGGGTTGCGGATGTCGCCTTGCGTACGAATCGGAACTCGGAAGCAGCGACACACGCTAACGCGGCGATCATGGCCGATTCCGAATATGGAGCCGGCCTTGCCGCTCGCAATCTACGCAACCGGATAAACCAGCGTTCTTCAGTTGATGAATCCATAAAGGCCTATTTCACTCAGTTCGACCGAGCGGCTATCTCAAATCGAAAGTCCGAACTCGATGCCCTGGCTGTTCCGGGCGAGGTCAATCGCTTTGTCAGCGGCATCTCCGGCCAGGCAACCAACTGGACAACTACTGTTCTGCATGCAGATATGTTCGATGCGAATACAGCGATCGTCGAAACGAATCTGAATGTCCGTTTGCTGACCCGCGAACCCGAAGCGGGAACGGCGGTGTTTCGGTTGTTAAGGACAGGTTCGGGATGGAAGCTCGCTGGAGTCGAGATCTTCGAAGTACGGTAAGAGCCTTCGTATGCAGAACGACAAGATTCGTGAAAAGGCCCGCAGTATTCGATTGCTCCTAATGGACTGCGATGGCGTATTGACCGACGGCAAACTCTATTTCGGTCCGAGCGGAGAAGCGATGAAGGCCTTTCACGTTCGCGATGGACAGGGGATTGTTGACTGGCACAGAGCTGGCTTTATTTCAGGGATAATTTCTGGGCGGCGGTCGGAAGGGATCGTTGAGGCTCGTGCCAGTGAGCTTGATATCAGATTTGTCGTCACCGGATCGAACGATAAAGTAGCGGACCTTGAACGGATACTCTCTGAAACTGGCATTAAGGACGAGGAAACCGCATTCATTGGAGACGACCTCGGCGATCTTGGTTTGATGCGACGGGTTGGAATTCCGGTCGCAGTTGCAGATGCGGTTAAAGATGTGAAGGCTGCGGCGGCCTATGTAACAAGAGCCAAAGGCGGCGAGGGGGCGGTCCAGGAAGTGATCTATCTGCTGCTGGAAGCCCGGAAAGATTGATACCACTCCTCGTCCGGCTCTTGTCGGCGTCTAAAATTTCTGCAATAATTCCGTTCTCAAAGCGGGCGTAACTCAATGGTAGAGTGTCAGCTTCCCAAGCTGAAAGTTGC
>ERZ761602.6778-NODE-6778-length-12574-cov-7.912054_pt1 | contig 12574 bp, 12 predicted proteins | sample MGYA00512165_ERZ761602 | MGnify/ENA primary metagenome ERZ761602 (study PRJEB28899, sample SAMN02445085) | bioreactor sludge metagenome | biome: EBPR sludge; isolation source: Thorneside wastewater treatment plant | place: Australia: Brisbane, Thorneside... | reverse complement strand
GCCCCGAGACGGCGAATCAGGACCGCCGCTTGCAAAAGAGGAACCCACTCTGCTACACTTCATGGTTCGGGCGCGAGATTTTTCGTGCCTGCGGAGACCAGAAAGACCATGGCCAAAAAAGGCGAAAAGCGGGAAATCATCCGGTTGGTGTGCACCGAGGATAGCAAGAACTACTACACCACCACCAAGAACAAGATGAACACTCCCAACAAGTTGGAACTCATGAAGTACAACCCCAACTTGCGAAAGATGACCCTGCATCGGGAAAAGAAGTAAGTTTAAAGAGAAGGACCTGAGCGATGCCCAACCCAAAACGACGATTTAGCCACCAGCGCACGGCCAAGCGGCGGACCCACTACACCACGGATCTGCCCGAACTGCAGCCGAACAAGCAGGTCGGCGGAAACCCTTTCCACCTGCGCCACCATGCCACCCCGGACGGATATTACAAGGGCCGACGGCTCCCAGGATTCAAGGACTAATCCCCTCCTTTCGGGAAGTGCGAGAAGATCTCACTCGACCTCTAGGGGTTCGGTGAGATTTTCATTTAGCCACCATGCCGCCCTGCGTCATCTTGATTTCTGGTCCTCCGGCAGCGGGCAAGTCGACGCTCGCCCGGGCGCTCGCCGAGAGGGATCCGCTGAGCATCGTCATCCCCGTGGATGCTGTACGAGAATGGGTGGTCGGTGGACTCCTGATGCCCTTTCCCGAATGGACCGAGGCCACGGCGGAGCAGTACTGTCTGGGTGAAGATGCCGCCGCCGATGTAGCTCGGCGCTATTTTGGGCAGGGCTTTACTGTCTATCTGGACCATTGTCGATTGCCCCACAACATCGACCAATGGGTCGAGCGTAGCCTCGGCGGGCTCCCGGTCCGGAAGGTCGCTCTGGTCCCGCCCCTGGAGGTGAATCTCGAGCGGAACCGTTCGCGGACCAACAAGGCGTTTGAACCGCGGTTGCTGGATCCCATCGTCACCGAGGTCCATGAGGCCTATCGTGCGGCCGATCTCCGCGATTGGCTTGTGCTCAGGGGAAACGAACCAACAAAGGCCCTCGTTGAGGAGGTCCAGCATTTATGACAGGTCTTCTAGGGGTTTTCTGATGTATCCTGTAGATGTTTCGGGGGACTTTCACCCGAATTCTTTGGAGAGGGTAATGAAAACACTTAGTTTGCTCTTTGCGCTTGGCGCTGTACACATGGCTTCGGCCGCATTCATCTCGACCGGTAATCTCGGTCCTCGCATCGCTGTTGGAGCCCAGGGCGGGGTTACCTCCGCGGAACTCGACATCAACGACCTGCTCGTCGGCGGGACGTCGAGCGTCACCTTCAAGACCGGAACTTGGAACAGCGAAAACGACAGCCCCGAGAACTACATTTTTGTCGAGGCGCTCATCAACGGGACTTCGGTTGGCGTTTTTGATGTCGGGCGCGGCTACATCCTCCCTGGCGCGACCTTCACCTCCTACGGCTCGAACAGTCTTCTCGTTCAGGGTAAGAACCTCTTCGAACTCAAGGCGGTGAATCCCCGAGTTTATTATGACTTTGCCCTTGGCCAAATCGACGTGAGATACACGGCCGTCCCTGAGCCCGCTACCATGGCTGCCCTCGGACTTGGTCTCGTCGCGGCCCTCCGGCGCCGACGCGCCTAGATCCGACCTGAGGCGGGAGGTTTCTTGGCGAAGCCTCCCGCCTCTTCGCGGGTAACTTGAGAGGCATGACCGATTTTGCCATCGCCTGGGAACTCTCGCGCGGCCGCTTTGTGGCTGCCTTGGATGGGTTGACCGCCGAACAGCTAAACTTCCGGCTGCATCCCAACAGCCTTACGATCGGGGAAATGGCGTTGCACGTTGCGGGAGTCGAAGTCTCTTTTGCGACCCAGCTCCTCGGCCAGACACCGGTCGGAGATTTGGAGCGGCTGCGGATGGCGGCCACCGATGGATCGGTCAACGATAACCCCTTTCCCTTTTCGGTGGAGGAAATCACTCCCGCTCGCGTGGCTGAATCCTTGCTTGCCTCGCGAGCCTTGGCCGAGCAGGTCATCCTAGAGCCGACCCCGGAGATCTTGGCCAAAGAGATTCAAAGCGCGCTCGGTCCGATCATCACCGGGAGCGGGGCCCTAGCGCGGCTCGCTTTTCATCCCGGCTATCACCAGGGTCAGGTCTATCTGATCGCCACCAGCCCCGGCTTCCCGTCCGGCGCACCTAGTCAGCCTCACTAGTCGTCAACTTGACCCCTGATTCGGTCGACGATGAGGGCCACGATCGCCATGAGAAGCCCTGGCACGCTGAGGAACCCAAGGGTGAGCAGGAGGGCATCGGCTGCATCATTGGGGCCGCTTGGCTGGCGGTTCAGCCCCCCCATCAGATCAATGGTGTATTTGATCCGGCCGGTACTCAACAACCCGAGCGCAATCAGGCAGATCGGGGCGAAGACCACCAGCATCGCCCGGCCGAAGAAGTTCCCTCCCGCCACGCAGAGAAAATGAACAAAGAGCGTGACACGCCAGAGCGCTACGATGCAGAGAAAACATAGATTCGCATACTGGGCGCCTTCCAGCGACATAAACGCCTCTACTGGGATTCCGTAGATCACCGCCGGAGGGGCCGTCATTGAGATCACCGTGAGGATTCTTGTGAAAGAGAGGTTCTCATAACCTTGTAAGGCGTTACTGACCCACATCACCGACGTAAGAAGAAAGATATAGACGAGTGAGCCGAGGCCCAACTTGGCCCAGATCGGGGCCTCAGGAAAATCCCAATTCCGCAGAATTCCCACCATCCAGGTGAAACAAAATCCGACCGCGAAGTGCCAAAGTCCGAAGCGCTCATAATCCTTTTGGTCGGCCCTAAAAGTGAGAAACTTCCAAAGATCGGTGAAGATCGCCTTCATGATTTGGAGACTTTTGATCGGTAGATTTTGGTTCGCAATGACGCCCGTTTTTGGGTGGCTTCGGGTGAATAGACTAACGAGACCATTTCGCGGAACCTTTCGCTCAATCTCTCAGGACTGAAGTATTTAGGATGAAAGACGACATCGAAAAGTGTGCACTTCGACCAGAATCGATCTTCAAGGAGGCGGTTCTCGGCCCGCAACTTTCGATACAGTTCCGTTCCCGGGAAGGGTGTCAGCAGCGTCAACTGAACTTCGGAGAGGTCGGACTTTTGGATAAATTCCCAGGTTCGGTCAAAGGTCTCTTCCGTGTCGGCATCGAATCCAAAGATGAAGCAGCCATTGACCGAGATCCCGGCGGACTGAATCCGTTGAATTTTCTCTCTATACTCTGCCAGACGCTTGCGCTTCCAGCTTCGCGTATCGGTATCTTGTAGGGAATCTTCTTGGACGGATTCGAACCCGATGAGCACCTGCGCGCAGCCCGATCGAGTCAAGCTTTCCAATAGGGCTTCGTCATCAGCCAAAGAGAGATCCGTTTCGGTGAACCATCGCATCGTGGGATATTCCGAGAGTAGATTTACCAGATCCCGACTCCAACCTTTGTTTCGAAAAGTATTATCATCGGCAAGTTCGATAAAGGGGTCGGGCCAGATCGATTGGATTGCATTCAACTCGTCGCGAATCCGATCCAAAGATTTCAATTTATAGGGGCTTATCAACCGGCTCGCCGCACAAAAGATGCAATCTAGAGGACAACCGCGGGTTGTTTGCATCGGAATACGATTGTAACGGGCGACCTCCAGCAAATCAAACCGAGGGAGAGGAGTGGATTCGAGCGCATTTGGCGCATGCATTCCGGAATATTGTGGCTTTAAATGCCCACTTTCGAGGTCACGGAGAAGGTCTGGCCAGACCCATTCACCTTGCCCCAGCACCACCGCATCGCAGTGAGCAGAGACTTCCGCCGGAAGAACACTGGCATGGAGACCCCCCATCACTACGGGAATCTTGGCCTGCCGTAGGGTGTCGGCGATTTGGTAGGCGTCTTCAATCCGCGCCGATAGGCTGCTGATCGCGACGAGGTCAGGGGCCTCCGCGATTATCTTCGGAAGGATTTCAGGTTGGAGCTCATCCACTTCGCGGTACTTGATCTGCCATGAATCGGGGGTGGCTCCGGCGATAGTCAATAGGCCAAGGCTTGGCATCGACGCAATCACCTTGCCCCGCTCGATGAAGCCCGGCAACGTCATGCCCAGTGCGCGCAACTCGGGATCGACGATCCTCACTCCGCTCATCGCAATCAGAATCAACTTCTTTGTCATGGATCCACTCTGGATACTTTGACTCTTTTGGGTAGCCTTACGCTCGATGTGGATAGCGGACTCGCCGGAGTGGGAATTCGTTCGCCGGAGCTTTCTGCAGCCGGTCGTCGAATCGACTCCACAGGTAACCAGCGGGCCGGTCCGATTGGGGGATCACGTGCTCTTTCGATTCAAGGCCCCCGAAGGGACGGTCGCCGTCTATTTGGCCGGCGGATTCAACGGATGGGCGGGAAACAGTAACGGAAAAGTCACCAATCGCCGGTATTCAATGACGAGCGGGCCGAATGGTGAGTTCACCCGCTGGGAGCAACTGGGGCCCGGGGAATGGAGCTACAAGTTTGTCCATCAGGACCGGACTGGCAAGCAGACTTGGGTCTCCGATCCGGCCTTGGGCGACCTCGACCCAGATGGAAATTCTCGCCTTCGGTTCGAGTCGATCCCAGACTCCTTCGTCGCTCCTCCCGCTTCTTTCCTCGTACCTCGCCGGCCAAGCCGACGGAAGCCACCCGAAAACTTTTTGCTTCCGCGAGCTAGGTACAGTCCGGGGGCCAAGCTTCCGGTCGGAGGGCAGGTGCTCGAACCCACTGGCCGAGTCCTTCAAAGCGGACCTGCGCTCACGGCTCCGAAGACCCCGGGCGGTTACCGAGTTTTGGATGCGGCGGGGCGAGAAGCCATTCTCTCGGTCGCAACCGACCCGGCCCAGGACTTGCGTTATGGGTTCTACACGAGCTATCAAACTCTCGGCGCCAACTACGGAAAGAAGGCCGAGATGCTCCGTGGGGCGCACCTGAACGCGGTCGAATACTACGACTACTTTCCCGCCCATGGCCGTTATGTCCCGCCGCGCGAGGTCTACCAATTTGAGCCCTTTGGAGTGACGATCAACGGGCTGGACGTCCATTCGAAAATCGAAAGCGCTCGGTCGATGGGCATTTTGAACCTGGCATATGTGGCAGCCTATGCCGCGAGTGAGAGTGTTTACCGCGCCCACCCGCACCCGATGACGGATGAGCGCGGCGTGCCCAAGGTCTTCAACGGGAGGATCTTGCCCGAGGATCAGGCCGACCCAAAATGGTTTTGGCTAATGGACGTCGGCCCTTCTTCACCCTGGCGTGATCACGTCCTCGATGAGTTCCGCCGTGCTCTCGCATATTTTGACGGATTTGCCCTGGATACCTATGGAGACCAAGACGATACGAAGTTTTTCGCACCGAAAAGTCCGGCGAATGGACAATTATTGAAGGATGTCCTCCAAGGGTTTGTCTCCGAAGTAGGTCGTGTCTCGCGCCGAACAAAGCCTGGCTCCATCCTTTGTTTCAATAGTGTCAACGAGTTTGGAATCGGGTCCATGGCTGAAGTGACCGACTTCTTGTTCCTGGAACTCTGGCGGGAGCATTCCCCTAGGCTGGCCGACCTGGTCGACATCGGGTCTTATCATCGAGACCGGGATGGTCAGCGGGTGATCCTCAAGCTGTATCCAGCGGACATGGAGCCCGCGCAGAAACTCTGGCCGACTCAGACGCTGCGGCGGGTGATGGGCGCGGCTATGCTTGGTGGGGCATCGCTGATGGCGGCGGGCGAGCCGGACGAGACAAAGGGGCAGATGCACGGCCTCCAGTCGCTCTACTATCCCGACCACCAGCCGATGCCGAGGGACACATTTGAGGTGCTGAAGGCCTACAATCGGCACGATGCGCTCCTCTATGGCCTCACCCACGGGGCCGATGTCCAGAATTCGGATTGGGCGCCACGGATCCCTGAGTTCCTTTCGACCGCGCGGGTGTCCCCGACGCGCAGGACCGTCGCCATCCAGCTCTTGCGAACGGGGCCAGAGCCTCGTTGGTATCGACCCGTCGAATCGCCGCCGTTGGGTGATCGAGTCTTTCGATTCGATCTTCCTCCTGGAGTTCAACCTAAGGAGATTTTCTATGCCTCGCCCGACCTGGCCGAAACGTCCAACTTTGCGCAATGTCGTTTCCGGATCGTGGATCGAGTTCTGGAAGTGGCGGTCCCGAAGTTTCATACTTACGGGACGCTACTTCTTCAGTTCTGATGCGAACGTAATCCAATGACTCGTTCTTGGCCCAAACTTTAGACCATAAGCGACGACCTCATCATCACTGTAGTTGTGCATCAAGAGGCGACCATTTTGGATCTCTGCCGGGCGAACGGGGCCGGGTTCGAGTTCGAAAAAGACCCCTTCTGGCGAGCGGTCCGCCCCAGTTTTCTTGGGTTCATCGAGCCGCTGGAGCACCGGAAATCGAACCGAATGCTCGGCCCCGAACTGCCGAGCCCGCTCTTCTGAGAAGGCACCGGTGTAGGGCAAGAATCGGTACTGCGCTCGCACGGAGCCCGGTTGGACGGGATCACAATTACATTGCCAATAGTTGTTGGTGACCATCCCCACCAGGTGGCTGGCGTCTTGATCGAATTTCAAGGCCGCGCGGCCAAACATCGGGTCGCCAAACATGAACAGCGGATTAAACGAGCAAGCAACCACTACTCCGCGTTCTCCGTTGCTGATATCCACGAAGGTTTGGGCCGTAAAGTGATCGTGGCAACATCCGGGGATTTGGTCGAGCCCGGGGCGATAGACGCATCCGCCACCATCAATGCGTGCGACGGCACCGGGGATGTCGAAGGGTAAATCGACGTAGCGTGCCCGGGGACTCGGATCCCAGGGCTCCACCCACTCGAGGGTCAGCCCGATCCATTCCGCATCCGAGGGGAACTCCCAAATCGTCCGGCAACCATCCTGGAGGGACTCGATCCAGGTGCCAAGCGGGATCTGGATGACTCGCCAAGACTCGATGGGTCCGTTCTCCAGCAGACGGTAGGGCGGGGGTTGAACCCACCCGCTCGGGATCTCGATTTCTGTGGCTCCCCAGTCCATTTGGAAGAGCGCGTCTTGGGTCATGCTCGGATCGATCGGAACCTCTTGCCGGAGCCCGCCAAAAGGCTTCGAGACCAAATCACGCCATTGGCACAGCCCAATATCTGAGTCGAACCGTACATTTTCCACCGGGTTTTCCACAAATCCACATTCTTTGCGGCCGGCTCTTGGGTCAACCAGAAGATTCTTTCGCGAAAAAACTTGGTACCCAAAGGGTGGCAGGGTTACGGGTTGAATCAGGCTATGGGGAGATTGGCCCCAAGTGTCACCATATCCGGCGTCCGAAAAAACGCGATCAAAGTCGATGTTTCGATCCTGATAATGTCTTTGAGCGGTGGGGTCACCGCTGAAGCCTCCCCGGGAGTGTTCAACCCCGGCAGGCACCATTCCTCGAAAGGTCGCGGGGTAAGGCAGAGGATTCACGACGAGAATCCCGTCGGTCTCTGGAATCTCAGAAGCTAGTTCTCCGAGGAACTCCCGCTGCCAGTAAGTCGATTCCGTTCGGGCCGTCGCCGCGTAGCTCGATTTGTGAATTCCCTGGGCCCAAGGGTCATCGAGGTGGGTTGACCGTGCCCAGTCTGCGTTCCAAGTGTGTTCGATGTAGTCAAGGTTGGCCTCTCTGGCTGTCGTCTCCACGCTTCGTCCGAGAACCGCTCCAAGGAGTGCGGTGCTGCGGATTCGGACCCGATTCTCGCGCACGATCGCCAGCTCGCGCGCTCGGCTCAATGCTCCAAAGATCCAAAAGTCCGTCCAATCTCCTGCGATGATCGGAGAGTCTTCTGCCCAAATAAGGCCATCTCCCCAGAAATCCTCCATAGTGCCAAGGTGGATTCTAGGTGACTTACCGGACGCATTCCAGGCCCGGATCCAAGGTGCGATGCTCTCATTGGGAGCTCCGTTGTCCCCAAACGTATGAATGGCGGTGAGGAGCAATCCTGGCCACCGGTAGCCACCTTCATCAAGGTGCTGCTGAAGCCGTGGGAGCCAGCGATGCTCGAAATCGTAGGTGTCGGATGCCCCGATTCCAAAGCGGTTCGCCGCGCCATAAGGAAAGCCGTTGAAGACGGGAAGCATCCGCCCGCTGGGGCCTTGCCAACGGAAGATCTCGGGTCGCCGTCCCGGCGCTCGCCCAAAGTGGGTGTTGATGGCAGTCGTGTAACTCAGAACCCCCGCATCTAGGAGGACATCGACGAGGTCCCAGTTTTGGCCATTGACATCACAACTGAGGGCGTGGCGGGCTCCGCGGGCTCCGTGGCCACTGACCGCCAGTTCCCCTAGGTCGGCGAGCGGGGTTTGGTGGTTGCGTAGTGCCAAGAACTCTAGCTGGCCACGCTCAATCGGACCGCTGAGGTCGGGCAAGCTGTCGCCGTGCGAGGCCAAAAAGCCCTGAGTCTCGACGCTCCAGCAGAACCTCTCGCCAGGTGGAAAGTCCTTCTCGGCCTCAATCAGCTGCAGGCCCCGATCGAGAAAGGCCCTATGCAAGCGCAAAACGGTCGGTCGATCGTGAGTAAATCCGTAGTCGGTATGACTGTGGTGAACGATGTAAATCGTCTCAAGGCCCATGGCTCCCTGAGTCTAGCGAATCAGAGTCGGATCTCGATTGGGAAGACTGCCTTGAGCGTAACGTTGCTTCGGAACTCCAGTGCGTTGGGGTCGCCGACAATTAGGAAGTACTCCACCCCACGGCCCCCGGCTCGGTTGTAGCTAAGGTAGGGGTTAATCTTGTTGTCGCGCAGCACCGCTCGGCCGCTGATGCTCTGGAAAAGATCCATTTCCCAGCTCGTTCCAAAGATCAGCTGACGAGACTCCCCTTGGTAGGTTTGCCACTCACCGGTGAGGGAGGTCTGAAGCCTCTGAAAGGGCCGGTAACGAAGGGCGAGCGAATGCTCTTGAAAGGGATTCTCCGAGAATCGACCGTTGGTGTAGGTGTATTCCCATCGGCGGTAGGGATCTCGCCGCGGCTGCTCGATACTCAGAGAGATGCTATGGTCGTCGAAGTTTTGGAATCGCGAGATGCGGGCATCGATGTCGATGTCGAACGCGGATCGGGTAGTTAGGGAGCCATACAAGCTGGCGGAGCGTCGATAGGGGGTGCCATCGGTGCGCCAATAGTTGGTGAAGTTGAGGTAGTACTCACTCTCCTGAATCGGACCCTTCGTGTAGACCTGTTCGATCCCAAGACCTGAGGCGAACCCCTTGAAGTCGGTGTCGTTCACAAAACCCAATCGCGGGCGGTAGTCGCGCTCGACCATTCGCGCGTTGAAGTAGGTCGTGAAGTTCCGGACGCTGTAGTCCGCGCCAAATTCCAGGCTCCCACCTCGTCCAAGTTGCTCGTCGAAGGTAGCCCCGGCTTGGTAGTAAACAAGGAGTGGGCCAACGCCTTGCCCGTAGTTCATCCATACCGCGTCGTTGCTCCGGTTGGCCTCGCGCAGACTTGTGGTCGCAATGTTCAAGTTGCTGCGGTTGGTCGGGGTGTAGGTGTAGCTTGCGACAGTCGCGGCCTGACGGTCCAAAGTTGAGAGGGCCATCACCCCGAACTCTTGACGGTCTGTTAGGCGGCCATATGTTTTTGCGCCGACGTCGAAAGAGCGGATCCTTTGGCTGGCGAACAATCTATCCCGGAACCCAGTCTGGAAAAACCCGGAACCCTCTCGAAAAAACGGTCGCGTTTCTCCCGCGAGTCGTTCGAAAAAGCTGAGATCCAAGGAGAGGACTTCGTTCTCGACGTTTCGGAAATCGGGGTTGACGGTCGCCACCGCTTCGATCTGGTCGGTCACCGGTAATCGCAGGTCCAAGCCCGTGTTGTAGAGTGACTTGTCGCGACCTGCGCCGAGGTATCCGTAGGGAAGAAGCTGGATTGAGCGGCCACTCTGCGCCGGAGGGATCACGACATCCTTCCAGCTCCCCGTGTTCTCGATACGGCCCTGACTCGTATCTCGCCAAACAAAGTCCCGTTGAAATCGGGGCATATAGCGACTAACGTTCACTCTGGCTGTGCGGGCCCCGGGGGAGGGCAGGCGCATCAGGTTCCATGGGATCCGGGCTTCTACTTCCCAGCCCGACTCGGTTCGACGACCGGCGCTCTTGATCTCCCCGATCCACTCCAGCTTTCCGGCGCGTCCGCCCGCTATCCCTAGGGAATAGGCCCCGGCCGGATTCACCGAAAACGAGTTAAAGTTGGAGAGATTGCCGAAAGGGTCAATCGAGAAGGTCACCGAGTCGTCGCCGGCCAGGCTGGCGTTTCGGCGAAATTGGTTGGTTTGAACGGTTTCCGGTCGAGAATCTGCGGCTCGGTAAGCAAAGTAAATGTAGTTTTGGTCATAAGCCAGCCAAAACTGTCCGGTTTCGGGTGCGTCTTTACCCGTATCGCGATCGATGAGGCCCTCGCCCCGGGCATAGCTCTCCCACTCGCCGGGTTCCAAGATCCCGTCGATGGAGGGCGGAGTTTCCGCAATTCGCGCCGGGAGTTCGCCGCTGGAGTCCGAAAGTTGCGTAAGCAATAAGGGAAAGATGGCAACCGTCGGCAAACCTAGCACGCCCCAAAACTACTGGACGAATCTCCCGAAAGTTCCCTCCGTCGCCCTAGCCGTGCTGGCTCTGACCGGATGCGGAGAGGGTTTTCGCCCCGAGCCCCGAACCGATAATCCAGGTCCCCGGGCAGGGTGGTTGCAGGGCACGACCTGGCAGGACCAGCACTTGGATACCAAGAAAGCGGCCGCGGATGTCCCCAATGTTGCGCTGTTTGGCGACTCTCTTTTCCAGGATTTCGGGGGGCCAAAACGAAGGGTGGAGGCGCCTGGGGCAGACTCTTTCGCCCAGCATCTGGCCCCCATGAGCACGGCCAACTACGGTATCGCGGGGGACTCGGCTGCCCACCTCTGGTTTCGGATCCGAGACGGATTGCTGGAACCCGCCCCCCGGGTCGCGATCATCCTGATTGGGGCGAACGACGTCGGCGGGCCCGGCCCCAGCGCGGTGGTTAAGCGCATCCGGACGGTCTATGACGAAATCAAGAAGAAGGTTCCTGCGCCAAAGGTCGGCATCGTTCAGCTCTTGCCGCGTGGGGACTCCATGGCACAAGCGAGCCGGGCCGCCGAGGTGGCACTGGATCAATGGGCCAAAGAGAATCCGGATGTCAAATTCCGCGACTTCGGCGCCATTTTCCGCGGGCCCGATGGACGACTTCGGGAGGAACTCTTTGAATCGGATCGACTCCACCTGAGCCCGCTGGGATACGCACGTTGGGCGCCGGAGCTGGCCAAGTTCATCCGCGAACTGGATCCGGCTCTTCCATCGGGAACCAGCCCGGCGCGTTCCGGATCCGGTTCGCCAGGCCGGTCGGCAAAACCAGGCGAGCCTCCGCGTCCTGAGCCGGAAAAGTAAGGTTGACCGGCTCGTCGGCAATGAGCTTTTCGGCGCATCGGACTTCGGTGATCGCAGCCCGCCCGACGGCCATCAGGTCGGCCCCGAGGTCCAGCCCGCCTTCGACATCTGCGGCCCTTTGCACGCTCCCGACTCCGATCAGGGGCAGGCGTCCGGCCATCTGCTCGGCGACTTTCTTGAGGGTTGGTCCCTCAAAGCTGCCGTGGTGGCTACCTTGGTCCCAGCGGCCGAGACTCACGTGGAGAAAGGCAAGAGGAAATCCGCAAAGTCGGTCGATCAGCGCCGCCGTGTCGTCCCACCGGATGCCCGGCGACTCCAACTCTTCGGGAGAAAACCGGTAGCCGATGGGGAAGTCGCCCGGAACAGCGGCCAAGCATGCCTCGACGATTCTCTGGCTAAAGAGCAAACGGTCGGCACCCCACCGGTCGTCGCGGCGGTTGCTGTGCGGGCTGACGAATTGCTGGAGAAGGTAGGTATTGGCGCCGTGAATCTCGACCGAGTCGAACCCGGCTTCATGCGCGCGCCGAGTCGCTGCGGCAAAGGCGGCGATCACTTCCTCGATCTCCGCTTCGGTCATGGCGTGGGGCGTCTCGGCCCCTTCGCGCTCGCTGGGGATGGCCGAGGCCGACCAGGGCTGGTTTCCACTGACGCGAGAAGGTGCCTGGCGCCCGCCGTGATGGATCTGCAGACAACTCAGGTTTCCGGCTTGGCGAATCGCGTCGGCGGCTCGCTTGAGGCTGGGGAGTCGGTCGTCGCTTTCGCACCCCCACTGACCGGGGAAGGCTTTTCCGCTGGGGTGGACAAAGCAGGCCGCCGTCATCATGAGGCCCCACCCAGGTCGGGCCGCCAGATAGGTCTCTTCTTTGGGGTCTAGCGTCCCATCGGGCAGGCTCGCATAGGTCGTCATCGGCGCATAGACCAACCGATTGGGCAGGGTCAGGGGGCCGAGTTGGAAGGGAGTTTCGCGCACATCAGGATTCTACGCGGTTGGTTAGGGGATAGGGGATAGGGGATAAGTTTCGAACCCTCGCGCCGCCCGGCCCGGGGCCACTCCCGGGTGGGACCCCGGCCGCCTTCGGCGTCT
>ERZ761602.6777-NODE-6777-length-12575-cov-63.581310_pt1 | contig 12575 bp, 13 predicted proteins | sample MGYA00512165_ERZ761602 | MGnify/ENA primary metagenome ERZ761602 (study PRJEB28899, sample SAMN02445085) | bioreactor sludge metagenome | biome: EBPR sludge; isolation source: Thorneside wastewater treatment plant | place: Australia: Brisbane, Thorneside... | reverse complement strand
AGCGAAGTTGCTCGCGTCGAAACGGGTGATCGGACCGATGCCGCTCTTGCCGGCGATCAGGTTGGACCAGGCTTCGGTAACAGTATTGCCGACAGGCGAGATCACGCCCAGACCGGTGACGACGACTCTACGACGCGACACAGGCGACTCCGTTGAAATCGTTGGGGAAAATCAAACCTGTCCGGTTCCCGCAGCGGGGGCGGCAACGCGGACAGGACGCGCTGGGAAAGCGCGGGGATTACTTCTTGAGGTGGGCGTTGACGTAGTCGATCGCCTGCTGGACGGTGGTGATCTTCTCGGCCTCTTCGTCCGGGATCTCGCACTCGAACTCTTCTTCCAGCGCCATGACCAGTTCCACGGTGTCCAGCGAATCCGCGCCCAGATCATCGACGAACGAAGACTCGGTCTTGATCTCCGATTCGTTCACGCCAAGTTGCTCAGCGACGATCTTCTTGACGCGCTGTTCGATGTTCTCCATGAACCAACTCCTTCCTGAGGGTGACAGGTGAATGTAAAAAGCCGGCGTATTCTACCAAAACGCCGCAGAACCGCTATCCCGACGCGAATCAGGACATGTACATGCCGCCATTCACGTGCAGGGTGGTCCCCGTCACGTAGGCGGCAGCGGGGGAGGCGAGGAACGCCACGGCGCCGGCGATTTCTTCCGGACGACCGAGGCGGCCCAGCGCGATGTTGCCGAGCAAGGCGTCGCGCGCGGCTTCGGGCAGCGCGCGCGTCATGTCGGTGTCGATGAAACCGGGGGCGACGCAGTTGACCGTGATGTTGCGGCTGCCGAGCTCGCGCGCCAGCGCGCGCGTCATGCCCGCCACACCCGCCTTGGCCGCGGCGTAGTTGGCCTGGCCCGGGTTGCCGGAACTGGCCACCACCGAGGTGATGTTGATGATGCGGCCGCCGCGCGCCTTCATCATGCCGCGCATCACCAGCTTGCTCATGCGGAAGACGGCGCGCAGGTTGGTGTCGAGCACCGCATCCCACTCCTCGTCCTTCATCCGCATGGCGAGGTTGTCACGGGTGATGCCGGCATTGTTCACGAGGATGCCGACCGCGCCGAAGCGCTTCTCGACCTCGCCGACCAGCGCCTCGCAGGCGGCGGCCTCGGTCACGTTCAGCGCCATGCCGGCGCCCTGGATGCCGGCGTCGGCGAGTGCCCTGCCGATATCGGCGGCGCCGGATTCCGAGGTGGCGGTACCGACCACCGTGGCGCCGAGCCGACCGAGTTCGAGCGCCACCGCGCGGCCGATGCCGCGCGACGCGCCGGTGACCAGCGCGACCTGGCCTTCGAGCGAGAAACTCATGTCTTACCTCACCGCCGCAATGGCTTGTTCGAGGCTCGCCGCGTCGTGCGCCGAGCCTCCTTCGACTTCCTTGGCGATGCGCTTGGTCATGCCGGCGAGCACCTTGCCGGGCCCGCATTCGATGACGTGGCTCATCCCGCGCGCCGCCATGGCCTGCACGAGCTCGATCCAGCGCACCGGCGAATAGGCCTGGCGCACCAGGGCATCGCGGATCTTCTCCGGATCATCGTAGACCGCGACGTCGACGTTGTTGATGACGTCGATCTCCGGCTTGCCGATCTTCACGCCGGCGAGGCGCTCGGCCAGGCGCTCGGCCGCCGGGCGCATCAGCGCGCAGTGGAACGGCGCCGACACGGGCAACAGCACGGCACGCTTGGCCCCCTTGGCCTTGGCGATCTCGCTCGCGCGCTCGACTGCAGCCTTGGCGCCGGCGATCACGATCTGCCCCGGCGCGTTGAGGTTGGCCGCCTCGACCACCTGCCCCTGCGCAGCCTCGGCGCAGGCCGCGTGCACCGCGTCGGGCTCCAGGCCCATCACCGCGGCCATCGCCCCTTCTCCCGCCGGCACGGCTTCCTGCATGGCCTGCGCGCGGAAGCGCACCAGCGGCACGGCGTCGTCGAAGGCCATCGCACCCGCGGCGACCAGCGCCGAGTATTCGCCCAGGCTATGGCCGGCAACCAGCGCCGGCTTGGCGCCACCCGCAGCCAGCCAGGCACGCCAGGCGGCAACGCCGGCGGTCAGCATCAGCGGCTGGGTGTTGACGGTGAGCGCGAGCCGCTCTGCAGGTCCGTCGCAGACCATCGCCCAGAGGTCCTCGCCGAGCGCCTCGGAGGCCTCCGCGAAGGTGTCACGGATCACGGCGGACTCGCCGTAGGCGGCCATCATGCCGACCGACTGCGAACCCTGGCCGGGAAAAACCAGCGCAAAAGCCATGCTGTTCTCCGCTTGTGTCAAAAGTGGGAAATCGGGAAACGAAGCTCAGAAATCGATCAGGGCGGCGCCCCAGGTGAAGCCGCCGCCGACGCCCTCGAGCACGATGCGATGACCCGGACGCAGGAGTCCGGTGCGCACCGCCTCGTCGAGCGCGAGCGGAATCGACGCCGCCGACGTGTTGCCATGGTGGTCCAGCGTGGTCACCACGCGCTCCATCGGCACGCCGAGCCGCTTCGCGGTCGCCTGGATGATGCGGATGTTGGCCTGGTGCGGGATCAGCCAGTCGATGCTGGAGGCCTGCACGCCGGCGGCATCGAGCACCTCGTTGGCCACGTCGCCGAGCACCTTGACCGCGAACTTGAACACGGCCTGGCCGTCCATGCGCAGGAAGGGATCGCCGATCACCTGGCCGGAGGCCACGCCGCCAGGCACGCACAGGATGGGGTGGTGGCTGCCGTCGGCATGCAGCGCCGAGGCGAGGATGCCGGGACGCTCGGAGGCCTCGAGCACGACCGCGCCCGCGCCGTCGCCGAACAGCACGCAGGTGCCGCGGTCGGACCAGTCGAGGATGCGCGAGAACACCTCGGCGCCGATCACCAGCGCGCGCTTGTTGCTGCCCGAGCGGATGAACTTCTCGGCGACGCTGAGCGCGTAGATGAAGCCGCTGCACACCGCCTGCACGTCGAACGCGGCGCCGCCGTTGCGGATGCCAAGCTTGGACTGCACCAGCGCCGCGGTGCTGGGGAAGATGTAGTCGGGCGTCGAGGTCGCGACGATGATGAGGTCGATGTCCTCGGGCTCGCATCCTGCAGCCTCGATCGCGCGCTCGGCCGCCACGCGGGCGAGGTCGCTCGCACCCATGTCGGCGGCGGCGAGGTGGCGGCTGCGGATCCCGGATCGGCTGACGATCCACTCGTCCGAAGTATCGATGCCGCGCTTGACCAGGTCGTCGTTGCTGACCGGCTCGCCGGGCAGGAAGCTGCCGGTACCGGCAATCCGTGCATAGATCATGCCTTCACCTCATTCATGCTTGCCATGCGTTCGGAGATGCGCTCGATGAGCCGGTTCGAGGCGGCCTCGGCCGCGCGCGAAAGCGCATTGCCGAATGCGAGCACGTCTGCCGAACCGTGGCTCTTGAGGACCACGCCACGCAGGCCGAGCAGCGGCGCGCCGTTGTAGAGCCGGTGATCGACCCGCTTCTTGAAGCGCTTGAGCACCGGCATCGCCGCCACCGCGAGGACCTTGGTGAACAGCGTGCGCTTGAACTCCTGCTTCAGGAAGGCGCCGACCATCTGCGCAAGACCCTCGGAGGTCTTCAGCGCGACGTTGCCGACGAAGCCGTCGCAGACGACCACATCCACCGTGCCCTCGTAGATATCGTTGCCCTCGACGTTGCCGTGGAAGTTGAGCCCGCTGTTCCTGAGCAACTCGCCCGCTTCCTTGACGACGTCGTTGCCCTTGATGACTTCCTCGCCGATGTTGAGCAGGCCGACGCTCGGCCGGTCCTTGTGCTCGATCGCCGCGACCAGCATCGCGCCCATCACGCCGAACTGGAGCAGGTGCTCGGCGCTGCAATCGACGTTGGCACCGAGGTCGAGCACATAAGTGTGGCCCTTCATCGAAGGCAGCACGGTGGCGATCGCGGGGCGGTCGATGCCCGGCAGGGTCTTCAGCACGAAGCGCGAGATCGCCATCAGCGCGCCGGTGTTGCCCGCAGAGACGGCCGCGTTCGCCTCGCCCACCTTGACGAGGTCGACGGCGACGCGCATCGACGAATCCTTCTTGTTGCGCATGGCGATCGCGGGCGGATCGTCCATGGCCACGACCTCGGAGGCCGCGCGCACGCGGATGCGTGCGCCAAATTCGGTGATCGCGTTGCCGAGCAGGGGCGTGATCGCCTCCTCCCGCCCGACGAGGATCGCGCTGGCCTGGGGATGGCTGCGCAGGAATTCCAGCGCGGCAGGCACGGTCACGACCGGGCCGTGATCGCCACCCATGCAGTCGATCGCAATGGTGACACCCATCGGATTCTCGCGTGATTACAGGTTTTGGGGGCCGGAAAAAAGGCGGCGCCGGCGCGATGCGCCCGACGCCGCCCTTCTGGATTCAGGCAGCAGGATTACTCGCCCTTACCCTTGGCAACCTTCTTGCCACGATAGAAGCCGCTCGGGCTCACGTGGTGGCGCAGGTGGGTCTCGCCGGTGGTGGGCTCGACGGCCAGCGCCGGACCGGTGAGGAAGTCGTGTGCACGGTGCATGCCACGCTTGGACGGGGACTTCTTGTTCTGCTGAACGGCCATGAGTAAAGCTCCTAAAACAAATATCGCGCCTAGTTCGCGCTGTGACTGCCTCGCAGCGACGCCAGCGCAGCGAAAGGCGATTCCTTCGACGCACCGCCCTCGGGCTGCGGCGCATCACAAACCTGGTGTCGCGGGGCGATCGGCAGGGCGAGCAGGATCTCGTCCTCCACCAGCGCGAGCACATCGAGCTCGCCATCCAGCTCGATCGCATCGACCTTGTCATCCTCGAGCTCTTCCTCGGGGATCGGCTGCCCGGAGCGAACCGGCTGCAGCACGGAATCGACATCGACCGTCCATGCCATCCCGCCGAGACAGCGCTGGCAGCAGAGCTGCAGCTCGCCCTCGACCGTCAGGTGCAGCCTTGGCTCGAGCGCCTCGACGCCTTCGGCCATCGACCCCTCGATCCTCCAAGAAACCTGCCCAGCGGACGACGCGAGCGCATCCGACAGGCGCATCAGGTCCGCGACTGCAGACACGCCTTCCAGCGTGCGCGCATCCGCGGCAAATCGAAACGGGTTGGGGATGATCCTGGATGGATCGCCATGTTGCGACATAAGCCGCGCATGATAATATTTTTCGGATCCGCCTGTAAAGGCTTCATTCGGTTCGGGAAGCACGCCAAGCCGGACCCCTCCTCCTCAGCCCGGCCGCGCGAAGCCCCTCGGCTAAGCACCGGTCAGTCGCCCGCGCACAGAACCCATGAAGATCGTCCTCGCCTCCACCTCCGCCTACCGCAGGATGCTGCTCGAGCGCCTGCAACTACCCTTCGAGACCGACCGCCCGGAAACCGACGAATCGCCACTCCCGGGCGAACCCCCCGCCGCCACCGCCGAACGCCTCGCCCTCGAGAAAGCGCGCGCGGTCGCCGCGCGCTGGCCCGGCGCGCTGATCATCGGCTCGGACCAGGTCGCCCACCTCGACGACGAGGTCTTCGGCAAGCCGGGCACCGAGGCGCGCGCGATCGTGCAACTGCAGCGCATGCGAGGACAGACGGTGGTCTTCCACACCGCGCTCGCCCTGCTCGACACCCGCAGCGGCCTCGCGCAGATCGAAGGTGTGCCGACCCGTGTGCGCTTTCGCGACCTCACCGACGAGGAGATCCGCCGCTACGTCGAGCGCGAACGCCCGCTCGACTGCGCGGGCAGCGCCAAGTCCGAAGGACTGGGCATCACCCTGCTCGATGCGATGAGCGGCGACGACCCCACCGCGCTGATCGGCCTGCCGCTGATCGCACTCTCGCGCATGCTGCGCGCGGCCGGGGTGCCGCTGCCGTGAGCGACGCCAAGCCGCAGCTCGGCAGCCTTTACCTCGTACCCGTCGCGCTCGGCGAACACACGCCGTGGGCACAGTTCCTTCCAGCGCAGGCGCAGGTCATCGCCGCCGGCCTGCGCCACTTCGTGGTCGAGACGGCGCGCGCCGCGCGCGCCCACCTCAAGCAGCTCGACTATCCCCACCCGCTGCGCGAGACCGACATCCGCGAGCTGCCCGCCGAGGCCGCCGACGCGGCTCTCGACGCCCTGCTCGCGCCCGCGCTCGCCGGCGCCGACGTCGGCCTGCTCTCGGACGCTGGCTGCCCGGCGGTGGCCGACCCCGGCGCACGCCTGGTGGCACGCGCACACGCCCTCGGCCTCCGCGTCGTGCCCTTGGTCGGCCCCTCCTCCATCCTGCTCGGGCTGATGGGCTCGGGGCTCAACGGCCAGAGCTTCGCCTTCCACGGCTACCTGCCGGTGGCCGAGGGCGAGCGCGACACTGCGCTGCGCGCACTCGAGGACGAGTCGCGCAAGCTCGGGCGCACCCAGATCTTCATCGAGACGCCTTACCGCAACGAGCGCATGTTCGAAGCGCTGCTGCGCACGCTGAAGCCCGAAACCCGGCTGTGCGTGGCGTGCGAACTCAACACCGCGAGCGAATTCCTCCTCACCCGCACGGTGCACGAGTGGAAGACGGGCGCACGCCCCGCCCTCGCCCGCCGCCCCGCGCTCTTCCTGCTGCTGGCCTGATCGTCGCTGCGCAACTCAGGCGTTGGCGAGCAACCAGGCGGCGAGCTCGCCCGGCGTGCGCACGCAGGCGAGGGGGGATTCCGCCGCCAGCACCTCCACCGGGTGCGCGCCGAAGCCCACCGCCAGCCCGGCGGTGCGCGCGTTCTTCGCCATCTGCAGGTCGTGGGTGGTGTCGCCAATCATCAGGGTGCGCTCCGGCGCCGCGCCGAGCTCGTCCATGAGCTCTTCGAGCATCGCCGGATGCGGCTTGGAGAAGCACTCGTCGGCGCAGCGCGTGGCGTGGAAGTAGCGCCCCAGCCCGGTGTGACCGAGCGCGCGGTTCAGGCCCACGCGGCTCTTGCCGGTGGCGACCGCGAGCAGGTGGCCGCGCCCGGCGAGCGCGTCGATCAGCGCATCGACGCCCTCGAAGAGGCTCAGCTCGTGGTCCGAAGACAAATAGTGGTGGCGATAGCGCTCGACCATGCGCGGATAGGCCGCCTCGTCGAGCTCGGGGATCGCGTGGCGCAGCGCGTCGCCCAGGCCTAGACCGATCACGTAGCGCGCACGCTCCTCGGGCGGCGCGGGCAGGTCGAGGTCGCGCGCCGCGGCCTGCATCGCGCGCACGATGGCGGCGGCCGAGTCCATCAGGGTGCCGTCCCAATCGAAGACGATGAGGTCGAAACGTTCAGCCATGCTTTTTCTCCGCGGCGTCGAGCCGGTCGAGGAAGGATTGCAGGTCCGCGGGCAGCGGCGACTCGAAGGCGAGCGGCGCGCCGGTGAGCGGGTGGGCGAAGCGCAGCTGCGCCGCATGCAGGAACATGCGCCGCAAGCCCTCGCCCTCGAGGCGCTTGTTGAGCGCGAAGTCGCCGTACTTGTCGTCGCCGCACAGCGCGAAGCCGAGGTGGGCGAGATGCACGCGGATCTGATGGGTGCGCCCGGTCTTGAGTTCCACCTCGAGCAGGCTGTAGTCGTGCCAGCGCCGCACCAGGCGCACGATGCTGTGCGCCGCCTTGCCCTCGTCGGCCACGCGCACGCGGCGCTCGCCCTCGGCGGTGAGGTACTTGAACAGCGGCGCCTTGACGTGCTGCAGCGGGTTCGACCAGCGCCCCGGCACCAGGGTCAGGTAGCGCTTCTGCACCGCGCCTTCGCGCATCATGTCGTGCAGCGCGGTGAGCGCCGAGCGCCTCTTGGCCACGATCAGCAGGCCGGAGGTCTCGCGGTCGAGCCTGTGCGCGAGTTCGAGCATGCGCAGCTCCGGGCGCTGCACGCGCAGCTGCTCGATCACCCCGTAGCTCACCCCGCTGCCGCCATGCACCGCCTTGCCGGAAGGCTTGTCGATGACGAGCAGCGCGTCGTCCTCGTACACCACCGGCAGCGGCTTGCCCGCCGGCGCGGGTGCGGCGTGGGTCGGCTCGGCGATGCGGATCGGTGGGATGCGCACCTCGTCGCCCTCCTGCAGGCGGTAGGTCTGCTGCACCCGGCGTCCATTCACCCGCACCTCGCCGCTGCGCAGGATGCGATAGACGTGGCTCTTGGGTACGCCCTTGGCGATACGCAGGAGGTAGTTGTCGATGCGCTGGCCCGCCGCCGCCTCGTCGATGCGTTCGTGGCGAACCGCGATCGCTTTGCCTTCAATCGTCGTCATGAAATATACTTTCGCGCGGTTGAACCGGTCGCTGCCACCCAAGTGCGGCGCGTCAGCAGTCCGTCAGGTCGAAACACCTGCTCCGGACGACGCGCGCAGACTGCTGGCAAAGAGCCCTGAAGAGCGCTCCCGGTCACAACCCTTGCCCGCCATCCAAGGCCGAAAAGGCGCCGATGGTAACGCAAGCGATCCCCTTCGACACACCCATCCAGCCCCCGGGTTGGATTTTGACGCGCGAGTCACCGACGCAGGATCAAATGTTCCGGCCACGCAGCCGCACCGGCACAGCGGGCGGGAACAAGAGAAATTCGACCAGCCGACCCATCACAGCCCTGTTAACCCACCGGATGAAAGCAGCAGCAGCCCTACCCAATCGCTCCTGATCCCGGAAAGCGCGATGGTGCGCGCCGTTCGTCCTGCCCGTGTGTCTTTTCGCGGGAGAACGATCCAAATGAAGCGCATGCTTTTCAATGCGACGCAGGCCGAAGAACTGCGCGTCGCGATCGTGGACGGTCAGAAACTGATCGACCTCGATATCGAATCGGCCGCCAAGGAAGAACGCAAGAGCAACATCTACAAGGCGGTCATCACCCGTATCGAGCCCAGCCTCGAGGCGGCGTTCGTCGACTACGGCGCCGACCGCCACGGCTTCCTGCCGTTCAAGGAGATCTCGCGTTCCTACTTCCAGCCCGGCGTGGACGCCGGCAAGGCCTCGATCAAGGAAGCCCTCAAGGAAGGCCAGGAGCTCATCGTCCAGGTCGAGAAGGACGAGCGCGGCAACAAGGGCGCGGCGCTGACCACCTACATCTCGCTGGCCGGCCGCTACCTGGTGCTGATGCCCAACAACCCGCGCGGCGGCGGCGTCTCGCGCCGCGTCGAGGGTGACGAGCGCGCCGAGCTGCGCGAGAACATGGACCAGCTCGACGTGCCCCAGGGCATGAGCCTGATCGCCCGCACCGCTGCGATCGGCCGCAGCGCCGAAGAGCTGCAGTGGGACCTCAACTATCTGCTGCAGCTGTGGACCGCGATCGAGGGAGCGGCGCAAGGCCAGTCCGGCGCCTTCCTGATCTACCAGGAAGGCAGCCTGGTGATCCGTGCGATCCGCGACTACTTCCAGCCCGACATCGGCGAGATCCTGATCGACACCGACGACATCTACGAGCAAGCCACGCAGTTCATGGCGCACGTGATGCCGGGCAACGTCGCGCGCGTGAAGCGCTACAGCGACGACGTGCCGCTGTTCTCGCGCTTCCAGATCGAGCACCAGATCGAGTCGGCCTACTCGCGCCAGGTGAACCTGCCCTCGGGCGGCGCCGTGGTCATCGACCACACCGAGGCGCTGGTCTCGATCGACGTCAACTCGGGCCGCGCCACCAAGGGCTCGGACATCGAGGAGACGGCCTTCCGCACCAACTGCGAAGCGGCCGACGAGATCGCCCGCCAGCTGCGCCTGCGCGACCTCGGCGGCCTCATCGTCATCGACTTCATCGACATGGAGTCGGCGAAGAACCAGCGCGAGGTCGAGAACCGCCTGCGCGACGCCTTGCGCCACGACCGCGCGCGCGTGCAGACCGGCAAGATCAGCCGCTTCGGCCTGCTCGAGCTGTCGCGCCAGCGCCTGCGCCCGGCGCTCGCCGAGACGAGCTACATCACCTGCCCGCGCTGCAACGGCACCGGCCACATCCGCAGCACCGAGTCGTCCGCGCTGCACATTGTGCGCATCCTCGAAGAAGAGGCCATGAAGGACAACACCGGCGCGGTGCACCTGCAGGTACCGGTCGACGTCGCCACCTTCCTGCTCAACGAGAAGCGCGTCGACATCGCCCGCATCGAGATGCGCCACAAGGTGCAGCTCATCATCGTGCCCAACCGCCACCTCGAGACGCCGGCGCACGAGATCATCCGCCTGCGCCACGACCAGCTCAACACCGAGGACATCGCCCTGGCGAGCTACCAGATGGTGCAGAAGCCCGCCGAGGAAGACGAGCGCCTGCCCTCCAAGGCCAACGAACGCCCGGCACGGCCCGAGGCTGCGGTGAAGGGGATCGCCCCTGCGCAGCCCGCCCCGATGGCGGCACCGGAGCCGGCTCCTGCTCCCGCCCCCGCCGCAGCAGAGCCCAAGGGCCTGATCGCACGCATCATGGGCTGGTTCTCCGCCGGCAAGGGTGCCACGGCACCTGCCCAGGCACCGGTCGCGGAAGAAGCACCCAAGCGCGAGGCGCGTCCGCGCGGAGAACGCAGCGGTGAAGGTCGCCGCACCGGCGGCGGCAACGGCGGCCGCGGCCGTCGCAGCGAACGCGACGGCGAGGCCCAGTCCTCCAACCGCAGCAATCGTGGCGAGCGCACCGAGGGCGCGGAGCGGCCGCAGCGCGCCGCGGCTGAAAGGCCCGAGCGTGCCGAACGCCCGGAGCGCAGCGAGCGCGCGGAACGTGGTGAGCGCACCGAACGCACCGAGCGTGGTGAAGGCGGCCGCCGCGGTCGCGGCCAGCGCGGCGAGCGCGCCCAGGAGGGCACGGAGCAGCGCGCCACGCAGGCCGAGGACGATCTGCTGAAGACGGCCACCGCCACGGCGATGGCGGCGGCCGCCACCACGACGGAGGCCACCGCGACCGAGAGCGCCGCTGGCGTCGAAGGCACCGAGGAGGAAGGCACCCCCACCGAGAAGCGCCGCCGCCGTGGTCGCGGCCGCGGCCGTCGCTCGGGTGAAGCCCAGGGCGCGGCTGGCGTCACCGACGCCGGCAGCGAGGCCGAGGTGGAAGCTTCGCCCACCGAGGGCGAGCAGCCGGCGAGTGCGGCCCCCGTCGCCGACGCGGCAGTCGAAGTGTTGAGCCCGGTTGCCACCGAACCGGTGACCGTGGACGCCGACACGGCCGCCGAGACCGTGACCCGGACCGCCCCGGCCGCCGCCGAGGAAGTCGCCGAGTTGCCGATCGCCCGTAGCGTCGCGCAGGACGTCGCCGTGGAGCCGGAAGCGCCGCTCGCACCGGTCGCGGTCGGTGACGCCGTGGAGGTGGTCGCGGAAACCGTGCCCGCACCCGCGGCAGCCGTCGCCGACAACGCCGCGGCGGTCGAGGCGGGGCTCGTCGAAAGCGGCCCTGCGGCCGAAGCGGTCGCTGCCGAGGGGGTTACCGAGGTCGAAACGGTCGCCGCCGAGACCACCACGGCGATCGAAACGGTCGCCGCGGACACGCCCCGCGCCGAGACGGCTGCCCTGACGGAAGCGGCTCCCGCCGAGGAAGCCTCCCCTGCGGCGCGCGCGCACACGGTCGAGCTCGCCGAACCCGCACTGGCCATCGAGCCCGAGCCTGCCGCAGCGGCGGACGGCAGCGCATCGCCCGAGGCAGCAGCCGAAGGGCGGGCCGGGGATGCGGCAGCGGAAGCCGCGCAGGCTGTGGTCGCGGACTCCTCCGCAGCGACCGAGCCGGCCGCGCCCAAGACCTTCGAATCGACCGTGGTGCGCGCGATGGAAGCGGACCGGGCCGCGCACGCGCCGAGCGCGCCGATCTCGGTGCTGCCCGGCGACAGCGGGCTGATCAAGATCGAGACCGATCCAGCTAAGCGTGCTCAGTTCGGCAGCGGCGCCCCGGAGCAGCCCGTCCGCCTCGGGCGCAAGCCGCGCCCCGCGCCGGTGATCGTCGAAGAGCCCCTGCAACAGGTCGAGACGCAAAAGTAAGCGACTCGAGCGATCCGCGGCGGGGAATCAAACCCCGCCGCGGTACCAGCGGCGCTCCGATCCAGGCGGGACGCAGCGTTCGCGCCTGCCGGCGCTCCTAGCAAAGGCCGCGCACGCGCTCGACGATCCCGCGCGCGCCGTCCTCGCACATGTCGAGCACCAGGTCGAAGCCCTTCGGCCCGCCGTAGTACGGATCGGGCACCTCCTCACCGTAGCGCGCAGCCCCCGTGAAGGGCAGGAAGAGCTGCAGCTTGGGCCGATACACCTCGGGGCAATGGCGTTGCATGTGCTCGAGATGTCCGCGATCCATCGCCAGCAGCAGGTCGAACTCCTGGAAGTCGCGCAGCTCCAGCTTGCGCGCGCGCAAGGTCGAGAGGTCGTAGCCGCGCAGCTTGGCCGCCTTCTGCGTGCGTGGATCGGGCGCCTCGCCGACGTGGTAGCCCTGCGTGCCGGCCGAATCGAGCAGTACCTGCGCGCCGAGCCCGCCGGTCTCGACGAAGTGGCGCGCCACCGCCTCCGCGGTCGGTGATCGGCAGATGTTGCCGGTGCACACGAACAGGATCCTCTTCATCTCCTCCCCTCCTTTTATTGTTGTTTACACGCTGCCGTGCTGGTCGGCGCCGAAGGCGCGCTCGCGCAGCTTGAAGAGCTCGTCGCGCGCCGCCGCCGCCTTCTCGAACTCCAGGTTGCGGGCGTGCTCCTGCATCTCCTTCTCCAGGCGCTTGATCGC
>ERZ761602.6776-NODE-6776-length-12577-cov-5.223766_pt1 | contig 12577 bp, 12 predicted proteins | sample MGYA00512165_ERZ761602 | MGnify/ENA primary metagenome ERZ761602 (study PRJEB28899, sample SAMN02445085) | bioreactor sludge metagenome | biome: EBPR sludge; isolation source: Thorneside wastewater treatment plant | place: Australia: Brisbane, Thorneside... | reverse complement strand
TGTTCGAGCGGGGCGGGCGCTGGGCGGTGCTGCGCTATGCGCTGGCCCTCGGCCTCGGCCGCCTGCCTTCGGCGAAGGGCGTGCGCATCCTGCGGGCGCGCGAGATCGCGATCGAAGGCGATGCGGGCGAGCCCGTGCACGCCGACGGCGACCCGATCGGCACGCTGCCGGCGCGCTTCACGATCTCGAGCGAGCGCCTCGCGGTACTGGTGCCGCCGCGCGCCTGAGCCGGCGCGCTCAGGCGCCCGCGACCGTCATCCCGTCGATGCGCAAGGTCGGCGCATCGGTGCCGTGGCGGAAGACGAGGTCGTCGGCCGGCGTGAGCGCGCGGAACATGTCCTTGAGGTTCCCGGCGATCGTGATCTCGCTGACCGGATAGGCGAGCTCGCCGTTCTCGATCCAGAAGCCGGTGGCGCCGCGGCTGTAGTCGCCGGTGATCATGCTGACGCCGAAGCCGATCATCTCGTTCACGTAGAGCCCGCGCTCGACGCCGCGCAGCAGATCGGCGCGCGAGATCGCGCCCTTGTCGATATAGGCGTTGGTGGAGGCGGGGCCCGGCGGCCCGCCGGTGCCGCGCGAGGCGCGCCCGTTGCTCTTCATCCCGAGCTGGCGCGCCGAGCGCAGATCGAGCAGCCACGTCGCGAGCCGCCCGTCTTCGACCACGGCGAGGCGGTTGGCCGCGAGGCCCTCGCCGTCGAAGGGCTTCGAGCGCAGGCCGCGCGGGCGCATGGGATCGTCGACGACGCGCAGGCCCGGCGCCATCACCGGCTCGCCGAGCCGGTCTTTCAGGAACGACGTGCCGCGCGCGACCGAGGCGCCGTTGATGGCGCCCAAGAGATGGCCGACGATGCTGTTCGACACGCGCGGATCGAAGACGACGGGAACCTTCGCGGTGGCCGCCTTGCGCGGATTGAGCCGCCGCACCGCGCGCTCGCCGGCGCGGCGGCCGACCGCGGCCGGATCCTCGAGGTCGCGGCCGTAGACGGCGCTGTGCCACTCGTAGTCGCGCTCCATCGCGGTGCCCGTGCCGGCCAGCACCGAGGCGGACACGCTGTGCGAGCTGCGGCGATAGTGGCCGGCGAAACCGTTGCTGGCCGCGAGCCAGATGCGCGTGGCGCCCCAATTGGCCTCGGCGCCCTCCGAATTGGTCACGCCGCTCACCGCCCGCGCCGCCTCTTCGGCCGCGCGGGCGCGGGCGATGAGGTCTTCGGCCGTGGGCTCGCCGGGATCGAACATGTCGATCTCGGGCACGGTTCGCGCGATCTCGCCCGGTTCCGCGAGGCCGCAGAATTCGTCTTCGGGAACCGCGCGCGCCATCGCCACCGCGCGCTCGGCCAACGCCGCGAGCGCGGCCGGCGCAAGCTCGGTCGACGAGACGCTGGCCTGCCGCTTGCCGACGAAGACGCGGAGGCCGAGATCGCGCGCCTCGGCGCGCTCGAGCTTCTCGATCTTGCCGAGCCGCTGGCCGTGCGCGAGCGCGTCGGTTTCGGCATAGAGCGCGTCGGCCGCGTCGGCGCCCGCCGCCTTGGCGCGCTTCAGGAGATCGGCGAGGAGTTCGAGCGGCGGGGGGGTGGGCATGGGCATTTCCGATGGCGAGCCGCGCAATATTGGCGCCCCGGCGCCGCTTGGCTAGGGGCTATGTCGCGAACCTTCGCTCGTAGAGCGCGCGCAGCAGCCAGAAGGCCGCGCACCAGGCGAGCGCGGCCAGGATGTCGGCGAGATAGAACTCGCTCGGCGCGCCGGTGAGCTTGCCCGATTGCATCATCATCTGGTGGAAGCCGCCGATCCCGAAGCCGATCGCCAGGACGAAGGGCAGCCCGCGGAAGACGAGCGCGGCGCCGAGCGCCATCAGCACGATATCGGGCGCCGCCAGGGACTCGACCGCGTATTCCGGCACGCCGGCGAGGCCGCGCTCCTTCACCGTTTCGGCCTCGGCGAGCTCGGCGTCGATCTTGCGCTTGACCGCCTCCATGTCGGCGGCCGAGGCGCTGAACAGGAAGGCGAACGCATAGGGGCGGTAGCGCGGCTCGAGCGACAGGATCGGCCGCTCGGTGCGCTGATAGTCGAGCGCGCGGCGCACCTGATCGGGCGTCATCGCCGCCGAGGAGTCGGGCGCGGCCAGCAGCGCCCGGAGCACCGCGCCGGCGCACAGCAGCACGATGCCGAAGAAGATTGGCGAGCGCATCCAGGCCATGGCCGCGCTGATATCACCTTCGCGCAGCAACGCAAGGGGCTTGCCGGCGCGCCGCGCCGCACGGCGCGAATTGACAGCGCACGGCGGCTCGCGGAGCGTCGGGGCCGCAATCCGGGGAGACCTTCATGCCCACCGTCCTGCTGCTGTCCGCCTCCAACATCCTGATGACGATCGCGTGGTATTGGCACCTCAAGCACAAGGAATGGCCGCTGTGGCAGGTGGTGCTGATCAGCTGGGGAATCGCCTTCTTCGAATACACGCTGGCGGTGCCGGCCAACCGGCTCGGGCACGGCACGTTCACGGCCGCCCAGCTCAAGGTGATCCAGGAGGTGATCGCGCTCGTCGCGTTCGCGGTGTTCGCGCTGGTGTATCTCGGCGAGCCGGTGCGCTGGAATTATGCCGCAGCCTGCCTCTGCGTCGTCGCGGCGGTGTTTTTCATCATGTATTTCTGAGCGCCGGAAAGTTGCCGATTGCGCCGCGCGCCGCGCGATGCAAGAGTGACTGCGCCGATTTTTCCCGGGGAGTCTGACGATGCTGAAGCTTGCTGCCCGCCTGCTGGCGGTTCTCGGATTGACGTTCGCCGCAATTCCCGCGGCGCAGGCGGAGAGCTCGCCCTGCCCGGCCAACATGTCGAGCTATTTCAATCTCAAGAACGGCGACTCGATCAAATGCACCTGCCCGGCGCTGGCCGGCGGCCGCACCGTGTGGGGCACGGCGCGCTACACGGTCGATTCCGACGTCTGCCGCGCCGCGGTGCATGCCGGCGCCGCGCCCGCCGCCGGCGGCGAAGTGACGGTCTATCTGTCCGAAGGCTGCCCGATCTTCCGCAGCAACGCGAAGAACGCCGTGCAGAGCACGAATTACGGGCCCTATGCCCGCACCTTCCACTTCGTCAAGGACGCGCCGGCCTGCGAGGTGCAGACCAAGGACGATCCGGCGGCCGACTGCCCGTTCTCGATGTCGGTGTTCGCGCAGATGAAGCCGGGCCAGACCTGGCGCTGCAAGTGCAGCGACCAGCGCATGAAGAACGCCGGCTCGGTCTACGGCGACGGGCGCTATACGGCCGATTCCAACACCTGCACCGCGGCCAAGCATGCCGGCGTTCTGCAGGACGCCGGCGGCGAGGTGACGATCCACACCGATGAAGGCTGCAAGCGCTTCGCCGCCGCGGCCAAGAACGGCATCACCTCGCGCGAGTGGGGCGCCTTCACGATGTCCTACGCCTTCGCCAAGCCGCTGCCGGCCTGCCCGAACTGACGGAAACCGGAGCGGCCCGGGCGGGCTCGTCCGTGTTGGTGCCGTAGCGCGGTTCCGCTAGTCTCGGGCGCATGTCCCGCGTCCGCATCAGCGAAAGCGCGCTGGAATTCGAGGATCTCACGATCCCGCTCACCGTGAAGCGCAACCGGGCGGCGCGGCGCATTTCGCTGCGCATCGACGTTCCGCGCCGCGGCGCCGTGCTCACCCTTCCCGCCCGCGCCGGGCTATCCGCCGGGCTCGATTTCGTCGCCGAGAAGGCGGTCTGGCTGCGCAATGCGTATGCGCGGCTGCCCGAGGCCGTGCCGTTCGCGCACGGGGCCGTCATTCCGCTGCACGGACGTCCGCATCGCATCGAGCACCGCCCCGCGGCCCGGGGCGGCGTCTGGCGCGAATGCCTCGGCGAGGCCGAGGCCATCGTCGTGACCGGCGCCGCCGAGCATCTGCCGCGCCGGCTCGAGGACTGGCTCCGGCGCGAGGCGCTGGCGCTGCTCGACCTGCGCACGCGCGCCAAGGCGGCGGCCGCGGGCCGCGCGGTGGCGCGCGTCTTCGTGCGCGACACGCGCTCGCGCTGGGGAAGCTGCGCGCGCGACGGCCGCGTGCATTATTCCTGGCGGCTCGTACTCGCGCCCGATTTCGTGCTCGACTACGTGGTGGCGCACGAAGTCGCGCACCTCGTCTACATGAGCCACGGGCCGCGCTTCCGCGCCGCGGTCGACCGCCTCACGCCGCACCGGGCCGAGGCCGAGGCGTGGCTGCGCGTGCACGGCACGAGCCTGCTGCTGGTGGGCGCAAGCATCGGATAGAAGCGCGGCGGCGCGCTGCGTAGGTTGGCGGCAGATGAACGCGAAACCGAAGAGACCCGCCATGCCCGGCACGACGCCCGCCCTCGCGACCCGCATGAACGGCGCCGCCGCGCTCGCCACCGCCCGCACCGAGGCGGTGCGCCATGCCTGCGCGCTGATCGACGCGGCGGAAGACAGCCCGCCGACGCTCGAGGAACTCGCGCGCGCGGTGGGCATCAGCCCCACGCATTTCCAGAAGATCTTCAAGCGCGCGACCGGCGTCTCGCCGCGCCAATACGCCGAGACGCGCCGCGTGGCCAAGGTGAAGGCGCTGCTGCGCGCGGGCGAGCCGGTCAGCGCGGCGCTCTACGGCGCCGGCTACGGCTCCTCGCGCGGTCTCTACGAGAACGCGCACGCCACGCTCGGCATGACGCCGGCCACCTATCGGAAGGGCGGCGCGGGCGCCGAGATCGGCTACGCGTTCGGCCGCTCGCGGCTCGGCGAGGTGCTGGTGGCGGCGACGCCGCAGGGTGTCTGCTTCGTGGCGCTCGGCGACTCCCGAGGCAGGCTCGTCGCCGAGCTGAAGGCCGACTTGCCGGCCGCGACGCTGCGCGAAGATGCCGGCCGGCTCGGCCGGTGGCTCGACGAGGTGCTGCGCCGGATCGACGGCGCCGAGCCGGCGGCGGCGCTGCCGCTCGACATCCGCTGCACGGCGTTCCAGCGCCGCGTATGGCAGGCGCTGACCGAGATCCCCCTCGGCCAGACGCGCACCTATTCCGAGCTCGCCGCGTCGCTCGGCGCCCCCAACGCGCAGCGCGCCGTGGGCCGCGCCTGCGCCACCAACCCGGTTTCGATCCTGGTGCCCTGCCACCGCGCGGTGCGCGAGGATGGCGGGCTCGGCGGCTATCGCTGGGGCTTGAAGAAGAAGCAGGCCCTGCTGGCGGCCGAGAAGGCCGGCGAATTCCCGGCGCGCCGCAGCGGGCGGTAAGAGTCTGCGCTTTCGCAGGGGCGGGTTTCAATCCGCCCCTGCTAGTCTCGTTGATGCGAATTCCCAGGCAGCGCGCGATGCATTAGTTTGTGTCGATGCGCACCATCCTTCCAGTGCTGTTGTCGCTCCTCCTCGCTTCGCCTGTCCTCGCACAGTCGGCGGACATCGCGCTCGTCTGGCGCGGCGGCCTGGCCGACACCCGCGACCTCATCGCCCACGCGCAGATGGCGCCGGTGCTGGAGCGCCTGCTCGGCGCGCGGCGCGCGGCGTTCGACGCGGCCACCGCCAAGCCCGATCCGCTCGTGCGCCATGCCGGCCAGATCGTCGTCGGCACCGCCTGCGCGCAGCCCTGCGCCGCGGGCGGCGCGTTCGTGGTGGCCGACACGCGGCGCGGCGAGGTGCTCGTGCTGCTGGCCGCGCCCGGCGGACGGAAACTCGAGCGCTTCGAGACGCCCGGCTTTCCGTTTCCCTCGGAGAGCGTCTACGCGGCGATGGAGCGCTGGAAGGCGGCCTACGCGCGCGATTGAGCGCGCGCCGCGCGTTAAGACGAAAATGTGAGCGGATTCCCGCCGAGTCATGCGCGCGGCGCATGAAGCGGGCGCATCTGCGCCGGGCGGTTGCGGCGAATGTTTCGCGCGCGCGCGGCCCCGCCGCGCTACAAGCCCGCAATGCCCGCCCGCGCCGGCCTTTCCCGCCTTCCGCTGCTGACCATCCTCGTCGCGTTCGCCGCGCTCAGCGTCGACATCGCGATTCCGGTGGTGAACACGTTCGCCGCCGCCTTCGCCACCACGAGCGCGGCGGCGCAGCTCACGCTCAGCGTGTTCGTGCTCGCCTTCGCGGTGACGCACCTCATCGCCGGCCCGCTGTCGGACCGTTTCGGCCGGCGCCCGGTGCTGATCGTCGGCGTGGCCGTCTACACGGCCGCGACGGTGCTCTGCATCTTCGCCGGGAGCATCGAGGAGCTGGTCGCCGCCCGCTTCCTGCAGGGCATCGGCTGCTGCGCCGGGCCGGTCGTGGGGCGCGCGATCGTGCGCGACGTCTACGGCGGCGAGCGCGCGGCCAAGGTGCTCGCCTACATGTCCACGGTCATGGGCTTCGTGCCCGGCGTGGCGCCGATCCTGGGCGGCGTTCTCGCCGAGGCGTTCGGCTGGCGCGCGATTTTCGTGGCCCTGCTCGTTTTCGCCGCGGTGGCGCTGCTCGGCTGCCTGTTCGCGCTCGACGAGACGAACAAGTGGCGCGACCCCGCCGCCGTGCGCCCGCGCCGGCTCGCAGCAAACTACCTTTCGTTCCTCGGCGACCGGACGTTCCTCGCCTACCTCGTGGCAACGGGCTTCACCTATTCCGCGCTGCTCTCGTTCCACTCGCTTTCGGCCTTCGTGCTGATCGAGCAGTTCGGCGTGCGCATCGGCAATTACGGCTACTGGTTCCTCGGCATCGTCGTCGGCTACGTGCTCGGCGCGTTCACGGTCGGGCGGCTGCACGGCCGGCTCGGGCCGAACACGCTGATCACGATCGGGCTCTCGATCGAAGTCTGCGCCGCCATGCTGCTCGCGGCGCTCGGCTGGGCGCGCGTGGACGCGCCCGCGGCCATCATCGGGCCGATGGCGCTGTTCATGTACGGCGGCGGATTCGTGTTTCCGAACGCCGCCGCGGGCGCGATCGCGCCCTATCAGACCAAGGCGGGCGCCGCCTCGGCGCTGCTCGGCTTCGCGCAGTTCATGGCGGGCGCCGTGATCTCGACGATCGTGACGCGCTTCCACGCCGGCAACCAGTTCACGCTCGTCACCGGCGTGCTGATCTGCGCGCTCGTCGGCCTGCTCGCGTTCCGCCTGCTGATCGCCAAGCCCAAGCCCGCGCTCGCGCCGGCGGAGTAGACGCGCACGCCCGCGGCGAGCTCTACCGCCGCGCCGCCGGTGCCGGGCCTTCGTCCTGATCCGAATCGAGCGGCTTCAGGCTCGCGCCGGGCAGCGCCGCGCGCATGAAGGCGCCCCAGACGCGCGCCGGCAATTCGCCGCCGGTGACGTCTTTCATCGGCTTCCTGTCGTCGTTGCCGAACCACACGCCGGCGACGAGCTCGCTCGTGTAGCCGACGAACCAGGCATCGCGGTAATCCTGCGACGTGCCGGTCTTGCCGTAGGCCGGCTGCGGCAGGCCGGCGCGGCGCGCGGTGCCGCGCGTCGTGACCGAATTGAGCACGCCGTGCGCGTCGCGCACCACGTCGTCGCGCAGGAGCCGCGCGCCCGGCGCGGTGCGGCGCTTGAACACGATTTCGCCCTTGCGGTTGCGGATCTCGAGGATCGCATAGGGCGCCGCCGCGCGGCCGCGGTTGGCGAGCACGGCGAAGGCGCCGGTCAGCTCCAGCAGGCTCGTTTCGGCGACGCCGAGCGCGATCGCGGCGTCGCGCGGGACCGGCCCGCGCAGCCCCAGCCGCTCCGCCATCGCCGCGACGCGCGCGCGCCCCACCGCCTCGGTCACCCGCACCGCGACCGAGTTCAGCGAGAGCGCGATCGCGTCTCCGATCGTGACCTGGCCGAGATACTGGTCGCGGTAATTGCGCGGGCGCCAATTGCCGATCGCGATCGGCGCGTCGAGGAACCGGTCGGCGGGCCGGTAGCCGTATTCGAGCGCGGCCAGCAGCACGAACAGCTTGAACGTGGAGCCGGGCTGGCGGCGCGCCTGCGTGGCGCGGTTGAACTGGCTCGCCTTGTAATCCGCGCCGCCGACCAATGCCTTCACCGCGCCGTCGGGCGCCATCGCGACGAGGGCGCCCTCGCGCACGCCCATCGCCGGGCCTTCCCTGGCGAGCGCCGCGGCGAGAACGCGCTCGGCCTCCTGCTGCAGTTCGCCGTCGAGCGTCGTGCGGATCACGAGATCGTCGTGCCCGAGCGTGACGTAGTTCGGGAGCTGGTCGACGATCCAGTCGGTGAAATAGCGCGGGCCGGAGAGCTCCGGCGGCGGGGCGACCGCGGACTTCGCCCTGAGCGCGGCCTTGTACTGCGCCTCGCCGATATGCCCCGCCGCCACCATCGCGCGCAGCACCACGGCGGTGCGCGCCTCGGCCCGCTCGGGATCGGCGTGCGGATTGTCGCGCGAGGGCGAGCGCAGCAGCCCCGCCAGCATCGCGGCCTGGTAGAGCGTGAGGTCTTTCGCCGGGCGCCCGAAAAAGCGCCGCGACGCCGCTTCGATGCCGTAGGCGCCGGAGCCGAAATAGACGCGGTTCAGGTAGAGCGCGACGATTTCGTCTTTCGTGAAGCGATCCTCGATGCGCAGTGCGAGCAGCGCCTCGCGAAACTTGCGGCCGAAGCTGCGCTCGGGCGTGAGGAACGCGACCTTGGCGAGCTGCTGCGTCAGCGTGCTGCCGCCCTGGCGGATGCGGCCGCTGGCGATGTTGGCGGCCATGGCGCGCGCGAGGCCGATCGGATCGAGGCCCCAATGGCCGTAGAAACGGCGATCTTCGATCGCCATCACCGCGCGCACGACATGGGGCGGCAGGTCGTAGAGCCTGACCGGCTCGCCGTAGAGATCCCCGTAGGTGGCGAGCACGCGGCCATCCGGCCCCTGCACGGTGACGAGCGGGCGGCGCTTGACCTCGTGGATGCCTTCGAGCGGCGGCAGGTCGCGGCTGTAATAGAGCGCTGCCGCGCCGATCAGCAGCCCGCCCGCCAGCGCCAGGTACAGCGTCCAGCGCAGCAGGAAGCGGATCATCTATTCCAGCCTTTCGCCGGGCCGGATGCCCCACACTTCCTGCTGCTTCACCCAGCCGGTGTAGCCCTTGACCGAAAGCCGGCACCAGACGCGCTCGCACTTCTCGAGCCTGGCGACCACGCCGGTCTCGAGCCGCGCCACCGGCTTGCCGTGCTCGGCCGGCTCGGCGCGCAGCACGCGCGTGGCCCCGGTGACCAGCACGGTGCGCTGGCGGCGCAGGCCGCTGGCGTGCACCCAGCCTTCCTCGCCGTCGGCGTCGCGCACGTAGCGCCAGTGTTCGTATTCGCGCAGGATCTGCACCGGCAGGCCCTGGCGCTGGAAGGTCCAGCGGATCGGGAAATCCTGGCTCGGCCCGGCGCGCACGTGCACGGTGTCGTGCCGCAGCGAGGCGAAGCGCGGCAGTTCGCCCTGGGCGCGCGCCGGCGCGCCGCCGGCGAGACCGGCAGCGGCCAGGAACAGGAAAAGTGCTGCCCGCTTGACCCCCATGCCTTCTATACGGGCGGACGCGCCCGGACGGCGCCCCCGATCGCCCGGGGCGCCGGGAACGACTCTCGAACACCGACGCTTCATGAATCCGCCGCGACTCGGCGTCAAGAGTCGATCCTGGCTGCGGCTTTCCGGCGGGGCGCGGCGGCTGGACAAGCCCATCCGCCCTTGCTACCCCAACCCGGCAACGCCAACGGCCCTCGCCGAGCGGCTCCTTTGGCATCGCGCCCGGCCTTCGGGCCGTCGGTCAACAAAAAGCCCCCCAGGGACGGCCCTATGCCTCAATCCAAGCCGGTGGTGGTGGTGACGCGGAAGCTGCCCGACGTCATCGAAACCCGGATGATGGAGCTGTTCGATACGCGGCTGAACCGCGACGACAAGCCCCTGACGCAAGCCGAGCTGATCGAGGCGACCAAGGTCGCCGACGTGCTCGTGCCAACCGTCACCGACCGCATCGACAAGGGCGTGCTCGCCCAGGCCGGTCAGAAGCTGCGCCTGATCGCCTCGTTCGGCACCGGCGTGGACCACATCGATCTCGCCACTGCGCGCGAGCGCGGCATCACCGTGACGAATACCCCCGGCGTCCTCACCGAAGACACCGCCGACATGACGATGGCGCTGATCCTCGCCGTCTCGCGCCGCCTCTCGGAGGGCGAGCGGCTGATGCGCTCGGGCAATTGGACCGGCTGGGGCCCGACGACGATGCTCGGCCACCGCATCTGGGGCAAGCGGCTCGGCATCATCGGCATGGGCCGCATCGGCCAGGCGCTGGCGCGGCGCGCCAAGGGCTTCGGCCTGTCGGTGCACTACCACAACCGGAAGCGCGTCCACCCCGACGTGGAGCAGGAACTCGAGGCGACCTATTGGGAGAGCCTCGACCAGATGCTTGCGCACATGGACGTGGTGTCGGTGAACTGCCCGCACACGCCGGGCACCTATCACCTGCTCTCGGCGCGGCGCCTGAAGCTCCTGAAGCCGCACGCGATCGTGGTCAACACCGCGCGCGGCGAGGTGATCGACGAGAACGCGCTGACGCGCATGCTGGTGACCAAGGAGATCGCCGGCGCCGGCCTCGACGTGTTCGAGCACGAGCCGGCGGTGAACCCCAAGCTCATGTCGCTCGACAACGTCGTGCTGCTGCCGCACATGGGCTCGGCCACGATCGAGGGCCGCATCGACATGGGCGAGAAGGTCATCATCAACATCAAGACCTTCGTCGACGGCCACAAGCCCCCCGACCGCGTGATCGAGGCGATGCTGTAGGTTTGTCCGCGGCGCGCGGCATGGCTATGATCGCGCCATGCCACTGACGATCCTCGGCTACTCGCTCGGCACCCTGCCGGCCTGGCTGCCCATCTGGGCGGTGCCGGCGGCGATGATCCATGCCGCGCTGTTCGTCGCGCTGATCGTGCCGGCGTGGGTGGGCCTCGCGCGGGCGCGGGCGGGCGGGCCGCTTTCGCTCGTGCTGCTGCTGCCGGTGCTCGGCCTATTGTTGCTGACGCCGCTCTACATGAACCGCGTGCTGCCCTATGCGCATTGGGGCCGGTTCTGGGGCATCCTCGTTCTGATCCCCGGGATCAACATCTTCTTTCTCTGGATCTTCGCCTTCGCGCCCTGGAAGCGGCGCTACATCCCGCTCGACCAGGAGGAATACAGCGAGCCCGCGACCGGAATGCCGCGCACCGGCAAGAGCGAGCCGCGCCTCGACGGCCGCTCCGGCCAGCCGGGCGCGCGGACGCAGGGCGCCGAGACCATCGGCCCGGGCGCGCCGCACGGCGACGTGGGCGCGCAGACGATGGTGCAGGGTTCGGGCGCGCCGGCGCCGCTATCGCCGATGAGCGGCGAACCCGGCACGATGATGGCCGGCGCCGCGCCGCCGCCGCCCTCCGGCCGCAAGATGCGTCCGGCGCCGCCGATGAGCGCGCCGCCCGAAGCGCCGCCCGCCGCCACGATGATCGCCGGCCGCGACGGGCCGCAGCCGCTCGACGAGCCGGTGGCGCCGACGCCGCCGATCCCGGCGCGCTCGCTGCATCCCCCTCAGCCCCCGGCCGTTCCGCCACCCGCGCCGCCGGCGCCCGCTGCGGCGGAGCCGCCGCCGGCCGCCGCGCGCCGCAAGCCCGAGCGCACGCAGGACGTGACCGCCCGCCCGCCCGCCGCCGAAGAGGCCGCGACGATGCGCATCGCCGCGCCGCCGCGCCCCGGCGGACGCGCCTGGCGCCTCGTCGGCGCCAACGACGTCGCCGCCGCGCTCGATTTCGCCGTCGACGAGCCCGCGCTGGTCGACAACGATTCGGGCCTGCTCGTCGGCCGCAGCGCGCGCGCCAATTTCGTCATCGAGCACGATTCGGTGTCGCGCAACCACGCCCGCTTCGTGCTCCGGAACGGCGCGCTCTGCCTCGAAGATCTCGATTCGATGAACGGCACCTGGGTGGACGGCCAGCGCCTCGAAGCCAACGAGCCGGTGCCGCTCAAGCCCGGCGGCATCGTCGAGATCGGCAAGATCAAGCTGCGCGTGACCGGCGGCTGACCGGGGCTTGACGGAGATCAATGTCGCGCCGCCGCCGCGGGCGGACATTGCAGCGTTCGTTTTTCCGATCGAAGGAGCACCGGCATGGATCGGCCGGCGTCGAACGCTGCGGCGACGCAAGACGTTCTCGGCCTGGGCCGCGGCGGCAAGCCGCGCCGCTTCACGTGGCGCTCGCTGCTGTGGGCCGCCGGCGCGCTCGCGCTCGCGGCGGGCGCCTACGTCGTCTATTTCGACGGCAAGGGCAAGGCCGGCCAGACCTTCGTGACCCAGCCGGCCACCCGCGGCAACCTCACGGTGCAGGTGACCGCCACCGGCTCGGTGCAGCCGACGAACAAGGTCGACGTCTCGAGCGAGCTCTCCGGCGTCGTGCGCAAGGTTCACGTCGACTACAACAGCGTGGTGAAGATCGGCGACCTGCTCGCCGAACTCGACACCGACAAGCTCAGGGCCACCGTCGAAAGCTCGCGGGCCAAGCTCGAAACCGCGAAGTCCAAGGTCACCGAAGCCGAGGCCACGCTCGACGAGAAGCGGCGCGACTACGACCGCAAGAACGCGCTGGTGACGCGCCAGGCGGCTTCGGTGCAGGACCTCGACGCGGCGCGCGCGGCGTTCGACCGCGCGGCGGCGGCCGTGTCGAG
>ERZ761602.6774-NODE-6774-length-12580-cov-5.541876_pt1 | contig 12580 bp, 10 predicted proteins | sample MGYA00512165_ERZ761602 | MGnify/ENA primary metagenome ERZ761602 (study PRJEB28899, sample SAMN02445085) | bioreactor sludge metagenome | biome: EBPR sludge; isolation source: Thorneside wastewater treatment plant | place: Australia: Brisbane, Thorneside... | reverse complement strand
GGCGGGCGGGCGCCCGGCCGCGAGGGCGGCGAGAGCGGAAGCTCGGCCGGTCCAGCGCAGGAAGTCGCGGCGCGGCAATACGGGCGCCCGCCCGTCGACGCCGGCATCAGAAGCGGACATTCGTGGAGAAGAAAAACTGCCGTGGATCGGCCGGACGGAACGTCTGGTTGAAGTAGAACTTGTCGAAGACGTTCTTCACGTTGAGCACGAACTCGGCCTGGAACCGGCCGAACTTGCGCGGCACGCCGATCGTCAGGTCCGTGTACCAGTAGGGTTGCGCGTCGATCGGCGACTCCCAGCTCGGGTGGATGCGCGTGGTGCCCGTGTAGCGCGTGCCGGCGCCGACGTAGGCCCGCGGCAGCAGGCCGCCGAGGAACGTATGCTTGCCCCAGATCGAAAGCTGGCGATCGGGCGCGCCCTGCATGCGCACGCCCTGCTGCCGGACGTCCTCCGCCCGGACGGTCTTGGCGTCCCAGATCTCCGAATACGAGAAGGTGAACTGCAGGTTGCGGCTCGGCGACACCACGACGTCGGTCTCCCATCCCGTCGAGCGGGCGAGCCCGGAAAGGATGTACAGCGGGCTGAGGCCCGTCGCCGCCTCGCGGGCGTAGTCGCGCAGCGAGACGTTCTTCTGCTCCAGCTTGTAGATCGCGGCCGAGCCGGAGACCTTGCCCTCGAAGAGATCGACCTTGAAGCCGGCCTCCTGGTTGACCTCCTCGATCGGAGGAATCGGGTTGCCGAGCCCGTCGCGATTGAAATTGGGCCGGTAACTCTCGCCGTGGCTGGCGTAGACCGACACGTCCTCATAGCCGGGGATGCGCACGACGGCGCCGAACTGCGGCGTGAAGCGGCTCGCCTCGACCGTGCCGCGCCGGTCCGAGCTGTGGCGGCCCCCGACGAGGAGGTTGATGCGGTTGTCCCAGGCCTCCAGCTGCTCGACGGCGTAGAAGGAGCGCGTCGGCGTGGTGGAGTTCGTCATCCGCAGGCCCGGATAGCCGTTGGGGCTGAAGAGCGCGACCTCGCGCTGCACGTAGCGCAGCGGGCCGGTGCGCGGATTGTAGGGCGTCGCGACCGGGCCGTTGAGCGTGCGCGTCTGCGATTTCCCGGCCTGGTATTCGTAGCCGACCAGGACGCGGTGCCGCGCCCCCAGGAACGGGAAGCGCGCGATCGCCTCGTGTTTCATGTTCTCGCGGATCCCGCGGAACATGCTCTGGGTGAAGCGGGCGTTCATGGTGAGCCCGCCGGCGATGCGGAAGGTCGACCAGTTGACCGATTCCCTCTCCTGCAACCGCCGCGATGCGGTGCTCTTGAAGTCGAGCCAGGGCGTGACCTTGGCGAGGATCTCCGCCGAGAAGGTCTCGTAGTTGTTGTCGCGAAACTGCTCCGGCCCCTGGATGTTGGCGCGATAGCCGCGCGGGTACATCGCCTCCATCACGTCGATGATCTCGGCCGGCGTGGTGGCCCCGTAGCCGGGGGTGCGATCCAGCCAGGCGCGCGTCGACTCGCCGATGCGCGGGTACGAGGCGGGGCGGGCGCGGCCCTGCGTGTCGTAGAGGCTGATCGCCTCGAGGTCGGCGGCGAGAAACGCCGGGTGGGTGAAGCTGATGTGCTGGGTGTTGTTCTCGCGCCGGTCGGTCTCCTGGTAATCGAAGGTGATCGAGACGTTGCGGAGCGGCCGCACCGTCACGGCGCCCTGCAGCGAGGACTCGTTGCGGTAGGTCCAGTCGGCCCAGCCGTCCGGCCGGTCCGATTTGGAGGCGCCGACAAGAACCGCCACCTTGTCCCGCAGGATCGGGCCCGTGTGCATGAAACTCGCGGAATAGAAGTTGTAGCTGCCGCCCATGAGCCGCACCCGGCTTTCCGGTTGGAATTTCGGCCGGCGGGAGATGAGGTTGACGACGCCGCCGGCGCTGGCGCGTCCCTGCAGGATGGATACAGCGCCCTTGATCACCTCGATGCGTCCGAGATTGGACGTGTCGTACACGCCCTCCACCTCGGCGCCGTCCTGCTTGAGGACGGAGTCGAAGCCGCGCGACGTGACGACGTTCTCCTCCTTGCCCTGCGCCGTCATCGAGCTGACGTTCCGCAACGCCTCCTGCACGTCGAGGACGTTCTTGTCGCGCAGGTAATCCTCGGTGAGGATCGAGATGCTCATCGGCGTGTCGCGCACCGCGGCGCCCGCGCCGGTGGCGGTGATCGAGTTGGTGGCCCGATAGCCGTAATCGCGCGCGCTCTCGACCTCGAACGGATTCAGTTGGATCACCCCGGAGGTGGCCGCCGGGGTGGACGTGGAGCTGGCGGCGGGAGCGGCGGCCTGGCCGAAGAGGGCCGCGGGGACGGCAAGCGCGAGACCGGCGCCGAGCGTCGTGACCCGGAAACGGGAACGGTGGGGTTTCATGGTGGTGGGTTGCGCCAGCGCGAAAAAGGGGAGCGCGGACGCGGGGTTGCAGGTGACGGGCTAGTGGTAACACAGAGCCCGCCGGGGGCGTTAGTCTCCGCCTGACCTGGAGGTCGGCCAAAACCGACCCGTCGCCGCTCTCGTGGGCGGTTACATGACCAGCCGTTTCGGATCGACGAGACCCTCGCCGAACTTGGGGTTGAAGGGCCGAACGTTGCTGTATTCGAAGGCGGAAAACGCCCGCGGCACGCTGTCCTTCACGTGCATCGCCGTCCGGAATGCCTGGGGGGTCAGGCCGACGAGCCGCCGGAAGACCTTGCCGAAGTGACTCTGGTCGGGGAAGCCGACCAGATGACCGACCTCGCCGATGGTGAATCGGTCGGTCAGCAGCAGCCGGCGGGCGTGATCGACGCGCACGCGATGGAGGTACTCGATCACGCCGAAACCCGCCGTCCGCTTGAACACCCGGCTGAGGTAGTCGGCATTGCACTTCTGCTGGCCGGCGATGTCCGCGACGCTGATCTCGTCGGCATAGTGGCGGTTGATGTGCGCGATCACCGTCCGCACCAGCGACGACATCGCACCGTTCCAGGTCGAGAACTGCGCCCCGGGCCGGGTGCGGTAGCGGCCCACCGGGATGCCGATGCTCTCCACGATGCAGCCGGCGAGATCGGCAACGAGATCGAGCCGCCGCCACAGCGAGGGCAGATCGGCCGGGCCGAGCCGGGGCGCCTGCTCGAACGCCCTGAGGTACGGTTCGGCCGCGAAGCCGTGTCTCCGGCAGAACCGCCCGATGCGCTCCCGGCCGCGCTCCTCCGTGCCCACGAGCACGAACGAGCCGTAGAAGAAAACGCCGAGGACCGTCCCTTGGAAGACGAGCGGCTTGACCAGGTCCGTGAGTCCAAGGTGGCACTGGCCGGCAAACGCCTGTCGCCGTCGGATCGCGATGCGGTTCGCCGCCATCTTGTTGCGCACGCAATGCTGGTGCGATTCGGGATCGGCCTTCGCCCGCATGCAGAAGTCGCAGGTGTGGATCCGGAACCGGTACGGCAGGGCGAGCTGCGGATTGTCCAGCGACACGCCCGTCAGGTCCTCGAAGCTGATCCGGGCCGGAGGCGCGGCGGCGATCTCGGCGAGCAGTCGCGCAAAGTAGGAGGCAGGATCAGCGCCGCCGTCAGCCAACGGCGGCGAGGCGGGAGAATCCTCGAGCATGGGGAAAACCGGGGGACGCCGCGCAGCCAAGGCCTCCAACGCCGGCCGGGCAAAGCCAATCGGCCTTCGCTTCGTCTTTTTCCGACTCCCAGTTGATCCGATTCCGACCTGACGCCCCGAGGGCGGAACGGGCGCAGGGGATCCGGGATTCCCGTCGTCAGGTGATCGGACAGGCGCGACGCAGGATGCCGACCATCTCCTGGTGACGCTGCCGCACCCGGGCGCGCGCCGCCTCGGCCCGGGCGCGCGCCGCGGCCGGATCCCGCGCGAGCGCCAGCGCACTCTCCGCCACCCGCGCCCGCTCCTCGGGCCGGTCGAGGTCGAAAAGCCAGTCGCCCAGGCCGATGTCGCGCCACATGTAACCCTTCGTCGTCTGCTCGGCGAAACGGCAGACGATCGCCGGCACGCCGTGGCCGACGCTCATGATCGGGCTGTGCATCTCGAGGCTCACGAGCCCGGCCGAGCGCACGTAGGTGCTGATCGCCTCGTCGGTGAGCCAGAATTTCTCCCGCCACACCACCCGCGCCTTCACCTCGGCCGGCAGCGGGTCGACGAGCAGTTCCCTGCCCGTTTCCATCTGGGTCGAGTCTTCCGGGCAGACCAGCACCTTCATCGGTGTCTCGCGCACGATCGCCTCGATCGCCTCGCGCAGCGGAGCGTGGTCGTGCTCCTTCATCGCTTCGTTGCGGCGGTGCTTGGCCTCGTCGAAGGCATACCCCGGCTTGACCTTCCAGTACGGTGCGTTGCGCAGGTTCGGCAGGAAGCAGAGGAACTTGCCCGCTTCGAGTCCGTGCGCGCGCAGGAAAGCCTCAGCCGCGGCGTCATCGCGCACGTCGGCCGCGAACGCGCCATCGGGGCCGAACTCGACCACCGGGCTCTTCACCCCCGCCGCCTTCACCACGCCCAGGGACACGCTGTCGCGCAGGAACACGAAACTCGCGCCGTCGAGCAGCCCGCGCGTGTGGTCGTCGAGTCCGTTGTTGCGCATGATCTTCATGCCGGGATCGCCCGCGCGCGCCATCGTGATGCCCCAGACGCCGTACGGTTTGCCCGTCTCCTGCCGCCACGCGGCGACATCGCGGTGCGCGGTCAGGTACGGGCCCGAGCCATGCAGCAGGAAATCGGCGGCATGCGCCTCCTGCTTGTCCTTCGTCAACCGCACGCGCGGGAAACGCCGCCGCAGCATCGCCTCCACCCCGTTCCGCACGTCCATCGGCCACAACGTGACCTCCGCCTCGGGAAAATGCCGCTCGAGCAATGCGAGCACGCCCGGCGTATGGCCGATGTCGCCGATGTTCACCGTCTGCCAAGACGAACGCAGCACGATCCGCGGCGGCCGCCCGACGGCGGCGCGGGAGAGGCGGGCACCGAGCGCGCCGGCAAGCGAGGTGGCCAGGAAGGAGCGGCGGGTGACGGGCGACATGCCGGCAGGCAAACGCAACCGCCGCGCGCCGGCAGCACTTTTCGCGGGCCGCAGGAGCTCGATCGGCTCGCGTTCCCCCCGCCGCCGTCGCCAGGCTGGGCGGGTCCCTCTTCCCGCTCACGCCATGCCCCCGGCCTCCCCGCCCGCCACGCCGCCGTCCTCGAGCGGTCCCGCCCGCTCCCGTTTTCTCACGGCCGCGGCCTGGACCCTTCTCGTCGCCGGCGGGCTGCTCACGCCGATCAGCGCGCTTTCGCTGCTGATGCTAGTTGCCGGCAGTCACGGCACGGGCTCGGCCACGCTGGGCGGATTCCTGAGCGTCGTCGTGGCGCCGCCGGCCGCCGTCCTGGCGGGACTCGGCCTCTGGCGCCGCCAGCGCTGGGCGTGGCCGCTCGCGCTGGCGCTGCTGGGGGGCGTGGTCCTGCTCAACCTCCACACGCTGCTCACGGCGCGTGCGACCACCACCGTCACCACGTCTCCGACGGGGGTGAAAACGACCGTCCTGGCCTCGGGCCCCAACTACCACAGCCTGCCGCTCATCGCGCTGGCACTGTTCGGTCTGGTCAAACTTGCCTCGCGCCCGATCCGGGCCGAACTCGGCGTCGGCGCCCGGACGGTCGCGCGAGTGCCGCCGGCACTGCCGCCCGTCGCGGTCGCCCCACCCTCGTACCACACGGTGGCCCCGGAACTGCGACCCGCCCACGGTTCGTCCACTGGCAGCCATGCGACACCGCGCCAGCGCCAGGCCGCCTGGTTCGCGCTCGCCCTCCTCGTCGTCATCGCCGCCGGCCTCGTCTGGGCCGTCTGCCACGGGCTCGACCGCGGGTCGACCTTCCTGCCGCTCCACCGGGCCTCGTTCCAGCGTCCGATCGTCCGCGACGCCGAACCGGCGTTCTTTTGGTTCGCGATCGGTCTCTACGCGTTTCTCGCGCTGGCCGCGGCGGGATCCGCCGCCTGGCTCGCGCGCGAGACCCTGCGGCTGAAGGTCACGCGCGATGCGGCTGGGCGGTAGGAGCGGCGGGAGGGCCTCCACGGCCGAGGAGCGGACGCTCCGCTTCGTGATGCACGGCGGCTGCGTCGGAGCGCAGCTCACCGCCGCGGCAGGGCAATGGCTGCCCGGGCGCGGCGCCCGGGTCGGAGTCATCCCATGACGCCGGCGGCCCGCAGCAGCGTTTCGTGCACATCGATGTCGTGCTGCGCCGACCACGCCAGGCGTTTCTCACCGCGCACCACCTTGGCCAGGTCGATGAACTCGCCGGTGTAGCGTCCGCCGTTACGGGGCAGGTTCAGGGCCTGCCGGCCCTGCCGGTAGGCGCCCCGCGCACGAGCGAGCCAGAGCGTGGCCTGGCCCGATTCCATCGGGAGCAGTTCGAGCGTGCCTTCGGTCCCGCCGACGGCGAAACGGCGCCGTTCGGTGCCGGACGAATCGGAGATGTTGATACGCACGGCGGCCGTCGCCCGCGGATACTCGAGCACGGCGAGCTGGTTGTCCTTCACCCGGTCACGCCCGCTCGGCGTGGAACTCGCCACGACGCGCGCCGGCTTGCCGAGGAGGGTCACGATCGCGTCGATGGGATGACACCCGAGCTCGAACATCGCGCCGCCCGGCAGCGCGCCGATGGCCGCGCGCTCGGCCGCCCCGCTCAGCTTTCCCATGCTCGCATCGATCTCGAGGATCTCGCCGAGCCAGCCCTGGCGCACCACGTCGAACAACAGCTCGAAACCCGGATTGTAGCGCAGCATGTAGCCGAGTTGCACCGTGAGGCCGCGCCGTTCGGCCTCGAGCCGCATCGCCTTGAACTCGACGTGGCCGAGCGCGCCCGGTTTGTCGAGGTGCACGTGCTTGCCCGCCTGCAGGGCGCGCAGCGCGGTGGCGCACGACTCCTCCACCGCGGTTTCGACCACGATCGCCTTCACCTGCGGATCGCGCAGGAGCGCGGCTTCATCGCTCAAGGGCACCCCGGCGTAGGGTTTCGATTGCTTCACCGCCTCGGCCCGGCGTGCATCCGGCTCCGCCCAGCCGGCCACGCTCCAGAGTTCCGGCAGCTCGCGCACCGCCTGCAGCTTGCCGGCCGCGTGCGCGTGCTTGGTGCCAATCTGCGCCAGCGCCGGCGGACGCGAAGCCACGCCAGAGGCCGCCCGCGCGGCGGCGGCGGTCATGCCGGTGAGAAAGGCCCGGCGGGAAAACGAAACGGAGGGGTTCATCGGGAGAAACAGGAGGGGAATGAGGGTGAATCTTGCCGCGACGGCCGGCTGGAGCAGATTCAATAGTTCCGTAGCCCAAACCCAAACGCCAAGTCGCAAAGGAACGCGACGTTTCGCCACGTTTTCCTTCGCGAGCCTTTGCTCTCCCTCGCGTCTTTGCGTTTCGGATCCCGCCCTGTTCGGCTACGATCTCACTTAAGCCGCTCCAAGTTCCGCAGGGCGACCGGGAGCGCGACCTCAGGATGGTGGCACGAAAGTCACCGCTGACTCCCACTGTGGAATCCGCCGCGAACCTCGGCGGGCCGACGCGGTCGGTGTCCCGCTGACATCATTGTCAGGCTCGGGCACTGGCGCCGGGCCGGCTCGGCCCGGAAGGTGCGGAGGGTCGTGACCCGGGCGGCGCGCTCGCAGCCGTCGCCATTTCCACGCCACGCGCTGGCGCCGTTCCTCGCGCGCCGCGGGACCCGGCTGGAATTCCCTTTATGATGACGTATCCATTCGACCAAGCCACCACGCTCAAACTCATAGAGACCGCCGTCATCCTGCTGATCGGTCTCGGGATCTTCTTCGGCCTGCGCGGGCGAATCCAAACCTTCGCGGAGCGCGCGAGGCTCCCGCGCCTGGCGGTCACGCCACTGCGGATCATTTTCCGGTATGGCGTGCTGGCGCTGACGCTGTTCCTCGTCCTCGGGCGCTGGGGCTTCCAGTCGCAGACGGTCCTCGCCGTGCTGGGCACGGTGCTGGGCCTCGTCGCGATCGGCTTCGTGGCGGTGTGGAGCGTGCTGAGCAATGTCCTCTGCACGTTCGTGCTCATCGTGGTAAAGCCGTTTTCCCTCGGCGACGAGGTGGAGCTGGTCGTCACCAACGTCAAAGGACGCGTCGTCGACCTCGGCTTCGTCTTCACGACGCTCGAGACCGCGCCCAACGAGACGGTGATGATACCCAACAACACGTTTTTCCAGGGACCATTCCGCCGCAAGGCCGGGTCGGTGACGGTGGGCCTCGACCAGCACCTGCGGGCACAGCAGGCGCCGACGGCTCGCGCGGCGTGACCCCGGGCTTCGCCCGCCGTCACACGTGCTGGACGACTTCCTCGCGGGCAAAACGCACCTTCGGGAAGGTGGCATACTTGTCCGTGCGCGCGCGGTAGCCGACCGCGGCCACGACGGATGCAGCCAGGCCGCGCTCCCCTAGTCCGAGGATCTCGTCGTAGCGCGCCCGCTCGAAGCCTTCCATCGGCGTCGCGTCGATGCCAAGCAGCGCGGCGCTGGTGATGAGGTTGCCCAGCGCGAGATAGGTCTGGTTCACGGCCCAGGTGCGGCGCTGATCGGGAGTGAGGCCGTGCACGATCGAGCCGACCGCCATCTGGCGCAGGCCGTCGAGTGAGCCGACCGGGATCTGGCGGACCTCCGCCATCCGGCGCAGGTAGGCCTCCACGTCCGCCTCGCTCAGGTTGACCTTGGCGGCGAAGACCACGAGGTGCGACGCTTCGACGATCTGCGGCTGCCCGTACGAGGCGGCCTGCAATCGCGCGCGGACGGCGGGATCGTCGACGACGAGGAAGGTCCAGGGCTGCAGGCCGAGGCTGGAGGGCGAGAGCACGAGCGCCTGCTCGAGCGTCGCCCAGTCGGCGGCGCTGATCTTGCGGTCGGGATCGTACTGCTTGGTGGCATAGCGCCAGTGGAGCTGGTCGATCAGTTGGTCGCGGGCGACAGGTTTCATGGGAGTGCGAAAACGGGGCGGTTTCACTCGCGGGCCGCCGGCGCGGCGGCGTCGAACGCGGTGATGAGCACGAGGGCGAGCAGCAGAAGGGCGACGGTGATCATGGCGGTGAAGGGCAGATGAGACGCGATGATCATAGCGCCGGACGCGCGCGCCGCCCAATGCCGTGTTTTTGGCCTCGCTCATACTTCCGGTAATACGTCGACTCCGCGCATGGAGCTCCGCCACCTGCGCTACTTCGCCGCGGTCGCCGCCCACGGCAGTTTCAGCCGGGCGGCGGAGAGGCTGCACCTGACCCAGCCGGCCTTGAGCCGCCAGGTGAAGGACCTCGAGGACGAATTGGGAGTACGGCTGTTCGAGCGCGGCAAGAACGCGGTGACGCTGACCGATGCGGGGGCGACCTTTTACGAGGACGCGCGCGATCTGCTCGGGCGGGCGGAGGAGGCGGTGCGCCGCCTGCGCGGCGAATCCCGGAGCGAGGTCCTGCGGGTCGGCTACGCGCCTTCGCTCACCGCGCACATCATGGCTTACGCGCTGGAGCGTTTCCAGGCCGCCGCCCCCCGCGTGCGCATCGAGCTGCTCGACCTGGCGCCGCGGGAAATGATCGAGCAGGCGCGCGCAGGCCGGCTGGACCTCGTCATCGCTCCCTCCGGCTTCGAGGGCGACCTCGGCAGCTTCCAGTGGCACGAACTCCGCCGCATGGCGCTCGCCCTGGTGATGCCGGCGCGCCACCCCTTGGCCGCCCTCACCCGCATCCCGCCCGCCCGGCTCCGCCAGTTGCCGCTCATCGGTCTGGGCCGGGAGAACTTTCCCGAATACGCGCCCCGCATGCGGGCGATACTGAAGCCCCACGGCATCGCGCCGCGCTTCACGTCCTTCGTCCCAGACGGTGTCTCCGCTCTGTTCGTCGCCCTGGAGGCCGGCAACGCGGCGGCGCTGCTCGCCGATGGCGTCGAGTGCGTCATGCCGCGGTCCCTGGTGCTGCGCCGGTTCTCGCCGGCGCTGCCCGACATCGTGGTCAACGTCGGCCTGCCCGCCGACCGCCCCAATCCCCACGCGGAGCGGTTTGCGGCGCTGCTCCGCGAGGCGGCGAAACCGCGGCGGCGCCCGTAGCGGCGGCGGGGGGCGGTGACGCTCCGTTTTGTCAGGTTCTCGCCGTCCCCGACCACTTGTACGGATCATGACCCCGCGCTCCTTGAGCCAGGAAACCGATGCCCAGCTCGTGGCCGCCAGCCTCGCCGGCGATCGCGACGCCTTCGGCCGGATCGTCGCCCGTTACCAGGCGCTGGTCTGCGCCCTCGCATTCAGCGCCACGGGCAGCGTCAGCCGCAGCGAGGACCTCGCGCAGGAAACGTTCATCACCGCCTGGCGGCAGCTCGCGGGCCTGCGGGAGCCGGAGCGGTTGCGCGCGTGGCTGTGCGGCATGGCCCGCAACCTGATCCATGCCGAACTCCGCCGCCTGGGCCGGGAGCCCGTCCACGGCGCCAGCGCGCTGAGCGAGATTGCCGGGCTGCCGGCCGCCGAGCCCGCGCCGGCCACCCAGGCCATCACCAACGAGGAAGCGGCGCTGCTCTGGCGCGAAGTCGGCAGCCTTCCCGAAACCTATCGCGAGGTGCTGGTGCTGTACTATCGCGATCAGCGATCGGTCGCCGCTGTCGCAGACGCGCTCGACCTGAAGGAGGACGCAGTGATGCAACGCTTGTCCCGCGGCCGCCGCCTGCTGCAGGAGCGCATGGTCGGCTTCGTCGAGGAGGCGCTGGCCCGAAGCAATCCGGATCGCCAGTTCTACCTCGGAGTGCAGGCGGCACTGCCCGCTCTGGCCGCGGGAGCTCAGGTGGCGAGCATCGGCTCGTTGCCGAGCCTGACCTTGAAGGGCGGAGCCGGGCTCTCCGCGCTGCTGCTGCCATTCGTGGGATTGTTCGCCGCCTTCGGCGTGAGCTGGACGAGCGTGCGCACCACGCCGGCCGGAGCGGAGCGTCGCTTCATCCGCCGCTGGCATCTGTCGCTCTGGGGCATCATCGCCTTCCTCCTCCTCGGACTCGCCGGCCTCGGTGCGCTGGCCGATGCCCGGGACTGGCCGCCCGACCTGCGGCTGCGCAACCAGACCTTCCTCTGGTTCGCCTACCTCCTGGCGCTCGCCACGCTTATCGTGATCCTCTACCGGCGCGGCGACGGGGCGGAGCAAGCGGCACCGCCCCGGCAGGCCACCCTGATGCTGGCGGGCACGTACCTTGCGACCACGGCCTGGTTGATCGGCCTGGCGGCCGTCACGGGCGACACCGCAACCGCGCTCGTGCTCGCGGCGGCGACGGCGGGCCTCGGTCTGGCCAATCACCGCGCCAATCGCCAGCGTCCGGCCGCGTCCGCGCACCGGACCAACCTCGCCTTCCATGCCGTCCTCTGCGCCGTGCTGCTGCTCGCGGCCAACGTGCGCGTCGCCCACTGGCTGGCGCCACTCCACCGGGTTTCCGTGCCGGAGATGGAGGCCCTGCTCTCGCTGCCGCGGATACACGCCCTCACCGTTGGCCTCGTGATCTGGACCGCCCTTCTCCTCCGGCTCAGCCGGCCGCACGCGACCGGCCGGTAAACAGGGCCGGCGGCTCGGGTATTTCGGCGGACGGAGCGGCGAACGTCCGCGTCCGTCCCAGCCGGTGCCGCCGCGCTCGACTCCGCAACGCGGCCCGGAAATCATGCCGCCCCCCCGATGTCCGCGGCTTTTCCCTCGTATCGTTGCGTGCTCCTCCTTGCCGCTCTCGCGAGCGGTCCGCTCGCGGCCGAGGTGCCCACCGGCCGGGTGCTCGCGACCGTGGCGTGCACCACCGATGCCGCGCAGACCTACGCGCTTTATGTCCCGACCCGCTTCGACCGCAGCCGCACCTGGCCGGTGTTGTTTTGCTTCGATCCCGGAGCGCGCGGGTTGGCGCCGGTCGAACGCTTCCGCGCCGCGGCCGAGAAGTTTGGTTGGATCGTCGCCGGCTCGAACAATTCCCGCAACGGTCCCTGGGAGGCCAACGCCGCCGCGATCCAGGCCATGATGGGCGATGTCGCCCGCCACCTGCCGGTCGACCGCCAGCGCATCTACGTCGCCGGGCTCTCCGGCGGCGCGCGCGTCGCCTGCCAGCTCGCGGTCAGCGGCCTGGCCCGCGGGGTGATCGCCTGCTCCGCCGGCTTCATGGGCAGCGAGACGCCGGACCGCGTGCCGTTTCCTTTTTTCGGCACCGCGGGCATCACCGATTTCAACTACCGCGAGCTGCGCCGGACCGAACGCGAGCTCGCCGAACGCAAGGCCGCCCACCGGGTGGCGATCTTTCCCGGCGGACACGAATGGCTGCCCGAATCGCTCGCCCACGAGGCGCTGGCCTGGCTGGACCTCCATGCGATGCGCACGGGCGCCGTGCCGCGCGAGCCGGCGTGGATCGAGGAGCAGTGGCGCACGCGCCAGGCGGCCGTGCCGCGCGAACCGGTGCTCGACCGCGCGCAGGCCCTGCAGGCGCTGGCCGCCGACTTCAAGGGGCTGGCCGACACCGCCGCGGTGGAGCGCGAGGCAAAGGCGCTCGCGGCCTCCCGCGCCGGGCGCGACGCGCTGCGGGATGCCCGCCGCGCGGAGCAGTCGGAGCAGGCGC
>ERZ761602.6770-NODE-6770-length-12585-cov-3.795850_pt1 | contig 12585 bp, 7 predicted proteins | sample MGYA00512165_ERZ761602 | MGnify/ENA primary metagenome ERZ761602 (study PRJEB28899, sample SAMN02445085) | bioreactor sludge metagenome | biome: EBPR sludge; isolation source: Thorneside wastewater treatment plant | place: Australia: Brisbane, Thorneside... | reverse complement strand
CGCCGGAGAGTTCCGCGACCTGCGCGTCGGCGGGGAGCGCGAGGCGCGTGAGGGTGGCCTCGATGCGGTGCTCGAGCGTCCAGCCGCCGGCGGCCTCCAGCGCTTCCTGCAGCGCGTGCAGGCGCGCCATGAGCGCCTGCTCGGCCGCGCCGCCGGGATGCGCGGCGAGCGCGTGCGCGGTGTCGTGGTACTGCACGAGCAGGCGCGTGGCCTCGCCCAGCCCCTCGGCCACCGTCTCGAAGACGCTGCGGCCGGCGGCGAACGCCGGCTCCTGCGCGACACTCGCGACGCGCGCGCCGGGGGCGAGCGAGGCCGTGCCGTCGTCGGGGCGCGCTTCCCCCGCGACGATCCGCAGGAGGCTCGACTTGCCCGTGCCGTTGCGGCCGATGAGGCCCACGCGCTCGCCCGGCTCGATCACGAGCCCGGCGCGGTCGAGGAGCGGCACGTGCCCGTAGGCGAGCGAGACGTCGGAGAGCTGGAGGAGCGGCAAGTCAGTCGGCGGCGCGGACGTGGTACAGCCCGAGGGTACCGTATCCCTTGGCGAGCGGCATGCGCCCGACGTAGCTCATCGCGAGGCCCCCGGCGCCGGTGGCCGCGAGCACCGCGGCGAGGGCGCTGCTCGCGTAGACCTGGCCGGGCGGCGTGACGGGCTCGATGCGCGCCGCGCGGCTGGTGTGCGGGCCGGTGTACATCGGCAGGCCCGTGATGGGGTCCGTCGCGCAGTGCACGGGCCCGCAGTGCAGCGCGATGCGCAGGTCGAAGCCGGGCGGAAGCCCCCAGCGCGCGCGGTCGAAGCCCGCCACGAGGGCATTCAGCTCGAGCGCGAAGCGCGCCGCGCCGGCCGCCTCGCGGAAGACCATGTACAGCCCGTCGCCGGAGGTCTCTACGTGCTCGAAGCGGTGCGCGGTGCGGCGGCCCAGCTCGCCCACCGCGCCGAGGAACCCCTCGATGTAGCCGGGGATCTGGTCCTCGCCCAGCTTGCTGTAGCCCACGGCGTCGGCGAAGAGCATGGCGCGCAGCTCGTGGCGGACGGCCCGCGGCGGTTCCGGTGCGGGCGTTGGCGGAGGCGCAGCCGCCGGCGTGCCGCGCAGCGCCCCGATGTCCACCTGGTCGATCGCGAGCGCCTGCCGCTGCCAGTGCGCGACCACCGAGGCGGCGCCCCCGGGCGCCCCGGGCGAGGCCGGGTCCCACGCGGCCAGCGCGCGCACTTCGCCCTCGAGGTGGCGGGCGCGCAGGCACCCCATGCCCGTCAGCACGAGGTTCGCGTATTCGAAGGTCGCCGCGCTGCCGCTGGCGCGATGGTCGCTGGTGACGGTGACGGTCGCGGCGGATGCCAGCGCGCGTTCGAAACGCTCGCCCCAGCCGCCGGGCGCCGTGTCGACGCTCGCCTCGCGGAAGGCCGGCGCCGGAAAGGGAAGCACCACGTGCGTCTCGCCGCCCAGCTCGCGCACGATCTCGAGGCACAGGAGGTCCGCGCCGCAAGCCGCGGAGCCGTAGGCGGCCACCGGGCCGATGGCCGCGATCCTCTCGCGCAGCGCCGCGCGCACGGCGGGCTCCAGCCGCGCCGGAAAGCGCTCGCCCCCGCGCCCCGGCTCGTCGACCCGGTGCCCGGTGAAGACGAGCACCGTCGCGGTGCCGAGCGGCGCGGCCACGGCCGGGTCGGCGCCCGGCAGGTGGGCCGCCAGCAGCCTCGCCTGCCGCCGCGTGGAGGCGAGGTCGCCCGCCCGGCCGCCCGCGAGCCGCGCGGCCTCGGCGTAGTGCGCCCGCGCCGCCGCCGCGTCGCCGAGGATGAGCGCCGCCTCGCCCAGCGTCGCCTCGCGCCAGTAGCGCGCGGTGCCGTCCTGCGTCGCCTGCCCCGCGTGCAGGCCCAGCGCGCGCACTTCGGAAGCGATCTGCCTCGCGTGGCCGAGGTCGCCGGCGAGGCAGGCGATCGTCGCGGCGTTGATGCCGGTGTAGAGCGCGTCGTCCGCCGCGCCCCGCCGCCGCGCCTCCTCCCACGCGCCTTCGTATAGCCGAAGCGCCTGCGCGAGGTGCGCGGCGCGGTGCGTGCCGTCGGCCGTGGCCAGCGCCAGGTCCTTGTGCGTGCGCGCGAGCATGCCGAGGGTCTCGGCATCGGCGTTCCCCTCGTCGGCCAGGGCCTGCAGCAGCCGGCCCGCGCGTTGGGCGTCCCCGCTCCGCGCCAGCGCGAGCGCCTGCAATTGCCGCAGCCGGATGCTGCCGGGGTGCGCCGCCAGCGCCTCCTGCGCCGCGTTGCACGCGAGCAGCGGCTCGCCCTGGCGCAGCAGCGACTCGACCTCGGTGGCGTTCGGCTCGGGCATCGGCGGGTACCGGGGAAAATGCTGCCGATCATAGCCCCGCTATCCAATTCGCGCGGAATGCCCTACCCTTTGGCACCGCGGCGCCGGGAGAGGGAAGCTCCCCGCCGACGACAACGACAACAAGGAGTCACGGGCCATGAGCAACGTGCACCCGCTGGAGGCGCCGGCGTCCACCCTCGACGAGGACGCCTGGGAGGACCTCCTCAACTTCATCGAGGAGAAGCGCGTCATCCCGATCGTCGGGCCCGAGCTCCTCAAGGTGGAGACGGAAGCCGGCCCGCGCCTGCTCCACGACTGGATGGCCGAGAAGCTCGCCGCGAAGCTGGGCGTGGACACCGCGCGCCTGCCGCAGCCGTACACGCTCAATGACGTGGTGTGCTGGTTCCTCGCCTCGCGCGGCCGCCGCGAGGACACCTACACGCGCATGCGCAGCATCCTTCGCGAGACGAGCTTCGCGCCGCCCAGGGCGCTGCGGCAGCTGGCGGAGATCGCCGACTTCGACCTCTTCGTCACGACCACCTTCGACTCGCTGCTGGAGGCGGCGGTGAACGAGGTGCGCTTCGGCGGCGCACAGTCCGCCGAGGTGATCGGCTACACGCCCAACCGCGTGGCCGACCTCCCGGCGGAGCGGGAGCACCTGCAGCGCCCCGTCGTCTACCACCTGCTGGGGCGGTGCTCGGCCTCGCCCACCTACGTGATCTCCGACGAGGACATGCTGGAGTTCGTCTGCGCCCTGCAGAGCGAGCACCTCACGCCGGAGAAGCTCTTCTTCGAGCTCGAGCACAGCCACCTGCTCATCATCGGCAGCAACTTCTCCAACTGGCTCGCGCGGCTCTTCCTGCGCATGGCCAAGCGCCGCCGCCTTTCCGACCCGCGCGACGTGGGCGAGGTGCTGGCCGACGACCACACCGGCAGCGACGAGCGCCTCATGGCCTTCCTGCAGCAGGTGAGCGTGCGCACGCGCGTCTACGCGGGCGCGGAGCAGTTCGTGGACGAGCTGCACCGGCGCTGGACCGCCCGCCGCCGCCCGGCCGAGGTGATCGCGCTCGCCGCCGCGCCGCGGCGCGTGCTGCCGCCGGAGCGCGAGATGCCGGAGAACGCCGTCTTCATCAGCTACGCGCGCGAGGACCTCGCCGCCGTGCAGCGCCTCAAGGGCGCGCTCGACGCCGCCGGCGTCACGACCTGGTTCGACATGGAGCGGCTGGAGGGCGGCGACGACTACGACCGCAAGATCCGCCGCAACATCGAGCGCTGCGCCTTCTTCGTGCCGGTCGTCTCGGCCGCGACCGAGCGCCGGCTCGAGGCCTACTTCCGCCGCGAGTGGAGCTACGCGCTCGACCGCACGCGCAACATGGCCGACGACGCGCTCTTCATCCTGCCGGCGTGCATCGACGCGACCGACCCGCGCGGCGCGCGCGTGCCGGACAAGTTCAAGGCGGTGCACATCACGCAGATGCCGGGCGGCGAGCCGCCGCCGGCGTTCGTGGAGCGGCTCAAGGCGCTCCTCGCCTCGCGCGGCGGGGAGGGCGCGCCGTGAGCGGCCCGGGCGAGCCCGCGGCGCAGCCGGCCGTCGACCCGCAGCACCCCTGGCTGGGGCTCGCCTCCTTCACCGAGGAGACGCGCGCCTACTTCCACGGCCGCGAGGAGGAGGTGGCCGAGCTCGCCCGCCGCGTGCAGCGCAAGCTCCTCACCATCCTCTTCGGGCAGTCCGGGCTGGGCAAGACCTCGATCCTGCGCGCGGGCATCGTGCCGCGGCTTCGCCCCGAGGGCTATTGCCCCGTCTACGTGCGCATCGACTACGCGGCCGATTCCCCGCCGCCCGCCGAGCAGATCAAGCAGGCGATCTTCCGCGCGACCGAGGCCTCGGGGCAGTGGACGCAGCCCGGCTCCGCCATCGCCGGCGAATCGCTGTGGGAGTTCCTGCACCACCGCGACGACCTCCTCAAGGACGCGGCCGGGCGGACGGTCACGCCGCTGCTCATCTTCGACCAGTTCGAGGAGATCTTCACGCTGGCGCAGGCCGACGACGCCGGCCGCGCCCGCGCGGCGCAGTTCGTCGAGGAGCTCGCCGACCTCGTCGAGAACCGCCCGCCCCGGGCGCTCGAGGCGAGGCTGGAATCCGACGACACCCTCACCGACCGCTTCGACTTCGGGCGGGCGGACTACCGCATCCTCATCGCGCTGCGCGAGGACTACCTCGCGCACCTGGAGGGCCTCAAGGGCGCGATGCCCTCGATCACGCAGAACCGCATGCGGCTCGCCCGCATGAACGGGCAGCAGGCGCTGGCCGCCGTGACCAAGCCCGGCGGCCGCCTCGTCCCCGAGGAGGTCGCGGAGGCGATCGTGCGCTTCATCGCCGGCGGGTCGGAGCTGCGCAACGCCGAGGTGGAGCCCTCGCTCCTGTCGCTCATCTGCCGCGAGCTGAACAACGCGCGCCTCGCGCAGGGCCGCGCCGAGATCTCCGCGGACCTGCTGGCCGGCTCGCACGACACCATCCTCGCCGAGTTCTACGAGCGGGCGCTGGCCGACCAGCCGCCGGCGGTGCGCAAGGTGATCGAGGACGAGCTGCTCACCGACTCGGGCTACCGCGAGAGCCTCGCGGAGGAGCGGCTGCTGAAGGCGTTCGCGGCCGCCGGCGCGGCGCCGGGCGCCCTCTCCGCGCTCGTGAACCGGCGGCTGCTGCGCATCGAGGAGCGCCTCGACGTGCGCCGCGTGGAGCTCACCCACGACGTGCTCTGCGGCGTGGTGAAGGCGAGCCGCGAGCAGCGCCTCGCGCGGGAGGCGAAGGACGAAGCCGAGCGGCAGCTCGCCGCGCAGCGCGCGCGCGAGGAAGCCACGCGCAAGGCGCTGGTGCGCGCGCGCCAGGTCGCCGCCGTGTGTGCCGTGCTCGCCATCGGCGCGGTGGTCGGCGCGATCTTCGGCTACGTGAACATGAACCGCGCCCGCGAGGCGCAGGCGCAGGCCCAGCAGACGCGCCAGCAGGCGGAGGGCGCCCGCGCCGAGGCCGAGAAGCTGGTGGTCTTCCTCCTCGACGACTTCCAGCTGGAGCTCGAGCCGATCGGGCGGCTGGACGTCGTGGCGAGCCTCTCGAAGCGCGCCCTCGACTACTACGCGGGCCTGCCGCCGGCGCTTCGCTCGCCCGCCACCGAGCGCAACCGGGCGCTGGCCGAAGTGCGCTACGCCCTGTCGCTGCGCAACCTCGGGCGGCTGGACGAGGCGCTCAAGGCGGCCGACAGCGCGGTCGCCACGCTCGCGAAGCTGCGCGAAGGCGGCGACGGTTCCGAGCCGACCCTCATCGGCCTCGCCATGGGCACGAACGCCACGGCGCGCATCTACAACCAGCAGGCCCGGTTCGCCGACTCGCGCAAGTCGAGCGCCGCGGCCTTCGACCTCATTCGCCCGCTCGCCGCCGCCACGGGAGCGAGCGTCGCCGCGCGCCGCGCGCTGGGCGAGATCGCCGTGGCCCACGGTTTCAACGCGATGCGCGACGGCGACAACGACGTCGCCGTCGACGTCCTGGAGCAGGCGCGCACCGCGCTGCGCAGCATCGACGGGCTGGAGCTGAACGACCTCTCCGCCGCGGCCGTCTTCGCCGAGGCCACGGCGTGGCAGATGGACGCGCTCACGGCGCTACGCCGCGCCGACGAGGCGCGCCGCAACGGCGAGGAGGCGAAGGCCGTCACCGACGGCATCCTCTCCCGCCAGCCGGGCCACATGCTCGCCCTGCGCGGCCGCGCCCTCATCCTGTCGAACCTGGGCGACATCGAGGGCGACCGCCTGCGCTTCCCGGAGGCGATGCGCATCTACGAGGCGGCGGCGCGCGACTACGAGAGCTACCTCAAGGTGGACGCGGGCAACACCATCGCCTGGAACAACCTCGCCGCCCAGCGGCAGATCCTCGCCAACTACAACGACGGGCTCGGCCGGCCGGCGGAGGCCCTGCGGCAGTTCCGCGCCGCGTCCGTCGCGGCGCGCAGCGGCGGCATGACGCCCGTGCGGGCCTCGAACGCCGCGAGCGTCTTCCGCAACATCTCGCGCCTCGAGGCCGAGCTCGGCAACCGGGAGGCGGCCCGGCAGGCGATCGCGGAGGGCGCGCGCCTCATGGACCTCGCGATCCGCGACTCCCCGCCCGGCTCGTTTCGCCGGCAGGTCTGGTCCGACTGGCGCAACCCGACCGAGGCCCACGTCGACTTCATCAACGGCGACTTCGCGGCGGCTCGCGACAAGGCGGCCCGGTCGATCCGCGCCCTGGAAAGTCTCAAGACGGAGAACGCCGTCCAGCAGCGCAACCGCGACTTCCTGCTGGTGGACGCGCTCTTCATCGAGGCGCAGGCGCGCTACCAGCTCAGGGACTTCGCCGCCGCGGAGGCCGCGATTCGCCGCAGCGTGGAGTTGCGCCGGGCGTTTCCCTACTTCAACGTCTTCCAGGACGTGGGGCGAGCCGAGGACGAAGCCTTCCACGCGATCGCCCTCGCGCGGCTGGGCCGCCAGGCCGAGGCGCGCGAGGCGCTCGCGCCCGCCCTCGCCTTCCTCGGGGAGCTCCCGGAGGCGAACCACCGCCAGCCCTGGCTCGCGGTGCGGCTGGCCCAGGCGCGGCTCGCGCAGGCGCTGGCCCAGCCCGCCGAGGCGCGCGCGCACCTCGCCGCGGCGGCGAAGCTGCTCGACGACCTGTCGCCCGAGGCGAGGAGCACCGCCTCGCTCACGATGATCCGCAACGAGATCGCGCTGGAGATGGCCGCGCGGCGGTAGGCGCCCTCGCCGGGGCGTCCTCCGCAACGGCCCAGAATCGTCCGGGCCGGGGGCCGGAATCAACGAGGATCAGCGGCCACCACGCATCGCGTCGAGGTTGCCCTGCCAATCGAGCGTGCCTCGGTGGCGCCGGATCTCCTCTTGCTGGCGCAGGCGCAGCAGCGTGCGCAGGCCGAGCTCGACGACCTCGCGCTTGGTGCGGGCGCCCGTGGCCCGGAGGGCGTCCTTCATGAGCCTGTCGTCGATCTCGATCGTCGTGCGCATGACTCGCTTTCGATGCAAGAGCGGTACTCATTATGGCAAGCCCATCGCCCGATTGCCGTAGAATTTCCCATCGCGCCACCTGCGATTCTCCCTCCCCTCCCACTCCCGCCCCCCCGCCATGCCTTCCATCAGCCGCCGGTCCGACCAGCTCGGCACCGAAAACGCCTTCGTGGTCCTCGCCGAGGTGGCCAAGCTCCAGGCCGCCGGCAAGGACATCGTCTCGTTCTGCATCGGCCAGCCGGATTTCCCGACGCCGGTGAACATCCAGGACGCGGCCGTGGCCGCCATCCGCGGCGGCAAGCACGGCTACACGCCCTCGGCCGGCATCGCGGAGCTGCGCGAGGCCATCGCGAAGTACGTCTCGCGCACGCGCGGCGTCTCCGTGAGCGCCGACGACGTCGTGGTGGGCGCGGGGGCGAAGCCCTTCATCGCCTACGCGATCCTCTCCGTGACCGACCACGGCACCGGCGACGAGGTGATCTACCCGAACCCCGGCTTCCCCATCTACGAATCGCAGGTACGCGCCATGGGGGCGGTCCCCGTGCCGATCTACTTGCGCGAGTCGCGCGGCTTCAACTTCGACCCGGCCGAGCTGGAGGCGAAGATCACGCCGCGCACGAAGCTCATCATCCTCAACTCGCCGCAGAACCCCACCGGCGGCATCGTGTCGCGCAAGGACATGGAGGCCATCGCCGCCATCCTCGAGCGCCACCCGCAGGTGTGGGTGTACGCCGACGAGATCTACTCGCGGCTCGTCTACGACGGCGCCTTCGCCTCGCTCGCCTCGATCCCGGGCATGCTCGAGCGCACGATCATCTCCGACGGCGCCTCCAAGACCTGGGCCATGACCGGCTGGCGGCTGGGCTACGCCGTGAACAAGGCGCTGGCCCCCGTGTTCACGCGCTGGGTCACCAACACCGACTCCTGCGCCTCGCAGATCAGCCAGTGGGCGACCGTCGAGGCCCTGAATGGCCCGCAGGACGCGGCCGAGAGGATGCGCGAGAGCTTCCGCCAGCGCCGCGACCTCATCGTGGGGCTGCTGAACCAGGTGCCCGGCGTCGGCTGCCAGAGCCCGGGCGGCGCCTTCTACGCCTGGCCCAACGTGACGGAAGCCTGCCGCATGATCGGCGCCAAGGACTCCGAGGAGTTCCGCGTGCGCCTCCTCAACGAGAGCGGCGTGGCGGTGCTGGCCGACATCCACTTCGGCCCGCGCGTGCCGGGCGAGGGGCAGCACATCCGCTTCAGCTACGCGGCCTCCAACGAGGCGATCGAGAAGGGCGTGGCCCGCCTGGCCGACTTCGTCCGCCGGAACGCGAAGTAGGGCGCGGCCCTACGGCCGGCCCGGCGGACGCAGCGCGCGCTCGGCGATCTCGAAGAGCGCGTGCACCGCGAGCGCCAGCGCGGCCGCGGGAAGCGCCCCTGCCGCGAGCTGGGTCGCGTCGTTGACCGCGAGCCCCTGCGCGATCCGCTCGCCGAAGCCGCCCGCGCCCACGAACGCCGCGATGGTGGCCGTGCCCACGTTCACCACCGCCGCCGTCTTCACGCCCGCGAGGATCACCGGCGCGGCGATCGGCAGCTCCACCCGCAGGAGCGCCTGCCGCGGCGTGAGCCCGAGGGCCAGCGCCGCGTCGCGCAGCCCGCGCGCCACGCCCGAGAGCCCCGCGTGGGTGTTGCGCACGATGGGCAGCAGCGCATAGAGGAAGAGCGCGGCGAGCGCGGGCCCCGCGCCGATGCCCATGAGGGGCACGAGGAGCGCGAGAAGCGCGAGCGACGGGATGGTCTGCACGATCCCGGCAAGGGCGAGCACGGGCTGCGCGAAGGCGCGCACCCGCGCGGCCACGAGGCCCAGGGGAACGCCCAGCGCCACCGCCGCCGCCAGCGCGGCGAACACCAGCGCCGCGTGCTCCGCCGCCAGCCGGGCGAAATCGGGCGCGAACACGGCCGCCCACAGGCCGCGCGAGGCGCCGCCCGCCCGGCCTTCCAGGTACTCGCGCGCCACGGCCTCGAAGGGCACGCGGTCCAGCTCCGCGCGGGCGTTGAGCGCCGTCATCGCGCGCTCGTCGATCCGGCCTTCCAGCGCCTTCCACGCGGTGAACGCCCCGGGGTGGCGCGCCGGCAGGTCGAGGCGGTGCAGCACCACGGCGTCGTAGCGCGGGAAGAAGGCGCGGTCGTCGGCGAGCACGCGGATCGCGTGGCGCGCGATCTTCGCGTCCGTCGTGTAGAGGTCGATCGCGTCCACCTCGCCCGCCGCGAGCGCCTCGTAGGCGAGCCCGTGGTCCAGTCCCCGCGGGCTCGCCTGCGGCAGCGCGTAGGCGGACTCGAGGCCCGGCCAGCCGTCCTCGCGCCGCAGGAACTCGTGCGAGAGGCCCAGCCGGAGATCCGGGTGGCGCGCGAGGTCGGAGACGCGCGCGATGCCCCGGCGCGCCGCGTCCGCCTCCCGCATGCCCAGCGCGTAACCGTTCGAGAACCCCAGCGGCACGCTGGCGGCGAGGCCCAGCGGCGCGAGCCTGCGGTTGATCGCCGCGAGGTCGAGGGGCGCGGATTCCTTCAGGATCTCGCGTGCGATCGTGCCCGTGTACTCCGGATAGGCGTCGATGTCGCCGCGCGCGAGCGCCGCGAAGACGATCGCGGTGTTGCCGAGCCCCGGCCGGTGCTCCGCGCGGCTGCCCGCGCGCGCGGCCGACTGCGCGAGCAACTCGGCCAGCACGTAGGACTCGGTGAACCGCTTGGAGCCCACGCGCAACGCGTCCGCGCCGCCCGCGGGAAGCGCAGCCAGGGCGAGGAGGAGGCAGGCGAGCCGCGCCGGGAGGGCCGTCACGGCGCACAGGATACGCCGCGGCTCAGCCGCGCGGCGCGACGAGGTAGATCCCGAGCGCGACCATCACGAGGCCCGAGACGAGCTTGAGCACGCGGCCCTCCCTCTCCTGCAGCCGGTGCCGCGAGAGCGTCACCACGCCGATCGCGAGCACCATCACGTCGTCGACCATGTACATGAGGTTGTAGAGCAGCAGGTAGCCGTAGTAGTGCCAGGGGTCGAGGTGCCTGAGCGTGAGGATGCGCGTGTAGAGCGCCGGGAGCCCCGAGGTGCACACCAGCTCCACCCCCTGCACGAGCAGCCCCAGCACGATCGTGCCGCCGATGGCGGGCGCGAGGCTCTCCTCGTTCATCAGCGCGCGGATGCGCTGGTGGATGCCGGGCTTGGCGGACTTCGGGATCGAGAGCGTGACGCCGCGGCCGAAGGCGAGGAAGTCCTTCATGTTGATGGCGCCGGCGACGAGCGCGATCACGCCCAGCACGATCTCGGAGGCGCGCGAAAGCCCGATCAGCAGGAACAGGTTCAGCCACGCGGCCATGAACACGAAGTAGGCGACGCCCTGCACGATGACGAAGGTGCCGGCGATGGCGACCATGCGCCGCCGGTCGCCGACGGCTGCGAGCATCGAGATCATGAGGATGAGCACCCACATCGAGCAGGGGTTGAAGCCGTCGAGCAGCCCGATGGCGATGGTGAAGAGGGGAAGCCCCACCTCCTCCAGGCTCACCGTCTTCCCGATCCACGGGATCTCCACCACGCCCGCGGGTGCCGCCCGCTCCTGCGCCGCTCCCGCCGGCGGCACGAGCAGCGCGCGGATGGCGGGGCCGGTCGTCGCCTCGTCCTGGAACCCCACCAGCACGCGTCCATCGGCGTGGAAGGTCGGCACCGAGATCCCGCCGCCGGGAGTGCGCTGCGCCAGCGCCTGCAGCGCCTCGATGGCGCCGGGGTCGCGCGCGATGTCGCGGATCACGATCTCGAGGCCGGGATCCTCGGCCGCGAGCTTCGCGAGGAACACCTTGGCGTCCGCGCAATGCGGGCAGCTTTCGTGGACGAAGACTTCCAGCCGCGCCGGCGGCGCGGCGAGCGCGCCGACCGCGGCGAGCGCGAGGACGAGAGTGGCCAGCCAGCGCAGGATGCCCCCCCGAAAGGCCGCTGGCGAAAGGGAAGCGCGCGGGAGCATAGTGGAGGCGGCACCCGGCACCTGCGGCCCTGCCGCCATGGATATTGTCAGCCTCCCCATCGCCGACGTCCTGACGAGCCTCAAGACTTCGCCGGCGGGGCTCGCCGCGCCCGAGGCGGCCCGGCGGCTGGCCGAGTTCGGCGCGAACCGCATCGAGGCGGTGCGCGGCCGGCCGCTGTGGCTGCGCTTCCTGGGCGAGTTCGCGCACTTCTTCGCGGTCATCCTGTGGGCGGCCGCCGCGCTCGCCTTCTTCGCCGAGGCGCGCAATCCCGGCGAGGGCATGGGGAAGCTGGGATCGGCGATCGTCGCCGTCATCGTCGTGAACGGCGCCTTCTCCTTCTGGCAGGAGTACCGCGCCGAGCGCGCGCTCGCCGCGCTGCGGCGCCTGCTGCCGCCGCAGGCGAGGGCGCTGCGCGACGCGAGCCTGCAGGAGATGCCGGCGGACGAACTCGTGCCCGGCGACATCGTGCTCCTCGAGGAAGGCGACAGCGTCCCGGCCGACTGCCGCCTCGTCGAGGCCGCGGGGCTGCGCGTGAACCTCTCCACGCTCACGGGGGAAGCGCTGCCGAAGTCGCGCACCGCCGAGGGCATCGCCGACGGCAACGCGCTGGAGGCGAGGAACCTGCTGCTCGCGGGCACCTCGATCCTGTCGGGGCACTGCCGCGCGGTCGTGTACGCGACCGGCATGCGCACGGAGTTCGGCCGCATCGCGCACCTCACCCAGTCCGCGGGGGAGGAGGACTCCCCGCTCAAGCGCGAGATCACGCGGCTGACGCGCCTGCTCGCCGCGTTCGCGGGCCTGCTCGGGCTCGCGTTCTTCGCCATCGGCACGGCCATCGGCCTGCCCTTCTGGGACAACGCCATGTTCGCGATCGGCATCATCGTGGCCAACGTCCCGGAGGGGCTGCTGCCGACGGTGACGCTCTCCCTCGCGATGGCCACCCAGCGCATGGCGAGGCGAAACGCGCTCGTGCGCCACCTCCCCGCCGTCGAGACGCTGGGCGCGGCGACCGTCGTCTGCTGCGACAAGACGGGCACGCTCACGCGGAACCGCATGACGGTGCGCGCCTTCCACGTGCCGCGGCTCGCCGCCCCATCCCCGGACCTGGCGCTCGCCGCGGGCGAGGCGCACCTGCTGCGCAACGCCCGCCTGTGCCATTCGCTGCGGCGCGGGCGCCGCAACGGCGCCGAGGGCTGGCTGGGCGACCCGATGGAGGCGGCGCTCGTCGCGTTCGCGGGCGATGGCGAGGGCGATGGAG
>ERZ761602.6768-NODE-6768-length-12591-cov-10.735881_pt1 | contig 12591 bp, 7 predicted proteins | sample MGYA00512165_ERZ761602 | MGnify/ENA primary metagenome ERZ761602 (study PRJEB28899, sample SAMN02445085) | bioreactor sludge metagenome | biome: EBPR sludge; isolation source: Thorneside wastewater treatment plant | place: Australia: Brisbane, Thorneside... | reverse complement strand
GGGAAGGGGGCGGGTGGGGCTATCGTAGTCTGTATGACGCCCTACCTGCTCCTGTTCCTGGCCTGCAACCGCATGGCCTGTGTCGAGATCAACCCGGTGGACCCCACCGACGATCCCACCGGCACGGACACGAACGAGCCCACCGACACCGGGGACGGCGGCGGGACCGAGCCCACCGCGGGCCTGCCCTGCGATGTGCCCGAGGTCGAGCCCAACAGCCCCTACGAGCTGGCGCAGGATCTGCCGATGGAGGTCTGGGCCTGCGGGACCTTCGCCGAGGGCGACGTCTCGGAGATCTTCTACACCGAAACCAGCGAGCCGGGCTGGCTGCGCATCTGGTCGCGGGCCTTCGAGATCGGCAGCCTCGCCGACCTGACGCTGGCCATCTCCAGCAGCGACGGCCCCTACGGAGCCAGCAAGATCCAGAACCCCGAGTCGACCGACGCGACGCTGGTCTTCCCGATCGAGGACACGCCCAGCTTCTACATCACCCTCTCCGAGCACTTCGGGCGCGGCGGCGATCCCTACACCTGGGAGCTGATGGTCAGCTCGGTCAAGGCCCCCGTGGAGTGGATCTCGACCGAGCTCGGCGCCAACGACACGCGCAGCACCGCCGAGCCCATCGAGGCCGGCGACCGGCGCTTCGCGCGCATCGACTCGGCCACCGACTACGACTGGTACAGCTTCGAGCTGGGCGAGGGGACCCACGACCTGGTGCTGGACATCGACGCCTGGTTCTTCGGCAGCCCCGCCGACGTCGAGCTCGAGCTCTACGCCCCCGACGGCACCCTGGAGCGCACCGACGGCTCCAGCAACGAGTCGGGCTACTACAACCTCGACCCCTACCTGACGATCACCGTCGACGAGCCGGGCCTGTGGACCCTGCGGGTGCAGCCCGAGACCGACTCCGGGGGCTACAGCATGGGCGGGGGCGGGACGGCCTTCTGGTACGTGCTCGACGTCGACATCGAGACCCGGGCCGAGAAGACGGAGTAGGGTTCCGCCCGGCTGGGGGGCTCAGTCGCCCAGCAGCTGCTCTTTGAGGGAGCGGCTGATCGGGTCGGGGCCCAGCATGGAGCGCCAGATCGCCTGCATGAACTCGGGGCCTTCGATCTGGCCGCGGGCGCTGCCGTTGATGCTCAGCTCGGTGCCTGAGCCGGGCTGGTAGTCCAGGGTGAGCACATCGCCCTTGTTCAGGGTGAGCAGCCAGCCCTCGAAGCGCTGGAAGTGGGGATCCAGATCGGCCCGCTGCTGCGGAGGGCGGCCGCGCTCCAGCAGCTCCTTGAGGTCCTCGACCGGCAGCTCCTTGCTGAGCACGTGCAGGCGCAGCGAGCTGGGCTGGGCGGGGTCGAGGGCCTTGGCTGCGGCGGTGGTGCGGGAGGGTAGGTAGAGCCCGACCACCAGCTGGTCGAGGAAGAAGCGCTCGCGCAGCCCGATGCCGTTCAGGACGAGGCTGGCCTCCCCCAGCTGGATCGTGTCGGGCATGGTGATCCCGGCGCGCTCGCCCGAGCGGCCCGGGGCGCTGAGGAGGAGCAGCAGCAGGATCAGCTCAGCCACGCGTCAACCCTTGCAGGGGTCGTTCTCCAACCCGGGAGTGGCGGGCTCGCGTCCTTCGGCCAGCACGGTGGTCTGCACGCACCAGTGGGTCGGATCGTCGTTGTCGCCGCTGCGCAGCAGGGAGGGGTCGATGCCGATCGAGGCCCCCGAGACGAACCAGTCGTCGTCATAGCGCACGCCGTCGATCTCGACCCCGTCCGGGCGCATCAGGACCACCTCGTCCGGGCCGTTGGCGAGGGCCAGGCCGGGGGTCTCGGGAGCCCGCAGGAACCAGCCGTCGCAGTTGATCCCGCCGTTGACGGTGGGGTCCATGTCCGCGCAGAGCACGAAGTACTCGCCGGGCTCGACCACCATGCTGCCTTCGAGCACCCAGTAGTCGTAGTCGTCGTCGCGGAAGGTGTAGCCGGCGATCTCGATCGGGTAGCCGGCGGTGTTGTAGAGCTCGACCCACTCGCCGACCTCGTCCGCGATCAGGTCGGGGTTGATCATCATCTCGCTGAAGACGAGGTCGCCCTCCTCCGCGTCCTTGGGATCGGGCTCGGTCTTCGGATCGGGCTCGGGGCCGATGTGGACCGTGATGGAGTCCGAGCCGATCTCGCCGTCGGTGTCGGTCACCACCAGGCTGATCTCGTGGCTGCCCTCGCTGAGCACATCGGTGACCAGCACGGTGCGGCCCTCGGCGGAGACCTCGCCGCTGAGGGGGCCGTCGATGTCGCTGACCCAGGAGAAGAGGAGCTCGGCGGCCGGGGTGGTGGCGTCGCTGGCTTGCCCCGTGAAGCTGATCATCGTCGCCGGCAGGAAGCTGCTGTCGGTGACGGGCGCGGTGATCATCACCTCGGGCGCGCCGAGCGGGCCCCAGACCACCAGGTCGACGATGTCCTGGCCTTCGAGGTCGTCGCTGTCGATGGCGACCAGGGTGATGCGATGCGGACCGGGGCTGAGGCTGTCCAGGTCCAGGTCCAGGTAGACATTGCCCTCGGCGTCCGAGCGGTCCTCGAGCTCGCCGCTGGGCGTGGTCCAGCGCAGCTCGAGCTCGTCGGGGTTGTCGAAGCTGTCCGAGACGGTCCCTTCGATACGCAGCACGCCCTGGCCCTGCCGCAGGTTGGCGGCGTCCGCAGGCGTCTGCAGCTCGACCACGGGAGGCTCGGGGATGACGCCGAGCTTGTGGTCGTTTCCGCAGGAGAGGAGCAGGACGAGTGGGATCACGGAGCCCTCCGAAGCTAGGCGAGGCGGCTATCGGAGCGCAGGCCAGGGCGCCCGCCCCGTCGCGAGGACGTCACCGACCGCGAAGAGCCTCCAAGCCGCCTGGATGGGAGTATACTGTGGGGTGGAGCCGCTCACACTGCCTGGAGGACGCATGGCCACTGGACCCCTGAACCTGTTCACTCTACTCCTGCCCTTGGGCCTGATGGCCTGCAACGGCGACAAGGGCGACGGGGGTACCGACGACGGCGGCAGCGCCGACGGCGGTGGCGACGGCGGGGGCGGCGATGGCGGCACCGACGGTGGGGATCCCTGCGATGTCTCCATCCTGGAGGTCGAGCCCGCCGACGGCGACGACTCCTGGTACTGGCGAGACCCGCTGGTCGTCACCCTGGACGGGGCCACCGACGACCTCGCCTTCACCCTGACCTCGGGCTCCGGGGTGGACGTACCCTTGACGGTCGAGAGCTCCGAGGGCGGGCTGGTCTACACCCTGATCCCCGGGGCGGGGATGACCGGCTCCGAGACCTACACGCTGGGCATGGACGTCTGCGGCACGCTCGACTCGGTCAGCTTCTCGACGACCGCCTATGGCACCCCGCTCTCCGCGGATGCCTCCTCGCTGATCGGGAACACCTGGTACTTCGACCTGCCGGGCTCGACCTTCGTGCAGCCCATCGGCATCGGCGCCTTGCTCTCGACCTTCCTGACGATGCCGATCCTGGTCGGCGTGACCGACGCCAGCTCCACCTCGATCGATCTGCTGGGCGCCCAGGGCGTGCGCGACGAGTCCGAGGCCTGGGTCCAGGACCTCGAGCAGGTGACCTGGGACTTCCCGGCCGCCTCCTTCGCCGAGGCGCCCTACTTCAAGGTCTACGCCGACGAGATCATCATCGGCTACCAGTACGGCTCCACGCTGTACGAGATCCCGGTCTACGGCTTCGAGGTGGAAGGCACCATCTCGGCGGACGGCAGCAAGGTGGGCGGTGGCAAGGCCTTCGGCCAGGGCGACACCCGCAACATGGGCCCGCTGATCGGGGCCGGCGACGAGCCGACCGCGCTGTGCGAGACCTTCGCCTCGATCGGCCTCGTCTGCGAGACCTGCCCCGACGGGGTGCAGTCCTGCATGACCCTGGAGGTCCACTTCCCCGAGGCCCCGCTGCTCTCGGAGATCACCCTCGTAGAGGTGGAGTGAGGCGTGACGGGGGCACTGCTGCAAGGTGGAGTGATCGGCGTCTTCCTGCTGCTGGGCGCGCTCTGGCCGCGGAATCCTGCGCCCGTCGTCGGGCGGCACACCTTCGTCAACCTCGCCACCGGCCTGCTGATGTTCCTGGTCCGGCTGGGGCTGGTCGGCTGGGTGGCCGCGCGGGTCGAGGTCCACCTGCTGGACCTGAGGGCCCTGCCCGGCGCGGTGCAGCTGCTGATCGCCTTCCTGGTCCTGGACTTCACCCGCTACTGGGTGCACCGGCTGGACCACCGGGTCCCCTGGCTGTGGACCTTCCACCGGGTCCACCACAGCAGCGACCACCTGGACAGCACCGCTGGCCTGCGGATGCACATCGTCGACTTCTTCCAGCTCTCGGCCATCCCGATCGTGCTCTTCGGCCTGCTCTTCGGCGTCCAGCCCTGGGTCTTCGCCGTGGCGATGGGCATCGGGGTCGTCGCCGACGGCTTCCAGCACGCCAACCTGCGCCTGAACTACGCCCACCCCTTCTGGCGGACCTGGGATCGGCTGCTGAACAACCCGCACTTCCACGCCTGGCACCACAACGCCGAAGGCGCGCAGTTCGACGGCAACTACGGCAACACCCTGACCATCTGGGACCGCCTCTTCGGCAGCGACGTCACCCGGGACGAGCTCCCCGAGGCGCTGGGCCTCTCCCCCGACCAGGCCCTCGACCAGTCGGTGCTGGCGTTGCAGCTGCTGCGCCGCCCGCCTGGCCAGGCCGCCTGAGCCTCACTCTCCCGCGCAGGCCAGCCCCCGCCCGCCGCTCTCCAGGCTGAGGCTGCGCCGGGTGGAGCCGGTGGCCGGGTCGATCACCCGCAGCTCGCTCTCCAGCAGCAGGACCAGCGAGCCGTGGGAGAGGACCGAGAGGCCGCTGACCTCGCCCAGGTCGGGCGGGCTGATCCCGCCGGCCACGGAGCTGTCCAGGTCGAAGGAGCGCAGGGTAGGAGGCTCCGGCCACCAGGCCACGCCCTCGCGGAGCGTGCAGACCTGGAGCTCGTCGCTCCAGATCCCGGTCCGGTTGCTGCCGTCGCCGCACTGCAGATCGCCCCAGCTGTCGTAGCTGTAGAGGATGTCGGGATCGAGGTCGGCGTAGGGCTGGCCGGGGACCAGCAGGACGTCGGCGCCGTCGTGCAGCAGCGACTGCGGCCAGAGCCAGGCCCGCTGCCGGCTGCCGTCGCGCAGATCGTAGCGGCTGAGCGCGCCGTGCTCGCCTTCATTCAGCAGCGCATGGGCGTTGCTCCAGATCAGGGTCGAGCCCACCATCGGCTCGACGAGGTCCAGCACAGGGCAGCGGTTGCCCTCGAAGTCGAGCGCGACGAGGGCCTGCTCCACGACGGTCAAGCAGACCGGCCCGACCAGCTCGGTGCACGGCAGGGCCAGGGGGAGGCCCGGGCCGAGCGGCGCCTCGTCCCAGGGGCTGTCGCAGGCGGGCCAGCCCTGGGTGTCGGGCAAGCTGTCGAGCTCGCTCAGCAATAGGTCGGTGCCCTCGGCGCCGTGCCAGGAGGAGACGGCCCCATACTCGGCCTCGACGGTGGCGCGCTGATCGTAGAAGAGGGGGTCGTCGAGCGTGGTGGCGACGGCGTCGGCGTGCACTCGGACGGTGTCCTCCACGCTGCCGCGCAGATCCTCGACCGTCCAGTCGACCTCCTTGCCGATCAGCACGAGGCGGGTGGGCTGGGCCAGGTCGACCTGCAGGCGCACCGCGGCCGGGCCCCGCACCGAGACGATCCGGGTCGCCGTGCCCCCCGTCAGGCTGAGGTGGATCTGCTCGATCGCCCCGCCGCTGAGCTGGACCGGGCCGGCCGTCTCGACCTCTCCGTCGCAGTCGCTGTCCCGATCGTCCGTCCAGTCCTCCTCCGCGTGCGGCCAGGCGTCGGGGTCGCTGTCGTCGCAGTCCTCGTCGTTCTCGACCCAGCCCTCGGTCAGGCGGCAGAGCTCCTGGCCCAGGGCCGGATCGCCGAAGCCGTCGCCGTCCGCGTCGGGCCAGGCCTCCTCCCGGGGCAGGTCCTCGTCGACCTCGCCGTCGCAGTCCTGGTCGATGTCGTCGCAGAGCTCGGGCGCCCCGAGGTAGACGCCGGGGTCGAGATCGTCGCAGTCGGTCCCCGGCTCGACGTAGCCCTCGGGCGCCAGCGGGGCCCAGACCCGGACGGTCGGGTCGCCCTGCCCGTCGCCGTCCTGGTCCCGGAACCAGGGCAGGGAGGGCTCGGCTTCGGTCCCGCCTCCGTCGCCGCTGTCATCGATCTCATCCGACCCGCTGTCGAGGAGCGCCGGCTCCGGAGAGGGATCGCAGGCCAGGGAGAGCAGCAGCAGCATCCCCTGAGCATAGGTGAGCCGAGGTCGACGCGCTATGATGAGGGATGCGCTGGAAGCTCGCCCTGATCGCCCTGCTGACCCTGGTCTTCCTCGCGGCGGTCATGCACGGCCTGGACCTGGAGCAGGCCCGCCAGGCGCTGGCCTCGACCTCCTGGCCGGTGGTGCTGGCGGGCACCCTGCTCTACATCCCGCTGCACCTGATGCGCTCGGGGCGGCTCTGGCTGCTGCTGGGCGGGGAGAACGGCGCCGGCCAGCGCCTCTCCTACTGGCGGGTGGTCTCGATCAACGCGATCGGCTTCCTGGCCATCAATGTCATCCCCCTGCGCCTGGGCGAGGCCGTGCGCCCCTGGCTGCTGCACGAGCGAGAGGGCATCTCCTGGGGGCGCTGTCTCGCGGCCATCGTGATGGAGCGCATCCAGGACTTCGCCGCCCTGCTGGTGATGCTGATGGGGGTCTCCTTCCTGGTCGAGCTGCCGGCCGAGGGCATCGTCGTCCAGGGGGTCGACGTGCTGCGGGCCGGGCAGCGGGTCGCCGGGACCTTCCTGGTCTTGGGGGTGATCGCCGGCGCGCTGGTGATGACCGTGGGTGAGCCGGTGCTGGGCCGGATCGAGCGGCTGCCGCTGGGCAAGGGCGTCAGCGGGCTCTTCCGTCGTTTCCGCGAGGGCATCGTCGAGCTGCTGCGCCGGCCCTTGCTGGGCCTGGTCTCGCTGCTGCTGACGGTGGGCGTCTGGGGGACGACGGTCGCCTCGGTGGCGGTGATGCTCTCCTCGATGCCCGGCCTGCCGGTCAGCCTCGCCAGCGCCTGGACCACCTGGACCCTGACGCTCTCGGGCATGACCGCCGTGCCGACCCCGGGCTTCTTCGGGGCCTACGAGCTGTTCTGCTCGGCGGCCCTCTGGCTCTTCGGCGTCGACCCCCACCTCGCCCGCACCTTCGCCGTCGTGCTGCACCTCGCCCAGTTCAGCTTCACCCTCGTCGCCGGCGGCCTGGGCATGCTGGTGGAGGGAGTCGGGGCCCGTCAGCTGCTGGTTCGGCCGCAGGCGGGGGGCGCAAGTGCGGACCCGGGGCCCGCAGGGGGATAGCCGGCCTGCCCATGGAGCTCCGATGACCCCACGATCCCCCGAGACGAGCAGCCCCGACCCCGGAATCAGCCTGCGGGCCGATGTGCTGGACCACCTGCGCTCGACGCGGGCCAAGGATCTGCTCGACGCCGCCTATGTCGACGTCTACCACGCGCTCTCGCTGGCGGTGCGGGATCGGCTGGTGCCGCGCTGGATGGCCACCCACCGGCAGGTCGCCGATCGTGATCTTCGCAGCCTGCACTACCTCTCGGCCGAGTACCTGCCCGGGCGGATGCTGGGCGTCAACCTCTTCAACCTGGGCCTGCACGAGATCGCGCGGGATCAGCTGGGCAAGCTGGGCCTGGACCTGGACCGGGTGCTGGAGGAGGAGCCCGATCCGGGCCTCGGCAACGGCGGCCTGGGCCGGCTGGCGGCCTGCTTCATGGACTCGCTGGCCACCCTGGACCTGCCGGCCTGGGGCTACGGCATCCGCTACGAGTTCGGCATCTTCCGGCAGGAGATCGCCGACGGCTGGCAGGTCGAGCACCCCGACGCCTGGCTGCGCAACGGCAACCCCTGGGAGATCGTGCGCCCGGACCTCTCGGTCGAGGTCGGCTTCGGCGGCCGGGTCGAGACCTCGCTCGATCGCCAGGGCGTCAAGCGCAGCCGCTGGATCCCCGGCGAGCACGTGGTCGGCGTGCCCCACGACACGCCCTTGCCCGGCTTCCGGACCGGCACCGTCAACACCCTGCGCCTGTGGGCCGCCCGGGCCAGCGAGGAGTTCGACCTCGCCGTCTTCAACGACGGCGACTACCGCCGCGCGGTCGAGCAGAAGGCCCTCTCCGAGAGCATCAGCAAGGTGCTCTACCCGAAGGACACCTCGCCCGAGGGCAAGGAGCTGCGCCTGCGGCAGCAGTACTTCTTCGTCGCCTGCGCCATCGCCGACATCGTGCGCCGCTACCGCCAGCGGCACACCGACCTCGGCCGCTTCGCCGAGACCGTCGTCCTGCAGCTCAACGACACCCACCCGGCCATCGCCGTGGCCGAGCTGATGCGGGTCCTGGTCGACGAGCTGATGGTGGACTGGGAGCCCGCCTGGGAGATCACCCGCACCTGCTGCGCCTACACCAACCACACCCTGCTGCCCGAGGCGCTGGAGCGCTGGTCCCTGCCCCTCTTCGAGCGGCTGCTGCCGCGCCACCTGCAGATCATCTTCGAGATCAACCACCGCTTCCTGGTCCAGGTCCAGGAGCGCTGGCCCGACGACGCCGCCAAGGTGCGCTCGCTGTCGATCATCGAGGAGAGCCGCCCGCAGCAGATCCGCATGGCCAACCTCGCCGTGGTCGGCAGCAAGGCCGTCAACGGCGTGGCCGCCCTGCACACCGAGCTGCTGCGCACCCGGGTGCTGAGCGACTTCGCCGAGCTCTGGCCCGAGCGCTTCCACAACAAGACCAACGGCGTGACCCCCCGGCGCTGGCTGCTGCAAGGCAACCTGCGGCTGGCCGACGCCATCTCGGCCCGGATGGGCTCGCGGGACTGGATCACCGACCTGGAGTCGATCGAGCGCCTGCTGCCGCTGTGCCAGGACGACGGCTTCATGGCCGAGGTGCGCAACATCCGCCGGGGCCGCAAGCAGGCCCTGGCCACCTGGCTGGCCGACACCTTCGGCGAGCGCCTCGATCCGGACTCGCTCTTCGACGTCCACATCAAGCGCATCCACGAGTACAAGCGCCAGCTGATGCTCTGCCTGTACGCCGTCCACCTCTACCGGGAGATCAAGGTCGAGGGCCGCGAGATCGCGCCGCGCACCATCCTCTTCGGGGGCAAGGCCGCGCCGGGCTACCTGCGCGCCAAGCAGCACATCAAGCTGATCAACGACGTGGCCGGCACCATCTCGCGCGACGCCCTGGTCAGCCGCAGCTTGAAGGTCTTCTTCCTGCCCGACTACAAGGTCTCGGCGGCCGAGCGCATCATCCCGGCGGCCGATCTCTCCGAGCAGATCTCGCTGGCCGGGATGGAGGCCTCGGGCACCGGCAACATGAAGTTCCAGATGAACGGGGCCCTGACCATCGGCACGCTGGACGGCGCCAACATCGAGATCCGCGAGGCTGTCGGCGACGAGGCCTTCTTCCGCTTCGGCCTGGAGGTCGAGCAGGTCGAGGCCATGCGTGCGGAGGGCTACCGGCCCGAGCAGCACCTCGCCCTCTGCCCGCAGCTCGAGGACGCCCTGGCCCTGATCGAGTCGGGCTGCTTCGGCGAGGACGAGATCGGCCTGCACCGCGAGATCTGCGCCTATGTGCGGGAGAGCGACCCCTACATGATCTCGGCCGACTTCGCCGACTACCTGCGGGCCCAGACCCAGGTCGAGGAGAGCTGGATCCGCCCGCAGCGCTGGTGGCCGATGGTGGCCCGCAACATCCTGACCTCGGGCCGCTTCAGCAGCGACCGGACCATTCACGAGTACAATCGCGACGTCTGGGGGCTGCAGCCCCTGAAGCACCCCGCCGCGGCCACTCCGCGCGGCTGAGCACGAAGAGGAGCCTCCATGTTTTCCTGGCTGGTCGGACTGGTGTTGGTGCTCGGCGCGCAGGCGGCGTCTCTGCCTGGCTTGCCCCTGGTCTTCGAGCCCACCGAGGAGGGGGGCTGGAGGACGGCGGCCGAGCAGCCGGCGTCGGTCACGGAGGCGGGCATCCAGCCGGGCTGGGTGCTGGCGGCGGTCGACGGGCAGCCCTTCAGCGACGCGCTGGCGACCCAGCGGCGGGTGGCCCAGGGCCCGGCCCGCCAGGTCCAGCTGCAGTTCCAGACCGGTCCGGAAGAGGCCGACGCCCTGGTCCTGGTCGATCGGCTGCCGCTGGTCCACGTCGAGCAGCTCGGCATCCTGCCCTGGCCCGAGGGCTTCAACGCGCCCGCCGGGCCCTGGCAGCAGAGCCAGGCCGGCCTGCCCGCCGTGGTCGACGCCCAGAACCTGACCTGGGTGCTGGAGCCAGGGACCGGGGCCCTGCGCCGCCAGGACTCTGGCGAGCTGCTTGCGGCCGGGCTGCCCGAGCTCTTCTGGAACGCCGCCGAGGCCGGCTGGGCCATCGATCGCCACGACGGCCTCGTCAGCGCCAGCGCCGACGAGGCGAAGCAGGCCCTTGGCGCGGGCACGTTGCTGCGCACCTTCCAGGGCCTCTCGGCCGAGCACGTCCTGCTGCCCGGCCCCGACGGCGTCGAGATCCTGGTGGTGACCTGGCCCTCGGGCACGCCCGAGATCCCGATCTGCTCGCCGCGGGTGCCCGAGGGCTGCCTCGCCTCGGGCCTGCGGGTCCTGTCGGAGTTCGAGGGCAAGGTCGGCGCCCGCGAGGAGGCCCTGCGTCAGCTCGGCTTCGCTTGCGAGCAGCGGGTCCACCGCGCCTGCTACGAGGCGGTGGCGATCGAGGACGAGCGCATCGCGCCTCGGGCCCGCGCCTGCGTCGACGGCGATGTCGCCGCCTGCAACGCCGTGGCCGAGCGCCGCCTGGAGATGAGCGACGGCACCCCCGGCCCGATCGTGCTCGGCATGCTCGACTACGCCTGCGAGCTGGAGGGCTCCGGCAGCCTGGGCCAGCGGCTGCGGCGCCTCGAAGACGTCGGCGCCGGCTGCATGCTGCTCAGCAAGGCCTACGACGGCCTCAAGCAGCCCGACCAGGCCCTGCTCAACCTGGACCAGGCCTGCGTGCTGGGCCGGGCCGAAGCCTGCGAGGAGGCCAGCTCCCGTCGGCACCAGGCCTTCGCGCTCCGCACCGTGCGCGAGTGCGAGGACGAGCAGTTCCCGGTGGCCGCCTCCTGCGTCGAGCAGGGCCGCCTGCTCCAGGACGAGAAGCTGGCGGCGGCCAGCCTGGACGACTTCAGCGCCTTCCTGCGCGGCTGCACCCTGGGCGCGGTCGAGGGCTGCATCCTGCTGGGCGACTACGTTGATCGGTGGGGCATCGACAACCCCCGCGTCTCCGAGGCCGAGACCCAGCTCCGCCGGGCCTGCAACGACGGCGAGCAGCGGGCCTGCATGGGCGCGGCCCACCTCCTCGTCCGGCACGAGCCCCGCAGCGACGCCTACGGGCACGCGCTCAAGCTCTTCACCCAGGCCTGCTACGAGGGCCTCGCCAGCGCCTGCGTCGCCGGCGCCCAGCAGCGTCGCATCGGGCAGGCGAAGCGGGTCGAGGCTCCCGACCAGGAGACCATGTGGAACCAGGCCTGCGAGGCCGCCGACGCCGAGGGCTGCGGCGGGCTGGGGGACCGGCTGGAGCGCAGCAAGGCCGCATGGCCCCAGGCCTACACCGCCTGGAACCGGGCCTGCGAGCTCGGCGACCCGGCTGCCTGCCGCCGGCTGGGCCTGCTGGTCGACCGCAACAAGAAGGAGCCCTGGCCCGAGCAGCAGCCCGCGCTCAGCTACCTGCAGCGCGCCTGCGACAACGGCGACGCCGAGGGCTGCTACTGGGTGGCCAAGCCCGAGCTGCCCCGGCGGGGCGAGCCCGACGAGACCAGCTACCTGCTGCTGGACCAGTCCTGCCGGGGCGAGTTCGGCCCCGGCTGCGCCCGGCTGGCCGACGTCCACATCGACCGCCGCACCAGCTTCGACGACGAGATCGCCGCCCGGCACTTCGACACCGCCTGCGAGAACGGCGAGTTCGACAGCTGCCGCTACCTGGGCAACATGTACTTGCGCGGCAAGGGCGTCGAGCGCGACCGCCAGCGGGCCGGCGAGCTGCTGGAGCGCTTCCGCCAGAACGCCCCGCGCAAGCACATCCGCCTCGGCCTGACCGGGGGCCTGCCGACCGTGGCCGGTGGCGAGGCCGAGCTGGTCTTGCCCATCCCGGTGGGCCCGGCCGTCAGCCTCGGCGGCACCTTCAGCTACATCCCGGGCGGCGGGTCGGTCTTCCTGCTGCTGCGCGGCGAGAGCCAGCCCGAGGTCGCCCCGGACCTGCAGGTGACCACGCTCAGCGTGCGGCTGTACCCGAACAACAAGGCCCGCGGCGTCTGGGGCGGCATCGGCGTCCACGAGCTGGTGGCCTTCGACGGCGACCTGGCCACGCGCGGGACCATGACCCGGCGGGGGGCGACGGTGCGCTTCGGGGTCCGCAACGACAACAAGAACCTGTATACGGGCCTGGAGCTGGGGATGGGCACCTTCGGGTCGGTGAACATCAACGACTTCGATGAGGACGAGAAGGGGAACATCCCGTTGCTGCTGCCGTCGTTGGCGTTCTCGGGGGG
>ERZ761602.6767-NODE-6767-length-12592-cov-10.224934_pt1 | contig 12592 bp, 10 predicted proteins | sample MGYA00512165_ERZ761602 | MGnify/ENA primary metagenome ERZ761602 (study PRJEB28899, sample SAMN02445085) | bioreactor sludge metagenome | biome: EBPR sludge; isolation source: Thorneside wastewater treatment plant | place: Australia: Brisbane, Thorneside... | reverse complement strand
GTCCTGCCCGCGCCGCTGCGAGATCCCGTCGCCCGGATGCTCGACCCTCGGCCCGAGCGCCGCCCCCCGCCCGCGCAGGCGCTGGCCGCCCTCCAAGGGAGGCCCACCGCCCGCACGGGCCCTCCCCCGACGCCGCGCCTGCTCGTCGGCGCCCTGCTCGTCGGGGGGCTGCCCCTGGGGCTGACGGCGGCCCTGGCGTTGCGCACGCCTGCCCCCCTGTCCACGCCGGCCTGTCCGCCCCCCTTCGTCGCCAGCGGCCCGGGCTGCCGGGCCCCCGATGGCCGCGGGCTGGTGTGGGTGCCGCCCGGGAGCTTCACGGCGGGGACGAGCGCCCCCGAACAGGTCCCCTGGGCCGTCGACGCCGTGCCCACGCCGGTGCGCCTCTCTCATGGCCTCTGGGTCCGCAGCACCGAGGTCAGCCAGGGCGAGTACCGGGCCCTCCTCGCCGAGGCGCCGGTGGCCACCCGCACGGAGCGCCTCCCCGACGGCCGCGAGGTGCCCTGCGCCAGCTGGGAGGGCCACGACCTGGTCGACGACGCCCTGCCCGTCGCCTGCGTGAGCTGGTGGGACGCGGTTCGCTTCGCCAACCTGAGCTCCGTCGCCGACGGCCTCCGGCCCAGCTACCACCTCCAGCTCCGCGAGGACGGCAGCCTCTCGGTGCGCTGGGATCGCGACGCGGACGGATGGCGGCTGCCCACCGAGGCCGAGTGGGAGTGGGCGGCCCGTGGCGCCGGCGAGGCCCAGGCATGGGCAGGCGCCGAGGCCCGGGAGACCATCTGTTCACACGCAAACGTCCGGGATCGGTCCGCCCCCGAGGCCTGGGGCAACGAGGTCGGATGCGCCGATGGCGTGGCCGTGCTGGGGCCCGTGGGCTCGCTGGAGCCCAACGCCCTCGGACTGTACGACATGATCGGCAACGTCAGCGAGTGGACCTGGGACGTCTACGCAGACCGCCCCGACGGGGAGCAGATCGACCCCAGCGGCGCCGAGGCGGGTCCTCACCGCGTCTTTCGGGGCGGAGGCTGGAACCAGGTCGCCCGGCCCGTCGCCGCACGCTACGCCGATCGCCCCAGCGGCGCAGGCCTCAACCTTGGCTTCCGGCTGGTTCGCAGCCGCTGAGCCCGGGCTCGGCGGCGGCGATCTCGAACTGATCCCCCGGGGCGAGCTCCAGGCTCACCTCTCCCTGCTTCATCCCGATCCACCGCCCCGGCCGCACCTCGTCGAGCTGCGCCCGCAAGGTGGCCAGGACCTGGTCGAAGCGGTTGCGAAAGCGACGCTCGTCGATCGGCGTCCACGCGTCCGAGCGCAGCGGGCCTCGGGCCGACCGCAGGGCGGCCTCGGGGGGCCACAAGGCGCCGGCGGCCGCCCCCCACGGGACCGGTCCCCCCGCCTGCCCCAGGAAGGTCAGCAGCTGGCCGGGGAGGCCCTCGATCGTCGCCCGCGGCGACGGCTCCTGCCTCCACAGCTCCACGCCCTCGGAGCAGGCCCGCAGCACCAGTGCCGCACGCCCGGCGGTCGCGGGGACCCCCGGCGCTTCACCGTCGTGGATGTCCAGCACCTCCAGGACCACCCCCGGGGCCAGCCCGATCCGGCTGCCCACCGAGACCGGCGCGGCGGCCTGGCGGAGGCCATCCACCACCACCCGGCCCCCGCGGGCCAGGACCACGAAGCGACCCTCGCGCCAGGACAGCTCGGCGTGTACCGTCGAGACCCGCGGATCGGAGACCCGGACCTCCGCCAGCCGGGCGCGCCCCAGGATGGCCTCGGTCTGCACGGTCACCGAGGAGCCATCGGGCAGCAGCAGGACGAGGCGAGGTTCAGGCATCGCGCCAGCCTACCCGCCTCAGAAGACATCAGAAAGGAGGTCGAGCCCAGGTCGTTATCTGGCCGACCTTCGCCCCACACCCGTCGGAGTCCCCATGGTCCCGCTGCTCGCCCCTGCCCTCGGTCTGCTCTTGACCCTCTGCACCCCGGCCCAGGCAAAGAACAAGGTCCGGCACAGCACCGTGGAGGCACCGACCTGGGCGGTGGCCTCCGTCGCCGTCGACATCGGCACGGTCACCGCGATGAAGGCCAGCGAAGGCGGGCTCATCCTGGCCGGTCAACGCGGGATCGCCGCGGTCTCGGCCGACGGATCCGTACAGTGGACCACCCCCCTGCCCGAGGCGATGGTCCGCAACATCAGCACCTCCCCCGACGGCGTCGCCTTCACCGCCTGGACCCTGGCCGGCGTCACCGACAAGGCCAAGGGGCTCAACCTCTGGGCGGCGGGCCAGCTCCTCGACACCTTCCGGATCGAGGGGGCCTCGGTCGGCATGCTCGGCAGCGACGGCAGCCTGCAGTGGCAGGTGGAGGCCGCCGACCAGCACTCCCTGGCTCCGCCCGCCCTGACCGGCGACATCGTCGCCGTCAACTCCGGCGAGCACCTCACGGTCTACGCCCGCGCCAGCGGCGCCGTCATCGCCAACACCCCGATGCCTGGCGCGGGCCAGCACGGAGGCAGCCTGGGTGGGGTGATGGACCACGCGACCCGAGGCGAGGTCGTGCCCGTCGGCCAGGAGCTCTTCACCAGCTTCTTCAGCCACCTCGTCAAGTTCGACCACCAGGGCAACCTGGTCGACAAGGAGTTCATGGCCGGGCTGACGCCCTACTCCAACATCACCTGCGGGCCGGTCCTGATCGACGAGCTGGTGGTCTTCGGGACGACCGGCGACCAGAACGTCAAGAGCGGCTACTTCGCGATGAAGCCGGACATGAAGAACAAGTGGAAGACCTGGTCGCCAGATGAACAGTCCGGCTGCGGCGACATGGTGCTGGAGGGCGACATGGTCTACGCCTCCTCCAACTTCTGGGTCGTCGCCTTCGACTCCAAGGGAAAGATCGCCTGGGAGTCGGTCAACAAGAAGGGCGGCCTCTACCCCAGCGCCAACCGCGGCCTGCGGTACATCGGCAACTTCGCCACCCGCAAGACCTACGGCGACCTGCTCGCGGTCGGTGGCGGACGGGTCTTCGTGGCCACCAAGAACGGCCACGACGTCATCACCGTCCTCGACGCCGACAGCGGCGCCTACATCAAGACCCTCGACGTCAACGAGACCCTGGTGTCGATGGCGGTGGTCGGCGACACGCTGGCCGTGGCGACCTCGGAGGGGCTGCGCTTGAAGAGCCTGTAGGGAGGCTCCGCCGGGTCAGAACCCCATCCCCGCCGTCAGGCTGGTGAAGGGCACGACCGGGCCGCCCTGGCCGATCACCTCGGGCGCGCCGGGGATCCAAGCGGCGCCAGCGTTCAGGTCCATCACCACGAAGGTCCGCTCGTGGACCCACCAGCGCCCCTGCGCCGAGAGGGAGAGCTCGCCCCCGGCAGCCTCGATGGCCCCGTCCTCGGCCTCCCCGAAGCGCAGCCCGGCGGCGTCGGCCGTGCTCTGGATCTCGGTCATGCCCGAGCCGACCACCAGGGCGCCCTGGAGCTCCTCCCGGTCCAGGCGCAGCGCCTCCAGCCGGGCGCGCAGGTGCATGATGCCGGGCACCTCGTCGTTGTGGAAGGTCCCGCCCCCGTTCCCGCAGGCCTCGAAGCCCAGCCGGGCGAGGGGATTGACCTGGGCGCAGATCGTCGGCCGCGGCACGGGCGAGGCGCTGGCCCCCAGATCCGCGCCGACGCGCAGCTCCAGCACCGAGTGGCCGAGGAAGGGCCGGGGGAGCACGGAGCGAGAGGCGGTCTGCTGGGCGAGCGCCACGGGGAGGAGGAGGAGGAGGAGCACGAGTGAGGCCTACCCCCGGTGGAATCCACCGGCTACCCTCCCTCCATGCCCTCCGCCCTGCTCGACGCCCTCTACGCCTGGCTGCCGGTGCTCGAGCCGCGGGCCCGTCGCCGCCGTCGAACCCTGGCCCTGCCCTTCCCCGCGGGCTGGGAGGAGATCCTCCAGGCCGAGGTGCCCTTCTGGTCCCGCCTGAGTGAGAGCCGCCGCGCCCGGGCCCGACCGATGATCCACGCCTTCGTCGCCGAGCACCGCTGGGTCGGCGCCCACGGGCTGGAGGTCAGCGAGGAGATGCAGGTGGTCGTCGCGGCCTGCGCGGTCCGCCCGGTGCTCAACCTGGGCCTGGAGTACTACGACCACCTCAGCGAGATCGTCCTCTACGCCCACGACCAGCTCACGGTGCCCGAGCACGGCCAGGGCGTGCTCGGCCTCGCCCACCAGCACGGCGTCATCGTCCTCTCCTGGCCGGCGGTCCAGGAGGGCCTGCAGTCCCCGACCGACGGGCACGACACCGCCCTGCACGAGTTCGTTCACCTGCTGGACCTCGCCGACGGCAGCTTCGACGGCGCCCCTCCCCTGCGCCGGGCCGAGGACGTCGGACCCTGGGCCCGGACCCTGGCGGCCCGCTTCGAGGCGATGCGCGAGGGCAGCCACACGGTGCTACGAGACTACGCCGCCCACTCGCCCCCCGAGTTCTTCGCCGTCGCCAGCGAGCACTTCTTCGAGCGCCCCGCCGAGCTGCGGCGGGCCGCCCCCGATCTGTACGCCCAGCTCAAGCGCTTCTACGGCTGGGACCCCGGCCGCCGCGCCCCGACCAAGGTCCGCCGATGACCCTCCTCCTCCTCTCCCTCCCCGCCTTCGCCGCTCCCGACGTGCGCTGGCTCTCCACCGACCGGGTGGCGATCGGCATCGCCGAGGACGGCTCACTCGGCAACCGCGAGGCGGACCTGGGCCTGCTCTTCGACCCGGACGGGCCCAAGGGTGCGATGCCGGTCGGCGGCGATGTGCTGGCGGTGGGGCGGGTCTTCGAGGTCTGGTCGCTCAGCGCCACCGTCGACGGCCAGCCCTGGACCCGGGTGCAGGCGGCGCCCGACGGGGACAGCGATCTGCGGATCGAGCCGGGGGCGATGGAGGCTGTGGAAGGCCTGGAGAGCTGGTCGGGCAGCGGCCAGGACGAGGCGGTCTCCGTCGACCTCTGGTACTCCCTGCCCTGGGGCCGGCCCCTGGTCTGGATGGTGCTGGACATCACCGCCCAGGTCGACCTGGGGGATCTGTCCGTGACCCGCGTCTTCGACCCCGACCTGGACGACTGGGCCACGGGCTCGACCCGCACACAGAACGAGGCGGGCGAGGGCTACGTCGTCGCCAGCGGGGCCTACGACGGGCGGGCCTGGGCGCTGGCGGCCCAAGATGGAGTGGGAGGCATCTGTAGCTGGTGCTCCAGCCCCGATGCCGTCCGCGAGGGCTCGACCGAGCGCGAAGGAGACGATCAGCTCGGGCTGACCGTGGCAGTGGGAGACCTCGCTGCGGGACAGACGGCGCGGGTGGTCTTCGCCTATGGCTTCGGGGCCGACGTGGACTCCGCGGTGACGGTGGCGCTGGAAGGAGCGGAAGAGGACCCCTTCGGCATGGAGTCCCTCGACGACGGGAGCACCGACGATCCCGGTCCCGCTCCCGATCCCGAGGACCTCTTCGGCGAGGACCAGCCGAGCCCGGTCGAGAAGCCCGCAGTCTCTCGCGGCTGTGCCAGCCAGGCCGGTGGCTCCCTCCTCCTGGCCCTGCCCGGCCTGCTCCTCCGGAGGCGCCGATGATCGCCCTGCTGCTGCTGGCCTGCCAGCCGACCGAGGTCGCTCCGTCCACGGAGACCGGTCCGATCCCCACCCCGATCCTGAGCTTGAACACCCAGGTCCTGGACCCCACACTCGACGGGGCCGAGCTGCGCGTCGAGGTGTCGCTCGCCGAGCCGGGCGACTGCGACTTCGAGCTCGTGCTGTACCGGGGCGATCAGCTCCTGGCCGAGGGCTCCGGCACCCCGTGGACCTGGGACGGGCGGCTCCCCGACGGCAGCCCCGCCCCGGTCGGCACCCTCAGCCTGTACGTCCACGCCGAGTGCGACGACGGCAGCCGCGCGACCTCGGTGCAGGAGCTCGCCATCGTCCGCCTCGCCCCCGCGTCGGTGGACATCGGCGCGCGCGACCCCGGCCAGGAGCAGGTCCTGGCCTTTCACAAGGCCGATCTCTGGACCGCCGGTGTGCAGCCGATCGAGGGGCCAGAGTACCTCTGGGCGGGGCTGCAGATCGACCCCGGCGCCGCCATCCTGGAGCCCTGGACCGACCCCGACATCCCTCCCGCCGAGGGCGAGAGCGCGAACCTGCCCGCCGGGCTGGTGGCCGGTGCGATCCCCGTGGCCGACTGGGTCGCCGCCAGTGAGGCTTTCGGCGGCCCGACCCAGGGGGAGGACGTGCAGATCGAGCTGCTCACCCCATCGACGGGCCCCTGGACAGAGGGAAGGGCCGAGCTCGACGCGCTGCCCCCCACGCTCGGTCGCGGCGAGCTGGAGATCGAGTGGAGCTGGGCCGCCTGCCTGGGTCAGGGCTGCGAGCCGGTCGCCGTGCCCGGCAGCCGCACCACCCGCCACCCCGTCTACCGACTGTTCGGACCCTCGACCCTGCGCGTCGGCGAGGAGGAGGGCCAGGGCGACGGCACCCCCTGGATCGGCGCCCTGGCCGACAGCGCCGAGGTCCTCGAGGGGCTCGCGGCAGACGACGCCGCCGCCACCATGGACGCGCTGCGGGAGCGGGTCCACCTCGACCCCTGGCTGGTATACGACCCCTCCGACCGCAGCTATAGCGACTACGAGGGCGAATACATCTACTGGTCCAGCATCGAGAGCAACCTCTCCGCCTGGCTCGACCGCCGCAAGGGCCTCAGCCTCTACTGCCACTCGGTGAGCTGCCTGCTCTCTGTCCTCGGCAACCACTGGGGCATCCCCGCCGAACAGATCGTCCTGGGGGTCGGCTTCCAGACGAACCTCACCCGCGCCGCCGGCACCGAGGACTGGCTGCGCTGGTCCTTCAACAGCCACAGCGTCGCCACGCTGGACGATCACGCCCTGGTCTGGGACGGCTCGGTCGACCTGGACGGGGACTCCGACCCCGCCAACCAGCCGGTGAAGGCGCTCTCCCCGGCCAGCATGCCGCTGGAGGACTACCTCCGGGCCTTGAGCCCCGACGAGATCGGCATCGTCAACTCCGGGCGCTGCTTCTACCGCTGAGGGGCGGAGAGCTCCGCCCAGCTCGCCGTCCTCCCGGACAGGCGGGCGGCCTCGGCCAGCGCCTCCTCTGCGCTGGCGTAGCTGAGCACCGCCTCGCCCATCACCCCCGCGCGCGGCACGCCGAGCACGTAGCCGGCGCTCTCCGCGCGCTGCCAGGGGCGGGGGGCGCTGCCGAGCTCGGCGGGAGCGATACCCGTCGGCAGGGCCTCGACCCAGACGCCCTGGGCCTTGCCATGGGGCGAGGGCGCGGCGAGGTGGGCCCGCAGATCGCCGATCGAGCACAGGTGGGCCCGCTCGCCGTCGCGGTGGAGGACCTGGGCCCGCGGCGCGGGCTGCTCGCGCACGACCATCCCGCAGACGGCGCACTCGGCGAGGCCGATCTCCACCGGTTCGAGGGAGGCCGGCGCCGCCTGGGGGGAGGAGCAGGCCAGCAGGCCGAGGAGCAGGATCATGCGTGCACCGCCTTGCGGGTCGCCAGCCAGGCCGACCCGAGCAGCAGGGGGAGGAGGATCCAGGCGGCCCAGATGCCGGCCTGGAGGGCGAGGCCGGGCATGGCCACGGTCAGGCCCAGCTCGGCGAGCTGGTCGGAGCCGACGAGGCGGACCAGCAGGGTAGAACGGTAGAGGCCGGCGGGGTTGGCCATGACCAGCCAGGCGATGCTGTCCTGGGGGATGGCGCCGTCGCTGAGCACCAGGGCCAGCAGCAGGCCGAGATCGTAGACGAAGACGAAGAGGAACCAGCTCACGACGGCCAGCGTAGCGGCGGTCACCCGGCGGCGCACGAGGCAGGAGAGGCCGACGCCGACGCTGAGGAAGGAGAGGCCCAGCAGCAGGGTCGGGCCCACCAGCAGGCCGATGGTGGCCCGGTAGGCGGCCTCCATGGTCGAGGCGCTGGCGGCGAGGCCGGCCAGGGCGGCGAAGCTCAGGGCCAGGGCGCGCCCGCTGAACTTGGCCAGCACCACCTGGACCCGCCGCACCGGCAGGCTCAGCAGCAGGCCCAGGGTGTTGCGCTCGCGCTCGCCGACGACGGCGTCGTGGCCCAGGATCAGCGCCACCAGCGGCACCAGGAAGGCCGAGAGGGTCACGACCGAGGGCGCCGTCACCGCGGCCTGGGCCTCCTGCGCCGCCCGCCCGTACAACGAGACCCCCAGCGAGAGCATCACAAACAGCGCGCTGGCCATCAGCACCCAGCGGTCCCGGGCCCGCTCCACCAGCTCGTGGACCGCCAAGGCGAAGAAGACCCTTGCCGAACCCGGCGTCAGGTATTGCCTTTTGCCATTTGCTCCCGGCGGGGAAATGGCAATTGATAATACCTGACGCCGGAGCGCGGATTCGTAGACCCGGTCGAGGCCGGGCTCCTCGACGCGCAGGCCGGAGATGCTGCTGTGCAGGCCCTCCAAGGCGGCCATCACCTCGGGCAGGCGGCTCGGCGGGGGGCTCACGAGGATGCCTTCGTCGCGCTCCTCGGGAGGCAGGCCCAGGCGGGTCAGCCTGGACCCGAGCTCGTGGCGGGCGGCGCCTTCGAGGAGCCCGACCTGGACCCGCAGCGGCAGGGCGCACTGCTCGCGGAGCTGCTGAGGGCTGCCCTGAGCGCAGATCTGCCCGCCGCGCATGACCACGACCCGGTCCGAGCGCCGCTCGACGAGGTTGAGGTCGTGGGTGCTGATCAGCACGGTGCAGCCTCGCTGCCGCGCCCGGTCCAGCAGCTCCCAGAGCACCGTCAGCCCCTCCTGGTCCAGCCCCCCGGTCGGCTCGTCCAGGATCAGCACCGCCGGGTCCCCCAGGGCCGCCACGGCCAGCCCCAGGCGCTGGCGCATTCCCCGGCTGTAGCCGGAGACCAGCCGCCCTCCGGCCGCGCTCAGGCCGACCTGGGCGAGGCGGGTCTCGACCTCGGCGCCCGGCAGCCCCTTGGCCCGCGCGAAGAAGCGCAGCACCTGCCGGCCGCTGAGGTTCTCGGCGAAGCTGACCGCCTCGGGCAGGTAGCCGAGCGAGCGGCGCACACCCGACGGCAGGCTGGGGTAGCCGAGGCCCTCGACCTCCACCCGGCCGACGTCGGCCCGCACCAGGCCCAGCAGCACGCCCATCAGGGTCGACTTGCCGGCCCCGTTGGGCCCCAGCAGGACCGTCACCTGCCCCGCGCCCAGCTCCAGATCCACGCCGCCCAAGGCCTGCACGGCTCCGAAACGAACAGACAGTCCGCGCACCGCCAGCTTCATGGCCCCTCCCCCTGGCGCGCCCCGGCTTGCGGATCGACCATCAGCGGCCAGGGGTCGACGATGCTGGGCTCACGCAGCGCGGGGAGCTGCCGCTGAGCCATGGCCAGCAGCTCCAGGGTCGGGCTGTTGAGCAGCAGCACGGCAGCCGGCGCCCGGGCCAGCAGCGAGGCCACAAAGGACTCCAGCCGGTAGGGCCGGTCCCCGACGCCGTCGCCGTCCTGATCCCAGCCCAGGTAGTCGCTCCAGCGGTTGCCTCCCTTGTCGGGCAAGCCCCACAGTTCATCCTGCGCCGCGACGTAGAAGACCTGGGTCCGGTTGCCGACGAAGTCGTTGCCCCAGACCTCGTTGCGCAGCGAGCCCGCCCAGACCCTCGCCCCGATCTCGTTGTCGACGATGCGGTTGCCGACGATCTCGTTGTCCACCGCCGAGAAGATGAAGAAGCCCTCCGCGCTGCGGGCGGCCGTGTTGTAGGCGATACGCGAGGCCTGGATGTCGCGGACCATGAAGGCCTGCCGGAGGTTGTCGGTGGCGACGTTGTCCTCGACCACCAGCTCCCGGCTCTCCATCAGGGCGATGCCGCCCGAGCAGCGCCGGGTCGTGTTGCGCAGGACCCGGTTGCGCTGGGAGAACATGTAGTGGATGCCGTAGCGCACGTCTTCGAGCAGGTTGCCGGAGATCTCGCTGTCGTCGGTGGCGTTGACGAAGATGCCGTCGCGCAAGCCGGAGGCGTGGTTGTCGCGCACGGTGGCGCCGTCGGCGTCGTAGAGCTCGATCCCGTTGCCGCGCTGCGAAGGATGCACGATCGGCAGCCCGGTGATCCGGCTGCCCTCGACGACGATCCCCCGGCTCTGGTGGACCCAGACCCCGAACAGGCAGTCGCTGCCTTCAATCCGGCTCAGCCGCACGCCCGCGGCCTCGGGCCCGACCCAGATGCAGGCGTGCGGCACCGTCAGGTCATCGCCGCTGTTGCGCACGGCGATGTCCTCGACGACCACGCCGGGGGCCAGGATCTCGATCACCCGGCCCTCCCCTCCTCCGTCCACCACCCCGCCCTCTCCTCGCAGGAGAATGCGCGAGCGGATCTGCACCCCGCCAGCCCAGATCCCCGGGGGCAGGACGACCTCGTCGCCGTCGACGGCCAGCGCCAGGGTCGAGGCCAGGTCGGGCGCGTCGACCCCGACCCGCCAGGAGGCGCCCAGCAGCAGGAGCAGGGTCATGACAGCTCCTGCGCGCGCTCGCGGTCCCGCCGCGTCTTGACCAGGGGCGGGCATACCTGGTCATCTCGCCAGTTTGCCTCGCACTCCATGCAGCTCAGGCACTCCCTCGGGTCGATCGTGCCGTCGTCGCGGATGGCCCGAGGCTCGCAGCCCCGCGTGCAGATCTTGCACTTGCTGCAGAAGTCGCGGCGGTAGGGGCCGCTCAGCCGAACGCTGCTAGGGATGGCCAGCCCGGCCCCTAGCGGGCATAGGTAGCGGCAGAAGGGCCGCCAGTAGATGAGCGACCCGGCCGCCAAGGCCAGCCACCAGCCGGCGTAGTACCACTCGCGGGTCCAGAAGCTGACGAAGAAGGTGCTCTTGAAGGGCTCGATCTCCGCGGCCTTCTCGCCCTGGATCGGGTCCCAGAGGTAGAGGCCGATCAAGCCGAAGAGGATGACGTAGCGCAGGTAGCGCAGGCGGTTGTGGATCGGGTCGGGCAGCTCGAAGTGCGGCAGGCGCAGCAAGCGGCCGACCTTGTAGAGCAGCTCGCTCATCGCGCCGTAGGGGCAGGTCCAGCCACAGAAGACGCCGCGGCCCCAGATCAGGGTCACGACGGCGATGAAGATCCAGCTCAGGAAGAGCACGGGGTCAGAGAGAAACAGCCCCCAGCGCCACTCGTGGACGAGCGAGCCCACCGCGGTCAGGATCTGGGTCACCGAGGGCTGGACCCCCAGAACGAGGCCGCCGACCAGGAAGGCGAAGAGCAGGAAGCCGATGTGCAGCCTCTTCAAGCGCTCCATGCGAGCCGTGGTGTAGCGCCGCGCGGCGAACACCCCGGCCACCGCCAGCAGCCAGGCGGCGACGACGGCCGTCTTCAGGGGGTTGCTGGCCCAGGCCTGCCGCCAGATCCGGCTCTCGGGATCGGGCCCGTCGAGCTGGTAGACCGAGCGAGGCAGCCGATGCTCGGCGCGGAAGGTGTGGAACTCGCGGGAGTAGGCGCCCTTGCCGTCGAAGCGGCTGCCGAGGAAGACCAGCTCGAAGCGCTGCCCGGGATCGAGCTGGCCGCCCCGGGTGATGAAGAGGGCGCCCTCCTTGAACTCGGGGGAGCCTTCCGCCTCAGAGCCAGACAGGTTGGTGTAGTCCACATCGCGGAACAGGACCCCAGAGAGCCCCTGCTCCACCCGGATGCGGTCGAAGATGCCGCCGCGTACGAAGCCCGAGCCCTTGAAGCTGGAGCTGCCGTTGCCGAGGATGACGAAGAGGTGCTCGCCCTCCTGGAGCCCGGCCCGGGCGCGCCGGTAGACGTGCTCTCCCAGCAGGGCGATGCCGACCTGGGGGGCGTCGGCCAGGGTGAACCAGAGGTCGACGAAGGGCTCGGTGCCTCTCGTGTCCTGGTAGCCCTCGCCGGTGGAGCCCATCTGCTCCTGGCTCACCGTCAGCCGACCAAAGACCTCCTTCTTCTCCAGCTCGGCCCAGGTCCAGGGCGGCTCGGCCTCGACCCAGTGCCCGGGCACCATCGGCGCCCGCTCCATCACGCCGACGTCCTCGGCCAGGCTGCGCACCGAGTCGAGGATGGTGCGGTTCTCGGCCAGCACCGTGACGGTGGCGCCCGAGACGATGTCGACCGAGTGACCGCCCTCCGACGCCGCGCCGCCGACCGCGACCGGCTCTCCGGCCTTGACTCCCACATAGGCGCCGACGAAGTCCTGCAGCGCCTGCTCGGGGATGCCGACCAGCAGGATCGGCTCGGAGTGGTGGACCACCTTGCCGCCGGTGATCTCGCCCTCCTGCGAGAGCCCCACCAAGGTCGACAGCGGCTTGCCGGAGTAGCCCTTGATGTCGACCACGTCGTTGGAGAGCACCACCCAGCCGACCAGCCGACCCTCGCCGTCGTAGCCCTCGGCGTAGGGCTTGCCGTCGACGCGGACAAAACGGACCGCGCCGGGGAGCACATCGGCGCAGGGGTCGGTCTGCTCGCACTCCAGCGTCCCTCGCCGCTCCTCGTGGCCATAAGCCTGGGCAGGAGGATCAGCCGCCAGGGCGGAGAAGAGGGCGAGGAGGGCGAACATCGGATCTCAAGTGGGGCTCAGGAGGTCGTCCCAGACCCCGGAGGGGGGGAGGTCCAGCGAGGAGTGGTTGGCCCGGGAGGGCG
>ERZ761602.6766-NODE-6766-length-12593-cov-5.918249_pt1 | contig 12593 bp, 13 predicted proteins | sample MGYA00512165_ERZ761602 | MGnify/ENA primary metagenome ERZ761602 (study PRJEB28899, sample SAMN02445085) | bioreactor sludge metagenome | biome: EBPR sludge; isolation source: Thorneside wastewater treatment plant | place: Australia: Brisbane, Thorneside... | reverse complement strand
GTGAGCGAAGTGAGTTGGGCGGCGCGACCCCGAAGCGAGCAGCGCAGGGCAGTCGCCGCCGCAGGCGGCGACCGCGGAACCCTGAGCCGGCAGCGGGTACCGCCTGGCGCGACGCGCAGGCACTTGCATGCCGGCCAAACACTCGAGACGCGAACGGCGGCAATGCGCCGCAAGCCGTCACCCGCCGGCCGCCAGTCAGAACCGACTCCGCGCCCTTGCCAGCACCTCGCGCGCGGGAGTGCCTGAAGTGAACGCGACCACCACCCGCCGTTCGCTGCTGCTGGCCGGTGCCGGCGCGCTGCTGGTCGTGCGGCCGGCAGCGGCGACTCCAGAAGCGATGCGTGCCGCCATCGGCCGCTTCGCTGGTGGCGCGACACCACGCGACGGCCGCGTCCAGCTGACGATCGCCGAGCTGGTCGAGAACGGCAACACCGTGCCGGTGGAGGTGACGGTCGATGCGCCCGTAGATCAGGTGCGCCGCATCGCCCTCGTCACCGAACACAACCCCAGCCCCGAGGTCGCGGTCTTCACGCTCGGGCCGCTGGCCGGCCGTGCCGCGGTCGCCACGCGCATGCGGCTGGCCACCTCGGGCGGCGTGGTCGCGCTGGCGCAACTGGCCGACGGCAGCGTGTGGCAGCAGCGCGTGGACGTGCTGGTCACGCTCGCGGCCTGCGTGGAGGGTTGAGGCGATGAGCGTGCGCGCCCTGCTGCATGCCCCCGCCAGCGCGCGCCGTGGCGAGGTGGTCGAGATCCGCGCGCTGATCGCGCACCCGATGGAGACCGGCCACCGCCGCGACAGCGAAGGCCGCCTGCTGCCGCGCGACCTGGTGCGCACGCTGGAAGCGCGCTTCGACGGCGAGCTGGTCTTCGCGGCCGAGCTGCACGCCGCCGTCGCCGCCAACCCCTATCTCGCCTTCCACCTGCGGCTGCCGGCCAGCGGCCTGCTTACCGTGCGCTGGGCCGGCGACCGCGGCTTCGCGCATGCCGAGAGCGTGCGCATCGAAGCGACGTGAAGCTGCCCGGCGCGCTGGCCGCGGCGCTCGCGCTGATCGCGAGCCTGGCGCAGGCCGAGCCGCGCCGCTCCGGCTTCGACGACATGAGCCCGGCCGTGCAGGCGCTGCAGCGCGACGACACCCAGAACCCGGCGATGCTGTGGGTGGCCGACGGCCAGCGCCGCTTCGCCGCCGATTGCGCCACCTGCCACGACGCGGGCGCGATGCGCGGCGTGGCAGCCCGCTACCCGGCCTTCGACGGCGCGGCCGGCCGCGTGATCAACCTCGCCGGCCGCGTCAACGCCTGCCGAGAGCGACACCTGAAACGTCCGCGCTGGGCGCCGGGCAGCGACGAGCTGCTGGCGATGGAGACCTACCTCGGCCACCTGTCGCGCGGCCTGCCCATCGCGCCGCCGGCCGATGCACGGCTGGCGCCGGCACGTGAACTCGGCGCGCGGCTGTGGCGCCAGCGTCTGGGCCAGCTCGACCTGTCGTGCGCGCAATGCCACGATGCCCACGCCGGCCGCCGGCTGGGCGGCAGCCTGATCCCGCAGGGTCACCCGACGGCCTACCCGATCTACCGCCTGGAGTGGCAGGGCGTGGGCTCGCTGCAGCGCCGGCTGCGCGGCTGCCAGGTGGGGGTGCGCGCCGAACCCTGGGACTGGGACAGCGACGAGCTGCTGGCGCTGGAAGCGTTCCTCATGCAGCGCGCCGCCGGCATGGCGCTGGAAACGCCGGGCGTGCGACCATGAGCGGCATGCCCTCCACCGACGACCCGATCGCCGCCACACGCCGCTGGCTGGAGCGCGCCGTCATCGGGCTGAACCTGTGCCCGTTCGCGAAGGCGGTGCACACCAAGGGCCGCATCCGCTGGGTGCTCAGCGAGGCCACCGACACCGAGGCCCTGCTGGCGCAGCTCGCCGCCGAACTGCAGTTTCTGGCCGCGGCGAACCCCGCCGAGGTCGAGACGACGCTGATCGTGCACCCGCAGGTGCTGGCCGACTTCGTGGACTACAACGACTTCCTCGACCTCGCCGATGCCGCGATCGAGGCGCTGGGCCTGGAAGGCACGCTGCAGGTCGCCAGCTTCCACCCCGACTACCGCTTCGAAGGTACCGGGCCCGACGACATCACCAACGCCACCAACCGCTCGCCCTGGCCGACGCTGCACCTGCTGCGCGAAGGCAGCATCGCGCAGGCGGTGGCCGATACGCCGGACGCCGACCGCATCGTCGAGCGCAACCTGGCCACGCTGCGCCGGCTGGGGCCCGCGGGCTGGCGGCGGCTGTTCGAGGACTGACGTTCAGGGTCTGTTCACACCACGGGAAGGGGTCGCGTCCCGTGGCATGAACAGGCCCTAGACTGCGCGCATGAAGATCTGCATCGTCGGCCTCGGGGCCATCGGCGGCCAGTTTGCGGCCTGGCTGCACCGCCTGCCGGCCGGGCGCGTGGAACTCTCGGCGCTGGCGCGCGGCGCGACGCTGGAGGCGGTGCGCACGCAGGGCCTGATTGCGGAGACGGCCGACGGCGAACGCCGGGTGCCGCTGCGCGTGGCGGCCAGCGCCGCCGAGCTGGGGCCGCAGGACCTGGTGGTGCTGGCCGTCAAGGGCCCGGCGCTGGCCGCGGTGGCCCCCGCGGTGGCCGAACTGGCCGGCGCGCAGGGCCAGGTGCTGACGGCGATGAACGGCGTGCCCTGGTGGTTCTTCGCCGGCCTGGGCGGGCCCTGCGAGGGCTGGATCGTGCAGAGCGTGGACCCCGGCGGCGCGGTCGGCGCGCTGCTGCCGGCAGCGCGCGTGATCGGCGGCGTCGTGCACCTGTCGAGCAGCACGCCGGCGCCCGGCCGCGTGCGCCATGTCAACGGCAACGGGCTCATCATCGGCCGACCGTCGGGCGAGCGCGACGCGCGGCTGGACGCGGTCGCCACGCTGCTCGCCGACGCCGGCTTCGCGGTCACCGTCTCCGACCGCATCCAGCGCGACGTCTGGTTCAAGCTGTGGGGCAACATGACCATCAACCCGGTCTCGGCGCTGACCGGCGCCACCGCCGACCGCATCCTCGACGACCCGCTGGTGCGCGGCTTCTGCAGCGCGGTGATGCTGGAGGCGCAGGCCATCGGCGCGGCCTTCGGCATCCCCATCGACCAGCAGCCCGAGCAGCGCCATGCGGTGACGCGCAAGCTCGGCGCCTTCCGCAGCTCGATGCTGCAGGACCTGGAGGCCGGCCGGCCGATGGAGGTCGACGCGCTGGTCGGCGCGGTGCGCGAGATCGGCCAGCGCCTGGGCCTGGCGACGCCGAACATCGACGCGCTGCTCGGCCTGGTGCGGCTGCTGGCGCAGCAGCGCGGGCTGTGGTCGCCGCCGGCTGAGCCCGCCCGCTGACCCGGTCGCCGGCACGAATTCACATCCGCGCCGCGGCCGGTGCCGGGTTGTGACCGGCGACGCCGCCTGGTAGCAACTCGTCACGCCGTCGCGGCACCGCGCGGCCGATGCTGCCGGGCATGCACCGCCGTCCCCCGCCCCTGCTTCGTCACGCCCCCACGCTGTTCGCGCTGGTGGCGCTGTGCACGCTCGCGGCCTGCGGCGGCGGTGGCGGCAGCGACGGCGGCGCGCCACCGGTGGCCGCACCGCCGGCCGCCCCGACGCCGCCGCCGCCGCCCAGCCCGACCCCCGATCCGACGCCCGACCCGACGCCCGATCCCGGCGTCGCCGGCAGCCGCGCCACCTGCCACCTGGCCGACTTCCAGGCCGAGGTGCTGACACGCGTGAATGCCTACCGCCGCGCGGGCGCGACCTGCGGCGACCGCGGCAGCTTCGCCGCCACCGGCGGCCTGGCCTGGAGCCCGGCGCTGGCCGCCGCGGCGCTGGTGCACAGCGACGACATGGTGGCCGGCAACTTCTTCAGCCACACCGGCAGCGACGGCCGCAACGCCGGCCAGCGCATCACCGCCGCCGGCTATGCCTGGAGCACCTGGGGCGAGAACATCGCCGCCGGCCAGCCGACGGTGGCCGCGGTCGTCGACGCCTGGATGGCCAGCCCGGGCCACTGCGTCAACCTGATGAACGAGCGCCTGCGCGACATCGGCGTGGCCTGCGTGGCCGGCGCTGCCGGCAACACCTACCGCACCTACTGGACGATGAAGCTGGCGACCGCGCGCTGAAGAAGCGCAGGCCGGAGCGCGCGCGTCCGCGCGATCAGGTCTTGACCAGCGCCGAGACGACCGCCGTCGTCGCTTCCTTGAGCTTCTCGCGCGCCACCGCCTGGCACTGCTCGCGGCCGGCGCCGGCCACCGAGTCGAAGGCGGTGGCGGTCTTCTGCGGGCGGAACAGCACCGCGCGCACCGTCGGCGTCAGCGGCAGCAGGATCACGCGCGCGGTCACCACGCAGGTGCCGGCGCCGGTGACGCCGCCCTCGACCTGGCTGAGCAGCGCGTACTTGCTGGCCGGGTAGACGCGCCACAGGCGCGCGGGCACGTTGGCGGCCATCACGGCCACGGCGGTGTCCTTGTCGATCAGGGAATCGGCCGAGTGGTCGATGAAGTTGACCTTGACCTGCGACCGCTCCGGCGCCTTGGCGGGGTCCTGCGCCAGGGCCGCGGTGGCGACACCGGAGACGAGGGCGGCGCAGGCCGCCAGCCGCAGGGCATGGGGAAAGACGTGCTTCATGGACGGTACCTGCTGAGGATGGCGGCAGAGCGGCCCCGGTTGTATCAGTTCGGCGTCGTGCCGGGCACCGGGTCCTGCCCTTGCGGCGGCGACGGTGGCGGCGCGGCCAGGCCGGCGCGCGCACGGCGCACGTCCTGGGACAGCCGCGCCGCGATGAGGCCGATCACGTGCAGGCCGAAGTCCGGGTTCTGGTAGACGAGCTGGCGGAAGGTGTCCTCGTCGATCGACATCACGGTGCAGTCGCTCAGGCAGCGTGCGGTGCTGCTGCGCTGGCGGTCGGGCACGAAGAAGGCGATCTCGCCGAACATCTCGCCGGGCTGCAGCTCGCGGCCGGCCTCCTCGAGCGCGATGCGCCCGTCGACCAGGAAGTACAGGCGGCTGGCGCGGTCGCCGCGGCGGAACAGCACGCTGCCGGCGCGGTGGCGGCGGCTGCGCATGTAGGGGCGCAGCCAGACCTGCAGCTGCGCCGCGTCGACCTGGCTGGCCGACACGCGGCGCGTCAGCTGCACCATCTGCACCAGCCGCCACAGGTTGACCGGCAGCAGCACCAGGTGCAGCAGCAGGATCAGCGGCGCCGGGAAGACGATGCCGTAGACGATGAAGCCGGCATTGCTGATCACCGCCAGCCAGCGCAGCGGGATCATCGTCTTGACGAAGGCGCTGACGACGACCATCACCGCGGCCACCGCGGCGGCCGCCAGCGCCAGCACCTGGCTCGGCTCGGCCAGCGAGGCCGTCAGGCGGTCGGACTGCGCGGCGAGCAGTGCCGACAAGGGATCCCACAGCGAGGCGACGAACGACAAGGGTGGACCTCCTCCCGCCCACGGCCGGGCCCGCTGATGCGCGGGGCCCGTGCCTGCGGCGTGGAGTATCCACGCGACGCGGTGCGGGGTGGAGGCGGCGGGATCGCCGGCGCCTGCCGCCGGCGGCGACCGGGTTCGCACGGACGGACCCGGTCGCCCCCTTGGCGGGGCTAGCGGCTGGCGACGACGGTGGCCGCAGGCAGCGCCTGCGGCGCCGCGGCCTCGGCGCCGTCGAAGTGGCCGGCCTCGAACAGGTCCACGCCGAGGCCGACGAACAGCAGGATCATCGCGACGACCAGCACCTTCAGCAGGCCATCGTCGAGTCGGTTGGGCTTCATGGTGATCTCCTGGTGGGGACGGGTACGGCGGCATCGCCGTGTCCGCACTGTCCCGCTTCGCGGCCTGCGCGGCTGCGGCATGGGCCGCAGCGATCCTGTGACGCATTCACGCGCCCGCCCCGCTGGCGCAGCAGCGCGGCGCCGGCGCTACCAGCGCGCCGGCAGCTTCTTCAGCAGCGTGATGCGGCCGTCCTTGAGGCCGGTCCAGCCGCCCTCGGCGAGCGGCTTCATGACGCGGCTGACCATCTCGCGCGAGGCGCCGATGCGCTCGGCGATGTCCTGCTGCGTCAGCCGCTCGGGCAGCGTGGGCACGCCGTCCTCGTCGCGCGCCAGCGTGCGCAGCAGCTTCGCGAGGCGTCCGTAGACGTCGTCCAGCGCCAGGCTCTTGACCTGCTCGGTCAGCCCGCGCGTGCGCCGGATCAGCTTCATCACCAGGTGCAGCGCGAAGTCCGGGTGGTGGGCCAGGAAGTCGCGCACGTCGGCGCCGGGCACGACGGCGCAGCTGGTCGGCTCCAGCGTCGCGACCGACGCCGAGCGCGGGCCGCCGTCCAGCGTCATCTCGCCGAAATACTCGCCGGTGGACATCGTGCCGTAGACGACCTCGCGGCCGTCGTCGCCGGCGCCGTAGATCTTCACGCGGCCGGCCAGCACGATGTACAGCGCGTCGCTGCGGTCGTCCTCGGTCACCAGCACGGCGCCGGCCGCGTAGTGGCGCACGCCGCCACGGGCGGCGATCTCGCGCAGCAGCGCGTCGTCGAGCGCGTCGACGGTGGGCAGGCTGGTGCGGCGCGCGGCCATGGGCTATCGTGCCACGCGAGCCCGCGGCCGCGGCATCCCGCCGGCGCGGTACGTCATGCGGCGGGACTATGCTGTGCCGCCGCCTTCGCGCCCGAGACCCGCCCGCCGTGGACCGCCACTACCTGACCCCGCTGTTCGACCCGCGGTCGATCGTCGTCTTCGCCGGCGCGCCCGACGCCGAGCCGCCGACCGCGGCCGCGCGGGCGCTGCCCGAAGGCGGCTACGCCGGCCCGCTGACCTGGCTGGACATCGCGATGAGCGGCACGCTGGCCGACCTGGCGGTCTCGCGCGCCGACCTGGCGCTGATCGCGCTGCCGGCCGAGCAGGTGCTGGCGGCGCTGGAGATCGTCGGCCGCATCCGCTGCCGCGGCGCGCTGGTGCTGTCCAGCGGCCTGCCCGGCGCGCTGTGCCACGAGCTGCACCAGACCGCGCGCCGCTACGGCGTGCACCTGCTGGGGCCCAACAGCCTGGGCTTCCAGCGCCCCGCGCTGAAGCTCAACGCCAGCGCGCTGGGCCCGCTGGCGGCGGCCGGGCCGCTGGCGCTGGTCTCGCAGTCCGGCGCGCTGACCGCGGCGATGCTGGACTGGGCGCGCAGCAATGGCGTCGGCTTCTCGACCGTGGTCTCGCTGGGGCCCAATACCGCGGTCGAGCTGCCGCAGGTGCTGGACTACCTGGGCGCCGACGGCGCCACGCAGAGCATCCTGGTCTACATGGAGGGCATCCGCCACGCGCGGCGCTTCATGAGCGCGCTGCGCGCCGCGGCCCATGCCAAGCCGGTGATCGTGATGAAGGCCGGCCGCCAGGAAGCGGCACGCGGCGTGGCGCTGACGCATTCGGCGTCCATCGTCGGCGCCGACGAGGTCTTCGACGCCGCGCTGCGCCGCGCCGGCGTGGTGCGCGTGCGCCAGTTCACGCAGCTGTTCTCGGCCGCGCAGTGCCTGGCCTCGCGCTTCCGGCCGGTGGGGCAGCGGCTGGCCATCGTCACCAACGGTGGCGGGCCGGCGGTGCTGGCGGCCGACGCCGCCGGCCAGCTGGTGCTGGAAGTGGCCGGCGTCAACGACCTCGGCGAGGACGCCGACGGCGCCGCCTACGTGCCGGCGCTGCAGGCCGCGGTGGCCGACCGCGCGGTGGACGGCGTGCTGCTGATCCACTCGCCCAAGCAGGGCGCCGACCCGCTGGCGGTGGCGCAGGCGGTCGGCGAGGTCTTCCAGCCGGCGGCCAAGCCGGTCATCGGCTGCTGGATGGGCGAGGCCCGTGCACGCGCCGCGCGCGAGCACCTGGCGGGCCGGCTGATGCCGGTCTTCCGCACGCCGGAGGCGGCGGTCGATGCCTTCCACAGCATCGCCAGCTTCTACCGCAACCAGCAGCTGCTGCAGCAGACGCCGCCGCCGCTGTCGCACCTGGCCGACCCCGACACCGAGGGCGCGCGGCTGCTGATCGAGGGCGCGCTGGCCGAGCGCCGCCGCGTGCTGACCGAGATGGAGAGCAAGGCGCTGCTGGCCGCCTTCCACGTGCCGGTCACGCGCACCATGCTCGCGCGCAGCGCCGGCGAGGCGATGATGATCGCCAGCCAGCTCGGCTACCCGGTGGCGCTGAAGATCGCCTCGCCGGACATCGCGCACAAGAGCGACGTGCAGGGCGTGGTGCTGGACGTGCACACCGCGACCCAGGTGCGCGACCGCTACCAGGAGATGCTGGAGTCGGTGGCGCGCGCGGCGCCCGGCGCGCGCATCGACGGCGTCACCGTGCAGCCGATGGCGCAGCTGGCCGGCGGGCGCGAGGTCTATGTCGGGCTGACCACCGACGAGCCCTTCGGCCCCGTCATCACCTTCGGCGCCGGCGGGCTGATGATCGAGCTGATCGCCGACCGCGCGATGGAGCTGCCGCCGCTGAACCAGTTCCTGGCGCGGCGGCTGATCGAGCGCTCGCGCGCGGCCGAGATGCTGGGCGAGTGGCGCGGCGCGCCGGCCGCCGACCGCGAGGCGCTGGAGCACCTGCTGCTGCGCGTCTCGGAGATGGTCTGCGCGCTGCCGCAGCTGCGCCAGATGGACATCAACCCGGTCATCGTCGGCCCCGGCGGCGCGCTCGCGGTGGACGCGCGCATCGTGATCGACGACGCCGCGCAGCCGCCGGGCAGCTACCAGCACCTGGCCATCCTGCCCTACCCGGCGCACCAGGAACGCCAGTGGCCGCTGAAGGGCGGCGTGCTGGCCACCGTGCGCCCGCTGCACCCGGACGACGCCGAGATGCTGCAGGCCTTCGTGCGCGGGCTGTCGCAGGAGAGCCGCTGGTTCCGCTTCGCCAGCTCGCTGCCCGAGCTGCCGGCGCGCATGCTGGCGCGCTTCACGCTCATCGACTACGACCGCGAGATGGCGCTGGTGGCGCTGGTGCGCGAACGCGGCGCCGACGGCACCGAGCACGAGCGCGTGGTCGGCGTCGCACGCTACGTCACCAACCCCGACGGCACGAGCTGCGAGTTCTCGCTCGTCGTGGCCGACGACTTCAAGGGCCGCGGCCTCGGCTCGCGGCTGATGCTGGCGATCATGGACGCCGCGCGCGCCAAGGGCCTGGCCGAGATCATGGGATTGATCCTGGCCGACAACACCGCGATGCTGCGCCTGATGGCCAGCCTGGGCTTCGCGGTCGCGCCCTACGCCGAGGACCCGGACTTCAAGGTCGCGACCAAGGCGCTGTAGGCGCGCCGGGGCACGCGGCCGCCGCAAGGAGACTGCCGCATGCCGATCTCGCTGGCCACCTTCAACGCCTACAACCTGCAGTCGCCCGGTGCGCCCATGCACCGCAAGCCCCGCGGCGGCTTCACGTCCTGGACCGCGGACGAGTACGAGAAGAAGATCCGCTGGACGGCGGCGATGATCGAGCGCGTCGACACCGACGTGATCGGCTTCCAGGAGGCCTGGTCGGTGGCGGCGCTGGAGGACGCCTTCGCGCGCGCCGGGCGCGACATCGGCCGCACCTACCACCTGGTCGCGCGCGACGGCAGCCCGGGCCGGCCGCAGGTCGCGCTGGCGGCTCGGCGCTCGCGCTTCGACGTCAAGGCCGCCGCCTGGACCGAGCAGGTGCCGGCGCATTTCCGGCTGCGCCACGGCCGCGTCGACGACCCCGGCGACCCGGACGCGGTGGACGTGCGCATCAGCAGCCTGTCGCGGCCGCCGCTGTCGGTGCGGCTGCGCCTGAAGGACGGGCCGTACAAGGGCAGCGAGCTGGCGGTCTGGGTGGCGCACCTGAAGAGCAAGCGGCCGCTGGACCCGGACCGCCGCCACTACCCCACGCCGCGCGGCCAGCCCAACCCCTGGAAGCCCTACCGCGAGGCCATCGGCTCGGCCCTGTCCACCGTGCGCCGCGCCGCCGAGGCGACCGCGCTGCGCATGATGCTGACCGACGCGATGCTTGCCGAGCCCGCGCTGCCGACCGTGCTGCTGGGCGACCTCAACGACGCCACGCTGTCGGTGACGACGACGCTGGTCAGCGGCGAGCCGCCGTACAAGCTGTGGTCGCGCAGCACCGCCGGCGGCCGCGGCGCGCGCGCGCAGATCGGCCTGTACACCGCCGAGACGCTGCAGCAGTACCGCAGCCAGCGCGACGTGTACTACACGCACGTGCACGCCAACCGGCTCGAGAGCCTGGACCATGTGCTGGTCTCGCGCCACTTCTACGACCACTCGCTGGACCGGCAGTGGTCGTTCCGCGAGCTCAAGGTCTGGAACGACCACCTGCACGACGCCAACCGCAGCGGCAAGACCGCCGCGCAGTGGCCGGGCGACCATGCGATCGTCGGCGCCTGGTTCGACGACAACCCGGCGCCCAGGGCGCCGGGCATGGCCGCGCTGCCGGCGGCTGGCGAGACACCCTGATAGCCCGGCGCCGGGACCTCCTGTAGGCTGCGGCCCGCTGGGCGGCCCCGGGGCGGGCGCCCGTCGCCGCCGGGCCGCGAGGGCCGGGCCGGCGTGCAGACCATGCCACCGACCACACACAGGAGGGAGCCCATGTGTTCGAGAACTCGACCGGGTCCGGGACTGCTGGCCGCTGCGGCCGCACTGGCCGCCACGACCTGCATCGCGGCGCCGCCGGCGCGCGACGGCGCGGCCGCCGGCCCGCGTGCCGCCAGCCCGGGGGTCGCCGCCGCTGCCGCCCCGGCGCGGCAGCAGCACTGGACGGCCTGGGGCGGCACGGTGGGCATGCGCTGGAACCGCGAGCTGGCGCAGGACCTCGGGATCACGATCGTCGAGACCCGCGGCCGCCAGGCCCAGGCCAGCTGGTACGGGCACGAACGCTTCGACCTGCGCCAGCAGGGCGCGATCGAATTCGACGTGCGCGACGGCAACCTGGCCGGCTTCGTCGGCGGCGTGCTGCAGGCGCAGGGCGGCTACCTGCTGGACACGCCGGCCGGCCGCATCGACCTGGCCGACTTCCGGCTCGTGCCGCGGCGCGGCGAGGCGCTGCGCCTGGACCTCGTCGACGCCGAGGGCCGCGCCTGGTTCTACGTCGACCGCCTGATGTACGAGCTGGCCGACGGCGGCCAGCGCCTGGCCGTGCGCACCATGGACCTGCGCATCGCGCCGGCGCTGGCGCGGCGCCTGGGCCAGCCGGCGGCCGCCGACTGGGTGATCGCCGACATGGAGCTGGACACCGAGGTGCTGCGGCGCGGCAGCGGCGACATGCGGCCGCTGAACTACGTCTACCGCTGGGCCGGCCTGCCGGTGCCCGGCGTGCCCGGCGCGCAGTACGAGGCCGACCTGTTCATGCAGACCTTCAGCACGCAGTATTCGCGCTGCAACGGCTGCACCGGCCCGGGCGGCAGCGGCGAGGTCGTCTTCACGCCGTCGTCCACGCTGCGCAACAACGTCAACAACGGCAGCGTGCAGGTCACGGTGCCCGGCGACCCGCGCGGCAGCAGCGCCGCGCTGTATGCGGCCGACATCCCCTGGTACTCCAAGTTCAGCGGCAACTTCCCGCCGCACGGCAACGACCAGCACCCCTACCTGATCTGGAACCTGTACCGCTTCAACGCCGACGGCTCGATCGAGCAGATCGGCCGCTCCGGCGTCAAGCACGCCTTCCTGACCATCAACGTCGGCTGCGCGGAGAACCCGAACGACAGCCACGTGCTGGGCCGCGGCTGCTCGGACACCTACAGCGTCAGCAACAACGACGCCAGCAACGCGCTGGGCCCGCGCTCGGAGATCGTCGCCGCCACCGGCCAGTGGGGCCGCTGCGGCTCGATCTTCGACCTCAACTGCGACGGCGTGCCCAACAGCTCGGGCAACGGCGTCTACGACCAGCGGCTGGTCGTGCGCGAGTCGCAGTTCAGCGGCGCGGCGCAGGCCGGCGCCACCTACCTGTTCGAGTCCTGGTACCTGGCGCGCGGCGACATCGACATCCTCAACTCGATGGCGACCAAGCGCGCGACCTTCACGCGCAGCGGCTCGCTGTGGGTGGTGGGCGGCAACGACCAGTACCGGCTCGGCCCGGCGATCGACCGCTGGGTGGACCCGGCCAACCCGGGCCCGGGGGCGTCCTCGGTGCAGGTCGGCACGGCCGAGGGCCATGTCAAGGTCGCCTCGCGCGCCACCGACCTCGGCGGCGGGCGCTGGCGCTACGACTTCGCGGTCATGAACCTGGACTTCGCGCGCGTGCAGACCGAAGGCGCCGAACCCAACCTGCGCGTCGTCAGCAACCGCGGCCTGGGCGGCTTCACGGTGCCCAGCGGCGAGGCGACGATCACCGACCTCGTCTTCGGCGACGGCGACCTCGACGCCGCCAACGATTGGACGGCCCGCATCGCCGACGGCAACGTGCACTGGACGGCGCCGGCCGGCCAGTCGCTGGACTGGGGCACGCTGTTCCGCTTCTCGTTCGTCGCCGACCGGCCGCCGGCACGCAACACGTTCTCGCTGGACGCCGCGGGCAGCGGCCAGCCGAGCCGGCTCAAGAGCACCGGCATCGTCGCGCCGCAGTGCCGGCGCGGGCGCTGACGCCGCC
>ERZ761602.6765-NODE-6765-length-12594-cov-4.054470_pt1 | contig 12594 bp, 9 predicted proteins | sample MGYA00512165_ERZ761602 | MGnify/ENA primary metagenome ERZ761602 (study PRJEB28899, sample SAMN02445085) | bioreactor sludge metagenome | biome: EBPR sludge; isolation source: Thorneside wastewater treatment plant | place: Australia: Brisbane, Thorneside... | reverse complement strand
GGCACAGAGCACTGGCGGCCCACGCCCGAACAGCGCAGCCTGATGGAGCTTCTGCGCTACATCAGTTACGCGGGTTATGGCTCGATCCAGTCTGCTGTCACCGGCGACTGGGAAGGCGGCAAGGCCCGCGCCGAAGCCGCGGCGAAGCTGTTCTCCGGGGACAATCCGCAATACCTGCTGAGCATCCCCGGCCTGCTGACGGCGGCCGAGCTGATGCAGCGCTCCAAGAAGCAGGTCGTCAGCATGTTCAACGAGGCCCGCCTGGGCCGCGCCATCAAGAGCGAGGAATGCCTGCCGGTGGTGGAGGACATCACCGGCTCGGTCTGGCGCAATCCCTCGGCGCTCATCAGCTTGGCGCGCCTCAAGACCCGCGACGACTACACCTATATGCACTCGGTGGCCGTGTGCGCCATGATGGTGGCGCTGGGCAAGCAGCTGGGCCTTTCGGAAGCCGAGCAGCGTGCCGCCGGCCTGGCCGGCCTGCTGCACGACGTCGGCAAGATGCTGATGCCGCTGGAAATCCTGAACAAACCCGGCGCGCTGACCGACCCCGAGTTCGCCGTCATGCGCAGCCACCCGGCGCGTGGCTACGAAGCCCTGAAGGCCAGCGGCGCCTTCGACGACAACGTGCTTGACGTCTGCCTGCACCACCACGAGAAGATGGACGGCGGCGGCTACCCGCACCGGCTGAAGGCCGACCAGATCAGCCTGTTCTCGCGCATGGGCGCGGTCTGTGATGTGTATGACGCCGTCACCTCGAACCGGCCCTACAAATCCCCCTGGGATCCGGCCGCCTCGATTGCCCGCATGGCGCAGTGGCAGGGGCACTTCGACCCCAAGGTCTTCCAGGCCTTTGTGGTTTCCATCGGCATCTACCCGGTGGGCACGCTGGTGAAGCTGCAATCGGGCAAGCTGGCGGTGGTGATCGATCAAAACATCGGCAAACTCACGGCGCCCAAGGTGCGGGTGTTTTTCTCCACCAAGTCCAACCTGCCGATTGATGTGACCGACCTCGACCTCGCGCAGTCCAACGACAAGATCGTCAGTCGCGAAGATCCGAACGCCTGGGGCTTCACCCAGCTCAATGACCTCTGGACCCAGCCGCGCTGACGCGGCTCTTCTCTCATGATCAAGCCTCTCCTGACGGCGCTGGCCGTGGCCAGCCTTTTTGCTTTTGGCGCCCAGGCGCAAACCCTGCGCTGGGCCAGCCAGGGCGATTTGCAGACCGCCGACCCGCACTCTCAGAACGAGAGCATGACCAACATGATCAACGGGCAGGTCTATGAAAAGCTCGTCACCCGCGACCGCCACATGGCCATCGTGCCTGGCCTGGCCACCGAGTGGAGCAACCCCGACCCGCTGACCTGGCGCTTCAAATTGCGAGCCGGCGTGAAGTTCCACGACGGCGCCACCTTGAGCGTGGAAGACGTGATCTTCTCGATCCATCGCGCCAAGGAACCCACCTCGCAGCTGATGCAGTACGCCAATGCCGTGGGCACGCCGCGCAAGCTGGACGAACAGACGGTCGAGTTCAAGCTGGAACAGCCCAACCCGATCTTTCTGCAGCACCTGGATCTGCTGTGGATCATGAACAAGGCCTGGGCCGAGAAGAACCGCGTCACCAAGCCGCTGGACTTCAAGAACAAGGAAGAAAGCTACGCCAGCCTGAACGCCAACGGCACCGGACCCTACATGCTGGTGAGCCGCCAGCCGGGCGTGAAGAACACCTACAAGCGCAACCCGAACTGGTGGGGCAAGTTCGAGGGCAATGTGCAGGAGATCGTGTTCACGCCGATCGGCAACGACGGCACGCGCCTGGCGGCGCTGATCTCGGGTGAGCTGGACTTCATCCTCGACCCCGCGCCGCGCGACATCGCCCGCCTGCGCAACCAGCCCGGCCTGCAAGTCATCGACGGCCCGGAGAACCGCCTGGTCTTCATCGGCATGGACCAGGCTCGTGACAGCCTGCTCTATGGCAAGGCCGCCAACGGCAAGAACCCCTTCAAGGACGTGCGGGTGCGCCAGGCGCTGTACCACGCCATCGACATCGAGGGCATTCGCGTCAAACTGATGAACGGCCTGGCCGCACCCACCGGGGGCCTGACCCCTTCCCCGAAGGCCAGCTTCGACGATCCCAGCATCCAGACCCGTCTGCCCTATGACCTGAACCAGGCCCGCAAGCTGATGGCCGAGGCGGGCTTTGCCGATGGCTTCGAGGTGACCCTGGACTGCCCGAACAACCGCTACATCAATGACGAAGAGATTTGCCTGACCCTGGCCTCGATGTGGGCGCAGCTGAAGATCAAGGTCAAGGTCAATGCCATGCCGCGCACGCTCTTCTTCCCCAAGCTGGAGAAGCTGGACACCAGCCTCTACCTGTACGGCTGGGGCGGCGCCATCACCGACGCCGAATCCATCTTCGCGCCGGTGCTGCGCAACCGCGGTGAGAAGGGCATCGGTGCCTACAACTACGGCAACTGGAAGAACGACAAGTTCGATCAGCTGGCGGCGCAGTCTGCCGTTGAAGTGGATGTGGGCAAGCGGGAGCAGCTCATCCGCGCCGCCATGGCCGAGTTCCGCGCCCAAACCCATGTCATCCCGCTGCACCGCCAGGTCATTCCCTGGGCGGCGCGCGCCGGCCTGAAGGCCGTGCACCGGCCCGACAACTGGCTGGAAGTGGCCTGGGTGACGGTGCCGGTCAAGAAGTAAGCGGGCAACAAAGCAGCAACAGCGCGGGGGCCCAATGAGGCCCCCGCTTGTCTCAGAACGCCCATGGAAAAGCCCTTGCTTCGAGTCCTGCTCGCCGCCGCCGGTGCTTTGCTGAGTGCCCCCCTGCTGGCCCAAGCCCGCTTCGACTCCAGTACCCAGCAGCTGCGCATTCCCACCGTGGAGGTGGATGGTCAGCTGTACCGCGACGCGCTGCTGCGCCTGGACCCGGACGGTCGCCTGAGCCTGCTGGCCCTGAGCCCGCCGCCGGCCAGTCCGCCCAATCTGCTGCCCGCACGGGTGGCAGCGGCCAGCCAGGCGGCCCAGAGCGATGCCCGCTGCACGGCGCTGCGGCCCTTCTACTGGGAAATGGGCGATGCCCAGCAGCGCCTGGCCGGGGGTTCGGTGGGCCTGCCCAGCATCGAGGCCGGCAGCGCGCTGCCGATTGCCTCGGCCAGCAAGTGGATCTATGCCGCCTATGTGCTGGAGCGCCGCGTCGGCCAGCCCAGTGCCGAGGACATCCAGTACCTGAACTTCCGCAGCGGCTACACCCAGTTCCCGCCCAATGGCTGCCAGGCCCAGGACACGGTGGCCAGTTGCCTGGCGCGCGACAACCACGGCGTCAAGACGCCGGCTCACGAGGGCTTCTTCTATTACGGCGGCGGCCATATGCAAAAGCACGCCAGCCTGCCCAGCATGGGCCTTGGCGCGCTGGACAACGCCGGCCTGGCCGCCGAGCTGCGCCGCCTGCTGGGGCAGGACATTGCGCTGGCCTATCTGCAGCCCCAGCCGGCCGGCGGCCTGCGCATGTCGGCACGCGACTACGCCACCTTTCTGCGCAAGCTGCTGGGCGGCCAGCTGCGCATGGCTGCCTGGCTGGGCGTCCAGGCGGTGTGCACCAGCCCGGCGCACTGCAGCCAGGCGCTCTACACCCCGGTGCCGGCCACGCAGAGCTGGCATTACGGCCTGGGCCATTGGATCGAGGACGACCCGGCCGGCGATGGTGCCTTCAGCAGCGCCGGGGCCTTCGGCTTCTATCCCTGGATCGACGCCAGCCGCAGCCACTACGGCGTGCTGGCGCGCTTGGATGTGGGTGGCGCCGGTGCCGATTCATCCGCTTGCGGCGCGGCCATTCGCAAGGCCTGGAACACGCCCGGCGTGGCGCTGCTGGGCAGCCCGCGTCGGTCTCAGTAGGCTTCCAGCTCGGCCAGTTGATCGGCCCACTCGGCCAGTTCGGTGGGGTCGATGTGCAGCCAATCCAGCACGGCCGCGCCATGCTCGTTCCAGTCGGCGTCCGGGGCCAGGCCCTCGGTGCTGCGCATCAGCTGTTCGGCCACCAGGCCGGCGGCCACCAGCAGCGGCACGCCGGGCTCGATCTCGCGGTCCGTCAGCACCGTGAAGTCGTGGTGCAGGCGCACTGCGGCCATCAGCGGCTGCGGCAGGCCCCAGGCCCGCACCACCAGGGCGCCCACCACGGCGTGGTTGGTGCGGTGGTTGATGTCCTCGGTCTTGACGAACGGGCGGTCCAGGCGCGCTGCGCCTTCCACCATGGTGGCGCCGTAGCCGCGCACCGACTGCAGCAGCACCGGCATGCCGACATGCTGAAAGAGGCCGAAGCTGCTGGCCAGATCGGCGTCCAGGCCCGGCAGCTTGGGCGCCAGCAAGCGCATCGCTGCCGCGCGCTGGGTCGAGCGCTCCCAGAAGCGCGCCAGATGCGGGCTGTTGACCGGGATGGCGTTGCGCACCAGAAAGCCCGTCATCAGCTCGGCGGTGATGTTGAGCCCCAGGCGGGTCATCGCCTGGCCCACGGCCACGCAGGGGCTGCCACCGCCCAGATGCACCGGGCTGTTGGCCACCCGCAGCAGGGTGGCAGACATGGCCACGTCTTCGGCTGCAATCGCCTGGACCTCGTTCAGATCGGGCTGCGGCAGGGCCAGCGCGGCACGCAGGCGGCGCAGGTTTTCAGGGCAGGGCGGGATCTTGATCTCGCGCAGCGGCCCGCGCTCGCGCGCGGTCTGGATCTCTTGTTGGACGGCGGCGATCTGCATCGGCAAAGCATACCCAGGGGCCTGTGCCGCCCGGGCGCCAGACAGCGCAGGATTGCGCACCCCGGCAGGGTTTTTCTGCCATGGGCCCGCGCAGGCCTGCACCTACAGTGCCGGCTGCCGTGATCAACCGCCGCCTGTTCCCAGCTTTTTTGCTTGCCCTGGCCCTGCCGGTGCTGGCCTGGGACCGCGCCCGCCTGCTGGAGCAGGCCGCGCAGCTGCCGCCCACGGTGCAGCGGGTGGTGCAGGATCTGGTGGGCCTGATCGAGCGCAGCTCGGCGCAGGCGCCGGCCCAGCGGGTGCGCGAGGTGAACGATTTCATCAACCAGCGCGTGCAGTGGCAGACCGATCAGCAGATCTGGGGCCAGGTGGACTACTGGGCCAGCCCGTTGGAGATGTTCGAGAAGGGCCGTGGCGACTGTGAGGACATGGCCATGGCCAAGTACTTCGCCCTGCTGGCCGAGGGCCTGCCCGAAAGCAGCCTGCGCCTGGTTTATGTGCGCGCCCAGTACCAGGGCCGGCCGCAGGCCCATATGGTGCTGGCCTGGTACCCCACGCCCCAGGGCGAGCCCTGGATCCTGGACAACATCGACCCCGAACTGAAGCGCGCCAGCGAGCGGCCCGATCTGGTGCCGGTGTTCAGCTTCAACGCCGAAGGCCTGTGGCAGGGCGTTGGCGCGCAAGGCGCCGGCAATCCGCTCACACGCTTGTCCCTTTGGCGCGATGCCCTGGCCCGCGCCAAAGCCCAAGGTTTTTAGGAGAAGGCGATGAGCTTGATTCGCCAAGTAAGCCTCTTGATCGTGCTGGCCCTGATGGTGGGTTTGCTTGGCGCCATGGGCGTCTCGGTGGGCTCGCTGCGCGCCGTGCTACAAGACCAGGCCCGCATCAAGAACGCCGACAACGCGCAGTCGCTGGCGCTGGCGGTGTCGCAGCAGGGCGGCGACGCCGCGCTGATCGAGCTCTTGATGAGCGCCCAGTTCGACACCGGCCACTACCAGCAGCTGCGCTGGGTGCAGGCCGATGGCAAGACCGCCTTTGCGCGCGAGGCCCAGGCCAGCGGTGGTCGGGCGCCGGCCTGGCTGCGCCAGGCACTGCCCATCGAGGCTGAGCCCGGCATCGCCCAGCTCAGCAATGGCTGGCAATCCATCGGCCGCGTGGAGCTGCGCAGCCAGCTCGGCTATGCCTATGACGCGCTGTGGCAGGGCCTGCTGCGCGCGGCTGCCTGGTCGGCCCTGCTGACCCTGCTGGCCCTGGCCCTGGCGCAAGCGGTGCTCGGGCGCATCCGCCGCCCGCTGGATGCCCTGGTGGCGCAGGCCGATGCCATGGCCGAAGGTCAGTTCGTCACCGTCGAGCCCTCCAAGGTCAGCGAGCTGCGTTCGCTGACCGACGCGCTGAACGCCATGGTGCAACGCATCAAGCGCATGTTTGAGGCGCAGACCGAGCAGCTCGGCCTGCTGCGCCAGCAGGCGCATTGCGATGCGCTCACGGGCCTGTCGCTGCGCAAGCACTTCCTGGCCGAGCTGGCCTCGGCCCTGGCACGCGATGATCTGCCCGAGCGCGCCGGCCTGCTGCTGCTGCGCCTGCAGGACTTGGCCGGCGTGAACCGCGTGCTCGGCCGCGAAGCCACCGACGAAGTGCTGGCCCTGCTGGGCCAGGCCCTGCAGCAGTACACCGAGCTGGGCGCCCAGGGCATCAAGATCACGAGCGCGGGGCGCCTGAACGGGGCCGATTTCGCGCTCTGGCTGCCTGCCCCCGCCGTGCTGGATGACAGCGCCCAGGCCCTGGCGCAAACCTTAAAGCTGGCGCTGCAACAGGGCGGCGGGCAGGGCGGCAATGGCGTGCTGCGCCTGGCCCTGGGCGGCGCCGAGCTGACGCGCGACCAGGCGCTGTCGCAATGGTTTGCCCAGGCCGACGAGGCCCTGGCCCAGGCCGAGGGGCAGGCGGCTGCGGGCCAGACCATCGGAATCGCCTTGCGTCAGGTGCCGGCGCGCGCCGATGCCCCCGTGCTGCCCAGCGGCGAGCGCGCCTGGCGCGCCCAGATCGAGGCCGCACTGGCCCAGGGCCACACGCGCCTGTTGCAGTACCCGGTGCTGGACCGCGAGGGCCATCTGCTGCACTGGGAATGCCCGCTGCACCTGGGCTTGGCCGAACGCAGCGGCAGCACGCCCGATTTCGTCAACGCCCAGACCTGGCTGCCGCTGGCCCTGCGCACCCAGCTGACGGCCGAGGTGGACCTGGCCGCTGTGGCCCTGGCCCTGCAGCAGGTGCGCGAGGACGGCCAGATGCGCGCGCTGAACCTGGCGCCGGCCTCGCTGCTGGGGCAGGACTTCGTGACCCGGCTGCGCGAGCTGCTGCGCCGCCAGGCCCTGGCGGCGCGCCAAATCGCACTGGAGTTCGACATCTCCGCCGCCCAGCCCAAGAGCTTCGAGCTGCTGCGCGAGCTCTCGCGCAGCCTGCACCCGCTGGGCGTGCGCATCGGTCTGGAACATGCGGGCGCGCAGCTGCAGCGCATCGAACGCCTGTACGAGCTTGGCCTGGATTACGTCAAACTAGACCGCGCCATCCTGGTCGGTGTGCATGAAGACATCAGCCGCGCCGGATTCGTGCGCAGCCTGGTGATCTTCCTGCACAGCCTGCAGCTGCAGGTGCTGGGCGAGGGCGTGGACGACCCGCGCGACGCTCAGGCCTTGCTCGATTGCGGTTTGAACGGCCTCACCGGCCCTTGGGCCACCGGACATCAAGTGAAATGAATCTGACTCCCTTGTTTGCACCCCTGCAGGCCGGCGCGCTGGCCTGTACCAACCGCATCTGGATGGCGCCGCTGACGCGCCTGCGCTCGATCGAGCCTGGTGACCTGCCCGGGCCGCTGGCACCGCTGTACTACCGCCAGCGCGCTGGCGCCGGTCTGATCGTTTCCGAAGCCACGCATGTCAGCCCGCAGGCCAAGGGCTATGCCGGGGCGCCGGGCATCTATTCGGACGAGCAGGTCGAGGCCTGGAAGCCGGTCACGGACGCGGTGCACCAGGCGGGGGGGCGCATCGTCTGCCAGCTCTGGCATGTGGGGCGCATCTCGCACAACAGCCTGCAGCCGGGCGGGCTGGCGCCGGTGTCTGCTTCCGCGATTGCAGCGCAGGCGCGCACCAGCCTGAAGCACGCGAACGGCGAGGTCTACCGCGAGGCCTGCAGCACGCCCCGCGCACTCGAACGCTGCGAGCTGCCGGGCCTGGTGGACAGCTATGCCATGGCCACGCGCCGCGCGCGGGCGGCCGGCTTCGATGGCGTGGAAATCCACGCCGCCCATGGCTACTTGCTGCAGCAATTCCTGGCTGCGGCCAGCAACCAGCGCGAGGACGACTACGGCGGCTCGATTGAAAACCGCGCCCGCTTGTGCCTGCAGGTGGTCGACGCCGTCTGCGCCGAATGGGCGCCCGAGAGAGTCGGCATCCGCATCTACCCCTGCCCGGCCGCGCCCGATCTGGCCGACGACGACCCCGAGGGCAACGCGCTCTACCTGGTGGAGCAGCTGGACCGCCGTGGCCTGGCGTACCTGCATGTCTCCGAACCGGACTGGGCCGGCGGCCCCGAGTTGCGGCCCGAGTTCCGCCAGGCCTTGCGTGCGCGCTTTGCCGGCGTCATCGTCGGGGCCGGCAACTACCAGGTGGCCGATGCGGTGGCGCGTATCGAGGCGGGGCTGATCGACGCCGTGGCCTTTGGCCGCCCCTTCATTGCCAACCCGGACCTTCCCGTGCGCATCCGCCAGGGTGCGGCCTGGAACCTGCCGGACCATCGCAGCTTCTACGGCGGCGGCGCCGAGGGCTACACCGACTACCCCACGCTGGAGTGACGCATGGCCAAGAGCAAGGATGGCAGCAAAGACCGCAACAACGACCGCATGGGCAAGGGCGAGTACCTGGAAAAGCTCGCCCCGCTGCAGCTGGAACTGAACCAGATGGCGCGCTGGGTGCAGCACAGCGGCCAGCGCGTGCTGGTGCTGATCGAGGGCCGCGACACGGCGGGCAAGGGAGGGGTGATCTCGGCCATCTCGGACACGCTCAACCCGCGCCAATGCCATGTGGTGGCGCTGGGCAAGCCCAGCGAGCGCGAGCGTAGCCAGTGGTACTTCCAGCGCTATGTGCCGCACCTGCCGGCGGCGGGCGAGATCGTGCTGATGGACCGCAGTTGGTACAACCGCGCCGGCGTCGAGCCGGTGATGGGCTTTTGTTCGCCCGATCAGGCCAAGGCCTTCTTGAAGCAGGTGCCCAGCTTCGAGCAACTGTTGGTGGACGACGGCATCCTGCTCTTCAAGTACTGGTTGTGCGTGGACCAGGCGCAGCAGGAGCAGCGCTTTGCCGAACGCCTGGCCGACCCGATGAAGCGCTGGAAGCTCAGCCCCATCGACCTGCAGGCACGCGACAAGTACGCCGACTACACCGCTGCGCGCGAGACCATGCTCAAGGCCAGCCACACCGCGCACTCGCCCTGGACCCTGGTGGACTTCAACGACCAGCGGCGCGGTCGCCTGCAGCTCATCCGCCATCTGCTGAACCAGCTGCCGGACACCGCCGTGCCCGAAGACCGGATCGACTTTCCGCCCCTGAACGGCGAACCCCTGCAGGAGCGCTACCAAGGCAAGCTGCGGCCAATCTGAAACCATTTGCAAAAACCGGCGCGGCTGTGGGAGCGCACGGCTTTAATGCCGGCCTCGCCCCACTGCGGGGCTTTGGAGCCGGTATGAAAAGCAAGTGGACATGGGCTGGGGCGCTGCTGCTGGGCAGCAGCGCGTTGAGCGCGCAAACCCAGTTGGTGGAAGGCATGGATGCGCGCGCACCCAATCTGGCCCGGTCGCTGCCGGCACTGAACCAGGCCTATGTGGACGAGGCCTATGGCGCGCGCGTGCGCCGTGTCAGCGACGCCGCCATCCCCTATGAGCGCGACCGGCCCACCTGGGTGCGCCATGTCTACTCGCGCCAGCCGGCCTTCAATGCCGACTCCAGCCGGGTGCTGATGCAAAGTTCGAACGGCTGGATGCGCCTGTTCACGCGCGATGCCGCCAGCGGCACGCTGAACTACAGCAAGACGCTCGGCCTGGCCGAACCCCAAGAGCCGATCTGGCATCCGAGCGACCCCTACAAGATCCGCCACTTCGGCCACTACGGCCAGGGTCTGCGCATCCACGAATACGACATCCGCACCGACCAGAGTACGGTGCTGGCCGACCTGGGTGCCCGTGTGCGCGAGCGCTTCCCGCAGGCGGCGGCGATGTGGACCAAGCAGGAAGGGCGCCCTTCAAACGACGGCCGCATCTGGTGCCTGCAGGTGGAGGACGCCAACCATGGCATCCAAGGCCTGATTGCCTATGACCTGGCGGCCGACCAACTGCTGGGTAGCCTGGCCGTGAGCGAGCGCCCCGATCACATCTCGACCTCGCCCCTGGGTCAGCACTGCGTGCCCAGTTGGGTGAGCGCTCGCGGCACACGGGCCTACAGCACCGACTTCCAGACCTACCGCCAGCTGCACAGCACCAGCGAGCACAGCGACCTGGCACTGACCCGCCAGGGCAGTGAGGTGATCGTTTTCACTGACTACCAGAGCGGCGATCTGGCCATGGTGGATCTGGCCAGCGGCCAGCGCACCAATCTGTTCCGGCTGTATGGGGTCAATGCTTCGGCCACGGCCTTGCATGTCAGTGGCATCGGCTCCGAGCAGCGCCCGGGCTGGGCCTTGGTGAGCACCTATGCCTGCAGCACCCAGTACGGCAGCGCCGCCTGTCCCTGGGAACAGCAGGCGCTGCGCGACAAGCTGCTGCTGGTGGAGCTGACGGCCAACCCGCGCATCGTCAACGTGGCACACAACCGCTGGGGGCCGGCCGGCTACTTCGGTGAACCGCAGGCCGTGAGCAACAAGGACTACAGCCTGATGCTGTTCGCTTCCAGCTGGGGGGCCGCCGACCCGGTGCACGCCTTTCAGCTCGAGTTCAATGCCGCGCTGCTGGGCAATGCCCCGCCGCCACCCGGCCTGCAACTGAGCAATGGCACGGCGCAGCGCCTGGATGCCCAGCGCGCCGCACTCAGCCTGCGCAGCAACCAGGCGGCGGCCTGCCGGTTGTCCACCCTGGCCGGCACTGCATTTGCCGCGCTCAGCCAGGGCTTCACGGCTAGCGAGGGAGGCCTGAGCCACGCGCGTCAGCACAGCCTGGGCAGCCCGGCGGCCCAGACCGTGTTTGCACGCTGCCGTGCCGATGCCACCGGCGCCGAGCAGGAACTGGCCCTGGCCATCCCGGCCTGGAGCCAGCCCTTTGCGCTGAGCCTGCTGCAGGTCAAGCGCAACGGCCCTTACGCCGCCGAGCTGCTGCTGAGCACCAGCGCAGCGGCCACCTGCCGGCTGGCCACGCAACCCGGCTATCCCTTCGGCGCACTGTGGGACGCCTTCAACGCCGACCCAGGCGGGCTGCGCCATGCCAAGACCGTGGGCCTGAGCGGCCCAGGCACCCACCAGCGCTGGGCGGTGTGCCGCAGCAGCGCCGGGGCGGAGGCGGAACTGGCGGTGCTGATTCCCTGAGGTCGCTCAGTCGATCGTGCCGACCAGCATCTCCGTGCGGCCTGCGCGCTGGTGTTCCAGCGTGGCGCGCACGGTGCGGAAGGCCAGTTGTTCCCAGGGAATTTCGCTGAAGTGGAACAGGCCCACTTCGAGTGATTCGGGGCCGGGCGCGAAGTCCAGGTCCAGCAGGCGGGCGCGGTAGAACAGGTGCACCTGGCCGATTCGCACCACATTCAGCAGGCTCAGCAGGCCCTGCAGTTCCACCCGTGCACCGGCCTCTTCCTGGGTTTCGCGCAGCGCGCCTTCCGCCACGGTTTCGCCCAGTTCCATGAAACCGGCCGGCAGCGTCCACAGGCCGCGCTGCGGTTCGATGGCGCGTCGGCACAGCAGCACCCGGCCATCCGGCGCCAGGGGCAGGGTGCCCACCACATTGGTGGGGTTCTCGTAGTGGATCTGGCCGCAATCCGTGCAGACGGCGCGTTCGCGGTTGTCTTCAGGCGGGATGCGGTACTGCACCGCCGCTCCGCAAGCGGCGCAATGCTGGTATCGGCGGGCTAGGAACATGGCGGGGCCGAGTGTCGCCGAATGGCGTGCCTGGCTCCTCCGGGCCATGCGAAGCCGGCCCATTCGCGTTCCAATGCGGGCAGCTCATTCCGAGGGAGCCTGTCATGGCCTTAGCGCAGTGGAGCCTGGCCCAGGTGATTGCCCAGCTCAATAGCGGCAACGCCTGGTCCGGTCCGACCATCAGTTTTTCCTTTCCCAACGCGGTCTCCGGCATGTATGCCGAAGACGAGCGGCCGGGTTTTCGCCCGACCAATGCCAACCAGCAAGCCCTGCTGCGTCTGGCGCTGAACACCTGGGACGACCTGATCCCGGCCAATTTCCAGCAGGGCAGTGCCGGCTCTACCGCGCTGGAGTTCGGCTACACCAGCACCGGCATCGGCTTTGCCCATGCCTATTACCCCAGCAATGGCAGCGTCTGGTTCAACGCCAATGAAACCGATCTGACCAACCCGGTGCTGGGGGGCTACGGTTTCATGACCTTCATCCATGAGATCGGCCACGCGCTGGGCCTGGATCACATGGGGAACTACAACGGCAACGGCAGTTGGACGCCCTCGTCCTACCAGGACAGCATCGTGCTCTCGGTGATGTCCTACTTCGGCCCGCGCTATGCGGCCTCGCAGTACTCGCCGGACGTGGCCCAGGCCAATTGGTCGGTGGGCAACCGGGTGCTGCAGCCGCAAACCCCGATGGTCAATGACATCGCCGCCATCCAGCACATGTATGGCACGCCCACCGACAC
>ERZ761602.6764-NODE-6764-length-12596-cov-4.023284_pt1 | contig 12596 bp, 7 predicted proteins | sample MGYA00512165_ERZ761602 | MGnify/ENA primary metagenome ERZ761602 (study PRJEB28899, sample SAMN02445085) | bioreactor sludge metagenome | biome: EBPR sludge; isolation source: Thorneside wastewater treatment plant | place: Australia: Brisbane, Thorneside... | reverse complement strand
ACGCTCACGTGACGTCGGGTCGCTCGGCCTGTCGGCCGGCTCCAAAAACGTCAAACCGTGTGAAGCCCGAGACGCGGAGAGAACGAAGCCGCGCGCGTTGACGCCCGCGTCCGCGCCTCTCTATAGTCGCGCGCGCTCTGGCCCTCGGCTGGAGGCCTTTCATCATGAGCACCACCGCGATCCTGATCGTCGTCGCCGTGGTCGTGGTCGTCGTGATCGCCTTGGTGGCGTTGCGGAAGAAGGAGCCCGAAGCTCTTCCTCCCGAACGCGAGCCGGCTCCGACGCCACGTCCGCAAGCCCAGCCCGAGCCCGCGAAGGTCGAGCCTCCGAAGTCTGCGAAGGCCGAGCCCGCCAAGGCGGCCGAAGCGAAGGCGGAGCCTGCGAAGGCCGAGCCTGCGAAGGCGGAGCCCGCGAAGGTGGCCGAATCGAAGGCGGAGCCCGCGAAGGCCGAGCCCACGAAGCCCACCGAGGAAGCTGGGAGCACGCAGGAGATCAGCGTCGATCAGGTCGTGGCGCTCGCCGAGGTCGAAGCTCCGAAGCCTCCCGCGCGCCCGTCCGCGCGCCCGTCCGCGCCGACGCCGGCCGCACCAGTCGACATGGCCGCCTACAAGGCGGGCCTCACGCGTACACGCGGAGGGTTCCTCTCGCGACTCGCGAAGCTCTTCAGTAAGAAGACCGAGCTCGACCCCACGATCTTCGAGGAGATGGAGGAGATCCTCCTCACCGCCGACATCGGCGTGGGCACGGCGGAGAAGCTGCTCGCGAGCCTCCGCGCGGCCGTCGACGCGGGCCAAGTGACGGACGGAGACGCCGCGTGGTCGCACCTGCGTGCGCAGACCGCGGAGCTCCTCAAACGTCACGGTGCAGGACCGGTCGCGCTCCGTCAGAAGCCCACCGTCATCCTCGTCGTCGGCGTGAACGGCGTCGGAAAGACGACCACGATCGGCAAGCTCGCCAGCGCCTACCGCGAAGAAGGAAAGCGCGTGCTGCTCGCGGCGGGCGACACCTTCCGCGCCGCCGCCGTCTTGCAGCTCGACGTGTGGGGCAAGCGCAGCGGCGCCGAGGTCGTGAAGGGCAAGGATCGCGCGGATCCGAGCGCGGTCATCTACGACGCGGTGAAGAAGGGCGTCGAGAGCGGCGTGGACGTCATCATCTGCGACACCGCCGGACGGCTCCACACGAAGACGCCCCTGATGCAGGAGCTCGAAAAGGTCGGGCGCTCGGTGGAAAAGGCGCTCGGTCGGAGCGCCGACGAGGTGCTCCTCGTGCTCGACGCGACCACCGGCCAGAACGCCATCCAGCAGGCGCAGATCTTCAAGGAGGCGCTGCCCGTCAGCGGCATCGCCCTCACGAAGCTCGACGGAAGCGCGAAGGGCGGCGTGATCTTGGGGATCGTCGACCAGCACCAGGTGCCGGTTCGATTCATCGGCCTCGGCGAGCGCGTCGAGGACCTGAAGCCCTTCGATGCGGACGGCTTCGTGGAAGCGCTCTTCACGCGCGACCCGAACGACGTGCACGCATCGGATGAAGGTTGAAGTCGCGAAAGCGTGCGTGGTATAGTCCGGCCCGCTCGTCACAAAGGGCGTTTTCCCTAACGATTCCGATTGGTTACAAGGCAACTCCGGTCTCGAACGACGACCTCTCGAACGACACGCGTCGACGGGTGGTGAAGAGAGCGAGGCAGGAACGCCGGGCACTTCGAGGTGGCTCGCCGACGAGCGGGCAAGAGGTGGAAGGGTCCCATGAATCGAACGCTGCTAGCGCCCAGGTTTGTCTGCTTGGCGCTCCTGCTTGCCCTCTCGAGCCCGCTCGGCTCCGCGTCGGCGCAGATGGACTTCTCGCTCGACGAGGCCGACACCGAGCCCGTCGATGCCGTGGACCCGACCGAGGACGCTGGCGGTGACGTCGCGGACGACGGCAGCGGGGGCGGCGACGTGATCGGCGATCTCGCCGGCGGCGACTCGGGTCTCGAAGGCGAAACCGAGCAGCGCGCGCGCCGCACGGAGTCGGTCGAAGACGTCTACGCGGTACAGCAGATCTACGCGCTTCGCTTGAACCGCGTGGAGCTCGCTCCGTCGGCGTCGTTCACGCTCAACGACCCGTACGCGTCGCACCCTGCGATCGGCCTCGCCCTCAACTACTGGTTCACGAACGTCCTCGCGGTCGGCGTGAGCGGTCAGTGGTTCCAGTTCGGCGACCCGCAGGCGCGCGAGTCGGACCTGAACTTCTTCGTGCGTCGCTCGACGCGCCTCGGCATCCCCGTCAACGAGTGGCAGGTGGGCGCCTACCTGAACTTCACGTACGTGCCTTTCTACGGCAAGTTCGCGGTCTTCAACGAGTTCATCTTCCAGTGGGACGCGTACGTCGTCGGCGGCGTCGGCCTGATGCGCACCCGCCCGATCCCGGTCATCGACCCCGAGATCCGCGAGTTCGATTTCCAGAACCGCGTCGCGTTCAACCTCGGCCTCGGCATCCGCATCTTCCTCTCGCGGTTCGCCGGTATCTTCGTCGAGTTCCGCGATTACGCGTTCCTCGAGAAGTTCGAGAACCTCGAGGTGTCGGTCGACGATCGTGACAACCCGGACCGCTGGTTCAGCAACAGCACGACCTTCTCGAACAACGCGACGGTGCAGGTGGGCTTCACGCTCTTCTTCCCGTTCACGTTCGAGTACCGCCTTCCGAAGTGAGTGGAGCGAGGACGATGACCAAGCGTTTCTTCGGATTTCGGATCTTCGGATTCCTCGGCCTGGTGGCCTCGCTCGTCGCGATGGACGCCGCCCTCCCCGCCTCGCAGGCGAGCGCGCAGGAGGTTCAAATCACCGGTCCGCTCGCGGGTGCCCCGGCCGTGCGTCGGATGCGCCTCTACCGCGAGGGCCGCATCCTGATCGAGCCGAACTTCTCGTTCACGCTGCAGGACGAGTTCGCGCGTTCGCTCATCGCCGGCGCCCACATCGGCTACTACTTCACGGACTGGCTCGGCGTCGGCGTTTGGGGCGGCTACGCGGTCGCGAGCCTCGACACGGGCCTCACGGACGAAATCCGTACGGGCGGCGTCACCACGGACCGCAACCGTCTCAGCCTCCCCGCCGGGCGCTGCAACGACCGGTTCGGGGGCCCGGAGTGCGCAAGCCGAAACCAGAGCTTCTCGGACCAGATCGGTCGGATGACGTGGGTCGCGGCCCTGCAGCTCGAGTTCATCCCGCTGCGCGGCAAGCTCGCGATGTTCCAGAAGCTCTTCGTCGACACCGACTTCCACATCTTCCTCGGTGCGGCGATGGTCGGTGTCGAAGAGCGCGAGAACATCGGCCTTCAGGGCAGCGGGACGACGCTCGCCAACACGTGCAGCGTCAACGACACCGCCTGCCTGCTCAACTCGCAGACCGCGCGCAGCAGCCGTCTCGCCATCGCGCCGACCTTCGGCGCGGGTCTCACCATGATGTTCAACGACTTCGTCGGTCTGAACTTCGACTGGCGCGGCATGCCCTTCTCCTGGAACACCTCGGGCACGGACGAGAGCGGTGACGACGACGGCGACTTCCCGGACGGGGAGATCGACGAAGACGATCGTTTCTTCAAGTTCAACCAGATGGTTCAGATCGGCATCGTGATCTACCTGCCGACCGCTCCCACCATCACCGAGTGATCACGGACCATCGCGTTTCGTGATCTCACGAAGAGAGGCGGCCTTCGGGTCGCCTTTCGTCGTTTCTCGACCTTCGTTTCTCGACGCCTTCGCTCGACCTCGTCGAGCTCATGCGGCGCGCTCGAGCGAGCGTGGGGCGCCGAGCGGCGAGACCCGCCGGCTCACCCGACCGACGAAGCCACCCGCACCGGCCACTCCAAGCCGCGCAGGTCACTCGCCACGCGCTGCAATGCGCCGCGGACTTCGGCGAACGTCGGGCGGTCGTCGGCGTTGCGGCGGATGCAGCGGCGGACGATCTCGGCGAAGCCCGCCGTGCGGGGATCGAGGGTGAGCGCTCCGACCTTGGTGGGGAGGCCGTCGTGTTGGAGGTGCGAGGTCAGCGTCGCGAGGTCGTGGGGCTCGAGGAAGAGCGTGTCGCCCGTGAGAACCTCGTAGGCGAGGCAGCCGAAGGCGTAGACGTCGACGGGTTGGGCGCGGCCCTTCTTGCTCTCGTCGTGGCCCCAGACCTCGGGCGCACCGTAGCTGGCGGTACCGCAGCCGGGGCGGAGCTTGCGGCCCGCCAGGCCGAAGTCGACGAGCACGGGCTGGTCGAGGGTGTGGACCTCGGAGGCGAGGCCGTCGCCTTCGCGCAAGATGACGTTCGAGGGTTTGACGTCGAGGTGGGCGATGCCGCGCGCGTGCATGGCTTCGAGGCCGCCCGCGATCCCGTCGAGGATCTTGAGCGCGCGGGGCATGTCGAGGGCGCCGATCTCGATGACACGTTCGAGGCTCGGGCCTTCGACGAGCTCCATGACGAGGATGGGCTTGGGGCGCGCGCCGGCGTCGAAGGTGACGAAGCGCGCGATGTGGGGGTGCTCGGGGAGCGAGAGGAGCGCGCCCGCCTCATCGCGGAAGAGCGCGAAGAACTCGCCCTCGGAGAGGGTGCGTGCGGCGCCGCCTGCGTACTCGGGGACCTTGAGCGCGAAGAGCTCCGCTTTGGGTTCGTGGCGTGACTCCGCGCGTCGCGCGACGAAGACGGATCCGACGGCGCCGTTGCCGATCGCGCGGGTGACGTAGAAGCCGCCGAGGATGCGGCTCGGTGGCATCCAGGCGGGGAGCGCGGCTTCGCGGGGCGCGGCGACGACGTAGCTGGGGCGGCTGACGCGCGGGGCGTCGGTGGGCAGGCCCGCGACGCGCCGCAAGGCGAGCACGACGCTGCGACCGAGCGCGTGGGGGAGCTCGTCGCGCAAGGTGTCGGCGACGCTGTCGACGGCCTCGACGAGATCGACGGGCGCGCCGCGGAGCGCATGATCGAGGTGGATGTCGAGGTAACGAATCGCCGCCGCGACGGCCGCACGATCGGCCTCGTGGGTCTCGCCGAGACGACGGCGCGCGCCGAGCGAGAGCTTGGCGAGGGTCGAGGTGGCGACCTCGAGCGCGTTGAAGGGCGAGTCGCCAGTGGAGGCTTCGGCAACCTCGCGCAGCGAGCCGGAGCGACCACAAGGCTCGAGGGCGTGGCCGAGCTCGAGGAGCGCGGACCGCAGCGCCTCGACGCGCGGTGAGCAGGCGACGGGGAGATCGTGCGCGAGCTTGGAGAGCGCTTCGATCGACTCGCGGACACCGCGGCCGCCCGTCGGTCCGTCGGCGACGACTTTTTCGACGCGCGCGTACGCGAAGAGCGCGCTCTCGAGGTCGGGGACCATCGACGCTTCGGCCATCGTGACGAGATCGCGCTGCGCGTTGACCGAGCAGCCCGCGACGAGCACCACGTCGCTGACCTCCACGATCTCCTCGCGCACCACGGCGTCGCACGCGCGGGCGGCGGTGGCGCAGAGCGCGCGGCGGAGCGGCACGTTCACGTCGTCGCGCAGACGACGCAGCAGGACCTGCGTCGCGAGCAGGCGACGCTGCCGCAGCAAGTCGGCGCGATCGTCCACGCGGCGCCCGTCGGAGTCGACGAGGTGGAGAAACGCGCGCAGACGGCGCATGCGCAGCGTCGCGTGAGGGACGGCGCCGTCGACACGGAGCGGCTCACCCTCTTGGATGACGAGCCAATTCGTGAGGCGCTGGAAGAGATCGCCGAGCGGGCGAACCTCTTCGCCGGGCTCGTCGCCGCGCGAGCCGAGCGCGAGCAGGTTCGCGAGCGTCTCCGACTCGAGGAGCGCGAGGTCGAGCTCGCGCAGCGCGCGGAACGCACGACGTCGCGAGGCTTCGCCCTGATCGTCGGTGTGTGCTTCGAGCTCGCGCACGCGAGCTTCGGCGTGCTCGAGCGCGACCTGGGCGTCGAAGCTCGCCTCGCGCGCGCCGTGCGACACGAAGCTCTGGAGCGCGCGCGCGACGAGATCGCGCAGGGTCGGACGATCGGGCTTCGGATCGAGCTCTTCGAGCAGCGCTTCGGTGAGCGCGCTCTGGCCGTCGTCCTTGCTCTTGAGCTGCGCCGCTGCCTCGCGGAGCTGCGCGTGCGCGCGTTTGGCCGCCCACTCGCCGAAGCCTTCGCCACGTTCGGCGCGCAGCTCGACCAGCGCCTCCGTCACGTCGATGCCGCCGTGGCGCACGAGGTGTGTGAGGAGCTGCTCGACCGCCTCCGGCTCGCGCTCGGCGGCGCGCGGGAGACCGAGCACCATGGCGGCGCCGAGCCCCCGATCCTTGCTGAACATCGGGGTCGAGAAGAGCGCGCGACACGCCTCGAGCCCTTCTTTCGGCGCGACCGCGATCGACGCCGCGAGCGACGCGGCGGCGCGGCGCCACTCGGTGATGCCGAGCGCGGGATCGAGGTGGCGCTCGATCTCTTCACGAAAGGTCGGGCGCGCTTCGACGAGCAAGCCGCGCGCGGTCGCGACGTGGCGCCACACGAGGCTCTCGCGATCGCCCAGCAGGCGCTCCCACGCGCTCGCCACGACCTCGGTCTCGAAGACCCGCACGCCGCTCGCGTCGCCCTCGGCGAAGCGTTGGGCCGCTTCGCGTGCCGCGCGTTCGAGGAGGCGCGCCGCGAGGCGGCGTTGGGGCAGGCCACCCGTGCTGGGCACCGCGAGCCACTCGCGCGAGACGTCGCGACGCGAGATGAGCGCGAGCGCGAGGCCGTCCGCGTGGACGCCGCTGCCGAGCGGGAGATCGAGGGAGAGCGCGACGCGGGCGCGCATGGCGGCCCCGGAGAGGGCGCGCCGCGAGCTCAGCGCGAGCTGGGTCGCGAGCGCCACGAAGGTCGCGGCATCGCCGTCGCGCAGACGTCGGAGCACGCGTCGGCCGAGGTCACGCTTGGCGTCGCTCTGCGGGAGCGCGGCGGCGAGCTCGTAGAGCGCGGCCGAAGCGGCAGGCGCGGAGAGCCACTCGACGTCGTCGACGAGGCGCGACTCGATCGCGTGCTCGACCGACGCGAGCAGCTCGTCGGGGTCGAGCCCTTCCAGCGGAACCGTGCGGCGGTGGTCGGCGACCGCGGCCGCGAGGGTGGCGAGGCTCTGGCGCCACGCCGAGCGACGCTCCGCCGGATCGGAGAGTCGATGGAGCTGCGTCAGCCCGTCGAGGTAGTCGCTGTGGCGCACCCGGAGACCCTGGCCCACGTGGGCGTCGAATCGGCAGGGGTCACACCGCGACCCCGAGACGTCGGACCTCGGAGTCGAGGCCGGCGAAGCGAGGGGGGAGCATACCAGAGCGGCTCCGCGTCAGCTGCGCGCAGCGGCTGCTTCGACTCTCGGCGAATCGCGAGCTCGACGAATCGCGAGATCAGCGAATCGTCAGCCGCGCGACCTGCAAGACCTCGTCTTCGAGCCACGCGATCGTGCCGTCCACGGCGAGCGAGGGTGAGGTCGCGAGCGCGGGGCCCGACGTCAGCGGCGCCAGCTCGGCGCGCGCGAGATCCGCGATCCAAAGCGTCGCGCTCGTGATCTCGTGGCCGTCGTCGAGCACGCGCTCGAACACCACGTAGCGCGAGCTCGCGTCGAAGCGCGGGTCGCCGCCCTCGCCGAGATGGATCGTGCGCCCGGTCGCGAGCTCGCGGGCGTAGAGGCCGGTCGAGAGCCCGCGGAAGATCACGTGGCGACGATCCGGCGAGAGCACGGGCGCGAAGGGTCGATCGCCCGGGAGCCGAATCTCGTACCGTGCGCCCTCGACCTCGACGACCACGCGATCCTGGGCGTCCACCCACGCGAGCGCGCGGTCGGTCGGCGCGATCGGCGAGACCTCGTGGCCTTCGAGGTCGTACGCGAGGTGCGGCACCGCGCTCTCCGATTGACCGGGCGTCCGCACGCCGAGGGCGAGCCCGTCTGCGCGCCACACCGGCGCGAAGCCACGCGCGGGGCCCTGCGCGATCGGACGGAGCGTCGTTCCGTCCGTCCATGCAAGGCTCGCGAAGCCGGGCTCGGAGACCGCGAAACGATCGCCGGTCGGCGAAATCTCGACCCCGACGAAGCGCGACTCGGGGTGTAGCGCGCGCACGTCGTGGAGCGCAGCGAAGGGCACGACCTCGCGGGCGACCTCGACCCGGGTCTCGACGTCTCGCTCGTCGAGCGCCGCACCGAGCGAGGAGCCCGCGGAATCGACCGCCGACTCGCCGCACGCGGACGCGAAGAGCGCGAGAGTGGCGAGCACGAGCGAGGTGCGACGCAGCCTGAGCGCGCGGCCCTTCACGCGACGCACGCCGAGCGCGCGACGACGCAGGCCCATCGCGAGCCCGAACGCGACGACCAGGAGCCACGACGGCGACGCGTCGTTCGTGCCCACCGAGCATCCACCCGCGGTCGCTTCGCGAAGATCGGGGCCCGGATCGCCCGCGTCGACCGAAGGAATGGGCGTGCCGGCGTCGCGCTCGATCGCCGCGTCGACCGCGACCGGCTCGGAGCCCGCATCGACTTCGGGGGTGCCGGCGTCCTCGACCGGCGGGGGCGGGGGCGGGGGCGCATCGCGACGCAGACCCACGCTGCACCAGGTCTCGCCGCCGGCCGCGACGTCGCAGGTGCGGCGCGCTTCCCCGTAGCCCGCGAGCGTGGCGACCACGGTGTACGAGCCGGCGGGCACGTCGAACGACCACGCTCCCGACGGCGACTCGCTGGTGGCCCGCTCCGCGCGTCCGTCGAGCGCGACCGCGACGCCGCCGATCCGCACCGAGGTGTCTTCGAGGCCGCGGCCCGTGTCTTCGAAGGTCACGCCGCGCAGGGTGCCGCCGCTCGGCGGAGCCGGCGTGGTGCTGCCCGGCGTGCGGCCGTAGTGGCGCACGATCGCGCGGTAGTGCGCCTCCGCCATCTGACCGCGACGCGTGGCGTCGCCGAGGTAGCGCGCGTCCGTCGTGCAGTTGTTGATGAAGGCGGTCTCGGAGAGCGCGGCCGGCATCGAGGTCTCGCGGAGCACGTGGAAGTTCGCGAGCTTCCCGCCGCGGTTTCGCAGGCCCCACGCCGCGATCATCTCTTCTTGGACGCGGTCGCGAAGGTTGAGAGACGTCGCTCCCGGCGTGGTGTACGCGAAGGTCTCGGTGCCGGTCGCGGGCGTGCCGGCGTTGGCGTTCGCGTGGATGGAGACGAAACGATCGGCTCCGCGCGAGTTCGCGAAGCTGGTGCGCGCCGAGAGGCTCACGGAGCGATTGTCCGAGCGCGTCATGTCGACCGTGAAGCCGGAGTTGCGGAGCAGCGTCGCGGTGCGGTTCGCGATGTCGAGCACCACCGTCGCCTCTTGGAGGCCGCAGCCGACCGCGCCCGGATCGGCGCCGCCGTGACCGGGGTCGAGGACGATGCGCTGGGCGCGCGCCGAAGCGACGTGGAGGGTGAGTCCAAAGGTGAGCGCGAGGAGGACGGCAGGACGCATCGCAGCGTCTGCTCAGCAAGGGCCGTGCGCGACACAGCCTGTCGCTTTCTCGACGAATTCGGGCGACTGCCGTGGCGGGTCCGCGGGTCGAACGACCCCGGTGTCCAGCGATTGGTCGGTCGTGAGCGGCCGTCGCAGACCACACGCCTCACGATCACGCCTCGCGATCACGCCTCGCGCTCACGCCTCGCGATCACGCCTCGCGTTCACGCCCCGCGCTCACGCCTCGCGATCACGACGCTCACTCCGCCGCGACGCTCGCGTGGCTCGCGCGCCATGCGTCGGCGTAGCGCTTCACGATCGCGCCCGCGGGCTCGATCGCGTGGATGCCGTCCACGCTCTTGCCAGCCTGGAAGTAGTCCTTGTAGGTGCCGCCTTCGAGCGAGGCCTTCTTGAGCTGCCACACGCTCTTGAGCGAGTAGTACATCCGGCCGTAGTGCTTGAGCTTCGGGTGGCGAAGCACACGCTTCATCACCACGCCCGCCTTCGTGCCGACCTGCTTCACGTAGGGCGTCTCGATCACCGCCACCGGCACGCCGCTGATCTTCTCGGTCAGTACGATCTCGTCCGCGCGCGCCCGCACGATCGCCTGCTTGTAGTCGTCGTGCGCCTTGCACTCGGTGGTCGCGATGAAGCGTGTGCCCATCTGCACGCCCGCGTAGCCCAGGCCGAGCATGCGCGCGAAGGTCGCCTCGTCGCCCACGCCGCCCGCGCACACGAGCGGCACCCCGAGATCACCGAGCTCCTCGAAGAGCTTCTCCGGGGTCTTCTGCCCCGCGTGCCCGCCCGCGCGCGCGTTGACGCAGATGAGCCCATCCACACCGCCTTCGAGCGCCTTCTGCGCCCACTTCCGCTCCGTCACGTCGTGGTAGACGACTCCGCCGACCGCGTGCACCGCGTCGACGACCCAGCGCGGATCGCCGAGCGCGGTCACGAAGAAGCGCACGCCCTCTTCGAGCGCGACGTCCACCCAGCGCTTCATGCGATCCATGTAGACGTCGGAGCTCTTCTCCACGATCGCGTTGAAGCCGAACGGGCGATCGGTGATTTGCCGCATGAGGCGCAGGCCGTCGCGCAGATCGTGGCCGTGCACGAAGCGCATCGAGATCGGCTGTACGATCCCGAGGCCACCCGCGGCGCTCACCGCCGCGACGAGCTCGGGGTTCGAGCATGGGTACATGGCCCCGCAGATCAACGGGACTTCGACACCGGCGTGACGTGTGAAGGCGGTCTGGAAAGCGCTCATGGAGCGCGTTCTAGCATCAATCCCGCATCGTGCCGCACCGCGTCATCGCGCGCGTCATGCCCAGGCGTCGAGGAGGAGCTCGTCGTGCTCAGCCCGGTGGTCGCGCCCCCACGTCGCCGAGCGCGAAGAGCTCGTGGAACACCCGATCGGTCACCGCCGCGGGCAACCACGGCTCCGCGCGCACCGCCACCGACGCGGTCCACGGCGCGGCGAAACGCGGCGAGGGACGCGGCATCGTCGCTGCCTCGGCCACCACCTGCGCGACCTCCTCCGCGTCGCCGCCGAGCACGCCGAGGCGGCCTTCGATCGCCGGCAGATGCGGGAGGATCGGACGCCAATGCGCCGCCGCCTCGCCGCGCGACTCGATGCTCTTGGCGACGCGATCCGCGAAGCCGTCCGCGATGAAGCTCGGCTCGATGAGCACGACGTCGACGCCGAAGGGATGCAGCTCCTGGCGCAGCGCGTCCGAGAGCGCTTCGAGCGCGAACTTGCTCGCCTGATACGGGCCGACGAAGGGGAACGCCATCACGCCCGCGACGCTCGAGACGTTGACGATGCGACCGCTGCCGCGATCGCACATGCGCTGCGCGACGAGCCGCGTGACGCGCATCGCGCCCACCGCGTTGACGGCGAAGGTGCGCTGCCACGTGCGCTCGTCGACGAGATCCATCGGCGCCGGGTCGACGTAGCCGGCGGAGTTGAGCAGCAAATCGACGCCGTAGCCGCCGGTGCGCGCATCGACGTCGCGCAGCGCGCTGCCCACGCTGCGTGGGTCCGTGACGTCGAGCGTGAGGGTCTCGACGTTCTCGTGCCCTTCGAGGTGCGTGAGGGTCGCGGGATCCGAATCCGTCGCGAAGACCCGGAAGCCCGCCTTCGCGAGCGCGAGCGCGGAGGGTCCACCGAGGCGTCCACCGGCACCCGTCACGAGCGCGATCGGAGTGCCGAGCGACTTCGCGACGCCGACCCGCTTCGCGAGCCCGAGCGTGGCGCGAACGATTCCGTCGAACGCGCGCGTCGGCAACAAGTGCTTGGCGCCGAGCTGCACCGTGGCGCCCGCCGCGGTGACGCCGTAGCGCCGACGCGGCGAAGGCACGGTCGAGGCCTTCACGAGCACGCTCGCGACGCGCTCCGGCGCCACGCCGATCCACGAGACCGCGCGCTTGAGCGTCTGCAGCCGATCGATGACCTCGTTCCAGCGCGAGCCTTCGGTTCGCTTGGCATCGAGTCCGTCGAACGCGGCGTCGAGGAAACCCGTGCGCACCGTGCCGGGCTCGACGAGCACGACGTCGATCCCGAAGGGGCGCAGCTCTTGACGCAGGGTGTCGTTGAGCGCCCGCAGCGCGTACATCGAGGCGCCGTACGCGCCGTGGGTCGCGAGGGTCAGGCGATCGACGACCGCGCCGACGTGGACGATGCGCCCGCTGCCGCGTGTGCGCATCGGCTCGAGGAACGCGCGCGTGACCGCCATCGCACCGAGCACGTTGGTCGCGAAGTGCCGCTCGAGCGCGGGCTCGGTGGTGATCATCAGCGGCCCGAGCTCCGCGATGCCCGCCGCGTGCACGATCACGTCCGGCACTCCGACGCGCGCGAGCACGTCTGCTCGCGCCTCGGCCAGGCTCGAAGCGGACGTCACGTCGAGCTCGATCACGACGAGGGTGTGCCCGGCGTCGCGCGCCTTTCCCTGCAGCGCGAGGAGACTCGTCGCGTCGCGTCCGGTCGCGACGACTCGGTGGCCCTCCGCGAGAAGCGCGAGCACCGTCGCTTGGCCGATGCCTCCCGTCGCGCCCGTGACGAGGAGCGTGCGTGTCGTGTCCATCGCGGCCGACGTTAGCAGACGCTTGGATTCCGGTAGCCGGCCTCGTGCAGTTCGGCGCGGTGCGGTTGGGCTTCCTCTGGTGGGCTTCCTCTGAGGGTCTGTCGCCAGCCCCTCCCCGAGGA
>ERZ761602.6763-NODE-6763-length-12598-cov-3.247309_pt1 | contig 12598 bp, 5 predicted proteins | sample MGYA00512165_ERZ761602 | MGnify/ENA primary metagenome ERZ761602 (study PRJEB28899, sample SAMN02445085) | bioreactor sludge metagenome | biome: EBPR sludge; isolation source: Thorneside wastewater treatment plant | place: Australia: Brisbane, Thorneside... | reverse complement strand
CGGCACGGCCTGCTGCGCCATCTCGCGAAGGACGCGGCTCGCCACCTGGTGCTCGTGACGGCCACGCCGCACAGCGGCGATCGGAGCGCATTTCGGTCGCTTCTGACGCTCCTCGACCCTGCCTTCGAGGACTTGCCCGAAGATCTCACGGGCGAGAAGAACCGCCGCAAGCGCGAGGCCATAGCCCGGCACCTCGTGCAGCGCCGCCGTGGCGACATCAAGAAGTACATGGACGCCGAGACCGCGTTTCCCAAGCGCGAGACGGCCGAGCTCCCGGTCACGTTGAAGCCACGTCAGGTCCGGTTCTTCGATGAGATACGAGGGTTCTGTCGTGAGCTGGTGACAGAGCCCGGGCTCGACCAGCGGCGCGCCCGCGTGCGGTGGTGGAGCGTGCTCTCCCTCTTGCGCGCGCTGTCGTCGAGCCCCCGAGCAGCGGCGGCGACGCTGCGACGGCGCAGCGAGCTCGCCACGGCCGATGATGAGGCCGGCCCGGCCGAAGCAGGCAAGCGACTGCTCTTCGATCTCGACGAGGAGCCCGCCGAGGGGCTCGATGTCGCGCCGGGCGCGCAGCCGGACGAGCTGTCGCCATCGTCCGAGCTGTCGAAGCGGTTCCTCGCGTTTGCGGCCGAGGCCGATGCCATTGCGGGGGCCGAGGACGCGAAGCTCGCCGCGCTTTTGAAGGCCGTCAAACAGCTGATCGACGAGGGGCGCCACCCGATCGTCTTTTGCCGGTTCATCGAGACGGCGCGGTACCTCGGCGAAGCGCTGGGCGCGAAGCTCAGGCGGGCGGCGGTGGTGGTCGTGGATGGCACGCTGCCGCATGAAGAGCGAGAGGCACGGGTGGCGTCACTCGCCGGGGGGGCGTCACGGGTTCTCGTGGCGACGGACTGTCTCTCCGAGGGCATCAACCTCCAGCATCTGTTCGATGCGGTCGTTCACTACGATCTGGCTTGGAACCCGACCCGACACGAGCAGCGTGAGGGACGCGTCGACCGCTTCGGTCAGACGGTACCGGTCGTGCGCGCGCTCACGATGTTCGGCAAGAACGATCCCATCGACAAGCTCGTGCTCGACGTCATCCTGCGAAAGCACGAAGCCATCCGGAAGCATCTCGGCGTGGCCGTGCCCGTCCCCGGTGACGTCGAGACGCTCGAGCGCGCGCTCCTCGGCTCGGCCGGCATTCTCGAGAACCCAACCACCGAGCAGCTCGAGCTGTTCGGGTACGGCGATCTCGCCGCGACCGGGCTCCAATTGGATCTCTTCGGTGCGGCACGAGCGGATGGCGAGCCCATCTGGAAGGAGGCCGAAGCCCGTGAGAAAGCTGTGCGGTCGCTGTTCGCCCACGAAGCGCTGGAGCGCGTGGTAAACGACGAGCTATTCCGAGAGTTGGTCGAGGTGCGGCGGGTCCTCGGAGGTGAGAGGGACGTTGCGCGCTTCGTTCGCACCACGATGGCCGCGCTCGGCGCCCCACTCGCGCACCTCCCCGATGGGCCAGGAGCCGAAAGCGCGGTCGAGGTCGTCGATCTGCGCGGCCTACCCGCGGCGACGCAAGACGCGCTCGGTGGGCCCAACGTGCAGCACGTCGTGTTCGCGGGGCAGCCGCCGGCCGCCGGGGTGTTGCTCACGCGCACGCACCCGTTCGTCGAGTCGCTCGCGCGCTTCACGCTCGAAGCGTGCCTCGATCCGGTCCACGCCGCCGACTTGCGGCTCGCGCGTCGCGCCGCGGTCATTCGGACACGCGACGTCGCGACCCGGACGACGCTTCTTCTCCTGCGTCTTCGGTGTCACCTCGAGGGCAAGGACACCAAGGGGCAGGCGCGGGAGCTTCTGGCCGAGGACCTGCTCGTGGCGGCGTTCACGGGCGCGCCCGACAAGGCGGTCTGGCTCGAGGATGCCGCTGCCGAAGCGCTCTTCGACGTCGCTCCCTCAGCCAACGTCGAGCCGGACGCCGCCCGCATGCAGCTCGCGCGCATCCTGGATGGTCTCCCTGCGATCCGTGAAAGCCTCTCCGCGCGCGTACAAGCTCGCGGGGCCGCGCTCCTCGACGCGCACCGCCGCGTGCGCGAGGCGACCAAGGGAGGCGCCCTCGGTCGATCGCTCGGGGGGCTCGGGGTCCGCGTCCACGAGCCGGTGGATCTTCTGGGCGTCTACGTGTTCCTGCCCGATGCCAGCGCCACTGGCCCGGCGCGAGGTGGCGCGTGAGCGCCGTCCTCTCATCGGTTACGACCGAGGGCGGCCTGCTGCACCCGGAGCTCCTCGAGCGCATCGTCCGACAGGATCCGAAGCTCCCCGGCCTGACAGCGGCCGATTACCACTACGACGTCCCTTTGGGTGAAGCAGCGAGTCGCGCCTGGACGGCGCTGCAGCCCATCTGGCGCGCGTTCCGCTTCAAGCTCGGGCGCCTTACCAAGAACGACTTCGCGACCGTGCTCACGCAAGACGCTTGGCTCTTGCCTCTCTTTCGGGAGCTCGGATGGGGGCCGCTCGCCGTTGCAGGCGAGGCTTTTCGGGTTGAGGGAGCGGCGCTGCCCATCTCGCACGCGTGGGGGCACGTGCCGATCCACCTGGTCGGCGCGAGGGTCTCGATCGACAAGCGCCCGGCCGCCGGCCCGGGGCAGGGCGGGGTGCGGACATCGCCTCACGGCCTCGTGCAAGACCTGCTGAACCGCAGCGACGCGAGCTTGTGGGGGATCGTCTCGAACGGTCTCGTCGTGCGCCTCTTGCGTGACCATCAGAGCCTGAGCTCCGCCGCGTACGTCGAGTTCGATCTCGAGCGCGTCTTCGACGGCGGTCTCTACGGCGAGTTCGCGCTGCTCTTTGCGCTCTGCCACCACAGCCGCTTCGAGGAGGCCAAGCCCGAGGCCTGCTGGCTCGAACGCTGGTTCAAGACCGGACAGGAAGAGGGGGTCCGGGCCCTCGATCGGTTGCGGACCGGCGTGGAGACGGCCATCTCGGAGCTCGGAGCAGGCTTCTTGAAGCATCCCGAGAACCTGGCCCTCCGCGAGGCGCTCAAAGGCGGCTGGCTCTCGAAGGATGACTACTTTCGCGAGCTGCTCCGCCTCGTCTACCGCATCCTGTTTCTCTTCGTCGCCGAGGACCGTGACGCCCTCCTGCCGAGCTCGGTCCCTGCCGACGTGCGTGAGCGCTACACACGATTCTATTCGACCGAGCGCCTCCGAGCGCTCGCTTCGCGCGCCATCGGCGGTGCCCACGCGGACAGCTGGCATCAGCTCCGGCTCGTCCTCGGAGGGCTGTGGGAGGGCGAGCCAGCGCTCGGGCTCCCGGCCCTCGGCTCCCGCCTCTTCGATCCATGGGAGCTCCCGCACGTGGGCAGGTCGATGGTCTCGAATCGTCACCTCTTCGCCGCGCTACGTGCGCTCGGAGAGCTGACCGAGGGCAAACGCACCCTCCGCATCTCCTACCGCAACCTCGGCGCGCAAGAGCTCGGCAGTGTGTACGAGGGTTTGCTCGAGCTGCACCCCGTCCTCGACGTGGACGCCGGCACGTTCGAGCTCTCCAGTGCCGCCGGACACGAGCGCAAGACGACGGGCAGCTACTACACCCCCGCCTCCCTCGTCGACTGTTTGCTCGACACGGCGCTCGACCCCGTCGTCGACGCGGCCACGAGTGGAAAGTCGCAGGCCGAGGCCGAGACCGCGCTCCTCGCGCTGCGCGTCGTCGATCCGGCGTGCGGGTCGGGGCACTTTCTGGTCGCCGCGGCTCGGCGCCTGGCCGAGCGTCTGGCTCGCATCCGACACCCCGATGAGGAGCCTTCACCCCACGACCGCAGATCGGCCATGCGCGACGTCGTCGGTCGCTGCCTCTTCGGCGTGGACCTGAACCCGATGGCAGTCGAGCTCTGCAAGGTATCGCTCTGGATCGAGGCACTCGAGCCGGGGCGACCGCTATCGTTTCTCGACGCCCACATTCAGCAGGGGAACGCCTTGCTCGGTGCGACACCGGCACTCATTGCCCGCGGCATCCCGGATGAGGCCTTCGAGCCGCTCGAGGGCGACGACAGGCGCGTCGCGAGCGCCATCAAGCGGCAGAACCGCAACGAGCGCGCCGAGATCGCCATCGATTTCTCCGCGCCGCCGCCATCCACCTACGTGCGCCTCGGAGAGGTCGCCCGCCTCGTCGACGCCGCAAGCGACGCCAGTCTCGCCGCCGTCCGCGAAAAGGAGTCGCGCTACACCGAGCTCGTCGGGAGCCGCGCGTTCGACTCCGCGCGCTTCCTTGCGGACCTTTGGTGCGCCGCCTTCGTGTGGCGCAAAGAAGCGACCGAGCGCGGAGAAGTCAGCGCGATCCGCGACCTGTGCCCGACCGAGGCCACCTACCGCCGGCTGGTTCAGGAGCCCGGGGGTGCCTCCGCCGAGCTACGCGCCGAGGTTACCCGCCTGCGAGACCAGTACGGCTTCTTCCATTGGCACCTCGCCTTCCCCCACATCCTCAGGCCCAAGCAGCTCGTGGACGAGAGCGATCCGTGTGGTTGGGAAGGCGGCTTCGATGTGGTGCTTGGAAACCCGCCGTGGGAGAAGGTGAAGCTGGTCGAAAAGGAATTCTTCGCCGAGCGCCTCCCTGAGATCGCCCAGGCTCCCACAGCCGCCGCGCGCGAGCGGCTGATCAAACAGATCCGTGAGGCCGACGCGGGTACCGCGCTCCACGCGATTGCTCGCGCCTACGAGGCCGCTGCGCGCGAGGCTGAAGGGAACAGCCATCTCTTGCGACGGAGCGGTCGGTTCCCGCTATGCGGGAAGGGTGACGTGAACACTTACTCCGTCTTCGCCGAGCTCGATCGCGCGCTCACCGGATCGACCGGGCGCGCGGGATTTATCGTGCCGAGTGGGATCGCAACGGATGACACGACGAAGGAGTACTTCCAGGCCATCGTTGACGGTAAGCACCTCGTCTGCCTCTTCGACTTTCAGAGCGGTGGGGAGCTCTTCGGCGACATCGGTCACGCCCGTTTCAAATTCTGTCTGCTGACGTTGGGGAGATCCGAGCGCGCGACCTTCGCGTTTGGCCTGCGATCCGTGTCTCACTTGAAGGATGCCGAGCGCGTCTTCGAGCTGACGCCCGAGGATATCGCACTCATCAATCCTAACACCCGCACCTGCCCGATCTTTCGGACGCATCGGGATGCCCAGATCACCAAAGGAATCTATCGACGGGTCCCCATCCTGTTTCGCGAGGCCCGGGACGGCCAGCCGGAGGCGAACGCCTGGGGCGTGAAGCTGTCGACTATGTTTCACATGTCGAACGACTCGCACCTATTCCGGACTCGCGCAGAGCTCGAGTCCGAAGGCTGGACGCTCAAGGGGAACGTCTTCGTTAAGGGCCAGGACCAGATGCTGCCGCTTTACGAAGGCAGGCTGGGACATCAGTTCAATCATCGCTTCGCTCAAGAGCCCAACGGCGAGACTGTATCGGTTACCGACTCGCAGCTGCTTGACCCCGGCTTTCAGGTTGAGCCCAACAACTGGGTTCCCACACCGGATGCGGTCGAGATGCTGGGGCGACGTCGCGGACTGTGTCGCACCGGCTTGCTCGGGTACCGGCGGGTCGCGCGCGCGGGCGACGAGCGGACCGTAGTGGCCTGCATCCTGCCGTGGGGACCAGCCTCGTATGGGTTTATCATCACGAGCGGGCCGGATGCGGCAGGGCTGCTTCTCCTCGAATCGCTCTACAACAGTTTCGTTTACGATTTTGTCGCCAGATCCAAGCTGTCGCAGCCGAGCTTTCCTCAATCGACGTTCGAGCAGCTGGCGGCGTTGGGTCCCGAGTCCTTCGATGGGTTCTGGATGTTCGGCGAGTCGGCGGGCGGATTCATCCAGCGCAACAACCTCGAACTCACCTACACCGCCTGGGACCTCGAGCCCTTCGCGAAGGACTGCGGCTACGCCGGTCCCCCCTTCCGTTGGGATCCGGAGCGCCGCGCGCTCCTGCGTGCCGAGCTTGATGCGGCGTTCTTCCATCTCTACGGCCTGCCCCGTGACGACGTCGACTACGTGATGGAGACCTTCCCGATCGTGAAGCGTCACGACGTGGAGGCGCACGGGTACTTCCGGACCAAGAACCTCATCCTCGCGCGCTATGACGCGATGGCCCAGGCGGCCGCAACAGGGAAGCCCTACCAGACCGTGTTGGACCCGCCGCCGGCCGACCCGCGTGTGGCGCATCCTCCGAGGACATCGTGAGCATGGTTGGAGATAAGCGATGAGTGGCATCCCCGCATTCCAGTCCACGATGAACCCCATGCTCGAAGTTCTCCGGGAAAGTCCCTCGCCGCTCCCGATCGACGAGTTGGACCGTCGCGTGATCGCACGGATGGCCATCCCGGAGGAGACGCTGCGCATCCCGCACGAGGCCGACAACCCCGATCGGAGCGAAGTTGCCTATCGGATTGCGTGGGCACGGACGTGGCTGAAGAAGGCCGGTCTGGTAACGAACCCGGAGCGAGGGCAGTGGACGGTAACCGACCATGGACGCGCGGCAGGAACCGTCGACGTGAACGCAATCCTGGCCACTGTGGGGAGGAAGTACCGCGAGCAGCGAGCGGCCGGTGAGGACGAGGACGAAGATCCGCAGCCGGAAGACGCGCCCGCCGAGATCGAGGCGTCGCTCGAAGAGGCCTCGGCGGCGCGTGTCGGTCTCGTGCTCGAGAGCCGCCTTCGCGAGGCGTACGAGAAGCTGGGCAGCGAGGGGGCGTTCCCCACGCGCGAGCAGGTCGCGGCCATGTTGGCCCGCTTCCGCGAACGGTTCGGGCCTGACGTCCTTGCGGGGCTCGACGGAACGACGCTGCTCACCCGGCTGCACGGTCGCGGCGAGAGCAAAGACAGCCTGGTCTACTGGCTGGAGTTCAAAGAGGACGAGGAGCTTGCAACCTCCACGTTCGGAAGCATCGCGGGTGGCAGCGCGCTCAAGTTCGGCATCTACCAGTCGGCGGAGACCGGCGCCTGGATGGGGGGTACGCCGCTGCACCAGCATCGCCTCGAGACGGAGGAAGCGATCGCGCGGGCACGCACGCAGCGCGACGAGCTCGTCGCGGCAGCACGCTTCCTGGCGAGCGCCGGAAGCCCAGAGCGAGTGAGCTACGCGACGCTGCAGCGTGACATTGCAGCGCGAGCGCCCTCGCTGGTGAACACGGCCTGGGGTCACAAGGTGCTGGCGATGTGGTTCCCGAACCTCATCGACCCGTTCCATGTGGAGGAGTATCGGGAGCACAATCTCCGGCGACTGCTCAAGCTCGCGCACAAGGGGCGGTTCGAGGACGTGGGCGTGTTCGTAGGGGTCGCCAAGCAGCTCGGGATCACGCTGCTCGAGCTGATGCGCGTGCTCGTCCACGTGAACGGTGCTCCGTACGCGACCTGGCGGGTCGGAACGAAGATCGGCGAACACAGCATCTGGGAGGAGATGCGTACAAGCGGCTTTGCCGCGATCGGCTGGGACGGGACGGGCTCGCTCGTGGACGTGGAGGCGACCAAGGGCGGAAAGGAGCTGATCCGCGCTCGCCTCGAACGCTACTACCCCAATGACCCGAGCGTGCTCTCGCGAAAGGCCAACGAGGTCTACGCCTTCGTGCGGGGGGCGCAGGAGCGCGACCTCATCGTCGCCATGGACGGCGCTTCTGTCCTGGGGGTCGGGCGGATAACAAGCGGCTACGAGTACGTGGAGGGACATGGGGCCCCCCACAGAAGGCGCGTGACTTGGGAATTGGTTGGGGAGCCGTGGAAGTTGCCTGAGAGCGAAGGCCTGCTCACCACGTTCGTTCAGCTCCGGCGTCATCCGCTGAACTTGATCGAGATCGAGGGCCGCCTGCTTGGCAAGAGCGTCGTCGCGACCACTCGGGCTGGCGACAGCCAACCGCAGAAGCCTGTCGGGGTGGAGCCTGCCCCCCTCTTGGTACGCAAACCGGCGCCGCCAGCTCCGCCGCCGCCTCTTGAGAAGACCGTCGCCCGAGTCGACGCGGCGCTCGCGCGAAAGCGGCAGGTCATCCTCTACGGGCCGCCGGGTACCGGAAAGACCCATTGGGCCACCGTCGCCGCGCGCGAGATCGTCGCGAGGGCCTGGTTCCAGCGCGAGTTCTCGGGGCTCACCGAAGAGGAGCGCGCCGAGCTCGAACGTTTGCGCGCGTTGGAGCTCGTCTCGTTCCACCCGGGCTACGGATACGAAGACTTCCTGGAGGGGTACCGTCCGGCTGAGGGCGGAACGTTCGAGCTCCGGCCCGGCGTCATGAAGAGATTGTGCAAAAGGGCTGCTGCGGATCCGCGCCGGCCCTACGTGGTCATCATCGATGAGATAAACCGTGGCGATGTCCCGCGAATCTTTGGCGAGCTTCTCACCGTCATCGAGCGCGACAAGCGCGGACGTCCCATCACGTTGCCCCTTTCCGGCGATGCGTTCGCCGTGCCGGAGAACGTACTCGTCATCGGAACGATGAACACCGCGGACCGTTCGATCGCCTTACTCGACGCAGCGCTGCGTCGACGGTTCGGGTTCGTCGAGCTGTTGCCGGACACCAGTCTGTTTCGCGGGATCAGGATCGATAAGATCCCGCTCGAAGCGTGGCTCGACGCGCTGAACGACAAGATTCTCCAACACGCCGGGCGCGACGCCCGCAACCTGCGAGTCGGGCACGCGTACTTCTTGCAAGGCACGTCCCCTATCCGTGAGATCGGGCGGTTCGCTGAGGTCTTGCGGGATGACGTGATCCCGCTCCTCGAGGAGGTTTGTTACGAGGACTTCGATGCGCTCGAGCGCATCCTGGGCAATCGCATCGTTCAGCGTGCCAAGAAGCGAATCGACGTCGAGCTGTTCGAGCCCGAACGGTACGACGCGCTTCAGGATGCGATCCTGCAGGCGTTCCCGAGCCTCGTCACGACGAAGGCGGCGGCGGATGCCGACGCTGGCGGTGCAGAGGACGCAGACGACGACGACGCCCCGTTGTCGGAGAGCGCCTCCGCGTGATCGAGCTGCACCTACGAGAGTGGGAAACCGTCAGGCCGGATGGCGGTACCGCACTCGCAGGCGTGCGGCTCGACGGTGCTGAGTCACGGCGGGTTGCAGAGGAGCTTGCGCGCGCTGGACGTTTCACGATCGAGGAGCTCGCGGCGGGGCTTCGTGTCACATCGACCTCGTTTGTCGGCCGCGTCCAGATCGGCTCGCTCGTCGTCACGATCGAGCCCAAGCTGGCGAAGGAGTCGCTTCTTGCGCTGGTGCGCTACGCGTACGGCCTCCGCGACGTGATTCGTGAGGGCAGTACCTCCTTCTCGACGAGCGGTGCCCTGCTGCCGGACCTTTTGGCAGCGCAGTTGCTTGGGGAGGTGACGGACCTCCTCGCGCGAGGGCTGCCGCGCCGCTACGTCGAGCGCAGCGAGGAGCTCAGCCATCCCCGTGGCCGCATCGAGATCGGCGCGCTTGCCCGCCGAGCGGGTCCGAGCAGAACCCTGCCCTGCCGGCATCACCCCCGGTCGGCGAACCACCCGCTACTTCAGGTCATGAAGGCGGGTTTGGAGCTTGCAGCTGAGATCGCAGGTGACCGCACGCTCCGCATCGCCCTTCGCCGGCTCGCGGACCGCCTCGCCCTCGAAGTTGAGTCGGCGCCGCTCACGCGGGCACGGCTCGCAGCCGTCCAACGCGGGCTCACGCGGCTAGAGGCCGCCGCCGCCCCCGCGCTTGAGCTCATCGCCCTCATTCTCGACGGCCAAGCGATCACCCTCGACGACGACACCACCGTGCGCCTGCCCGGCTTCCTATTCGACATGAACCGCTTCTTCCAGGCCCTCATCGGCCGCTGGCTTCGCGAACACTTGCCCGACTGCCACGTCATTGACGAACGCGCCCTCACCGGCCTGCTCCGTTACGCCCCTGACGCCAACCCCCACGGCCGCCGCGCACCTGCACCCCGGCCCGACTTCGCCGTCACCCGCAAGCAGCGCAAGTCCATCCTCCTCGACGCCAAATACCGCGACCTCTGGGAGAAGAGCCTCCCCCGCGACATGCTCTACCAACTCGCCGTGTACGCCATGAGCGGCGCTGGCGAGGACATCGCGGTCATCCTCTACCCAACCGAGTCCGAGCACGCGACCGAGGCGCGCGTCGAAGTCCGTGACGTTGTCGTGGGCAGCGCGAGGGGAGGGGTCGCTCTGCGACCGATCGTTTTGCCTAGGCTGGCTGGCATGATCGAAGCGGAGTTCGAGGAGCGCCGCCGGGAAGCTAAGCGACTGGCGTTTGGCTAACCCTGCCGAACCCGTTGACCCTGCGCATTCGAGCATTAGATTCGACGCCACAATGCGGCATCAGGACTTCCTTCATGGGCTCGTGAAGCTCGGCGGTACGGTCATGTACAACATGGCGGCTGAAGAGGTCGAAGAGCAGTTCTACTTTGAACGCGGGCCCGCGACCGAGGACGAGGGGATGGTGATTCGGGCCATCACTCAGTCCGCCGGCGCCGGCAAGACCGTCCGGCTGACCCGTACCGTTCCTGAGGATGTCATCTTGGGTGCCTTCGACCGCGTTCGGCGGAAGCTGGACCATGAGGTCTCCGTGATCGCCTGGTCCGAGGGCTCGAAGCGCTACGCGGCATTGGCCGCCACCCGAGGAACAGCGACGGCCGTTCGGCTGCCTGCAGACCTTGTGCTGCCGATCTTTCAGCGCCGTGTAGCCGCTGGCCTCAAGACCAACGTGTTGGCTCTGCACAACCACACCAAGAACCCGTTGCGCCGTTTCATCGCTAGGGCGATCGAGACCGAGATGGGGCCTTCTGACGCCGATCGGCAGGCGATGATGACCTGGTCGAAGCTTGCTCCCGAGCTGAAGATGAAGTTTTTCTTGTTCGAGGGTCGATACTTCCGCGAGATCAAGGTGCCAGACGCGGAGACTGCAATCACGATGCTGGCCGGAATTGTCGACGCCGTCTTTGGTGGGTCGGCCCGCGGCGCGACCGATAGTCGCATCGAGCCGCGAACCTGATCTCGATCTAGGCATCCGCCTCCTCATCATCTTCGGCTGGGCCGTGGGTAAGCTCCTTGGGGATCTCCATGAGAGCCACGCTGTCCGCGCGCATGAAGGCCACCTCCCCATCTTCGTCCTCCAATTCAAAGAGGTCGTCCTTTCCCACGTAGCCCTGCATGCGGCCGATGAGGCAGGCGAGCTGAGCCTCCTCAGGATCGGGATCGTCAGGATGTTCTGGACGTTCGTCCACGAGCATTCCGAGCACCAGCGGCTCAGTGTGGTTCACGAAGTAGACGGTCACCGCTCGTCCGGGCTCCCCCCCTGTTTCAGTCGGCATCGGTTCGAAAAGGAGATGGGCGTAGGCAAGCGCGCGGCGGTTGAGCGCCACGGTCTCACAATCCGTCTCAAACACGAGGAAGCTGACCTCATCGGCCGCTGTGGTATTCGCGCGTAAGGCTCGGGCGAGTCGGTGCCGCTCGGGCCCAGCCACGCTGTATACGCGGGTGATCCCGTTGGACAGCTGCAGCTTGAAGAACCAGTTAACGGGGTCCGCATCGATCCCGTTCTTTCCGAGTACTTCCTGCACGTTGGGATCGCTGAAGATGGGGCCGAGGACGCTCGGAGAGGACTTCTCGAGCTTGCGGAGAGTGGTACGAGTCTTGGGGAACACCTTCTCCATGGGAGTCTTGAACGCGTGGCAAATGCGAAGCGCCAAATCGAGCTTCGCGGCCTGGCCTTGTTCGATCCGATGGATCTGCTGCTGACTGGTGCCGATCTCTTGAGCGAGAAGCGTCTGCGTCAAGCCCGCCTTCACGCGTAGCGCCCTTACGTTGTTTTGCATCTCGGCAACGCATAACACATAACACGGTCTGTTGTTAGAGATGCGTTGCAGGGCCCTCCAAGCTGTACGGGGCGATCGTCGTGTCAGGGGTCCCCGAGGGGCTGGGCCCGACACGGGCGACCAACAAGGATCCTTTCCTCGTCGCTGCCATCGCGGAGAAACAGGCACACGATGTCCGCATCGTCCTGCCCATCGAGGCGTAGCGCGGCCTGCGCCTGCTCAAACGCCTTCTTGATCGAGTGGCCGAAGCCGATGGCGGAGTAGAAGTGGCTCGCGAAGACGCTGGCCGCTTCGTCGTCGAGTTCGTCGGACATGCCGATGGCCACGGGGATGTGGCGAACCGCCGCCTGTGCCTGTGCAGCCGAAAAACAGGCGTTGAAGAGCACAACCACGACGTCGTCTCCGGCGCTCGCAAGTGTCGCTGCGATCGCCTCCACCGCGACATCCTTCGCCTGCCCGTCCGAACCCTCGAAGCAGAGCGAACCATCACTGCCCCCGTGGCCACTGAAGTGGATGACCTCTGGTCGGTGCTCGTTCAGGTGCTGAAGGACGTCCGTGGTTCGAACGGCCCATCGAGAGATCAACTCGACCGCGTCGCGATGCTCCGACATCCGCAACTTCTCGGTGATGGATCTGACCTCGGCGTCTAACCGGAGCGGCTGCGTGTCGAGCGGGTTAGCGGCAAGAAAGAGCACGCTGATCTTCTCTGGCATCGTGGGCCCCGTCTGCTCGGCGATGGATCGCTGCAAAGATCGCTGGTACTCGAACTCCGCCGTCAGCTCGCGGGAGTTGCGAAGCTGCTCC